>OEIU01000058.1_pt1 | contig 102578 bp, 90 predicted proteins | sample 1539221 | NCBI WGS metagenome assembly OEIU01 (sample SAMN03792071, study PRJEB22550) | activated sludge metagenome | feature: wastewater treatment plant; material: activated sludge; isolation source: Wastewater treatment plant of a petroleum refinery complex | place: Argentina: Zarate | collected... | reverse complement strand
TTCGCCGGTTTCGAGCGCTCGATCATGCTGCAGACGATCGACCAGCACTGGCGCGAGCACCTGTCCTCGCTGGACTACCTGCGCCAGGGCATCCACCTGCGCGGCTACGCGCAGAAGAACCCGAAGCAGGAATACAAGCGCGAAGCCTTCGAGCTGTTCAGCCAACTGCTCGACGTGGTGAAGATGGAAGTGACGCGGCTGCTGCTGACGGTGCGCATCCAGTCGCAAGAGCAGGTGGCGCAGGCGGCCGAGGCCATCGAGGAGCGCGCGTCGCAGGTCGGCAACGTCACCTACACCCACCCCAACGAGGACGGCAGCGTGTCCAGCGAAGCCGAAGCGGCGGCCGGCGGCGCCGCGGTGGCCAGCCTGCCCAAGGTCGGCCGCAACGAGCCCTGCCCCTGCGGTAGCGGCAAGAAGTACAAGAACTGCCACGGCAAGCTGAACTGATCGGAGCGGCCATGCCCGTGAACCTGAAGGCCCCGGACCCGGATGCGCTGCACGCCGTGCGCGGCGTCGAGCTCGGTGTGGCGATGGCCGGCGTGCGCAAGGCCAACCGCCGCGATGTCACGGTGGTCAAGCTCGCCGAAGGCGCCAGCGTCGCCGGCGTCTTCACCGCCAACCGCTTCTGTGCCGCGCCGGTGCTGCTGTGCCGCGAGCATCTGGCCACGGGGCAGGGCATGCGCGCGATCCTGGTCAACACCGGCAACGCCAACGCCGGCACCGGCGCCGACGGTCTGGCGCGTGCGCGCTCGACCTGTGCGGCGCTCGGCCGGCTGCTGGGCGTGGCCGCGCAGCAGGTGCTGCCGTTTTCGACCGGCGTGATCATGGAGACGCTGCCGCACGAGCGCATCGAAGCGGCGCTGCCCGCAGCGCTGGCCGATGCGCGGCCGGATCACTGGGCGCTGGCGGCCGAGGCGATCATGACCACCGACACCGTGCCGAAGGCGGCGTCGCGGCGCATCACGCTGGGCGGCAAGGCGGTGAACATCACCGGCATCAGCAAGGGCGCCGGCATGATCCGGCCGAACATGGCGACCATGCTCGGCTTCATCGCCACCGATGCGGCGATCACGCCGGCGTTGCTGCAGCCGCTGGTGACGGAGATGGCCGATGCGTCCTTCAACCGCATCACCATCGACGGCGACACTTCGACCAACGATTCCTTCGTGCTGATCGCCACGCATCAGGCGGGCCACGCGCCGATCACGCAGTTGGACGACGGTGACGGCGCGCTGCTGCGCACGGCGCTGACCGAGGTCGCGCAGCAATTGGCGCAGGCCATCGTGCGCGACGGGGAAGGCGCGACCAAGTTCATCACCGTGCGGGTCGAAGGCGGGCGCGACGCCGCCGAATGCCGTCTGGTGGCTTATGCGATTGCGCATTCGCCGCTGGTGAAGACGGCCTTCTTCGCCAGCGACCCGAACCTGGGCCGCATCCTCGCGGCGGTGGGTTATGCCGGCATCGCCGACCTCGATCAGTCGCTGATCGACCTGTTCCTCGACGACGTGCACGTGGCCAGGCAGGGCGCGCGCCATCCGGCCTATGCCGAAGAGCAGGGACAGCGCGTGATGAAGCAGGCCGAGATCACGGTGCGCGTCGACCTGCACCGCGGCCCGGCCAGCGATACCGTCTGGACCTGCGACCTGTCGCACGACTACGTCAGCATCAACGCCGACTACCGCTCCTAGACTTTTGCGCCGGGGCCGAGCCGGTCGACCGCATCGGTGACGATGCCGTCGATGCCCCAATCGATGAGCGTGCCTGCGCGCTCGGCATCGTTGACCGTATAGACCAGCGCGCGCAGCCCGGCGGTATGCAGCCGCGCCACCAGCGCCGCGTCCATCAGCTCGTGGCCGGTGATCAGGGCGACGCATTGCAGCGACCGTGCGGCGCCGACGGGATCATCGGGCAGCCGGTCGAGCAGCAGCGCGCGCGGCAGTGAGGGCGCGGCCTCGCGCGCGGCGCGCAGCGCCTCGGGCTGGAACGAGCTGAGCAGCGGCGGCGTCGCCTGGCCTTGCCACAGCTTCAGCACCTCGGCGGCAACTGCGGCGCCGGTATGCGCTTCGGTGCCCGGCGTGGGCTTGATTTCCAGGTCCAGCAGGAAGCCGTTCGCCTGCAGGAAGCGCGCCACGGCCTGCAGCGTGGGCAGCGGCTCGCCCGCGTAGTGCGCGCCGTGCCAGCCGCCGGCATCGAGCCGTGACAGCTCGGCCCAGCTGCGCTCGGCGGCGATGCCGACGCCATCGGTCGTGCGCTCCAGCGTGGCGTCGTGCAGCAGGAAGGGCACGCCGTCGCGGCTCAGCTTGACGTCGCATTCGAAGGCGCGGTAGCCGTATTCGGCGCCCAGGCGGAACGCGGCCAGCGTGTTCTCCGGCGCCAGCTTGCCGGCGCCGCGGTGCGCGAACCAGCGCGGATAGGGCCAGTTCGGACTCATGCGACGCGCTGACCGCTGGCGGCGTCGAACCAGTGCAGCCGCGCGGCGGGCGGGCCCAGTGGCACGCTCTCGCCGGACCGTGGCGCCGGCAGCGTGCCGTCGATGCGCACCGTGAACAAGGCCTCGCCGAGGCGACAGTAGACCAACCGTTCGGCGCCCAACGTCTCCACCACCTCGACCTGCAGCTGCCAGTCGCCGCGGCCCCAGACCGCATGCTCGGGCCGCAGGCCGAGGATCAGCTCGCCGTGGCGCGGCGCCGGCTGCGGCAGCGGCAGCGTCTGCGTACCGACCGTGAAGCGCGCGCCGTCGGCGTGTCCGCGCAGCAGGTTCATCGGCGGGCTGCCGATGAAGCCGGCGACGAAGGTGGTCGCCGGCCGCTGGTAGACCTCCTCGGGCGTGCCGAACTGTTCCATGCGCCCGGCGTTCATCACCATCATGCGCTGCGCCAGCGTCATCGCCTCGACCTGATCATGCGTGACGAACAGCGAGGTGATGCTCAAGTTCCGGTGCAGCTTCTGGATCTCCAGCCGCGTCTGCGCGCGCAGCTTGGCGTCGAGGTTGGACAGCGGCTCGTCGAACAAGAACACCGAGGGCTCGCGCACGATCGCGCGGCCCATGGCCACGCGCTGGCGCTGGCCGCCCGACAGCTCGCGCGGCTTGCGTTCGAGCAGCGCGCCCAGCTCGAGGATCTCCGCCGCCTTGTCGACGCGCGCGCGGATCTGGTCCAGCGGCAGCTTGGCGATCTTCAACCCGTAGGCCATGTTGTCGAACACGCTCATGTGCGGATAGAGCGCGTAGTTCTGGAACACCATGGCGATGTCGCGTGCGCTCGGTTCGACCTGATTGACCACACGCCCGCCGATGGCGATCTCGCCCTCGGTGATCTCCTCCAGCCCGGCCACCATGCGCAGCAGCGTGCTCTTGCCGCAGCCGCTGGGGCCGACGATGACGACGAACTCGCCGTCGCCGATTTCGGCGCCGACGCCGTGGATCACCTGGTTGGCCTTCGGGCCGCTGCCGTAACGCTTGACGACTCTGCGCAGGGAGATGGCTGCCATTATTTTTCTGCGTCCACGAGGCCCTTGACGAACCACTTCTGCATGAGCATGACGACGATCGCCGGCGGGATCATCGCCAGCATCGCGGTGGCCATCACCGCGCTCCATTCGGTCTGCGCGTCGCCGCCGGAGATCATGCGCTTGATGCCGATGACCACCGGGTACATGCTCTCGTCGGTGGTCACCAGCAGCGGCCACAGGTACTGGTTCCAGCCGTAGATGAACTGGATCACGAACAGCGCGGCGATGGAAGTCGACGACAGCGGCAGCAGCACGTCCTTGAAGAAGCGCATCGGCCCGGCGCCGTCGACGCGCGCCGCCTCGACGAGCTCGTCGGGCACGGTCATGAAGAACTGGCGGAACAGGAAAGTGGCGGTGGCCGAGGCGATCAGCGGCACCGTCAGGCCGGCGTAGGTGTTCAGCATGCCCAGATCGGCGACCACCTTGTAGGTCGGCGCGATGCGCACCTCCACCGGCAGCATCAGCGTGACGAAGATCGCCCAGAAGCAGGCCTGCCGGAACGGGAAGCGGAAGTAGACGATGGCGAAGGCCGACAGCAGCGAGATGACGATCTTGCCGATGGCGATGACCAGCGCGGTCACCAGGCTGATCCACATCATGCGCGCCACCGGCGCCTTCGAGCCCTGGCCTTCGCGCGTGCCCTCGAGCACGCCGCGGTAGTTCTCGATCAGGTGGCTGCCGGGCGTCATCGGCATCGGCGGGTGGATGATCTCGTCGTTGCTGCGCGTGCTGGCGACGAAGGTGATGTACACCGGCAGCGCGACCGCCAGCACGCCCAGCAGCAGCACCAGGTGCGCGAGCAGCGTCAGCAGCGGGCGGCGTTCGACCATCTCAGCGGTCCAGGGTGTCGATGGCAGCCCTGCGATGCAGGACCTGGGCGTATCGAGCGACCGCCGCGGAACCGGCTTTGCCGGGCCGCCAGCGGTGCCCCCTTGAGGGGGCGCGCGAAGCGCGTAGGGGGTGGGTCATTTCAATAGGTCACGCGCTTCTCGACGAAGCGGAACTGGATCACGGTGAGTGCGACGACGATGGCCATCAGCACCACCGACTGTGCGGCCGAGCCGCCAAGGTCCAGCGCCTTGAAGCCGTCGTAGTAGACCTTGTAGACCAGGATCGCCGTGTCCTTGCCGGGCCCCCCTTGGGTCGACGCGTCGACGATCGCGAAAGTGTCGAAGAAGGCGTAGACCACGTTGATGACCAGCAGGAAGAAGGTGATCGGCGACAGCAGCGGGAACTGGATGCTCCAGAAGCGCCGCCACGGCCGTGCGCCGTCGATCGCCGCGGCCTCGACCAGCGACTTGGGGATCGCCTGCAGCCCGGCCAGGAAGAACAGGAAGTTGTAGGACAGCTGCTTCCACACCGCGGCGGTGACGATCAGCGTCATCGCCTGCGCGCCGTTGAGCAGGAAGTTCCATTCGATGCCGATCTGCTCCAGCGCATAGGACAGGATGCCGACGCTGGGCGCGAACATGAACATCCACAGCACGCCGGCCACGGCCGGTGCCACCGCATAGGGCCAGATCAGCAGCGTGCGGTAGGCGGTCGAGCCCTTGATCACGCGGTCGGCGAACACCGCCAGGAACAGCGACAGGCCGATGCCGATCGAGGCCACCAGCACCGAGAACACCGCGGTGGTCCAGAACGACGCCAGGTAGGTCGGGTCGTTGAACAGGTTGCGGAAGTTCTCCAACCCGACCCATTCGACCGAGGTGCCGAAGGCGTCGGACTGCTGGAAGGACTGCACCAGCGCCTGGCCCGCCGGCCAGAAGAAGAACACCGCGATCACCAGCCCCTGCGGCGCGAGCAGCGCCCAGGGCAGCCAGCGCGAGCGGAAGACGACGCGCTTCTCAGCCGCCATAGACCGGGCCGGACTCCGTTCGTCAGCGTGGCGAGGCGCCAGCCGCAACGCGCGGACTGGCGTATCGAGCGACCGTCGCGGATCCGGCTCTGCCGGTCCGCCGACGGTGCCCCCTCGAGGGGGCGCGCGAAGCGCGTAGGGGGTGGGCCACGTCAGTTCTTGATCGATTTCTCGAAGCGCGCCAGCAGCTCGTTGCCGCGCGACACGTAGGCGTCGAGCGCCTCCTTGGCCGTCTTCTTGCCGGCCCACACGCCTTCGAGCTCCTCGTCGGCGATGCGGCGGATCTGCACGTAGTTGCCCAGCCGGATGCCGCGCGACTTGTCGGTCACCTTGCGGATCATCTGGTTCACTGCGGTGTCGGTGCCGGGGTTCTCCTTGTAGAAGCCCGACTGGTCGGTCAGCTGATAGGCGGCCATGGTGATCGGCAGGTAGCCGGTGCGCTTGTGGCTGGCCGACTGCACCTCGGGGTTGGATAGGAAGTTGAAGAAGGCCGCCACGCCCTTGTATTCCTCGGCCTTCTTGCCGCTCATCACCCACAGGCTGGCGCCGCCGATGACCGTGTTCTGCGGCGCGCCGGGCACGTCGGCGTAGTAGGGCAGCGTGGTGACCGCGAAGTCGAACTTGGCGTTCTTCTTCACGTTGCCGTAGAAGCCCGAGGACGTGGTGATCATCGCGCACTCGCCGGAAACGAAGGTCGCCTCGGGGATGTTGTCGCGGCCCTTGTAGATGAAGATGCCCTGCTTGGCCAGGTTGCCCAGGTTCTCGATGTGGCGCACGTGCAGCGGCGAATTCGCCACCAGCCGCGCGTCCCAGCCGGCCAGGCCGTTCTTCTTCGTCGCCAGCTCGACGTTGTGCCAGGTGGAGAAGCTCTCCAGCTGCGTCCAGCCCTGCCAGGCGATGGTCAGCGGGCACTTGTGGCCAGCCGCCTTGAGCTTGGCCGCGGCGGCGGCCACGTCCGACCAGGTGGCGGGCAGCTTCGTGGTGTCGATGCCGGCGGCCTTGAAGGCGTCCTTGTTGACGTAGAACACCGTCGTCGAGCTGTTGAACGGGAAGCTCAGCATCTGGCCGTTGGGCGCGGTGTAGTAGCCGGCCACCGCGGGAATGTAGGCCGAGGGGTCGAACTTGTAGCCGGCGTCCTTCATGATCTTGGCCACCGGCACGCTGGCGCCCTTGCTGGCCATCATCGTCGCGGTGCCGACCTCGAACACCTGCAGGATGTGCGGCGCCTGGCCGGCGCGGAAGGCGGCGATGGCCGCGGTGAAGGAATCGGTGTAGCTGCCCTTGTAGGTGGGTACGATCTTGTACTGCTTCTGGCTCTCGTTGAACTGCTTGGCCAGGTCGTTGACCCACTCGTTGTTGACCGCGGTCATCGAGTGCCACCACTGGATCTCGGTCTGGGCCGACGCGGGCAGCGCGGCCCACAACGAACAGGCCGACACGGCGAAGGCGAGCGATTTCAGTTTCATGGGGACTCCGGTGGCAAGGGTTGGATCTTGTGGGCAGCGGGCACTATGCCCGACGCGCATGACACTCGCGTTTCTTTCATAGAAGCATGGTCTGCGGCTACGGGGATAACCCGCCGCGCCGCAGGGCCGGCAAGCCGAATGTTGCACTGCGATAATGCAAGGCTTGCAGCGGCAGGCCCCTGCGGGTCCCGATTCCATGAACGCACCGCTACCGATCGCTCCCGCCCTGGCCGACGCCGCTGGCGGCGTCGCGGATGGCGCGCCGCGGCTGCGCGAGATTCCCTACAACTACACCTCGTTCTCCGACCGCGAGATCGTGCTGCGCCTGCTCGGCGCGCGCGCCTGGGAACTGCTGAACCTGTTGCGCCAGGAGCGCCGCACCGGCCGCTCGGCGCGCATGTTGTACGAGGTGCTGGGCGACATCTGGGTAGTGCAGCGCAACCCCTACCTCGAAGACGACCTGCTCGACAACCCCAAGCGCCGCCAGCTGCTGGTCGATGCGCTGCAGCACCGGCTGAACGAGGTCGAGCGCCGCCGCGAGGCCGCGGCCGGCGAGCGCGACGCCTGGGTCGGCGAACTGCTGGCCGCGGCGCGCGGCGCCGTCGAGCGCTTCGCCGCGCAGTTCCGCCAGGTGTGGGACCTGCGCAAGACCGCGCGCCGCGTGCTCGGCCGCGTGACGGCCAAGGACAACATCAAGTTCGACGGCCTGTCGCGCGTGTCGCACGTCACCGACGCCACCGACTGGCGCGTCGAATACCCGTTCGTCGTGCTCACGCCCGACAGCGAGGCCGAGATGGCCGCGCTGGTGCGCGGCTGCATCGAGCTCGGGCTGACCATCATCCCGCGCGGCGGCGGCACCGGCTACACCGGCAGCGCCGTGCCGTTGAGCTGGAAGAGCGCGGTCATCAACACCGAGAAGCTGGAAGGCTTAAGCGAGGTCGAATGGATCCAGCTGCCCGGCGTCGGACGCGAGGTGGCGACCATCCGCACCGAGGCCGGCGTGGTCACGCAGCGGGTGGCCGATGCGGCCGAAGCCGCGGGCCTGGTGTTCGCGGTCGACCCGACCTCGGCCGAAGCCAGCTGCATCGGCGGCAACATCGCCATGAACGCCGGCGGCAAGAAGGCGGTGCTGTGGGGCACGGCGCTGGACAACCTGGTCAGCTGGCGCATGGTCACGCCCGAGGCCAAGTGGCTGGAAGTGACACGGCTGGACCACAACCTGGGCAAGATCCACGACGCTGCGGCGGCGCGCTTCGAAATCAAGTATTTCGACGCCGGCGGCAAGACGCTCGAGCGCACCGAGACCCTGGAAATTCCCGGCATCACCTTCCGCAAGGAAGGTCTGGGCAAGGACGTCACCGACAAGTTCCTGGCCGGGCTGCCGGGCGTGCAGAAGGAAGGCTGCGACGGCCTGATCACCAGCGCGCGCTGGCTGCTGCACCGCATGCCGGCGCACACGCGCACCGTGTGCCTGGAGTTCTTCGGCAATCCCAAGGACGCGGTGCCGAGCATCGTCGAGATCAAGGACTACCTGTTCGCGCAGGCCGCGCAAGGCGGCGCCATCCTGGCCGGGCTGGAACACCTGGACGACCGCTACCTGCGTGCCGTCGGCTACGCCACCAAGAGCAAGCGCGGGAATGCCAGCGGACCCGGCGGCGGGTCCGTGCTGCCGAAGATGGCGCTGTTCGGCGACATCGTCGGCGACGATGCCGACGCGGTGGCGCGCGCCACCAGCGAGGTGGTGCGCATCGCCAATTCGCGCGGCGCCGAAGGTTTCATCGCCGTCAGCCCCGAGGCGCGCAAGAAGTTCTGGCTCGACCGCAAACGCACGGCGGCCATCTCGCGCCACACCAACGCCTTCAAGATCAACGAGGACGTGGTCATCCCGCTGCCGCGCATGGGTGAATACACCGAAGGCATCGAGCGGCTGAACGTCGAGCTGAGCCTGCGCAACAAGCTCGAGCTGGTTGCGGCCCTGCAAGCCTTCTTCGCCCGCGGCGAGCTGCCGCTGGGCAAGGCCGACGACGCCGCAGCGCTGCCCAGCGCCGAGCTGCTGGAAGACCGCGTGCAGCAGGCGCTGCGGCTGCTGCGCGAAGTACGCGAGCTGTGGCAGACGTGGTTGACGCAGCTGGACGCGGTGCAGCCCGACAGCGGCAGAAGTTTCTTCGCGCAGCTGCAGGACAAGACGCTGCGTGCCTCGTGGAAGACGCAGATCCTGGCGCCGTTGCGCGGCATCTTCTCCGGCGCGCCCTTCGAGCCGATCCTTGCCGAATGCCGGCGCATCCACGCCGAGGTGCTGCGCGGCCGCGTCTGGGTGGCGCTGCACATGCATGCCGGCGACGGCAACGTGCACACCAACATCCCCGTCAACAGCGACAACTACGCGATGCTGCAGACGGCGCACGAAACCGTCGCGCGCATCATGGTGCTGGCGCGGCGGCTCGACGGCGTGATCAGCGGCGAGCACGGCATCGGCATCACCAAGCTCGAGTTCCTCAGCGACGCCGAGCTGCAGCCCTTCGCCGACTACAAGGCGCGCATCGACCCCGAAGGGCGCTTCAACCAGGGCAAGCTGCTGCGCGCCACGGTCGGCGGCAGCCGTGCCGGCGACCTGAGCGCGGCCTACACGCCCAGCTTCGGGCTGATGGGCCACGAGTCGCTGATCATGCAGCAGAGCGACATCGGCGCGATCAGCGACAGCATCAAGGACTGCCTGCGCTGCGGCAAGTGCAAGCCGGCGTGCGCGACGCACGTGCCGCGCGCCAACCTGCTGTACAGCCCGCGCAACAAGATCCTCGCGACTTCGTTGCTCGTCGAGGCCTTCCTCTACGAGGAGCAGACGCGCCGCGGCGTCAGCCTGGCGCATTGGCAGGAGTTCGAGGACGTCGCCGACCACTGCACCGTGTGCCACAAGTGCCTGGCGCCGTGCCCGGTGAACATCGACTTCGGCGACGTGACGATGAACATGCGCAACCTGCTGCGCAAGATGGGGCGCAAGAGCTTCAGGCCCGGCAATGCGGCGGCGATGTTCTTCCTCAACGCCACCGACCCGCGCGTGATCAAGGCGATGCGCGTGGGCATGGTCGGCATCGGCTTCAAGGCGCAGCGCATCGCCAACGACCTGCTCGAGCGCCTGGCGCGCAAGCAGACGGCGGCGCCGCCGGCGACGCTGGGCCCGGCGCCGGTCAAGGAACAGGTGATCCACTTCATCAACAAGAAGATGCCGGGCGGGCTGCCGAAGAAGACCGCGCGCGCGCTGCTCGATATCGAAGACAAGGACTACGTGCCGATCATCCGCAACCCGGCCGCGACCACGGCCGAGAGCGAGGCGGTGTTCTACTTTCCCGGTTGCGGCTCGGAGCGGCTGTTCAGCCAGGTGGGGCTGGCGACGCAGGCGATGCTGTGGCATGCCGGCGTGCAGACGGTGCTGCCGCCCGGCTACCTGTGCTGCGGCTATCCGCAGCGCGGCTCGGGCCAGTACGACAAGGCCGAGCGCATGATCACCGACAACCGCGTGCTCTTCCACCGCGTGGCCAACACGCTGAACTACCTGGACATCAAGACCGTCGTGGTCAGCTGCGGCACCTGCTACGACCAGCTGCAGGGCTACAAGTTCGAGGACATCTTCCCCGGCTGCCGCATCATCGACATCCACGAGTACCTGCTCGAGAAGGGCATCCGGCTCGAAGGCGCGGGCGGCTACCTGTACCACGACCCCTGCCACAGCCCGATGAAGCTGCAGGAGCCGTTGAAGACGGTGCGTGCGCTGGTCGGTGACAACGTGCTGCAGAGCGCGCGCTGCTGCGGCGAGAGCGGCACGCTGGGCGTCACCAGGCCGGACATCGCCACCCAGGTGCGCTTCCGCAAGGAAGAAGAACTGCGCCGCGACGAAGCCGCCTTGCGCGCCACCGGCAGGGTCGCCGCCAGCGGGCCGGTGAAGATCCTGACTTCGTGCCCCAGCTGCCTGCAGGGGCTGCTGCGCTACGGCGAAGACCTGAACAACGGCCTGCTCGAGGCCGACTACGTGGTCATCGAGATGGCCAACAAGATCCTCGGCCCCGACTGGCTGCCGCGCTACGTGGCCGAGGCCAACGCCGGCGGCATCGAACGCGTGCTGGTCTAGAGCCGCAGCCTTAACAGGCCCTAAACTTCCCCTATGTCCGGACTGCAACCCAACACCCCGAAACCGACATCGCTGACGCTGCATCAGGCGTCGCGCGTGCTCGAAGTCGGCTTCGACGACGGCAGCGTGTTCCGCCTGCCTTTCGAACTGCTGCGCGTCTATTCACCGTCGGCCGAGGTGCAGGGCCACGGCCCCGGCCAGGAAGTGCTGCAGACCGGCAAACGCGAGGTGCAGATCGTGTCGCTGGAGACGGTGGGCCACTACGCGGTGCAGCCGAGCTTCTCCGACGGCCACGACAGCGGCATCTATTCCTGGGACTACCTGTACTCGCTGGGCCATCGGCAGGACGAGCTGTGGCGGCGCTACGAGCAGCGGCTGGCCGAGGCCGGCATCGACCGCGACGCGCCGATGCCTGCGCGCGGCGCCGCGGGTTGCGGGCATTGACGCCACGGACAGGGACGGGGGACGGGCGCGTGAGCAAGACCCATTTCGGCTTCAGCACGGTCGACGAGGCGCAGAAGGCCGAACAGGTGCGCGGCGTCTTCGATTCGGTGGCGTCGAAGTACGACCTGATGAACGACCTGATGTCGCTGGGCGTGCACCGCGCCTGGAAGGCCTATGCGGTGGCCGTGGCCAACGTGCGCACCGGCGACAAGGTGCTGGACATCGCCGCCGGCACCGGCGACCTGACACGCGCCTTCGCGCGGCGCGTGGGCGCGAGCGGCATGGTGGTGCACACCGACATCAACGAGGCCATGCTGCGCGCCGGGCGCGACCGCTTGCTGGACGACGGGCTGGTGCTGCCCAGCATCGTCTGCGACGCCGAACGCCTGCCCTTCGCCAGCGGCGGCTTCGACCTGGCCAGCGTCGCCTTCGGGCTGCGCAACATGACGCACAAGGAGCGCGCGTTGGCCGAGATGTGCCGCGTGCTGCGTCCCGGCGGCCGGCTCCTGGTGCTGGAGTTCTCGCGCGTGGCCGAGCCGCTGCGCAAGCCCTACGACTGGTATTCGTTCAACATCCTGCCGCGGCTGGGCCAATGGGTGGCCGGCGATGCCGACAGCTACCGCTACCTGGCCGAGTCGATCCGCATGCACCCGTCTCAACAGGAGCTGAAGGCGATGATGCAGGCCGCGGGCTTCGGCCACGTCGACGTGCACAACCTGAGCGCCGGCATCGTCGCGCTGCACGCCGGCGTCAAGTGTTGAGCTTGGTGCCGAGCTCGGTGCCGAGCTCGGACCTGCACGCTTACACTGCGCGTCCACGACCTTAGACGCCCTGGGGCACGACGACGATGCAGATCTCGATGAATGGCAGCTGGGCGCCCCGGCTTGGCGTGCTGCTGCTGGTCGCCGGCGCCTTGTCGCTCGCGGGTTGCGAGCAGAAGAAGTCCGTCGACAGCGCGCAAGTGGCGGCCACGGTCAACAAGCAGGAGATCACGCTGCCGCAGGTCAACCTGGTGCTGCAGCAGCAGCGCGGCCTGCGGCCGGAGCAGCTCGAAGCCGCGTCCGCTCAGGCCCTGGAGCGGCTGATCGACCAGGAACTGGCGGTACAGAAGGCCACCGAGCTGAAGCTCGATCGCGAGCCGCGGGTGCAACTGCTGCTGGAGGCGGCGCGGCGCGAGGTGCTGGCGCGCGCCTATCTGGACAAGGCCGACGAGGCGGCGGCCATACCCGGCGCCGACGAGGTTGCCAAATACTACGAGGCGAACCCGGCGCTGTTCAAGGAGCGGCGCATCTACAACCTGCAGGAATTCGCCATCGAGGCCAGCCCCGAGCAGGTGGTGCAGCTGCGCACGAAGATGGCGGCGACGAAGAACGGCGCCGAGTTGATCGAGTACCTGAAGGCCAACGACATGCGCTTCAGCGGCAACCAGGCGGTGCGCGCGGCCGAACAGCTGCCGTTGCCGAGCCTGGGCACGATCGCGGCGATGAAGGATGGCGAGGCGGTGCTGATGCCGACTCCCAACGGGGCGCTGGTGGTGGTGCTTGCCGGCTCGCGCTCCCAGCCGATCGCGCTGGACAAGGCCACGCCGGCCATCGAGCAGTTCCTGCTCAACGCGCGCAAGCGCGAACTGATCGCCAGCGACCTGAAGGCGCTGCGCGCCGGCGCGAGCATCGCCTATGCCGGCAAGTTCGCCGAAGCGGCGGCGTCGGCCCCGGCGGGCGGCAGCGCTTCCGCCGCCGCGGCGAGCTTCGCGCCCGCGGCGTCCGAAGCCGCCGATGCGGCGTCGCACGCGAAGGACGGCGGGCTGAAGTGACGCCGGCTCGAGCCCGCCACCGCCGGCGGTCACGCGGTGGCGCAGCGTGCCGGAGCGTGGCGTTTGACGCGGATTTGCGCGGTGGGCCTCGCCGATAATTTGTCCGGTTTCCGCTTGGCGCCTGGCGCCCGTCCTCCATGAAGATCCTGGTCACCGGTGCCGCCGGTTTCATCGGCATGCATGTGTCGCAACTGCTGCTGGCGCGCGGCGATACGGTGGTCGGGCTGGACAACCTGAACGACTACTACAGCGTGCAGCTCAAGCGCGACCGCCTGGCGCGGCTGACGCCGGCCGCCGGCTTCAGCTTCGTGCACCTGGACGTGGCCGAGCGCGAGGCCATGGCGGCGCTGTTCGCCGAGCAGGAATTCGACCGCGTCGTGCACCTGGCGGCGCAGGCCGGCGTGCGCTACTCGCTGCAGAACCCGCACGCCTACATCGACAGCAACGTCGCCGGCTTCATGAACATCCTCGAAGGCTGCCGCCACGGCCGCGTCGGCCACCTGGTGTACGCGTCGAGTTCCAGCGTCTACGGCGGCAACACCAGGATGCCGTTCTCCGAGCACCACAACATCGACCATCCGGTCAGCATGTACGCGGCGACGAAGAAGGCCAACGAGCTGATGGCGCACACCTACAGCCATCTGTTCGCCCTGCCGACCACGGGGCTGCGCTTCTTCACCGTCTACGGCCCCTGGGGCCGGCCGGACATGGCGCTGTTCCTGTTCGCCAAGGCGATGCTCGAGGAGCGGCCCATCGACGTCTTCAACCACGGCCGCATGGTGCGCGACTTCACCTACATCGACGACATCGCCGAAGGCGTGGTGCGCGTGCTCGACCGTCCGGCCAGCGCCGATGCCGGCTTCGACGCGGCCGCGCCCGACCCGGCGCGCAGCAACGCACCCTATCGCGTCTTCAACATCGGCAACAGCGACCCGGTGCCGCTGATGGACTTCATCGAGGCCATCGAACAGGCGCTGGGCCGCACGGCGCGCAAGAACTTCCTGCCGCTGCAGGACGGCGACGTGCCTGCCACCTTCGCCGACGTGTCCGAGCTGGCCGCCTGGACCGGCTTCAAGCCGGGCACGCCGGTGCGCGAAGGCGTGGCCAACTTCGTGCGCTGGTACCGCAGCTACTACGGCGCCTGATCATCCAATCACAGGGACCCCAACACACATGACCACCATCGCTGTCATCGGGCTCGGCTACGTCGGCCTGCCGCTGGCCGTCGAGTTCGGCAAGAAGTTCGACACCTTCGGCTTCGACCTGGCCGCCGACAAGGTGGCCGCCTACGCGCGGCACGTCGACCCGACCGGCGAAGTCAGCGGCGAGGACCTGCGCGCCGCCGCACGCCTGAGCTGCGGCACCGACCCGACGGTCATCGGCAAGTGCGACTTCGTCGTCGTCGCCGTGCCCACGCCGGTGGACGAGGCGCACCAGCCGGACTTCACGCCGCTCATCAAGGCCTCGGAAAGCGTCGGCCGGCATCTGCAGCGCGGCACGACGGTGGTCTTCGAGTCGACGGTCTATCCCGGCGCGACCGAGGAGGTGTGCATCCCGATCATCGAGAAGCACTCGGGCATGAAGTGGAAGCAGGACTTCTTCGTCGGCTACAGCCCCGAGCGCATCAACCCGGGCGACAAGGAGCGCACGGTCACCAAGATCGTCAAGGTGGTGTCCGGCGACACGCCCGAGACGCTGCAGCGCGTCGCCGAGGTCTACGGCGCGGTCATCGCGGCCGGCGTCTATCCGGCCAGCTGCATCAAGGTGGCCGAAGCCGCCAAGGTGATCGAGAACACGCAGCGCGACCTGAACATCGCGCTGATGAACGAGCTGTCGCTGATCTTCGGGCGCATCGGCATCGACACGCTCGAGGTGCTGAAGGCCGCCGGCACCAAATGGAACTTTCTGCCGTTCCGCCCCGGGCTGGTCGGCGGGCACTGCATCGGCGTCGATCCGTACTACCTGACGCACAAGGCCGAGATGCTGGGCTACACGCCGCAGGTGATCCTGGCGGGGCGGCGCATCAACGACAGCATGGGCAAGTACGTGGCCGAGCAGACGGTCAAGCAGATGATCGCCAACGACCTGCCGGTCAAGGGCGCGCCGGTCATCGTGCTCGGCATGACCTTCAAGGAGAACTGCCCCGACATCCGCAACAGCAAGGTCATCGACGTGGTGCGCGAGTTGCAGAGCTACGGCGCCAACGTGCTGGTGCACGATCCGCTGGCCGATGCGGCCGAATGCGAGCATGAGTACGGCATTGGCCTGACCGACTGGGCGGCGCTGCCGCCGGCCTCGGCCATCGTCGCCGCCGTGTCGCACCAGGAATACACCGAGATGGGCCTCGAGCGGCTGCTGCGCAAGCTCGCGCCGGGCGGCGTCTTCGCCGACGTGAAGAGCGCCTACGACCCGAGCGCGCTGCAGGCAGCCGGCGTGCGGCCCTGGCGGCTCTGATGCCAGCTCGCGCTCGAACGCCAAGGATCAAACAGCGGCTTCCGGCGCAAAGCGGCCTTCGGCCGCTTTGCGCCTGTGGGCGCTATGCACCACTCCCCCGAGCCCCCTCCGAGAGGGGGCTCCAGTTCGTTCGACAAGTCGGCCTGGCGGCCGATGGAGGGGCCGGGGCCTGCGCCGGCCGCAAGGCCGGCCCGTCGGCCATGCTGGAGCCCCCTCTCGGAGGGGGCGCGGGGGAGCTGCACGAACGCGCCTTGGCGCAAAGCGGCCTACGGCCGCTTTGCGCCGAGAGCGGCTGTCCACCGCGATCCGCATGACGCGCAGCTGATCCGGGATCAGCCGGCGCTGCGCGCCTGCGTGTTCCTCAAGCGGATGTGCAGCTCGCGCAGTTGCGCCTCGTCGACCGGGCTCGGCGCACCGGTGAGCAGGCACTGCGCGCGCTGCGTCTTCGGGAAGGCGATCACGTCGCGCAGCGATTCGGCGCCGGTCATCAGCATGACGAAGCGGTCCAGGCCGATGGCGATGCCTCCGTGCGGCGGCGCGCCGTACTGCAGCGCGTCGAGCAGGAAGCCGAACTTGGCCTGCGCCTCGTCGGCGCCGATGTTCAGCGCGCGGAACACCTTGCTCTGCACCTCTTCGCGGTGGATACGCACCGAGCCGCCGCCGAGCTCGACGCCGTTGAGCACCACGTCGTAGGCCTTGGCGATGCAGCGCCCCGGGTCGGTCTGCAGCCAGTCCTCGTGGCCGTCCTTGGGCGCGGTGAAGGGGTGGTGCACCGCGTTCCAGCGGCCGGCCGCCTCGTCGTGCTCGAACATCGGGAAGTCGACCACCCACAGCGGCTCCCAGTCGCCCTGCAGCAGGCCGCGAGCCTTGCCGAAGTCGCTGTGGCCGATCTTCACGCGCAGCGCGCCGATGGCGTCGTTGACCACCTTGGCCTTGTCGGCGCCGAAGAACAGCAGGTCGCCGTTGGCGGCGCCGCTGCGGCGCAGGACCTCGGCCAGCGCCTGGTCGTGCAGGTTCTTGACCACCGGCGACTGCAGGCCCTCGCGCCCCTTGTCGGCGTCATTGACCTTGATCCACGCCAGGCCCTTGGCGCCGTAGATCTTGACGAACTCGGTATAGGCGTCGATCTCGCTGCGGCTCAACTCGGCGCCGCCGGGCACGCGCAACGCGACGACGCGGCCGTCCGGCTGACCGGCCGGCCCGGCGAAGACCTTGAAGTCGACGTCGCGCATGACGTCGGTCAGTTCGGTCAGCTCCAGCTTGACGCGCAGGTCGGGCTTGTCCGAGCCGTACAGGCGCATCGCCTCGGCGTACTTCATCACCGGAAAGGCCGGCAGCTCGACGCCGATCGCGTGCTGGAAGACGCTGCGGATCATGCCCTCGAACATCGTGCGGATCTCGTCCTCGCCGAGGAACGAGGTCTCGATGTCGATCTGCGTGAACTCGGGCTGGCGGTCGGCGCGCAGGTCCTCGTCGCGGAAGCACTTGACGATCTGGTAGTAGCGGTCGAAGCCGGCCACCATCAGCAGCTGCTTGAACAGCTGCGGGCTCTGCGGCAGCGCGAAGAAGTGGCCATCGTGCACGCGGCTGGGCACCAGGTAGTCGCGCGCGCCTTCGGGCGTGCTGCGCGTCAGCATCGGCGTCTCGATGTCGATGAAGCCGTTGGCGTCGAGGAACTTGCGCACCTCCATGGCCACGCGGTAGCGCAGCATCAGGTTGCGCTGCATGGTGGGGCGGCGCAGGTCGAGCACGCGGTGCGTCAGGCGCGTGGTTTCCGACAGGTTCTCGTCGTCGATCTGGAACGGCGGCGAGATGCTCGGGTTCAGCACCTCGAGCTCGCGGCACAGCAGCTCGACCTTGCCGCTGGTCAGGTTGGCGTTGTCGGTGCCGGCCGGCCGCGCGCGCACCAGGCCGACGACGCGCAGGCAGTACTCGTTGCGCACGCCTTCGGCGGTGGCGAACATGGCGGCCCGGTCCGGGTCGCATACCACCTGGACCAGGCCTTCGCGGTCGCGCAGGTCGATGAAGATCACGCCGCCGTGGTCGCGCCGGCGGTGGGCCCAGCCCATCAGCGTGATGGTCTGGCCCAGCAGCGATTCGCTGACGAGGCCGCAATAGGTGGTTCTCATGGAAACGGCTCCAAATCTGTATGCGGGCGGCGAGGCGCGCGGCGCATCGCGCGGCGCCGCGAATCAAGCGGGCGCTGCGTTCAACTGCCCGGCTGCCGTGCCGCTTGCACGGCGGGCACGCGATGCGGCGGCGCCACCACGCCCATCGAAATGATGTACTTCAGCGCCTCGTCCACGCTCATGTCCAGCGGCACGACGTCGGCGCGCGGCATCATCAGGAAGAAGCCCGAGGTCGGGTTCGGCGTGGTCGGCACGTAGACGCTGATGCTGGCGCCGGGCAGGTGCTGCGCCACCTCGCCGCCGGGCTTGCCGGTGACGAAGGCAATGGTCCACGAACCCTGGCGCGGGTACTGCACCAGCACCGCCTCGCGGAAGGCGTTGCCGTTGCTCGAGAACAGCGTGTCCGACACCTGCTTGACCGAGCTGTACACCGAACGCACGATCGGAATCTTGTGCAGCACCCGGCTCCACTGGCGCATCCACCACTGGCCGAAGATGTTGGTGGCGAACATGCCGGTCAGCAGCAGCGCCACCCCGACGACCAGCACGCCGAGTCCCGGCACGTGGAGCAATTGTTCGATGTGCGCGTGCGCCGACGCCGGCAGCAGCGGCTTCGGCAGCGACAACAGCCAGGCGAACAGCCCGTCCATCGCGCCGAGCAGCCAGCCCAGCACCCAGACGGTGATGGCCAGCGGCATCCACACCAGCAAGCCGGTGAGCAGGTATTTCTTCACGCCGCGTCCGATGCGGGCGGCGAGGCCTTCTTCTCCGCAGGCGCAGACGCAGGCGCTGCAGCTGCGGCCGGCGCCGCGGCGGGTGCGCCCCCGGCCGGCGCGGCCGCAGCCGGCGCGTCGGCGGACTTGGCTTCCGCCTTGTCGGCGGCGGGCTTCTTGGCGTCCCGGAAATCGGTGACGTACCAGCCCGAGCCCTTCAGCTGGAAGCCGGCGGCCGTGAGCTGCTTGACGAACGTCGCCGCGCCGCAGGACGGACAGATGCTGAGCACGGGGTCGGAGATCTTCTGCAGCACGTCCTGCCGGTTTCCGCAGGACTCGCACTTGTAGGCGTAGATCGGCATGATGGCAACGCGAAAGCAAACCTACAATTATAGGGCGAGGTGCAATGTCCCGCGGGGCGGCGCGATCGCGCCGGCCGCCGGCTCAAACCGGCCACCAGTGCAGCCAGATGCGCGCCAGCAGCGCGCCGGCCATGAAGCCGACGGCGCCGAACAGCAGCGCCTGCAGCAGGCGGTTGGTGCGCCGCTGCTCGCCGAGCAGCGCCACCAACGCGGTCGACTCGGCGGCCGACTGCGCCGGCGCCTGCAGCGCCTGGTGCAGCAGCCGCGGCAGCTCAGGCAGCAGCTGCGCATAACGCGGCGCTTCGTTCTTCAGCCGGTCGAGCAGACCCTGCCAGCCGACCTGCTGGTTCATCCAGCGTTCCAGGAAGGGCTTGGCCGTGCTCCACAGGTCGAGCTCGGGGTCGAGCTGGCGCCCCAGGCCTTCGATGTTGAGCAGCGTCTTCTGCAGCAGCACCAGCTGCGGCTGGATCTGCACGTTGAAGCGGCGCGAGGTCTGGAACAGCCGCATCAGCACCTGGCCCAGCGAGATGTCCTTCAGCGGCCGGTCGAAATGCGGCTCGCAGACCGCGCGGATGGCGTTCTCCAGCGCGTCGACGCGCGTCGCCGGCGGCACCCAGCCCGATTCGACGTGCAATTCGGCGACGCGCTTGTAGTCGCGGCGGAAGAAGGCGATGAAGTTCTGCGCCAGGTATTCCTTGTCCCACTCGGTGAGCGTGCCGATGATGCCGAAGTCCAGCGCGATGTAGCGGCCGAAGGTGGCCGGCTCGGTGCTCACCTGGATGTTGCCCGGGTGCATGTCGGCGTGGAAGTAGCCGTCGCGGAACACCTGCGTGAAGAAGATGGTCACGCCGTCGCGCGCCAGCTTGGGCAGATCGACACCGGCCTCGCGCAGGCGCTGCGTCTGGCTGATCGGGATGCCGTACATGCGCTCCATGACCAGCACCGTCGGCGTGCAGTAGTCCCACAGCATCTCCGGCACCAGCACCAGGTTCAGCCCCTGCATGTTGCGGCGCAGCTGCGCGGCGTTGGCGGCCTCGCGCACCAGGTCCAGCTCGTCGTGCAGGTAGGTGTCGAACTCGGCGACGACCTCGCGCGGCCGCAGCCGCTTGCCGTCGGCGCTGAGCCGCTCGACCCAGCGCGCCAGCGTGTGCAGCAGCGTCAGGTCGTCGTCGATGACCTTCAGCATGCCCGGGCGCAGCACCTTGACCGCGACCTCGCGAGCGTCGTCCTTCATCGTCGCGAAGTGCACCTGGGCGATCGACGCGCTGGCCACGGCCTCGTCGTCGAAGCTGGCGAAGAGTTCGTCGACACGCCGGCCGAAGGCCTTCTCGACCAGCGCCGTGGCCTGCGCCGCGGGAATCGGCGGCACGCGGTCCTGCAGCTTGGCCAGTTCGTCGGCCACGTCCAGCGGCAGCAGGTCGCGGCGCGTCGACAGCACCTGGCCGAACTTGACGAAGATCGGCCCCAGCCGCTCCAGCGCTAGGCGCAGGCGCACGCCGCGCGGCTGGTCGAAGCGCCGGCCCAGCGTCACCGTCCACGACAGCGCGCGCACCCAGCGTTGCCTGAAGCCCGACAGCGCCAGTTCGTCCAGACCAAAACGCAGCACGGTGAACACGATGAACACCAGCCGCAGGAAGCGCCTCATGGCGGCGGCGGTGTGCGCGGCGCCAGGCTCGACGCTCCCTGCAGTGCGCCGCGCAGCGCGCGCGCCAGTGCCGAACCCAGCCGCTGCAGCGGATAGGCCACGGCCGGGCCGAACAGCCGCTCCAGGTCGGCGGCGATGTCCCAGCGCAGGTTCTGCAGCAGCCAGTTGACGTCGGCGGCGAGCTGCGCATCGCCGTCGATGGCCACCGACGGCTTGTCGCCGGCCGCGGCACGCGCCATCAGCAGCACCGGGTTCGAGGCGTCGATGCGCACGCTCAGGTCGGCCGACGCCGATGCCGCCGCGCCGCCGTACCATTCGAGCATGCCGGCCGGCGTGACCTTGAAGGCCAGCGCCGGAGGCGCCGGCAGCAGCGGCGGCCAGTCCTGCAACTGCAGCTCGATGATGCGCTGGTCGTGGCCGCGCAGGCGTTGGGTGGCTGCCGGCTCGGCCTGCAGCACGTGGTTGATGACCAGCACCAGGCGCTCCATCAGCGCCGGCGCCAGCAAGGCGTTCAAACTTTGCAGCATCGCGCGATTGTAGGGAGGCGGCCTCGCCGGGCCGTGCTTGCCGGCAGGTAGCATCGGCCGGCCACGCACCGCAGGACAAACCCATCAACTCCGCGATCGATCTTCCCTCAGCCGGCGGCCCGGCCGGCCGGCGCAGCGTGCTGCTGACCGGTGCCACCGGCTACATCGGCTCGCACACCTGGCTGGCGCTGCATGCGGCCGGCTACGCGGTGGTGGGTCTGGACGACTTCTGCAACAGCTCGCCCGAAGTGCTGCGGCGCATCGCGCGCCTGAGCGGCGAGGAGCCGGTGTTCGTGCAGGCCGACGTGCGCGACGCGGCGGCGCTGCGGCGGCTGTTCGACACGCATGCGCCCGATGCGGTGGTGCACTTCGCGGCGCTCAAGGCGGTCGGCGAATCGGTCGCCCGGCCGCTGGACTACTACGCCAACAACGTCGGCGGGCTGCTGACGCTGTGCCAAGCGATGCAGCAGGCCGGCTGCCGGCACCTGGTGTTCAGCTCCAGCGCCACCGTCTACGGCGTGCCCGAGCGGCTGCCGCTGACCGAGGACGCTGCGCTGTCGGCGACCAACCCCTACGGCCAGACCAAGCTGATCGGCGAGACGCTGCTGCGCGACCTGGCGGCCGGCGACGCGCGCTGGAAGGTGGCGACGCTGCGCTACTTCAATCCGGTCGGCGCGCATGCCAGCGGGCTGATCGGCGAGGATCCGCGCGGCACGCCGAACAACCTGATGCCCTACGTGGCGCAGGTGGCCATCGGCCGGCGCGAGCGGCTGCAGGTCTTCGGCGACGACTACGCCACCGCCGACGGCACCGGCGTGCGCGACTACATCCATGTCTGCGACCTGGCCGAAGGCCACGTCGCGGCGCTGCGCCACCTGCTGCACGCGCAGCAGTCGCTGACCGTGAATCTGGGCACCGGGCGCGGCTACAGCGTGCTCGAACTGGTGCGCGCCTACACCCGCGCCAGCGGACGCGAGATCCCGCTGGTCGTCGCGCCGCGCCGGCCGGGCGACGTCGCCGAGTGCTATGCCGACGCGACGCGCGCCGCGCAGCTGCTGGGCTGGCGTGCCGCGCTCGACCTGCAGCGCATGTGCGCCGACAGCTGGCGCTGGCAGCAGATGAATCCGCACGGTTTCGACGGCGCGCCGCAGGACTGACGCGGCGTGCCGGCCGGAAGCGGGGCTGCCCTCGTCTAGACTCCTTCAATGAGTGTGATCGAGCTACAGCCCGTGATCATCGCGGGCGGGAGCGGCACGCGGCTGTGGCCGCTGTCGCGCTCCGGCTACCCTAAGCAGTTCCTAGCGCTGCACGGCAAGCACAGCCTGTTCCAGCAGGCGGCATTGCGGCTGCGGGCACTGGCTGCCGAAGACATCCGCGTCGCCGGACTGTGCGTGGTCGGCAACGAGGAGCACCGCTTCCTGGTGCTCGACCAGCTGGCCGGCCTGAAGCTGGGGCCGGCCAGCGTGCTGCTCGAACCCTCGGGGCGCAACACCGCGCCCGCCATGACGCTGGCTGCGCTGCATGCCACGCAGCAGGGCGGCGACCCGGTGCTGGTGGTGACGCCGGCCGACCAGAGCATCGGCGACGAGGCGGCGTTCAGCGCCGCGCTGCAGCGCGCGGTGCGCGCCGCCGCCGACGGCGCCTTCGTGATCCTGGGCGTGGCGCCGGACCGTGCCGAAACGGGCTACGGCTACATCCGCTGCGAGCATGTTCCTCGCGGCGAAATGCAGGTCGCGCAGTTCGTCGAGAAGCCCGATGCGGCCACCGCGCAGCGTTACCTGGCCGAGGGCAGCTACTACTGGAACAGCGGCATGTTCGTCGTGCGCGCGTCGCTGTGGCTGCAGGCGCTGGCGCGCTTTCGCCCCGACATCCTGCAGGCCACGCGCGCCGCCTGGGACGCGCGCACGGTCGATGCGAGCTTCGTGCGCCCGGACAAGGCGGCCTTCGAGGCCATTCCCGCCGAATCGGTCGACTACGCGGTGATGGAGAAGTGCCCGGGCACGGCCGAGTTCGACATGCGCATGGTGCCGCTGGCCGCCGCCTGGTCCGACCTCGGCGCCTGGGATGCGGTGTGGCAGGTCGGCGCCAAGGACGCCGCCGGCAACGTCACGCACGGCGACGCGCTGCTCAGCGGCACGAAGGACACGCTGGTGCATGCCGGCAGCCGCCTGGTCGGCGTGATCGGGCTGCAGGACGTGGTCGTCGTCGAGACGCCCGACGCGGTGCTGGTGGCCGACCGCGCGCACAGCCAGGACGTCAAGCACATCGTCGGCCAACTGCAGCAGGCCGGGCGCAGCGAGCCCACGCTGCACCGCCAGGTGCACCGCCCCTGGGGCTGGTACGACAGCATCGACTCGGGCCCGCGCTTCCAGGTCAAGCGCATCATGGTCAAGCCCGGCGCGTCGTTGAGCCTGCAGAAGCACCACCATCGCGCCGAGCACTGGATCGTCGTCTCCGGCACGGCCGAGGTGACCAACGGCGAGCAGGTGACGCTGCTCGGCGAAAATCAGAGCACCTACATCCCGCTCGGCCAGGTGCACCGCCTGGCCAACCCGGGCAAGGTGCCGCTGGAGATCATCGAAGTGCAGTCCGGCAGCTACCTGGGCGAGGACGACATCGTGCGCTACGACGACCACTACGGCCGGGTCAAGTGAACCACCCCCTACGCGCTTCGCGCGCCCCCTCGAGGGGGCACCGCTGGCGGACCGGCGAAGCCGGATCCGCGGCGGCCGCTCGGGCGGCGCGCTTTGCCACCCGGCACAACTGATAGACAAGACCTCATGATCCTCGTCACCGGCGGCGCCGGCTTCATCGGCAGCAACTTCGTGCTCGACTGGCTGGCAAGCAGCGGCGAGCCGGTGCTGAACCTGGACGCGTTGACCTACGCCGGCAACATGGAAAGCCTGGCCGCGCTCGAAGGCGACGCGCGCCACCTGTTCGTGCACGGCGACATCCGCGACCGGCCGCTGCTCGACCGGCTGCTGGCCGAGCACCGGCCGCGCGCGCTGCTGCACTTCGCGGCCGAGAGCCATGTCGACCGCAGCATCCACGGCCCGGCGGCCTTCGTGCGCACCAACGTCGAAGGCAGCTTCGCTCTGCTCGAGGCGGCGCGCGGCTACTGGGGCGGCCTGGCCGAGGCCGAGCGCGCGGCCTTTCGTTTCCTGCACGTGTCCACCGACGAGGTCTACGGCAGCCTGGGACCCGGCGACGCGGCCTTCACCGAGACGCATCCGTACACGCCGAACAGCCCGTATTCGGCCAGCAAGGCGGCCAGCGACCACCTGGTGCGCGCCTGGTTCCACACCTACGGCCTGCCGGTGCTGACCAGCAACTGCTCGAACAACTACGGGCCGCACCAGTTTCCCGAGAAGCTGATTCCGCTGATGGTCGTCAACGCGCTCGCGGGCAAGGCGCTGCCGATCTATGGCGACGGGCTGAACGTACGCGACTGGCTGTACGTCGGCGACCACTGCCGCGCGCTGCGCGCGGTGCTGGAACGCGGCCGCCCGGGCGAGACCTACAACATCGGCGGCGGATGCGAGCGCACCAACCGGCAGATCGTCGACGCCGTGTGCGCGCTGCTCGACGAGCTGCGGCCGGACCCGGCCGGGCCGCACCGGCGGCTGATCAGCTTTGTCGCCGACCGGCCCGGCCACGACCGGCGCTACGCCATCGACGCGCGCAAGATCGAGCGCGAGCTGGGCTGGCGCCCGGCGGAAAGCTTCGAAAGCGGCATGCGCAAGACGCTGCGTTGGTACCTCGAGCATGCCGATTGGGTGGCGCACGTGCAAAGCGGCGCCTACCGCGACTGGCTGGCGCAGCACTACGGAGCCGCCGCATGAGCATGAATATGGCCGGGCGCGGGAGGGTCCTGCAATGAAGGTGACGGTAGTCGGTACGGGTTACGTCGGGCTGGTCTCCGGCGCCTGCTTGGCGGAGATGGGCAACGACGTGCTGTGTCTGGACGTCGACGCGGCCAAGATCGCCACGCTGAACGGCGGCGGCATGCCGATCCACGAGCCGGGGCTGGACCGCGTCGTGGCGCGCAACGTCGCCGCTGGGCGGCTGGATTTCACCACCGACGTGGCGCGCGCCGTGGCCCACGGCGTGCTGCAGTTCATCGCCGTCGGCACACCGCCGGACGAGGACGGCTCGGCCGACCTGCAGTACGTGCTCGCCGCGGCACGCAACATCGGCCGCCACATGGACGACTACAAGGTGGTGGTCGACAAGAGCACGGTGCCGGTGGGCACGGCCGACCAGGTGCGCGCGGCGATCGCCGAGACGCTGGCCGCGCGCGGCGCGAAGCTCGACTTTTCGGTGGTCTCGAACCCCGAGTTCCTGAAGGAAGGCGCGGCGGTCGACGACTTCATGCGCCCTGACCGCATCATCGTCGGCGCCGATGACGAGCGCGCCGTGCAGCTGATGCGCGAGCTGTACGCACCGTTCCAGCGCAGCCACGACAAGCTGGTGGTGATGGACCTGCGCTCGGCCGAGCTGACCAAGTACGCGGCCAACGCCATGCTGGCCACGCGCATCTCGTTCATGAACGAGCTGGCGCTGCTCGCCGAACGCGTCGGCGCCGACATCGAGCAGGTGCGGCTGGGCATCGGCAGCGACCCGCGCATCGGCTTCGGCTTCCTCTACGCCGGTTGCGGCTACGGCGGCTCGTGTTTCCCCAAGGACGTAAAGGCGCTGATCCACACCGCCGACGAGGCCGGCCGCGGCCTGCAGGTGCTGCGCGCGGTGGAAAGCGCCAACGACGCACAGAAGCGCGTGCTGATCGAGAAGATCACGCGCCGCTTCGGCGACGACCTGTCGGGCCGGCGCTTTGCGCTGTGGGGCCTGGCCTTCAAGCCGAACACCGACGACATGCGCGAGGCGCCGAGCCGCGTCATCATCGATGAACTGCTGGCGCGCGGCGCCGCCGTGTGCGCCTACGATCCCGTAGCCATGACCGAGGCGAAGCGCGTGCTCGGCGAGCGCCCGCGGCTGGCCTTCGCCGACAGCGCCGCCGCCGCGCTGCAGGATGCCGACGCGCTGGTCATCGTCACCGAGTGGAAGGAATTCCGCAGCCCCGACTTCGAGCGCATCCGTACCAGCCTGCGCCAGCCGGTGATCTTCGACGGCCGCAACATGTTCGCGCCGGCCATGGTCGAAGCCAACGGCATCGAGTACCACGCCATCGGCCGGCTCGGAGCGCGCGCCTGAGGCGCGCTGCGGTCGCCGCGCTATGCTGCGCGGCATGAACGACGCTGCCGGCACACGCCGGCCGAAGATCCCCGAGTCGGTGCTGGTGGTGATCCATACGCCCGAGAGCCAGGTGCTGCTGATCGAACGCGCCGACCATCCCGGCTTCTGGCAGAGCGTCACCGGCTCGAAGGACGCGCTGGACGAGCCGCTGGCGCGGACCTGCGCGCGCGAAGTGCAGGAGGAGACCGGCATCCGCATCGGCAGCCCGGAGCTGCCGCAAAGCGCGCTGCGCGACTGGGGCCTGCGCAACGTCTACGAGATCTACCCGGTGTGGCGCCACCGCTATGCGCCGGGCGTGACGCACAACACCGAGCATGTATTCGGGCTGTGCGTCGCCGCCGGCACGCCGGTGCGGCTGAACCCGCGCGAGCACCTGCGCTTCGGCTGGTGGCCGTGGCGCGAGGCCGCCGACCGCTGCTTCTCGCCGAGCAATGCCGAAGCCATCCTGCAGCTGCCGCGCTTCGTGCCGGCGCCGGCGTCATGAGCACGCCGGGCCGCTCCCAAGTGCGAATCCCGGAGCACGTAGTGCGGAGGGTCGTCCAGTGAGCACGCCGGGCCGCTCCCAAGTGCGAATCCCGGAGCACGCAGTGCGGAGCAACGTCCAGTGAGCCCGATCCGCCACGGCGGCCCGGTTTTTGCCCCGTCGACGACGATGGACCTGTCGACGCTGCGCGTGGCCACCTACAACATCCACAAGGGCGTGCGCGGCGTCGGCCCGCGCAAGCGGCTGGAGATCCACAACCTGGGCCTGGGCGTCGAGGCGCTGGACGCCGACCTGGTGTTCCTGCAGGAAGTGCGGCTGTTCAACCACCGCGATGCGCGCCAGTTCGAGCGCACCTGGTTCGGCTGGCCCGATGGCGGCCAGGCACAGTTCCTCGCCCCGGAGGGCTATGACGTGGCCTATCGCACCAACGCCTTCACGCGCTACGGCGAGCACGGCAACGCGCTGCTGTCGCGCTGGCCGCTGGGCGACGCCGGCCACCACGACGTCAGCGACCATCGTTTCGAGCAGCGCGGCCTGCTGCATGTGCCGGTGCGCTGGAACGGCCTGCCGCTGCACGCCGTGGTGGTGCACTTCGGCCTGGCGCACCGCAGCCGCGTGCGCCAGGTGCAGCGGCTGGCCGACTTCCTCTCGGCCACGGTGCCGCCGGGCGAACTGCTGGTCGTCGCCGGCGACTTCAACGACTGGGGCGAAAAGCTCGACGCGCCGATGCGCGAGCTCGGCCTGCAGCGCGCCGGCTCGCCGCTGGACCGCGGCGCGCAGCGGCTGACCTTCCCGTCGCGCGTGCCGGTGTTCGCGATGGACCGCATCTACACGCGCGGGCTGGCGTGCCTGTCGACCGCCGTGCCGCGCGGCAGCGCCTGGGCACGCATGTCCGATCACCTGCCGCTGCTGGCCGAACTGCAGCAGCCTTGAAGGCGCCCGGGCGCGCGACCCCCTCGCCTTGAACCTGCCCGCGCCGCTTGCCGACACCCGCGACGCCGCGCCGCAGGCGCAGGTCTACAGCGGCGGCAACCGGGTGCGGCTGCTGCAGGGCGGCGACGAGCTGTTTCCGGCGATGCAGCAGGCGATGGCCGCGGCGCGCAGCGAGGTCTGGCTCGTGACCTACATCTTCCACGACGACGAAGCCGGCGCGGGCATCGCCGAGGCGCTGCGCGCGGCCGCGCGCCGCGGCGTCGCCGTGCACGTGCTGGTCGACGGTTTCGGCTCGCGCGGCTCACTGTCGCGGCTGCGCGCGTGGTTCGCGGACGACGGTCTGAGCTTCGACGTGTTCCGCCCGCTGCAGCGCTGGTCGGCCTGGCTGCAGCCGGCACAGCTGCGCCGCCTGCACCACAAGCTGTGCGTGGTCGACGACGCGGTCGCCTTCGTCGGCGGCATCAACATCCTCGACGACCGCAACGACCTGATGCATGGCCGCAGCGGGCAGCCGCGGCTGGACTTCGCGGTCGAGCTGCGCGGGCCGGTGGTGCCGCAGGTGCGGCATCTGGCGCAGGCGCTGGACATGCGCGCGCGGCTCGGCCACGACTGGCGCAGCGAGGTCGGCGCGCTGGCGCGCAGCCGCAGCCCGGTGGCCGATACGCTGCAGTTGCTGCGCGAACTGCGCAGCACGGCGCCGCCGCGCGCGGCCGGCATGCCCGATCCCGTGCACGTGGCCTTCGTGGTGCGCGACAACCTCGGGCAGCGCCGCGCCATCGAGAGCAGCTACATCGAGGCGGTGCGCGGCGCGCGCCACCGCGTGGACATCGCCTGCCCGTACTTCTATCCGCGGCGCGCCTTCAGGCGCAGCCTGCAATCGGCGGCGCAGCGCGGCGTGCAGGTGCGGCTGCTGATGCAGGGCAAGGTGGACTACCGGATGGCGGCGCTGGCGGCGCGCGTGCTGTACGACGAACTGATGAGCCACGGCGTGCACATCTTCGAATACACACCGGCATTCCTGCACGCCAAGGTGGCGGTGGTCGACGAGCGCTGGGCGACGGTCGGCAGCTCCAACATCGACCCGCTGTCGCTGCTGCTGAACCTGGAGGCCAACGCGGTCGTGCGCGACGCCGCGTTCGCCGCCGAGCTGCGCCAGCGCCTGGACGCGGCCTTCGCCGTGTCGCATGAAGTGCGCGCGCCGCCGCTGCGCGACGGCTGGCGCAGCCGGCTCGCGCGCCGTTTCGTCGCCTGGTGCGCGCAGGCGTACCTGCGCGTGGCCGGCATCACCAGCCGGTACTGAGCACCTACAGGGAATGACTTCGTCATTCCCTCGTCATTCCCGCCCCCAAGGAGTCAACAGAAGCGGCAAAGCCACATTGCCGGCCGGTGATGCTCGAGCGATGGCGGCTTGCGGCGCAAAGCGGCCGTAGGCCGCTTTGCGCCAAGGCGCGTTGATGCGGCTCCCCCGCGCCCCCTCCGAGAGGGGGCTCCAGCAAGGCCGTCGGGCCGGCCTTGCGGCCGGCGCAGCCCCCCCCTGCGCGTGCCTGGCGAATGCCAGGTACGCCCGTCCGTCGGCCGCCAGGCCGGCTTGTATAACGAACTGGAGCCCCCTCTCGGAGGGGGCTCGGGGGAGTGGTGCATAGCGCCCCCAGGCGCAAAGCGGCCGAAGGCCGCTTTGCGCCGTCAGCCGCCTTCAGCGCTGCAGCGCCAGCTCGATCCAGCGCACGCCGGCGCCTTCGTCGCTGGCGCTTTCGGTGAAGCCCAGCTGCCGCGCCAGCTCGAGCATGCGCTTGTTCTCCGTCAGCACGGTGGCTACCAGCTTCTTCGTGCCGTGGCCGCGCTGGTAGTCGATGATGCGGCGCATCAGCAGCTCGCCCAGGCGCGCGCCCTTCAGGTCGGAGCGCACGACGATGCCGAATTCGGCATTGATGTTGTCCGGGTCGGCGATGGCGCGCACCACGCCCAGCGTCTGCTCGACGCCGTCGTCGTCGGCCTCGACGGCGACGAAGGCCATCTCGCGTGCGTAGTCGATCTGCGTCAGCCGCGCCAGCTCGCTGCGCTCGATGCTGCGCCGCGCGTAGAACAAGCGCATGCGGATGTCGGCCGGATCGAGCCGGTTGAGGAAGGCCATGTGCTGCGCTTCATCCTCGGGGCGGATCGGGCGCAGCGCCAGGCGGCGGCCGTGCCAGTCGAGCGTCTCGACCAGGTTCGACGGATACGGGCGGATGGCGAAGTTCAACGCGCCCGCAGGCGCGGCCAGGCTCAGGCGCACGTGCGCGCGCCACGCCAGCACGCCGTCGCTGCCGGCGAGCAGCGGGCTGAGCTCGACTTCGGCGATCTGCGACACGTCACTGAGCAGCTGCGACAGGCCGACCAGCACGCGCTGCAGGGCCGCGTCGTCGGCCGGCGGCGCGGCGCGGTGGCGGCGCAGCAGCGCCATCACGCCGCTGCGGTGCATCAGCGCGCGCGCCAGCGGCAGGTTCAGCGGCGGCAGCGCCGCGCTCGGGCCGGGCCCGTCGTCGCTCGGCGCGCCGCCGATGCCGAGCAGGATCACCGGGCCGAACAACGGATCGATGCGCGCGCCCAGGCTCAGCACGCGCGCATGCGCCGGCCAGGCCGCGGCCATCACGCGCAGGCCGTCGACGCGCGTGCGCGTGCTGCGCTGCGCGTTGAGCAGGCGCTGGGCCGCGTCGCGCACCTGCACCGCGCTGCGCAGGTCCAGCCGCTGCGTGCCGCGGTCGGGCCCGTCGGGCAATTCCGGCGACAGCAGCTGCAGCGACACCGGGTAGCCGATCGACTCGGCCGCGCTGGCCGCGGCATAAGGCTCGGCCTCGACCTGCCGCATGGCCAGCACGCCGATGCCGTAGGCCGCCAGCAGCGTGCGCGCCTCGTCGGGCTCGAGCTGCGTGCGCCCGCTGCCCAGCACGCGCTGCACGAGGGCGCGCGCCGCGGCGGCGTCGGCCCGGATCTCGCTGCTGCGGCTGGGCGGCGCTTCGATCAGTTGCGCCTGGTTGCGGCGGTAGGTGACGAGCATCGCGAAGGCGCCCACCGCCTCGTCGGGCGTGGCGCAGCTGGTGATGCCGGCCTGCAGGAATTCGCGCCGCGCCTCGGCCACCGCCTCCTGGCCCAGCCAGCAGCCCAGCAGCCGCGGCGGCTGTTGCTGCCCCAGCGGCAGCAGCGCGCGCGCCACCTGCACGCTGGGCACCACGGCATTGGGCGCGTGCACCACCAGCAGCGCCGGTGCGGCCGGATCCTGCGCCAGCAACTGCAGCGCCTGCTCGTAGGCCGCGGGAGGCGCATCGGCGCGCAGCAGCAGCGGTGCGGCTTGCGCGGGTGCGCGCGCCAGCAGCGGCTGCAGCCGCTGCAGCGTGGCGTCGGCCAGCGTGCACAACGGCACGCCTTCGCGCGCGGCCGCGTCGGCGGCCAGCGCGCCGGCACCGGCGCCGTTGCTCAGCACCGCCAGCTGTTCGCTGCGGTTGCTGCGAAAGCGCGCCAGCGTCTCGGCGGCCAGGAACATCTGCGGCAAGGTGCCCACGCGCAGCATGCCGGCGCTCCGGATGGCGCCGTCGTAGACGCGGTCGGCGGCTTCATCGACCGGCTCGCCGGGCACCGCGCGCGGCGAGCGCAGCACGATCACCGGCTTGTTGCGCGCCGCGGCGCGCGCCGCCGAAAGGAACTTGCGCGGCGACTGGATGGCGTCCAGGTAGAGCAGGATCGAACGCGTGCGCCCGTCGCTGGCCAGCTGGTCGAGCAGGTCGCCGGCATCGACGTCGGCGTGTTCGCCCAGCGACACCACGTGCGAAAAGCCGATGGCGCGCGCCCGCGCGACGTCGAGCATCGCGCGGCACAGCGAGCCCGACTGCGACACGAAGGCCAGCTCGCCGGCCAGCGCGTCGGTGTGCGCGATGCTCGCGTTCAGCCCGAGCTGCGGCGACAGCAGGCCGATCGAGCCCGGGCCGAGCACGCGCAGCAGGTGCGGCCGCGCCGCATCGAGCATCGCCTGGCGCTGATCGGCGTCGAGTCCGCTGCTGAGCACGATGGCGGCGCGCGTGCCGTGCGCGCCCAGCTCGGCGACCAGCGCGGGCACGGTGGGCGCCGGCGTGCAGATCAGCGCCAGGTCGGCCGGCGCCGGCAGCTCGGCGACGCGCGCGTAGACGCTCTGGCCGTCGAGCCGGCGGTACTTGGGGTTGACGGCGAACACCGCGCCCTTGAACGGCCCGGCGCGCAGGTTGCGCCAGGCCGTTTCGCCGAGGCTGCCCGGCCGCGCCGACGCGCCAACCACGACCACCGAGGCCGGCTGCAGCAGCGCCTCCAGGTGGCGCGTGCTCACGGCCGGCTCCGCGTCCGGGCGCTGGCGCGCCCGCGGTCCGCGGCGCAGCGCGGCAGATCGGCAGCAGTAGCAGGCGCCAAGATCGGGTTCCTCCAGCAGGCGGCGGGATGGGGGGGGCGGCGGGCGGCGCGCGGCGCGCGGCGGGATGGTGCCGGGCGATGATGACAGGATCGCGGCTGCTGTCACACTAGGGCTTCAACTCCGATGGAGAACACGAAGCGATGAAGATGCTCCTGCCTGTCGACGGATCCGAGGCCTCGCTGGCCGCGGTGCGGCATGCCTTGGCGATGGTGCGCGACGGCCTGCAGGCCAGCCTGGTGCTGGCCAACGTGCAGGAACCGGCGACGCTGTACGAGATGCTGCTGGCGCACGACGCCGAGGTCATCGACCAGGTCAGCGCCAAGGCCGGGCTGCACCTGCTCGAGCCGGCGCAGGCGCTGGTGCGCGAAGCCGGCGTGCCCTACGAAATCGAAGTGGCGGCCGGCGACCCGGCGCACACGCTGATCGACATCCTCGAGAACTTCGGCTGCGATATGGTGGTGATGGGCGCGCGCGGCCGCGGCACGCTGCGCAGTGCGCTGCTCGGCTCGGTGTCGCACGAAGTGCTGCACGCCGCGCCGGTGCCGGTGCTGATCGTCAAGCTGCCGCCCGAAGCCGAGGAGCCGGCCGCGGAATAGCCGCCGATGAGCGGCGTGCGCGGCTCGAAGCGCGGAGGCCGCCCACGCGAGACCGCTGTCGCCGCTGCAGTCGATGCTCGCTTAATGTGGAAGTCTTCCATGATCCGGGGCGTTGCCCCGTACCATGAAAGTTAGCATGTCCGCATGGCATTGACCGGCCTCAGCGTCTTTCTCGGCGCCTTCCTGCTGTTCCTGGTGCAGCCGATCATCGCCAAGCTGATCCTGCCGCGCTTCGGCGGCAGCGTCGCGGTGTGGGCCACCTGCCTGGTCTTCTTCCAGGCGGCGCTGCTGCTCGGTTATGCCTTTGCGCACCAGCTGGTGCGGCGCGACGCGAGCCGCGCCTGGCGCTGGGCGCACGTCGCGCTGCTGCTGGCCAGTCTGGCGCTGCTGCCGATCGTGCCGGTGCGGCTGTGGCCGGGTTCGCAGCAGGCCGAGCCGGCGCTGCAGATCCTCGGACTGCTGCTGCTGACCATCGGGCTGCCGTTCACGCTGCTGGCGATGACCAGTCCGCTGCTGCAGGCCTGGCTGGCGGCGGCACGGCCGCCGCGCAATCCGTACCGGCTGTTCGCGGTGTCGAACGGCGCGTCGCTGGCGGCCTTGCTCGCCTATCCGTGGCTGATCGAGCCGTGGCTGCACACCGCCACGCAGGCGGTGCTCTGGTCGGCGGCCTACGCGCTGTACGTGCTGGCGCTGTGCGCGATCAGCCTGCGCCGGCCGATCTCGGCGGCGGCTGCCGCCGCCAGCGCTGCGCCGCCGCCGGGCGCGGCACGCACGCTGAGCTGGTTCGCGCTGGCCGCGCTGGGCAGCTATGCGCTGGTCGCGCTGACCAACCACCTGACCCAGAACATCCCGTCGTTCCCGATGATGTGGGTGCTGCCGCTGGTCATCTACCTGCTGAGCTTCACGCTGGCCTTCGACACCGACCGCTGGACGTCGCCGCGCGTCTGGCGCGCCGCGGCGCTGCTGGCGCTGGCGGCGATGTGCCTGCTGCTGCTGCACGAGCGCCGCGTCGGCCACATCGCCTGGGAGATCGGCGGCTTCCTGCTCGGCCTGTTCGCCGTCTGCATGTACTGCCACGGCGAGCTGGCGCGCAGCCGGCCGGCGCCGGCGCTGCTGACGCACTTCTATCTGGCGGTGTCGGCCGGCGGCGTGGCCGGCGGCGCGCTGGTCGCGCTGGCCGCGCCGGCGCTGCTGCGCGGCTACTTCGAGGTCGAGATCGGGCTCGTGCTGCTGGCCGCGGCGGTGTTGTGGCGGTCCATTGCAGACCTTCGGGCTGCGCGCTCCGGTATTCGCCCTTCGGGCGGCCGGGCGGGCTCATGGCACCAGGGCCGCGCCTGGGCCGCGGCCGCGGCCGCGGCGGTGGTGCTGCTGGGCAGCGCGCTGACGCTGGTGATGCGCGTCGACGAGGCGCTGAGCGAGGTCACCGCCATCGGCCGCAACTTCTACGGCGTGCTGCGCGTGCGCGAATACGGCCGCGACGACCCCGACGCGCACGAACGCGTGCTCATCCACGGCACGGTGATGCACGGCCAGCAGTTCCTGGCGCCGCAGTTCCTGCGCCGGCCGACCAGCTACTACACGCCGAACTCCGGCGTCGGCCGGCTGCTGCGCGCGCTGGACGACCGGACGATCGAGGTCGGCGCGGTGGGCCTGGGCGCGGGCACCATCGCCGCCTACGGCAAGGCCGGCGACCGTTACCGCTTCTACGAGATCGACGACGCCATCGTGCGTGCCGCGCACCGGCACTTCAGCTTCATCGCCGATTCGCCGGCGACGGTGGAGGTGGCTGTCGGCGACGGCCGGCTGCTGCTGCAGCAGGAGGCCGAACGCCGCTTCGACGTGCTGGTGGTCGATGCCTTCTCCGGCGACTCGATTCCCGTGCACCTGCTGACGCGCGAGGCGGTGCAGCTGTACCGCCAGCGCCTCGCACCGGGCGGCGTGATCGCGCTGCACCTGAGCAACAGCCACCTGGAGCTGGCGCCGGTGGCCGGCCGCATCGCCGAAGAGATCGGCCTGCAGGCGGTATTGATCGCCGACCCGGGCGTCGCCGGCGACCCGAGCACGGCGGTGTCGGACTGGGTGCTGCTGGCCGAGGACCGCGAGGTGCTCGAGCTGCCGCCAATCCGCGAGGCCGCGCAACCGGTGCCGCAGCGCGCAGGCCTGCGCACCTGGACCGACGACTACAGCAATATTTTGCAGGTGCTGTCCTTCGGCCGCGGCGGCGGCTGAAGCCGCCGCGCCCGCGCCGGTTATCGTTGCACGCCGGGCCGCCGACCCGCAGCGCCGCATCCACGAAGAGGAGACGACATGGCCACCAAGCGCAACGGGGCGCCCCAGCCCCGCGACTTCGACCGCGAGTTCCGTGCGCAGCTGGCGCAGATGACCGCCGGCCTGGCGCCGACGGCCTTTACCACCGCCTGGGCCGACTGGGCGATGCACCTGGCGCTGTCGCCGGCCAAGCAGATCGAGTTGCAGCAGCAGCTGATGGAGCGCGCGCAGGACACCTGGAGCTTCGCGCTGCGCGCGCTGTCCGGCGCGCCGCTGCCGCCGTCCGAAGGCCGGCCGGGCGCGCCCGACCGGCGCTTCGCAGCCGCCGACTGGTCGCAGTTTCCGTTCAACATCTACGCGCGCGCCTACCAGAACACCGCCGCGCTCATGAACCACGCGGTCAGCGACGTCGGCGGCGTCAGCGACTACCACGCGCAGCTGCTCGAGTTTGCCGTGCGCATGCTGCTGGACGCGGGCTCGCCGGCCAACTACCTGGCGTCGAACCCCGAGCTGCTGGCGCTGACCAAAGCCGAGCGCGGGCAGAACCTGGTGCGCGGGCTGAAGAACATGGTCGAGGACGTGCAGCGCACCTTGAGGGGCGCGGCACCGGTCGGCAGCGAGGACTTCGAGGTCGGCAAGACGCTGGCGGTGACGCCGGGCAAGGTCGTGTTCCGCAACGAGCTGATCGAGCTGATCCAGTACACGCCGGCGACCAAGGAGGTGCATGCAGAGCCGCTGCTGATCGTGCCGGCGTGGATCATGAAGTACTACATCCTCGACCTGAGCCCGCGCAACTCGATGGTCAAGTACCTGGTCGAGCACGGGCACACGGTGTTCATGATCTCGTGGAGGAACCCCGACGCGGCCGACCGCGACATCGGCATGGACGACTACATCGGCCAGGGGCTGCGCGCCGCGCTGGACGCGGTGGACGCGATCGTGCCCGGGCGCAAGGTGCATGCGGTGGGCTATTGCATCGGCGGCACGCTGCTGGCCATCGGCGCGGCGGCGCTGGCGCGCGAGCGCGACGAGCGGCTGACATCGATCACGCTGTTCGCGGCGCAGACCGACTTCTCCGAGCCGGGCGAGCTGGCCTTCTTCATCAACCCCAGCCAGCTGGCCACGCTCGAGGCGACGATGCACAAGAAGGGCGTACTCGACAGTCGCCAGATGGGCGCCGCCTTCGCGCTGCTGCGCTCGCAGGACCTGGTGTGGCAGCCGGCGGTGGACACCTACCTGAAGGGCCAGCGCCAGTCGCTGATCGACCTGATGGCCTGGAACGCCGACGGCACGCGCATGCCCTGGCGCATGCATTCGGAATACCTGTACCGGCTGTACCTGGACAACGAGCTGGCGACCAACCGCTTCCCGGTGGACGGCAAGCTGATCCGGCTGTCGGACATCCGCGTGCCGATGTTCGTCGTCGGTACCGAGGCCGACCATGTGGCGCCATGGAAGTCGGTCTACAAGGTCGACAACCTGGTGCGCTCGGACGACTTCACCTTCCTGCTGACCTCGGCCGGGCACAACGCCGGCATCGTCTGCGGGCCGGTGCATCCGAAGCGCCACTACCGGATCAAGACGCGGCGGCTGGCCGACCCGTACCTGGCGCCCGACGAGTGGGTGGAGGCCGCCGTGCATCACGAAGGCTCGTGGTGGCCGGCCTGGCAGGCCTGGCTGGCGGCGCATTCCAGCGCCAAGACCAAGCCGCCGGCGATCGGCGCGCCGCGCAAGGGTTATGCGGCGATCGAGGACGCGCCGGGGCAGTACGTGCGGCACAGGTGAGGCGGCGCCCCCGCCTCGTGGCGGCCCGGCGCTTTCTCGAGAACTGGTACTGAAGGGGAGAGAAGGACGACGAGCACGAGCATCAAGCAGCTTCTGGAAACCGCCCACGCGGCGGTGCTGCGCATCACGCCGGCCGGCGCGCAGCGTCTGGTCGCCAGCGGCGGCGCGATCGCGGTCGACGTGCGCGACGCACCCGAGGCGGAATAGAGCGGCAAGGCGGCCGGCGCGCTGCACGTGCCGCGCGGCATGCTCGAGTTCCGCGCCGACCCGGACTCGCCCTACCACGACAAGCACTTCAGCCGCGAGCGGCCGGTGATCCTGTACTGCGCCTGCGGCGGCCGCTCGGCGCTGTCCGGCAAGGCGCTGAAGGACATGGGTCATGCCGAGGTCTACAACCTCGGCGCCTTCAGCGGCTGGGTCGCCAACGGCGGCGAGATCGACCGGCCGATCGACCCCGGCAGGTAAGGCGCGGCTTCACCGGTTCATGAGCAAATGTGGCGCCGCCACTTTGCTCATACCCCCGCGGGGCTGGCCGCCAAGGCCGGCCTGGGGGCGCTCTCAGGCCTCGTTCCAGAGCGCACGCATCGCCGCGGCGAAGCGCGCTGCCACGGCCGTGCGATCGCGCGGCACCCAGCGTCCGGCGACCATCACGTCGCGGAAGGGATCGCCGGGGCTGGAGAACACCAGCGCGTCGAGCAGCCGGTCTTCGGGCATGCCGAGCAGGCTGGCGTCTGCGGTGTCGATGAGCAGCAGGTCGGCGCGCGCGCCCGGCTGCAGGCCCCAGCGGCCGAAGCCCGCCGCCCGGCCGCCGCCGTGCAGCGCGCGCTGCAGCAGCCGCGCCGCGGTCGACGGCAGGCCTTCGGCCGGCGCGGCGCAGACGTTGCGCTGGCGCCGCTGCAGCCGCTGGCCGTAGTCCAGCCAGCGCAGTTCCTCGGGCCAAGCGCGCGTGACGTGGCTGTCGGAACCGATGGCCAGCGGCACGCCGGCGTTCAGCCAGCCGGGCATGTCGGTGAGGCCGTCGCCGAGGTTGGCTTCGGTGCTCGGACAGATGACGATGCCGGCGCCGCTTTGCGCCACTGCGGCGATCTCGGCCGGCGCGGCATGTGTCGCATGCACCAGCTGCCAGCGCGCATCGGGCGCGGCATGCGCGCACAGCCATTCGATCGGGCGCCGGCCGGTGGCTTGCAGGCAGTCGTCGACCTCGGCCGTCTGCTCGGCGGCGTGGATGTGCACCGGCACGTCGCCCAGGCCGTCGAGCAGCGCGGCGATGGCGGCCGGCTCGGCGGCGCGCAGCGAATGGATCGCGACGCCGGCATTCAGCAGCGGCCGGCTCGCACCAGCGACGCCGCGCTGCAGCTCGCGCACCGCGCCCGAGTCGGCAGCGAAGCGGCGCTGGTCGTCGCGCAGCGCCGGCTGCGTGAAACCCGCGCGCTGGTACAGCACCGGCAGCAGCGTCAGGCCGATGCCGGCCTCGGCGGCGGCGTCGGCCAGCGCCCACGACAGCTCGAGCCGGTCGTCGTAGGGCCGGCCGTCGGGCCGGTGCTGCAGGTAGTGGAACTCGCACACCTGCGTGTAGCCGCCGCGCAGCAGCTCGGCGTAGAGCATCGCGGCGATTGCGCGCAGCTGCGCGGGCGTGATGCGCAGCGCCACCCGGTACATGCGGTCGCGCCAGGACCAGAAGTCGTCGGTATCGGACTCGCGCCCTTCGGCCAGGCCGGCGAAGGCGCGCTGGAAGGCATGGCTGTGCGCGTTGACCAGACCGGGCAGCACCGGGCCGGGCAGCACCTCGGCCTGCGCGGGCGCGGTCACGCCGGGTGCGACCTCGGCCCACTGGCCGTCGCCGCCCACGCGCAGCAGCACGCGCTCGGCCCAGCCGCCGCCAAGCCAGGCGCGCGGCGCCCAGTACAGGCTCATTGCGGCGGCTTCCAGTCGAGCATCGTCTGCAACAGCCGGCGCAGCAGCGGCTGCACGCGCGCCGCATGCTCGGCGTCCCAGGTGTAGGGCGGCGTCTCGCGCATGTAGCTGCTCCAGCATTGCTCCAGCTGCACCGCGTGGATGCTGTCGCGAGGGCGCCCGTAATGGCGCGTGATGTGGCCGCCCTTGAAGCGGCCGTCGATGGCCACGCTGTAGTCGCTCTGCGCGCGCAGCACGCCGCTCAGCGCCTGGCGCAGCGAGGGTGCGCAGGACGCGCCGCCGGCCGTGCCCAGGTTCAGGTCGGGCAGCCTGCCGTCGAACAGCCACGGCAGTTCGGACTTGATGCTGTGCCCGTCCCAGAGCAGCGCGTGGCCGTGCGCGGCGCGCAGGCGCTCGAGCTCGGTACGCAAGGCGTCGTGATAGGGCTGCCAATAGGTGGCCACACGCTGCTGCACCTCGGCCTCCGACGGCGCCAGGCCGTCGCGGTACAGCGCGTCGCCGGTGAAGAAGCGCGTCGGGCACAGCTCGGTGTTGTTGGCGCCGGCGTACATCGGCTGGTTGTCGCGGGGGCGGTTCAGGTCGACCACGTAGCGGCTGTGGCGCGGCACGATCAGGCTCGCGCCGAGTTCGGTGGCGAAGGCGTAGAGCCGCTCCAGGTGCCAGTCGGTGTCTTCGGTCTGCAGCGCGCGCGGCAGCAGCGCCTCGGCAAGCGCAGGCGGAATGTGCGTGCCGGCATGCGGCAGGCTCAGCAGCAGCGGCGTCGTGCCGCGCTGCAGCGTGTAGATGGCATCGTTCATGGGTTCGCCTCCACGCCGGCGACGATGCGCCGGCGGCAGGGGTTGCGGCCGAACCAGTAGGCCAGCTCGTTCGGATGTTCCAGGTCCCAGGCGACGAAGTCGGCGCGCTGCCCGGCCGCGAGCGTGCCGCGGTCGTGCAGGCCGAGCGCACGCGCGCCGTGCACGGTGACGCCGCGCAGCGCTTCTTCGGGCGTGAGCCGGAACAAGGTGCAGCCCATGTTCAGCATCAGCAGCAGCGACAAGCCGGGCGACGAGCCGGGGTTGTGGTCGCTGGCCAGCGCGATGGGCACGCCGGCCTCGCGCAACGCCTGCACCGGCGGCAGCCTGGTCTCGCGCAGGAAGTAGAAGGCGCCGGGCAGCAGCACGGCCACCGTGCCGGCCGCGGCCATGGCGCGGATGCCGGCGTCCGACAGCCATTCCAGATGGTCGCAGGACAAGGCGCGGTACGACGCTGCGAGCGCGGCGCCGCCGCAGTCGCTCAGCTGCTCGGCATGCAGCTTGACCGGCAGGCCGAGCGCCTGGGCCGCAGCGAACACGCGCCGCGTCTGCGCCGGCGTGAAGGCGATGTGTTCGCAGAAGGCATCGACCGCATCGACCAGCCCTTCGGCCTGCAGCGCCGGCAGCCAGGCGCAGACGGCATCGATGTAGTCGTCGGCGCGGCGGTCGAACTCCGGCGGCAGTGCGTGCGCCGACAAGCAGGTGCTGCGCACCGTCAGCGGCAGCTCGCGGCCCAGGCGCCGGGCGATGCGCAGGCAGCGCGCCTCATGCGCGGCGCTCAGGCCGTAGCCGGACTTGATCTCCAGCGTGCTCACGCCCTCGGCCATCAACGTGCGCGCGCGTTCCCGCGCCGAGGCGAAGAGTTGTTCGGCGCTCGCGGCACGCGTCGCCGCGACGGTGGCGCGGATGCCGCCGCCGGCGCGCGCGATCTGCTCGTAGCTCGCGCCCTGCAGCCGCAGTTCGAACTCATGCGCGCGCTGGCCGCCGTAGACCAGGTGCGTGTGGCAGTCGACCAGCCCCGGCGTGAGCAGCGCACCGCCCAGGTCGAGCTCGGCATCGGCGCGCAGCCCGGCAGGCAATGTGGCCTCACCGCCGACCCAGCGGATCGTGTCGCCTTCGCTCAGCAGCGCGCCGCGCTCGATCCAGCCCCAGGGCTGGTCGCCGGCCAGCGTCGCCAGGCGGGCGTGGCGCCACAGGGTCTTCATGCGTTCGGCTCGAAGTGCATCCACCAGGCGCGCACCGGCGCGTCGGCAGCGATGCGCCAGACGCCGTGCGCGCCGCCGTCGGCCCAGGCCAGCGCGAAGGGCGGCAGGCGCAGCGCATCGGCGCCGTCGATCTGCAGCGTCAGCGCGCCGGCGCTGAACAGCGCGCGGAAGGCGGCACGCGGCGCGAAGGGTTCGCCGGCCAGCGCCGGCTGCATCGCGCCGCGGCCGGCGTCGCGGCGCAGCATCAGGTTCAGGTCGCGCGTGGCTCCGTCCAGCAGTTCGCAGTGCGGCGCCGCTTCGCCGCGGAAGTGCAGCGGCGCGTCGCCGGCCTGCACGCTCTTGCGGCCTTCGGGCAGCACCAGCCGCACGCCAGCGCCTTCGAGCACCGCGAACCAGCGCTCGACGCCGGGGAAGGCCGAGAACGGCCCTTCCGCGCGGATGTCGGCGACGCTGATGCGCAGCGCCCAGTCGCCGCCGTCCTTGCGGGGTGAGGGCCAGGCCAGCAGCTCGCGCGTCAGACCGCCGCCGTTGCGCCAGGGCTGCGGCTCGACGCGGTCGCAGCGCACCAGGTTCATGCGGCTTGCCACAACACCGGGAACAGCGGGTCGTCCATCGCCGCGCCTGCCGGCAGCCGTTCGGCCAGGCCGGGGAACTCCGGCGACGTGACCCAGCGCCGCGGCGCATGGCGGATGTCGTCGCCGATGAAGCGCACCGAGAACACGCGCCGCCGCCGGTCGCCGTCGACGCCGGCCGAAGCATGCAGCGCCAGCATGTGGAAGCAGACCACGTCGCCGGGTTCGATTTCCCAGCCGAGGATGCGGTGCCCGCCTTCGCCGCGCGCGCGCTGGCCGTCGATGTCGGGCAGATCGGCCAGGCTGCCTTCGGGGAACCACTTGGCCTGGTGGTCCATGAAGCTGCGCGGCATCAGCCACGGCCCGCGGTGCGAGCCGGCGACGAACTCCAGCGTCGAGTGTCGCCGCACCGGATCGACGGCGATCCACATGCTGACGTTCATGCCGCCCTCGATGTTGTAGTAGGGCTGGTCCTGGTGCCAGGGCGTGGGCGCGCGCGTGCCCGGCTCCTTGGTCAGCATGTGGTCGTGGTACAGGCGGACTTGCCGGCTGCCGGTCAGCTGCCCGGCGGCGCCGGGCAGCGCCGAATCGAAGATCACGCGCCGGTAGGCGTCGTTGTGCTGCCAGTTGCAGAAGTCCTCGATGAAGAAGCCCGGGTCGCCGGGCCGGCTGGCGACCTTGGCGCGCGGGCTGGGCGCGGCCAGGTTGGCGTCGATGCCTTCGCGCAGCAGAGCCACCTCGTCGGGCGACAGCAGCTGGCGCACGCAGACCGCGCCATCGCGGCGGTAGGCCTCGACCAGCTCGGGGCTCAGGCATTCGCGCAGGCGCGCGGCGGCAGCAGGCGTCATGGCTTGAATTCTCCTTGCAGCAGATAGCGCGTGCCCGGATGCACCAGCCGCGCCGTGGTAATCGGCAGTTCATGGCCGACGGTGCGGCGCTGCACCACCAGGCAGGGCTGGTCGCGGCCGATGCCCAGCAGCTTGGCTTCGCGCGCGGTCGGCAGGGCGGCCTCGATCGAATACTGCGCCTGCCAGAAGGGCGCCACCTGCAGCAGGTACTGCGTCGGCGTGGTCCGGCGGAAGTCGTTGCCCAGGTAGTCGGGCGCACAGGCCGGGTTGACGTAGCGGTCTTCGCACTGCAGCGGTGCGTCGTCCTCGAAATGCACGATCAGCGTGTGGAATACCGGCGCACCGGCGGCCAGGCCGAGCCGCTGCGCCACGCCGTCGGCGGCCTTTTCCTGCCGTGCCAGATGCACCTGGGCATGATGGCGGTGGCCGCGCTCGCGGATCTCTTCCTGCAGGTCGCGGATGCGCAAGGTGCTGGCCACGCGCATGCGCTGCGCGGCGAAGGTGCCGACGCCCTGCACGCGTTCGACCAGGCCTTCGGCGCGCAGCTCGTTCAGCGCACGCGTCACCGTCATGCGGCTGACGCCGAACTGCGCCACCAGCGCGGCGTCCGACGGCATCGCCGCGCCCGGCGGCCAGCGCCCGCGCGCCAGCTCGCCCTTCAGGTGCTGCTTGATGCGCGCATAGGGCGCCGCAGCCTGGGCCGACCTAGGGAAACCCAGCGCGTTCATGCCTTGAAAGTCTACTTGCATAGACTTGTCTAGTCAACTAAAGTGCACCCATCGCCGCAGACTCCGCGAGGCTCCCATGTCCGACCAGTCGACCGTCCGCCAACCGGCGCAGCCGCGCCCCGTGCGCGCGCCGCGCGGCAGCACGCTCAGCTGCCGCAACTGGCTCATCGAAGCCGCCTACCGCATGCTGCAGAACAACCTCGACCCCGAGGTGGCCGAGAACCCGGACGCGCTGGTGGTCTACGGCGGCATCGGCAAGGCGGCGCGCGACTGGGACTGCTTCGAGGCGATGCTGAAGGCGCTGCGCGGGCTGGGCGAGGACGAGACGCTGCTGGTGCAAAGCGGCAAGCCGGTGGGCGTGTTCCGCACGCATGCCGATGCGCCGCGCGTGCTGATCGCGAACTCGAATCTGGTGCCGAAGTGGGCCACCTGGGAACACTTCCACGAGCTGGACCGCAAGGGCCTGATGATGTACGGCCAGATGACCGCCGGCAGCTGGATCTACATCGGCAGCCAGGGCATCGTGCAGGGCACCTACGAAACCTTCGTCGAGGCCGGCCGGCAACATTACGGCGGCAGCCTGTCGGGCCGATGGATCCTTACCGCCGGCCTGGGCGGCATGGGCGGCGCGCAGCCGCTGGCCGCCAGCTTCGCCGGGGCGTGCAGCCTGAACATCGAATGCCAGCAGTCGCGCATCGATTTTCGGTTGCGCTCGAAATATCTCGATGAACAGGCCGGGGATCTGGACGACGCGCTGGCGCGCATCAAGAAATACATCGGCGAAGGCAAGGCGGTGTCGATCGGCCTGCTCGGCAACGCCGCCGAGCTGCTGCCGCAACTGGTGAAGCGCGGCGTCAAGCCGGACCTGGTCACCGACCAGACCAGCGCGCACGACCTGGTCAACGGCTACCTGCCCGCCGGCTGGAGCGTGGCCAGCTGGAAAGCCGCACAGGCCGACGCCGGCCAGCACGCCGCGCTGCGCGACGCGGCGGCGAAGAGCTGCGCGGTGCACGTGCAGGCGATGCTCGACTTCCAGGCGATGGGCATCCCCACGGTGGACTACGGCAACAACATCCGCCAGGTGGCCTTCGACGCCGGCGTGAAAAACGCCTTCGACTTCCCCGGCTTCGTGCCGGCCTACGTGCGTCCGCTGTTCTGCCAGGGCAAGGGGCCGTTCCGCTGGGTGGCGCTTTCCGGCGACCCGGAAGACATCCGCAAGACCGACGCCAAGCTGAAGCAGCTGTTCCCCGAAGACGCGCATCTGCACCGCTGGCTGGACATGGCGGGCGAGCGCATTGCGTTCCAGGGCCTGCCGGCGCGCATCTGCTGGATCGGCCTCGGCGAGCGCCACCGCGCCGGGCTGGCCTTCAACGAAATGGTGAAGAGCGGCGAGCTGAAGGCGCCGATCGTCATCGGGCGCGACCACCTGGACAGCGGCTCGGTGGCTTCGCCGAACCGCGAAACCGAAAGCATGAAGGACGGCAGCGACGCGGTCAGCGACTGGCCGCTGCTGAATGCGCTGCTCAACACCGCCGGCGGCGCCACCTGGGTCAGCCTGCACCACGGCGGCGGCGTCGGCATGGGCTACAGCCAGCACGCCGGCGTGGTCATCGTCTGCGACGGCAGCGACGCCGCGGCGAAGCGCATCGAGCGCGTGCTGTGGAACGACCCCGCCAGCGGCGTGATGCGTCATGCCGATGCCGGCTACGACAGCGCCGTGGCCTGCGCCAAGCAGCACGGACTGAAGCTGCCGATGCTGAGCCCGGACCCGCGGGGGTCTGCTGCGGACGGCCACGCGCCTGGCGCACGCCCCGGCGCCTGCGCGCGCCAGGCCGCCGGGGCCTGAGGTGCGGCTCGAGCCCGGACGTTTCAGCCTCGAGCAGCTGCAGGCGCTGCACGCCGGCGGCGCGGCGCTCGAACTCGACGCCGCCGCGCACGCCGCGATCGCCGCCAGCGCGGCGGTGGTGCAGCGTGCCGCCGCCGGTGCGGTGGCGGTCTACGGCGTCAACACCGGCTTCGGCAAGCTGGCCTCGACGCGCATCAGCGAGGCCGACCTGGCGGCGCTGCAGCTGAACCTGATCCGCTCGCACAGCGTCGGTGTCGGCGAGCCGCTGGCGCCGGAAGTGGTGCGCTTGCTGCTGGCGCTGAAAGCCGGTTCGCTGGCGCGCGGCGCCTCCGGCGTGCGCCAGCAGGTGGTGGACATGCTGCTGGCGGTGTTGAATGCGGGGCTCGTGCCGTTCATTCCCAGCCAGGGCTCGGTCGGCGCCTCGGGCGACCTGGCGCCGCTGGCGCACATGACGCTGGCGCTGCTGGGCGAGGGCGAGTTCCTGGTGCACGGCACGGCGCATCCTGCGGGGGCCGTGGCCGAACGCCGTGCCGCGGCCGGCGTGCTGCGCGAACACGGCCTGCAGCCGCTGCGGCTGCAAGCCAAGGAAGGCCTGGCGCTGATCAACGGCACGCAGGTCTCTACCGCGCTGGCGCTGCATGCGCTGTTCGCCTTCGAGCCGGTGCTGGAATCGGCGCTGGTGATCGGCGCACTCACGGTCGATGCGGCGCGCGGCAGCGACGGCCCCTTCGACCCGCGCATCCACGCGCTGCGCGGCCAGCCCGGCCAGATCGACGTGGCCATGTACTACCGCGCGCTGCTCGCCGGCAGCGCGATCCGACAATCGCACACCGAAGGCGACGACCGCGTGCAGGATCCGTACTGCCTGCGCTGCCAGCCCCAGGTGGTGGGCGCCTGCCTGGACCAGCTGCGCCACGCCGCGCTGGTGCTGCTGCGCGAGGCCAACGCCGTCACCGACAACCCGCTGGTCTTCGCCGGCGATGCTTCGATGATCTCCGGCGGCAACTTCCACGCCGAGCCGGTGGCGCTGGCCGCCGACGCCATGGCCAACGCCATCGCCGAGGTCGGCGCGATCGCCGAGCGCCGCATCGCCATGCTGATCGACAGCAACGTGTCGCGGCTGCCGCCCTTCCTGACGGCCGATGCCGGGCTGAACAGCGGCTTCATGATCGCGCACGTCACCGCCGCGGCGCTGGCCAGCGAAAACAAGAGCCTCGCGCACCCGGCCAGCGTCGACAGCCTGCCGACCAGCGCCAACCAGGAAGACCATGTGTCGATGGCCACCTTCGCCGCGCGCCGGCTGCAGCCGATGATCGCCAACGTGGCGCACATCCTGGCCATCGAGCTGCTGGCCGCGGCGGAAGGCATCGAGTTCCTGCGCCCGCTGGCCAGCAGCGCGCCGCTGGAGTCGGCACACGCGCTGCTGCGCGAGCGTGTGCCGCGTTTTGCGGTGGACCGCTTCATCGCCCCCGACATCGAACACGCCGCGGCGCTGGTGCGTGCCGGCGCGCTGACCAAGGCCTTCAGGGCGATTCCCGGATTGCCGGCGCTGTGGATCCCGGTTTGAATCGGCGCTTCGACTTGTTTCTTTCCACCCTGACCCTGTTCGCCAAGGAGCCCGCATGAAACGCCTCGCCCTCGCCGCCGCCACCCTCGCGCTGATCGGCGCCGCCCAGGCCCAGGAAACCAAGGTGGCCATCGCCATCTCGGGCTGGACCGGCTTCGCGCCGCTGACGCTGGCCAAGGAGGCCGGCATCTTCAAGAAGAACGGCCTGGACGTGACCATCAAGAAGATTCCGCAGAAGGACCGCCACCTGGCCATCGCCTCGGGCGACGTGCAGTGCGCGGCGACGACGGTGGAAACCTGGGTCGCCTGGAACGCCGCCGGCGTGGCGACGACGCAGATCTTCCAGCTCGACAAGAGCTACGGCGCCGACGGCATGGTGGTCAAGCCCGGCATCGCCAAGATCGCCGACCTGAAGGGCAAGACGGTCGCCGCCAGCGCGCCGGGCACCGCGCCGTACTTCACGCTGGCCTGGATGCTGAAGAAGAACGGCCTGTCGGTGAAGGACGTGAAGGTCGTCAACCTCGAGCCGCAGGCCGCGGCCAGCGCGATGATCGCCGGCAACCAGGACATCGACGCGGCGCTGACCTACGAGCCCTACCTGGGGGCGGTGCGCGCCAAGCCCGAGGCCGGCAAGATCATCGCCACCACGCTGGACTACCCGATGATCATGGACACCTTCGGCTGCACGCCGAAGTTCCTGGAGCAGAACCCGAAGGCCGCGCAGGCGCTGGCCGACAGCTACTTCCAGGCGCTGGAGATGATCCAGACCGACCCGCAGAAGGCCTTCGCCATCATGGGCGCCGACGTCAAGCAAAGCGCCGAACAGTTCGAAACCAGCCAGAAGTACCTGCGCTGGCAGGACCGGTCAGCCAACCAGAAGTTCTTCGCCGCTGAGCACGCCGCCTTCAGCAAGGAAGCGGCCGACCTGCTGCTCGAGGCCGGCATCATCCGGCAGCTGCCCGACATGAGCAAGCTGGCCGACCCGCGCTTCGTTCAATGACCACCCCCGCAGCGGCTGCGCCGCCGCCCTCGAGGGGGCACGGCCAGCGGCCCGGCGAAGCCGGCTCCGCGGCCGTCGCTCGAATCGCAGCACCACGCCGTACGGAGCGCTCACTCGTCATGAAGCCGCTGACCCCGGTGAGCCCCAGCGCGCGCATCGTGCTCGGCATCGCCTTCTTCGTGCTCTTCGCCGCCGTGTGGTCCATCGCCACCTTCGGCGGGCTGGTGCAGAAGACCTTTCTCGCCGACCCGTGGACGATGCTGAAGAGCGGCTGGACGCTGCTGGCCGAACACGGCTTCGCCAAGGACATAGGCATGACGGTGTTCCGCGTGCTCGGCGGCTTCCTCATCGCCGCGGTCATCGCCGTGCCGCTGGGCGTGGCCATGGGTGCCTACAAGCCGATCGAGGCCTTCTTCGAGCCCTTCATCAGCTTCGCGCGCTACCTGCCGGCCAGCGCCTTCATTCCGCTGCTGATCCTGTGGGCCGGCATCGGCGAGGCGCAGAAGCTGGCGGTGATCTTCCTCGGCAGCTTCTTCAGCCTGGTGCTGATGATCAGCGTCACCGTCGGCAATACGCGCCGCGACCTGGTCGAGGCGGCCTATACGCTGGGCGTCGGCGACGCCTCGCTGATCCGCCGCGTGTTGATCCCGGGCGCGGCGCCGGAGATCGCTGAAGCGCTGCGCATGGTGCTGGGCTGGGCCTGGACCTACGTCATCGTCGCCGAGCTGATCGGCGCCAGCAGCGGCATCGGCCACATGATCACCGACAGCCAGGCGCTGCTGGCTACCGACCAGATCATCTTCGGCATCATCGTCATCGGCCTGATCGGGCTGGCCAGCGACCTGTTCTTCAAGTGGGTCAACCGCCGCCTGTATCCGTGGGCACAACTGGGTAGATAGTGGCCCACCCCCTATGCGCTTCGCGCGCCCCCTCGAGGGGGCGTCGCCTGCGGCCCGGCAAAGCCGGTTCCGCGGCGACCGCTTGAAGCTGAGGTTCGCGCAGGTCCGCCTTGCATTTACTGAAGAGCAGTCACATGAACATCCTCTCGATTCGCGGCGTCGAGCGCCGCTTCGACACCACGCTGGCGCTGCAGGCGACGAACCTCGAAGTCGCGGAGAACGACTTCATCACCATCCTCGGCCCCAGCGGCTGCGGCAAGAGCACGCTGCTGCGCATCGTCGCCGGGCTCGACCAGCCGACCGCCGGCGAGGTGCTGCTCGACGGCCGGCGCATCGCCGGCCCCGGCGCCGACCGCGGCATGGTGTTCCAGAGCTACACGCTGTTTCCGTGGCTGACGGTGCTGGACAACGTCTGCTTCGGCTTGGCCGAGCGCGGCCTGCCGCGCGCGCAGCAGCTCGAGATCGCGCACGGCTTCCTCGCCAAGGTGGGGCTGAAGGGCTTCGACAAGCACTATCCGAAGCAGCTCTCGGGCGGCATGCAGCAGCGCACCGCGATCGCCCGCGCGCTGGCCAACGACCCGCGCATGCTGTTGATGGACGAGCCCTTCGGCGCGCTCGACCACCAGACGCGCGAGCTGATGCAGGAGCTGCTGCTCGGCATCTGGGAGGAGCAGCGCAAGACCGTGCTCTTCGTCACCCACGACATCGACGAAGCGGTGTTCATGGGCAGCCGCGTGATCGTCATGAGCGCGCGGCCCGGGCGCATCAAGCTCGACCGCGAGCTGCCGCTGGCGCATCCGCGGCACTATTCGGTGAAGACCACGGCGCCGTTCACGCAACTGAAGGCCGAGCTGACCGAGGCGGTGCGCGTCGAGGTGCGCGCGGCGCAGGCGGCGATGGCGTGAAGCTCGCGCGGATCGGCGCTTGACCGCGCGCAAACCGCGCCGCGCCGCGCCGCCCTACGATGCCCGACGCACCTGGGAGACATCATGAGCAGCAGCGCCCACGATCCGGCCGACCCTTCGCCGATCGACGACTTTTCGCAATGCCACGCGGGCATCCTCGGCCATCTGCAACTGCTGGGCGATCTGCCGGCGCTGCTGGAGCCGGCGGCGCGCGCGCGGCGCATCGCCGCCGACGCGCTGGGATTCTTCCGCTCGGCAGTGTTCGAACACCACGCGGAGGAAGAGAAGGAGCTGTTCCCGGCCGTGCTGGCCAGTGCCGTCAAGGGCGAGGAGCGCGACAAGGTGCAGCAACTGGTCGCTTCGCTGACGGCCGAACATCGCCAGGTCGAGGCAGTGTGGGCCCGGCTGGAGCCCAAGCTGAAAGCCGTGGCCAAGGGCCGCGACACCGATGTCGATCCGGCCGATGTCGCCGCGCTGGTCGCGGCCTACCAGGCGCATGCGCGCTTCGAGGAAGAGGTGTTCCTGCCGTTGTCGAGGACCATCCTCGGGCGCGACAGCAACCACATGGCGGCGCTGGGCATGTCGATGCACATGCGCCACGTTCTGCCCTCGGCCCTGCATCGCTTCGACCGGGGCATCTGACGCGCTTGGCCGCCGCCGCGGCCGAAGCCGCCCGGCGGCTCAGCTGAACTCGACGCGGATGCGGTTGACCTCGAAGTCGTCGATGTCCTCCGTATCGTTGCAGCTGCCGGCGATGAGCTTCAACTCGCCCTTCAGCCGGCCAATCTGCGCGACACTGAATACGAACGGCACCTGCCGTCCGCCGCCCCAGTAGCCGGCGGACGGCGAGACGCCGCCGGACATGCTCTGGGTGCCGGCATCGCCGACGATGGCGATCTGGTTGCGGCACATGTCGCTCTGCCAGCCTTTGGCGTCCAGATAAACCGTGGCCTTGGTGATGCCGGGTCTGCTGACCTGGGCAGCCCAGTCGGAGATCGGCAACACCAGTTCGGCCCCGTCGGTGGCCTTCTGAAACTGCGAGTTGACCGCGCCGTCGAACAAATCGTCGCCCAGGTGCATCACCCTGTCGCCGCCGACGGGAATGCTGACATTCAATGCCAGAGGGATCAAATTGATGTCCTGATAGCAGGTGTTTCCGGCCCGCATCGCCTCGCAGAGTACCGTTTGCGGTTCGTAGCCTTCCTTGCTTACCGTGGCTGCAGGGTATTGCACGCCAGCCACTTCCGTGGCCGGCATGTCGATGCTGCAGTCGCCATTGGCCTTGGTCTGAGTCTGGTACGTCTGCGTCCTGGCCTGGTAATTGACCGTCGCGTCCGCGACAGCCTTTCCGCTCGAGGCGTCGGTCACGTTGCATGCCAGCCGGGCCATTCGCGGGTCACTGGGCGTACCTCCCCCGCCACCGCCACCGCCGCCGCCGCCACCCCCGCAAGACGCCAGAGCTGCTGCGGCGACGGCCGCGGCAGCGAGTGCACCACGCGGAAAAACATTCGACCGAACTGCCATGATTCTCCTTCGTGGCGGGAACTCCGCCGATTGTTGGTGTCGGCTGACACCCATCCGGCCAGTTCCCTCTCGAGGAAACGTGGCCTTGCCGCTTTTCTTGACCCCTGGGGCGGGAATGACGAAGCCGGATCCTGGGGCTGCCCGGATGCTAATTGGAACCCGTGCCCTCTGCGACGTTCAACCCCCTCACTCGGGGAGCCCGAGCCCAGCCTTGGCGAGCAGGTTTTCACAGTTCCGGGACGTGCATCGGATCGAAAACTGCAGCGCGAGTTCCGCCAGCGGCGGGGCCGAGCGGGTGGCAAGCCGCCTCGATGCGCCGCTGCAGGCGCAGCCGCCGCCGCCGCCCTCGGGAGGCGATCACGGCGCCGCCCGCAACGGCGCGAGCGCCGTGCGCAGCGCCGCACTCGCGCGCAGCGCGCCGACCTCGATGCCGTTCCAGTTCCTCAGCACCACCTCGCTGAGCGAACGCATCAGCCGGGCCTCGCCGTCGTCCAGGGCGGCGCAGGCTTCGATCAGCGCCGCCATCGCCACCTCGGCGGCGCGCGCGTTGTTGCCGTCGTCGACTTTCAGCGCCACGCCCAGGCCGCGGTCGGGAAGCGCAGCGCAATAGACGCCCTCCGCCCCGACCTTGCAGCACACGCGTTCGCCCAGCCGCTGCATGACGCGGGTGTCGAAGCGGTCGGTGCCGCCGACCATGAACGGCGCCCGCGCCACCGCCCGGCGCAGCCGCCGCGCCGCGCGCGCATGGTCGGCATCCAGCCCGGCGCCGCTGCCGGCGCGCGCGAAAGCCAGCGCCAGATGCCGCAACGGGATGCCGAAGGTCGGTATCGAACAACCGTCGATGCCTTGCGGCGCGCTGTCCAGGTTCCAGCCGGTGGCTGCCTGCAGCGCCTGCGTCACCTCGCGCATCACCGGGTGGCTTGGCTGCACGTAGCCGCGGACGAAATCGGCCAGCGCACGGCCGCCGGCGCGGTGGCAGGCCAGGCAGATGAAGCCGGCGTGTTTGCCCGAACAGTTGTTGTGCAGCGCGCCGGGCGTCTCGCCGCGCGCCGCCATCTCGCGCTGCAGGGCTTCGCGGTAGGGCCAGTGCGCGCCGCACTCCAGCGCGGCGGCGTCCGCGCCCGCCTTGGCCAGCATCGACGCCGCCGCGGCCACGTGCGCCGGCTCGCCGTTGTGCGAGGCGCAGGCCAGCGCCAGCTCGTCGTCGCTCAAGGCCAGCGCGTCCGCGGCGCCGCTGGCCACCAGCGGCAGCGCCTGCAGCAGCTTGACCGCGGAGCGCGGGAAGACCGGCCGCTCGATGTCGCCGAGCGCCAGCACGCAGCTGCCGTCGGCATCGATCACCGCCACCGCGCCGCGGTGCGCGGATTCGACGCTGCGGCCCCTGCAGGCCTCGACCAGTACCGGGTTCATGGGCATGTCTCGCGCTGCTGCATCGGATCGCCGACTGTACCGGCGCATGCGCCGGCGCCGCGACAATCGGATGATGCATCCCTTGTCCGCGGCGGCCATGCGCTGCATCGGCGTCGACTTCAGCAGCCGACCGACACGCCGCAAGCCGGTGCTGCTGGCCGAAGGCGAACGTCGCGGCGCGCAGCTGCAGCTGCAGGCGCTGCACCGCCATCCGGCCTACGACGGTCTGGCCGCCGCGCTGGCCGCGCCGGGACCGTGGGTCGGCGCCTTCGATTTCCCCTTCGGGCTGCCGCGCGAGCTGGTCGAGTCGCTGCGCTGGCCTACCTCGTGGCTGCCGCTGATGCGCCACTATCGAAGCCTGGACCGCGACTGCATACGGCTGCAGTTCAAGGCCTTCTGCGCCGGCCGGCCGCCGGGGGCGAAGTTCGCGCACCGCGCCTGCGACCGGCCGGCCGGGTCGAGCCCGTCGATGAAGTGGGTCAACCCGCCGGTGGCCTGGATGCTGCATGCCGGCGTGCCCTTGCTGATCGATGCCGGCGTGCACCTGCCGGGGCTGCACGACGGCGACCGCGGCCGCGTCGCGCTCGAAGGCTATCCGGGGCTGCTGGCGCGCGAGCTGATCGGCGCGCGGTCCTACAAGGCCGACGACGCGGCGCGGCAGACGACCGAACGGTGGGTCGCCCGCCAGGACATCGTCGCCGCGCTGGAACAGGGGCGCACGCGGCTCGGCCTGCGCCTGGCGCTGCCGCCGGCGCTGCGCGAGCGGCTGGTGGAAGACGCGTCGGGCGACAGCCTGGACGCCGTGCTGTGCCTGATGCAGGCCGCCTGGGCCAGCGGCCGGCCCGGCTGGGGCCTGCCGGCGCACATCGACCCGCTGGAAGGCTGGATCGTCAGCGCCTGAGACGCCCGTGCCGCCGTGTGCAGAGCGCTTTTCGCGAACGCTGAGCACGCAGAAGCCGGCCGACCGGCTGGCGCGTGTGCTCGCAGATGCCGAAAAGGCCCCTGGCTGCGCCGGCACCGGCGCGCCCGGGTGCGGCATCGGTCACGGCCGCGCGGCGTGGCGGCGGCGCAGAATCGGCGCGATGCAATCCTGGATCCTGAGCCTGTGCCTGCTGCTGACCACGCTGGCCGGCGCCGCCGCCCCCGGTCTGCTCGAAGGCACGGTCAGCCGCGTCGTCGACGGCGACAGCCTGTGGCTCGAGCCGGCCGCGCCGGCCGCGCCGGTGGAACTGCGGCTCGAAGGCATCGACGCGCCGGAGATCTGCCAGGCCTGGGGCGCGCAGGCGCGCCAGGCGCTGAGCGAGCTGGTGCTGGGCCGGCAGGTCAGCGTCAAGACCGTCGCCCGCGACAACTATGGCCGCACGCTCGGCACCGTCTACCTGGGCACGCAGAACATCAACAAGCTGATGGTGCAGGAAGGCCATGCCTGGAGCAGCCGCTACAAGTACGACCGCGGGCCCTATGTCGCCGACGAGCGCATGGCGCGCGCGCTGAGCCGCGGCCTGAACCGCGACGGCGGGGCGGTGATGCCGCGCGACTTCCGGCGGCTGAACGGGCCGTGCCATGCGCCGGCGGCGCCGACCGCAGCGGCCACGCCGAAGCTCGCGCCGGCGGCAGCCTACCGCTGCGACGGCCGTACGCGCTGCGCGCAGATGAGCTCCTGCGACGAAGCCGCCTGGTTCCTGAAGCACTGCCCCGGCGTGCAGATGGACGGCAACCGCGACGGCGTGCCCTGCGAGCGCCAGTGGTGCCGGCCGTAGCCGCGCCGACTTGATGCCGCTGCGGCAAGATCGGGTCTCGCTGCCCGGACCCTGCCGTGACATCACCGAGCGCTGTTCCTCCTCCTTCTGGTCCTGAATTCACCCCGCGGCTGCCGCGCGACCCGCTGCGCGAGGCCATCGGCGCGCTGACGCGCCGCCCCGAACCCGAGCTGCTGCCGGGCCTGCTGCAGGCCGCACAGCTCGATCCCGCGCAGGCCGAGGCCGCTCAGGCGCTGGCATTGAGGCTCGCGCGCACGCTGCGCGAGCGCAAGCCCGGCGTCGGCCGCGCCGGGCTGGTGCAGGGGCTGCTGCAGGAATTCGCGCTCAGCTCGCAGGAGGGCGTGGCGCTGATGTGCCTGGCCGAGGCGCTGCTGCGCATTCCCGATGCGGCGACGCGCGACGCGCTGATCCGCGACAAGATCGCGCGCGGCGACTGGCGCGCGCACCTGGGCGCGAGCCCGTCGCTGTTCGTCAACGCCGCCGCCTGGGGGCTGCTGCTGAGCGGCAAGCTGGTGGCCACGCACAGCGACGAGGGCCTCGGCGCGGCGCTGAAGCGCGTCGTCGGCCGCGGCGGCGAGCCGTTGATCCGCAAGGGCGTGGACCTGACGATGCGGCTGATGGGCGAGCAGTTCGTCATCGGCGAGACCATCGGCGGCGCACTGGCGGCCGCGCGCAAGCGCGAGGCGCAGGGCTTTCGCCATTCCTACGACATGCTCGGCGAGGCCGCGCTGACCGACGCCGACGCGCGCCGCTGCCTCGCCGCCTACGAGCAGGCGATCGACGCCATCGGCGCGGCTGCGGCAGGACTGTCGGCACGCCGCGGGGCGGCGTGGGGCGGCATCCACGACGGCCCGGGCATCTCGATCAAGCTGTCGGCGCTGCACCCGCGCTGCGCGCGCGCGCAGCTCGAACGCGTGTTGGCCGAGCTGTACCCGCGGCTGCGGGGCCTCGCGCAACGCGCACGCGCGGCGGACATCGGGCTGAACATCGACGCCGAGGAATCCGAGCGGCTGGAGCTGTCGCTGGAGCTGCTCGAGCGCCTGTGCCGTGAGCCGGCGCTGGCCGGCTGGCACGGCATCGGCTTCGTCGTCCAGACCTACCAGAAGCGCTGCCCGGCGGTGGTCGACTGGCTGATCGAGCTCGGGCGGCGCAGCGGCCACCGGCTGATGGTGCGGCTGGTCAAGGGCGCGTACTGGGACAGCGAGATCAAGCGCGCGCAGGCCGACGGCCAGGCCGGCTACCCGGTCTACACGCGCAAGGCCCATACCGACCTGGCCTACCTGGCCTGCGCGAAGCGGCTGCTGGCCGCGCCCGACGCGGTGTTCCCGCAGTTCGCCACGCACAACGCGCACACGCTGGCCGCGGTGCATGCGCTGGCCGGGCCCGACGCCGGTCCCGAGCGCTACGAGTTCCAGTGCCTGCACGGCATGGGCGAGCCGTTGTACGAGCAGGTGGTGGTACCGGTGTGCGAGGGCGGTCTGGGAAGAGCCTGCCGCATCTACGCTCCGGTGGGCACGCACGAGACGCTGCTCGCCTATCTGGTGCGGCGGCTGCTGGAGAACGGCGCCAACACCTCCTTCGTGCATCGCATCGCCGACGCCGGGCTGCCGCTGCGCGAGCTGGTCGAGGATCCGGCGCACACGGTGCAGCAGTTGGCCGCGCGCGAGGGCGCCATCGGCCTGCCGCATCCGGCGATTGCGCTGCCGGCCGCGCTGTACGGCAGGTCGCGACTCAATTCGCGCGGGCTCGACCTGGCCGACGAAGCGGCGCTGGCCGAAGTCGCTGCGGCGCTGCAGGCGAGCCACGGACAAGCCTTTACCGCCGAGCCGCTGCTCGGCGTGGACGCGCAGCCCGAGCCTGGACAGCCGGTGTGCAACCCGGCCGAGCGCGGCGACGTGGTCGGCAGCGTGCGCGAAGCCTCGGCCGCCGACGTGCAGGCGGCGCTGGCCGTGGCCGCCGCTGCCGCGGCGTCGTGGGCCGCGGTGCCGGCCGTGGAACGCGCGGCGCTGCTGGAGCGCGCCGCCGAGCGGCTGGACGCCGGGCGCCTGACGCTGATCGCGCTGCTGGTGCGCGAAGCCGGCAAGACGGCGGCCAACGCCATCGCCGAAGTGCGCGAGGCGATCGACTTCCTGCGCTACGACGCGATGCAACTGCGCCAGGGCTGGTCCGACCAGACGCATCTGCCGCTGGGGCCGGTGGTCTGCATCAGCCCGTGGAACTTCCCGCTGTCGATCTTCAGCGGCCAGGTGGCGGCGGCGCTGGCCGCGGGCAACCCGGTGCTCGCCAAGCCGGCCGAGCAGACGCCGCTGGTCGCCGCGCTGGCGGTGCGCGCGCTGCACGAGGCCGGCGTGCCGCGTGCCGCCTTGCAGCTGCTGCCCGGCCGGGGCGAGACGGTGGGCGCGGCGCTGGCCGGCGATGCGCGCGTGCAGGGCGTGGTCTTCACCGGCTCGACCGAGGTGGCGCGGCTGCTGCAGCGCACGCTGGCGCAGCGCCTGGGCGCCGGCGGCCGGCCGGTGCCGCTGATCGCCGAAACCGGCGGCCAGAACGCGATGCTCGCCGACTCGTCGGCGCTGGCCGAGCAGGTGGTGGCCGATGCGCTGGCTTCGGCCTTCGACTCGGCCGGCCAGCGCTGCTCGGCGCTGCGCGTGCTGTGCGTGCAGGCCGACGCCGCCGAGCGCGTGTTCGGCATGCTCGAAGGCGCGGCCGCCGAGCTGCGTGTCGGCGATCCGCGCGCGCTGGACACCGATGTCGGCCCGGTGATCGACGAGCAGGCGCGCGCCGCCATCGAGCGCCATCTGCAGCAGATGCAGTCGCGCGGGCGCCGCATGCTGCGTCCGGCGGCATGGCACGCGCCGGCCTCCGGCTGCTTCGTCGCGCCGGCGATCGTCGAGATCGAGGCCATCGCCGAACTGCAGCGCGAGGTCTTCGGCCCGGTGCTGCACGTGCTGCGCTGGGAGCGCGATGCGCTCGACGCGCTGGTGCAGCAGATCAACGCCACCGGCTACGCGCTGACCCTGGGCGTACACACGCGCATCGACGAGACGGTGGCGCGCATTGCCGGCGCGGCGCGCGCCGGCAACGTCTACGTCAACCGCAACATCGTCGGCGCGGTGGTCGGCGTGCAGCCCTTCGGCGGCGAGGGGCTGTCGGGCACCGGGCCGAAGGCCGGCGGGCCGCTGTACCTGCTGCGGCTGCTGCGCCGCTGCCCCGGCGATGCGGCGCGCGCCGCGGTCGAGGCCATCGCCCCCGCCGCCGGCGCGGCGCTGCCCGGGCTGCCGGGGCTTCACTTTGGCGCCGCGGCAGCCGAGGATGCGGTGCCGGCACTGCGCCAATGGGCGCAATCCAGCGGACGCGACGCGCTGGCGATCGCCTGCGGATCTTATGCGCGGCAGTCGCCGCTGCTCGGGCCGCGGCAATTGCGCGGCCCCACCGGCGAAAGCAACCTGTACCTGCTGCAGCCGCGCGCGGCGGTGCTGTGCCTGGCCTCGAGCGACGACGACCGGCTGCTGCAGCTGGCGGCGGTGCTGGCGCTGGGCACGCGCGCGCTGTGGCCGGCCGCCGCCGCGGCGCTGCACGCGGCGCTGCCGCCCGCGGTGCGCGAGCGCATCCGACTGCTGCCGGACGACGCGCTCGGCGACGCGCCTTTAGACGCGGTGCTGCTGCACGGCGATGCCGCGCGGCGCGCGGAGGTCGCGCAGTGGCTGGCGCGCCGCCCCGGCGCCATCATCGGCCTGCAGGCGCTCGAGCCGGGCGACGCCGCCATCGCGCTGGAGCGGCTGGTGGTCGAGCGCTCGCTGTCGATCAACACAGCCGCCGCCGGCGGCAACGCGAGCCTGATGACGATGGGCTGAGCGGCCTGTGAAGCATTCCGCCACGCCCGCTCGAGCGTCCCAGAAGACGCCACTCGTCGTTGCAAATGCTCGCCGCAGCCCCAGCTCCGGCTGTGCTTTGCGCCTGGATTGGCGCCTCCTGGGCCACTCGCTCGGCCGCGCCGGAATACTTCACAGGCTCTGAGCCCGCGCGGCTTCATGCTTCAGGCCGGACAGCGCCTGCGCCTCGGCCAGCGCGTCGCCGCATTGCAGCGCCAGCGCCAGCGCCTGCTGGTGTTCGCGCGCGCAGCCGGCGCCGTCGCCGCGCGCGAAATGCAGGTTGCCGCGCAGGTAGTGGATGTCCGACAGCCAGCGCGCCGCGTGCAGCTTTGCGGCCACCGGCGCGGCGGCATCGAGCGCCGCCCAGGCGGCGTCGACCTGCGACAGCAGCCGGTGCACGCCGGCCATCTCGCAGCTGGCGAGCGCGGCCTCGTGCTCGGACGACGCGGCGTCGCGCGCCTGCGCGAACGCGGCCAGCGCCTCGGTGTTGCGCCCCAGTTCGCGCAGCGTCTCGCCTTGCAGCATGGCCAGCGCATGACGCTCGGCGGCATTGCCGGCACAGCCCAGGCCGCGCTCGGCCAGTGCCTGCGCCTGGGCATAACGCAGCCGCCGCAGCTCGGCGCGCGCCGCGTCGCAGCGTCGCAGAAGGCTGCGGCGGCCAGCGGGCTGTCGGCCAGCGCAAGATGTTCGGCATGCAGCCCGGCGCCGCGCGCTGCGTACCAGGCGGCGAAGCGCCCTCTTCATGCCGATGGCTCGCGTCGCGCCGGGCGGTGCCCGGCAGCGGCTCATACTGCGGCGGTCGTCCCTTCGGGCCGACTGCACTGCGGTGCTCGCCGCGGGGTCGTGCGGCAGAACTCGCTTCGCGCGCTGACGCACGCAGTGAGTTTGGCGCAGGCCCTGGGCGCGAGCATCGCAGGGAAGTCGGCGCAGACTACCGCCTCAGTGAAGCGTCGCGGCCTGCCCGGGCCCGGCTTTGCCGCTGCAGGGATTGCACGCCGGCAGTCGTTGAGCTTCGGCAATGCGCCAAGCGGAAGCCGGTTCCTGTGTATCCGTTCGCGAACCCGTATGAGGCCGGCGGCCTGGGCCGGGCGGGCGATCAGGGCCGAGGCAGCGGCGGGTGCAGCCGGTCGAGCTTGTCGTCCACCTCGCCGACGTAGGCCGACAGCGTGCGCGTCGCCTCGCCGAGCTTGTCCTGCAGCTGCTGCTGCAGCTGCGCGAGGCGCTCGTCCGTCTCGCGCCGGCCGGCCTCGGTCTGCGCCTCGAGCCGGCGCAGCTCGGTGTCGATGAAGCCGCGCAGCTCGGTGAAGCGCGAAGCCTCGGCCTGATCGGCGAGTTCGCGCTGCCCGTTCAGTTCCTTCGACATGCGCCGCGACTCGACCATCTGTGCCGCCTGCTGCAGCAGGATGTAGCCCATGAACAGCAGGCTCACCAGGCCGACCACGCCGAGCAGCAGCAAGCCCAGCGGGGCCTGCACCTGCGTGAAGCCCAGCGACAGGCTCGTGGCCGCGTTGAAGGTCGTCCAGTTCAGCGCGACCACGCCGGCCAGCGCCAGCAGCAGCACGGCGATCGCGGCGCCCCACAGCTTCATCGTCGTCTCCCTCGGCTTGTCGTCGTCGCGCAAGTCTAAGGGCGCGGCGGGGCATCGCAGCTTTCCCGGACCCACTCGGCATAGGGCGCGTAGGCCTGCTCGGTGGCGATCGCGTGAATGGCCGGCAATTCGTAGCGGTGCAGCGCGCGGATCGCGGCCTCGATGTCCGGCCAGCACTCGGCGCGCGTCTTGAAGAGCACGCGAAACTCGGGGTCGCTCTCGACCTGGCCTTGCCAGCGGTAGAAGCTCTCGATCGCCGTGATCTGCGCACAGGCCGCCAGCCGCTGCTCGACCAGCGCGCGTGCCATCGCGCGCGCCTCGTCCAGCGTGCCGACGGTGGTGACGACGAGCAGCGGCGTGCTCGCGGGCTGGCGCTCGTTCATGCGTGGCGTGCTCCGGCGTCTACCGCGCGTGCTGCGGCCGCATCAGGGTCGGCGCAGGTGCCAGGCCTTGGGCCGCGTGAAGGCCAGGATGCCATGCGTGGACAGCGTCAGGCCGACGCCCGAATCGCCGTGGCCCGACCACGGCAGCCGCGGGCTGACGCGGTCGCAGCAGTTCCAGTAGACGCTGCCGGCGTTGACCCGCGCCAGCAGCGCGAGCGCCCTGGCCTCGTCGCGCGTGTAGACGCCGGCCGTCAGGCCATAGCGGGTGTCGTTCATCAGCGCGACGGCCTCGTCGTCGCCGTGCACCTTCTGGATGCCGATGACCGGGCCGAAGCTTTCCTCGCGCATCAGCGCCATCGTGTGGTCGGCGCCGCTGAACACGGTGGGCGCGAACCAGTGTCCCGGGCCGGGCAAGACGCTGCCGCCGCAGTGCAGCCGCGCGCCCTTGGCCAGCGCATCGTCCACCTGCGCCTGCAGCACGGCCAGTTGCGGCGCGCGCGTGATCGCGCCGATGCAGGTGGCGTCGTCCATCGGGTCGCCGATGCGCATCGCCTGGACGGTGGCCACGAAGTGCGCGACGAAGGGCTCGTGCAGGCTCTCGTGCACGTAGATGCGCTCGACCGAGCAGCAGCTCTGGCCGGTGTTGTACATCGCGCCGTCGGCCAGGCTTTCCGCGGCGGTGCGCGGGTCGGCGTCGGCGCGCACGTAGGCCGGGTCCTTGCCGCCGAGCTCGAGCTGCAGCTTCAGCAGCTTGGGCGCCACCGCCTGCGCGATGCGCACTCCGGTGGCATGGCTGCCGGTGAAGAACACGCCGTCCAGCCGCTGCTGCAGCAGCGCGCCGCCGGTCTCGCCGGCGCCCACCAGGCACTGCATCGCGTCGGCCGGCACGCCGGCTTCGTGCAGCAGCCGCGTCAACTGCAGCCCGCTCAGCGTCGCGTATTCGGACGGCTTGTAGAGCACCGCGTTGCCGGCCAGCAGCGCCGGCAGCAGCACGTTGCAGCCGACGAACCACGGGTAGTTCCAGGCCGAGATGTTGGCCACCACGCCCAGCGGGATGTGCGAGATGCGTTCGCGCATCGCGCCGTCGTCGAACACCGGCTCGTCGGCGAGCGTGGCCTCGGTGCGTTCCAGGAAGAAGTCGATGCGCGGCAGCAGGCCGTCGAGTTCGTTGCGCGCCTGCGTGATCGGTTTGCCGACTTCCTGCGTCAGCGTCGCCGCCAGCGCATCGCGCTCGGCGGCGACCGCGGCGCGCATGCGCCGCAGCATCGCCAGCTTCTCGATCAGCGGCACCGCGCTCCAGGCGGGCAGCGCAAGGCGCGCGGCGGCGGCCTTGGCGGCGGCGCCGGCCGCATCGTCGGCCTGGACCTCGGCCAGCAGGGCCCCGCTGGCGGGGTTGTGGATCTTCAGCGTGGGCATCAGCGTGTCTTCCGGGTGTCTTCCGTCTTGCGTGTCGCGCGCGCGGCGTTCAGGAAGTCGCCCAGCAGCGCGCTGTCGTCGAAGGTGCCGAGCGCGGCGCGGTTGTGGAACTCCGGATGCCATTGCACTGCGGCCACGTAGCCCGGGCCGCGCCGGCGGATCGCCTCGATCATGCCGTCGTCGGGGCAGCGCGCCTCGACCTCGAAATCCGACGCCAGGCGCTTGATGCCCTGGTGATGGATGCTGTTGACGCGGGTGCGCTTCACGCGCGGGTACAGCTGCGCCAGCCGCGAGCCCGGCGTCAACTCGATGTCGTGGATGCAGCGCTCGTAGCTCGTCGTGTCGCGGTGCGCCAGCGAATCGGGCTTCTGCGTCGCGATGTCCTGGTACAGAGTGCCGCCGTGCATCACGTTCAGCAGCTGGAAGCCGCGGCAGATGCCGAACACCGGCTTGCCGGCCTTGATGAAGGCACGCACCAGCGCCATCTCGTAGCGGTCGCGCACGCCGTCGCCGGCCCATTCGGGCTGCAACGGCTTCTCGCCGTAGTGTTCCGGCGCCACGTCGTTGCCGCCCTGCAGCACCAGGCCGTCGAGCGCTTCGGCATAGCGGGCCAGGTCGATCTCGAAGCGCTTGACGACGCTGTCGGCCTCCACCGCCGGCACCATCACCGGCAGCGCGCCGCCGCGCGTCACCCAGCGCGCGACCGACTGTTCCAGGTAGTGCAGCGTCTTGGTCCAGACGCCGCCCAGTTCCAGTACCGGGCCTTCGGGGTAGTAGATGCGCGCCGAAACGCCGATCAGGAGCCAGGGTCGTCGATGGGGCATGGTGGTGGGTGTCGTCACATCGCCCGGCGCAGCAGGCGTTCGTAGTCCGCTGCGGTGGCCGGCCGCGGATTGGTTCGGTTGGTGAAGTCCGCCGCTGCCAGCTCGGCCAGGCGCGGCAGCTGTGCCGGCCGCACGCCGTGGCGTGCCAGGCCGCCTTCGATGCCGATGCGGTGTTTGAGCGTCACGAGCCAGTCAACGAAGGCGCGGCCGCCGCCGTTGACGCCGGCCGCGTGCGCCAGCGCGTCGAAGCTGGCCGGCACCGCCTCGAAGTTCCAGGCGAGCACCGTGTCGATCATCAGCGCATTGGCCAGCCCGTGGTGCAGGCCGCAGACCGCGCCCAGCGCATGCGCGCAGGCATGCACGCCGCCCAGGTCCTTCTGGAACGCGACCGCGCCCATCATCGAGCTCATCATCATGTCGGCGCGTGCGGGCAGGTTGCCGGGCTCGGCCACCGCGGCGGCCAGCGCGCGCGCGCCGAGGCGCAGCCCTTCGAGCGCGATGCCGTCGCACATCGGGTGGAAGGCCGGCGACAGCCAGCTCTCGATGTTGTGCGTCAGCGCGTCCATGCCGGTGGCAGCGGTGACGGCGGGCGGCAGCGCCAGCGTCAGCTCGGGGTCGGCGAACACGGCTTCGGCCAGGATCTTCGGGCTGAACACGGTGCGCTTGACGCGGGTGTCGTTGTCGCTGACCACGGCCGAGCGGCCGACCTCGGAGCCGGTGCCGCTGGTGGTGGGCAGCGCGACGAAGGGCGGCAGCGCATGCACGATCGGCCGCGCCTGCGGATGGTCCCACACGTACTCGAGCACGTCGCCGTCGTGCGTGGCCATGACGCCGACGAGCTTGGCCGCGTCCAGCGCCGCGCCGCCGCCGAAGCCGATCACGCAGTCGGCACCGTGCGCCTTGAAGGCGGCGGCGCCGGCCATCACCATCGCGCAGCTCGGGTTGCCGTGGATGCCGTCGAACACCGCCACCTGCAGCTCGCCCAGGTGCGTACGGAACTCGGCCAGCACCGGCAGGCGGCTGAGCGCGCGGTCGGTGACGATCAGCGGCCGCCTGCAGCCGGCATCGAGCAGATGCTGCGCCACCAGCTTGCGCGCGCCGGCGCCGAAGTGGATCGTCGTGGGGAAGGCGAAGCGGAAGAGGGGCATGGGCTTCAGTCGTGAGCTGCCGTTTCGGGATGCCGGTCGAAGCCGCTGTCTGCCCTCAATGCGCACCCAGCCGCTGCACGCCTGGAATCCGCGCCGCGGCGCGGTCGAAGCTGAGCGTCCGGGTGCAGCCGGCGTCCCGGTCGAGCGCGGCGATCAGCGAATCGCCGAAATCCACCGCCAGGGTCTTGTAAATGTCCAGCGCTGCCCACACGGCGTCGCCCTGCTGCACCACGAAGCGCCGGTCGGAAAGCAGATGGTCGAGGATGTCGGCCGCGACGGCCTTTTCGGCGGCGTAGATCGACCTGAGCACCCACACCAGTTCGGCCACGGCAACGATCGATACATGCCCCGGTTGCCCGGCATCGAGTTGTTCGTCGATCAGCTGCAGGGCGGCCGCTGTCTGCCGCGCATCGTCGTGCGCGAAGCAGCGCACGAGGATGTTGGTGTCCAGGCCGGTCAAGCGCGCCTCGCCCGGCGGCGCGCCTTGGTGGCGGCCTGTGCCTGTGCCTGTGCCTGTGCCTGTGCCTCTTCTTCGCTGAGGCTGCCCATCCGGGAGACGGCGCGATTCATTTCGGCAATCGACACCGGCCGCTTGCGCCGCCCTTTCCATGGCTCGCTTCTGCTGAGGAGGTGCAGCATTCTTGCCTTACGCGTCCAAAGCCGATCGGCGCAGCCTCAAGGGCAGCGCCGGAACTTGCCCGCCAGCGCCGGCTTGCCGAACTGCTTCAGCGTCGGGCCGTCGGCCTCGACCGTCAGATAGGGACCGGACCGGTCACCCATCGCGAAGAACACCAGCTGGGCGTTCTGCGCGTCGGCGAGCAGCGCGGCCTCGAAGCCGGCGGGCGGCTGCTGCTGGCCGAACCAGCTGAACGCGGCCATCGGCGGCGTGCTGCTGGTCATCTGCTTGCCGCCGGACTGCAGCGTCAACTTCCTGACCTCCACCCCCAGGCGCGTGCCCGGCTTGGCGCAGTCCACGGCCCAGGTGCCCGCGTACTTCTGCAGCATCTGGATGTCGTTCGGGCTCTGCTGCGCCGGCGCGGGCAGCGCGCCGCACGTCAGGCACAGCAGCAAGGCGGTCTTGCGCATCATGGCCACTCCCCTCGAAAACGACGCCGACGCGACGGCGCGTCAGATGATCTCGAAGTATCGCTTCAGCTCCCAGTCCGTGACGCCGTCCTGCCATTGGCGCCATTCCCATTCGCGCGTGGCGGCGAAATGCTCGACGAAGTCTTCGCCGAGCCAGTCGCGCGCGATCGCCGAAGCGCGGAAGACGCGCGTCGTCTCGATCAGCGAGCGCGGCGCGCGCGGCATGGCTTCAGCGCCGGCATTCGTGCCGGTGATCGGCGGGGTCGTCAGCTTCAGGCCCTGCTCGACGCCGTGCAGCCCGGCGGCGACGACCGCGGCCAGCGCCAGGTACGGGTTGACGTCGGCGCCGGGGCAGCGTGTCTCGAGCCTTGTTGCCTGCGGGCTGCCGGCGATGACGCGGAAGCTCGCGGTGCGGTTGTCCAGCCCCCAGGTGGGCTTGACCGGCGCCCAGAAGCCGTCGACCAGCCGCTTGTAGCTGTTGATCGTCGGCCAGATCAGCGGCGCGAAGTCCATCATGCAGGCCACCTGGCCGGCCAGGTAACTCTCGAACAGCGGGCTCATGCGGCGCGGGCTCTTCGCGTCGTGGAACACATTCGTCTTGCCGTCGCTCAGGCTCTGGTGGATGTGGCCGCTGCAGCCCGGGTACGCCTGGCTCCACTTGGCCATGAAGCTGGGCATCACGCCGAAGCGCTTGCCGATCTCCTTGGCGCCGGTCTTGAACAGGATCGCGCGGTCGGCGGCCTCCAGCGCCTCGCTGAAGGCGAGCGCCGCCTCGTAGACGCCGGGGCCGGTCTCGGTGTGCAGGCCCTCGATCGGCACGCCGAAGGCCGGCATTTCGTCCATCAGCGCGTTGAAGAAGCCGCGCTGGTCGCCCATGCGCAGCAGCGAGTAGCCGAACATGCCGGGCGTGATCGTCGCCGGCGCCACGCCCTGCTTGGCGGCCCAGCTGCCCGGCGTCTCGGCGAAGTTGAACCACTCGAACTCCATGCCGGCCATCACGCGCAAGCCGAGCTTCGCGGCGCGCGCCAGGACGCGCTTCAAGGTCTGGCGCGGGCACAGCGGGTAGGCGCTGCCGTCGGCATTGACGAACTCGCCGAGGAAGAAGGGCACGCCGCCGTCCCACGGCACGCGGCGCGCGGTGTCCAGGTCGAGCCGCGCCAGCGCGTCCGGGAAGCCGTGCTGCCAGCCGGTGAGCCGCGTGTTGTCGTAGCACGCGTCGTGCGCGTCCCAGCCGAAGACCACGTCGCAGAAGCCGAAGCCGCCGTGCGGATGCGGCCGCGCCACGCCGAGGAACTTGTCCCGGTGCAGCAGCTTGCCGCGCAGGATGCCGTCGATGTCGCTGACCGCGACCTTGACCTTGGTGTGGCCTTCCTGCCGGATGGCCTTCAGCGCGGGGTGGTCGGCGTGTCTGTCGCTCGGCATGCCAGGCGCTCCGGTGGTGTCGTCCCGGCATCATGCAACGTTCTGGGCAGATCGTGCGTGCGGCGGCTGCGGCTGCGGCTCGCGCCGGCTGTCATCCCCATTGAGGATCGCGCCGCCCACGCCTTGCACGGCGAGCCGCAGAATGGCCGTGCGACCCGCGCCCTCGACACCCTCCGCGCCACCCTGCAAGGGCCTGGATCGAGCGGCCGGCCGGACCATCCGAACCATCGACCCGTTGCCGCGTCCCGGCAAGGCGACGGGCGCCTACGCCGCCGGCGGCGCCTACGACGTGCACCCCTACGTGCTGCTCAACCACAACGACGCCTACCCTTCGCACGAGCGGCGCGGGCAGGGACAGCCGCTGTCGGGCGCCGCGCTGACGCAGATGTACTGCGCTCTGATGAAGCACTATCACGGCGAGGCGCAGGGGGTGATGGTCGTCGACCCGCTGTACTGCAACGAGTGGGCCTACGTGCCCCACTTCTATTTCGGCTTCTACGTGTGGCAGTACGCGAGCTCGATCGCCGGCGCCGCGCAGTTCGTCCAGGCCATCGAGTCAGGCTCCGCCGATGTCGGGCGCGAGCGCTTCCTCGGCATGCTCGAAGCCGGCGGCTGCGCGCATCCGTACGAGCTCTATCGCCGCGCGGGCGTCGATCTCGGCCAGCCGGCGCCGTATCAGGCCCTGTTCCAGCGCATGGAGCGCGTCATGGACCGGATCGAAGCGCTGCTCGGTGAGCCGCGCTGAAGGCCTCGCTGAAGGCCGCGCTGAAGGCCGCGCCGAAGGCCGCGCGCACGGCCGGCCGGCGACCGAGGTTGCGGCTGTCGAAGGCCGCAGCCCGCCCGCATGCGCTGCGCCGGCCTTGCCCGCGCTGCGCACGGCGCGGCGTCGTGCAAACTGCCGGGTCATGCAGCCGATCCTGCCATCAGCCGCCGTCCGTGCGATGCCGCCGCGCCTGTGCGCCGCGCGGCGCCGTGCTCTGCGGGCGATCTGCGTCTCGGCCTTCGCCCTGGCCGGGCTGGCCGCTGCGCAGCCGGCGCCGAAGCGGGTGCTGATCGTGCATTCGTTCGGCCGCGACTACGCGCCCTACGACACCGTGATCGCGAGCTTCAGGCGCGAGCTGGCGCAGCGCTCGCCGCAGCCGGTGGTCTTCCTGGAAGCCGCGCTCGACGCCGGCCGCCCGATCGGCCCCGACGAGGAGCGCGCCTTCGCCGCCTACCTCGGCGCGCGCTTCGCGCAACCGGCGCCGGACCTGGTGGTCGGTTCGGCCGGGCCCGCGGCGCAGTTCCTGGTCCGGCACCGCGAGTCGCTGTTCGCGCACGTGCCGATGCTGTTGACGGCCATCGATGCCCGCATCGCGCCCTATGCGCCACTGAAGCCCGGTGACGCGATGGTGGCCTCGCGCATCGACTTGCGGCGCGCCTTCGAGGCGTTGCTGCAGGCGCGGCCGGACACGCGCCGCATCGCCGTCGTGCTCGGCGCCACGCCGCTCGAACGCTACTGGCGCAAGGAGGTGGAGCGCGAGCTGGCCTTTCTGGCCGGGCGCGTCAGCCTGGTCTGGCTCGACGGCCTGTCGCTGGCCGAGACCGAGCGGCGCGTCGCCGCCTTGCCCGCCGACAGCGCGGTGTTCTACGGGCTGATGGTGGTCGACGGGGCGGGCGTGCCGCACGAGCGGCTCGAGGCGCTGGCCGGGTTGAAGCGCGCCGCCAAGGTGCCGATCTTCTCGTTGTTCGAGAGCGAGTTGGGTCAGGGCGTCGTCGGCGGGCCGTACCTGTCGCAAGTCCTGGCCGGCGAGGAGGCGGCCCGGCTCGCGCTGCGCATCCTGTCGCCGCCGCCGCCGGCGGCGCCCGAGGTGCTCGTCCTCGACATGAAGTCGGTGGCCTACGATGCACGCGAGCTGCGGCGCTGGCGCATCGACGCGTCGAGGCTGCCGCCGGACAGCGAGCTGCGCTTCGGCGAAGCGACGCTGTGGACGCAGCACCGCGGACAGATCGTCGCCGCCGCGGCGGTGATCGCCGCCCAGGCCGGGTTGATCGCCGCGTTGCTGGTGCAGCGCGGGCGCCGGCAGCGCGCCGAGCACGAGGCGCGCACGCTCGGCGGGCGGCTGATCACCGCCTACGAAGACGAAGGCCGCCGGCTGGCGCGCGAACTGCACGACGACGTCACGCAGCGCCTGGCCGGCTTGTCGATCGAGGCGGCGACGCTGCAGCGGCTGGACGAGCCCGCGGCGCGCGCGGCGGCCGAGCGCTCGATCAGCGCCGAGCTCGCCCTGCTGAGCCGCGACGTGCATGCGTTGTCGTACCGGCTGCACCCTTCGGTGATCGACGACCTGGGGCTCGAAGAGGCGCTGCGCGCCGAGTGCGAGCGCGCGGCGCGCCGCGGCGGCGTCGCGGTGGCGTTCCACGGCGACGCCGCCGGCGGCGACCTCCGCGGCGACCCTGCGCTGTGCCTGTTCCGCGTCGCGCAGGAGGCGCTGCGCAACGCCGTGCGCCACGCGCAGGCGCAGCGCATCGAGGTGCGGTTGCGCCGCGAACGCGGCGGCACCGAGCTGAGCGTGGCGGACGACGGCAGCGGCTTCGAAGTGCAGGGCGAACGCGAGCGCGCCTCGCTCGGGCTGGCGAGCATGCGCGAACGCGTCGCGCTGCTCGGCGGGCGGCTGCGGATCCGCAGCCGGCGCGGCCAGGGCACGCGCGTCGCGGCCTGGGTGCCGCAGGCCGCCGCGCGGCCGGACGGAGCCGCCTGATGCGCGCGCGCGTGCTGCTCGCCGACGACCACCGGATCATCACCGCCGGGCTCGAAGCGCTGCTGGCCGATGACTACGAGCTGGTCGGCCGCGCGCAGGACGGCCGCGCGCTGCTCGAGCTGGTGCGGCAGGTGCCCGCCGACTTCATCGTCGCCGACATCTCGATGCCGGGCCTGAACGGCATCGACGCGCTGGCCGCCATGCGCCGCGAGGGCCTGGACGTGCCGGTGATCTTCCTGACCATGCACACCGAGCCGGCCTATGCGCGGCGCGCGCTGGAGGCCGGCGCCGCCGGCTACGTGCTCAAGCATGCGGCGCCGCAGGAGCTGCTGCAGGCGCTGCGCGCGGCCGCGCAGGGCGGCGTCTTCGTCAGCGCCGAGATCGCCGCCGAGGTCTGCGGCGCGGCCGGCGCACGCGCCGAGCGCGATCCGGCTTCGGGCCTGACGCCGCGCCAGCACGAGATCCTGCGGCTGCTGGTCGAGGGCCATTCGGCCAAGCACATCGCCAGGCTGCTCGACATCTCGCACCGCACCGTCGAGTACCACAAGTACCAGGCGATGCAGGCGCTCGGCGTGGGCAGCAACGCCGAGCTGATCCAGCTCGCCATCCGACTGCAGATCGCCGGGCCTTGACGGCCGCGGCGGCTTGCTGCTGGCCTCGTATTCCTACGAGGTGACGCCGCCGCCTTGCGCCCGCACCATCGCGGGCGCGATCCCGCGAAGCCTCGAGAGGAACGGTGCGCCCGGGGAAACCGTAGAGTTGCAGCCCGGCCGAGAGCTTCACCTTGAAGGAGCAACAAGTGCGATCACGACTTCCCATCCTGCGTCGTGCTGCCTTCGCCGGCCTCGTCGGCGCCGGCGCCTCGGGCATCGTCGCGCTGCCGCTGCAGGCGCAGACGCCCAACCCGCAGCGCAACGCGTACTTCGGCGAAACCCACGTCCACACGAGCTGGTCCTTCGACGCCTACATCTTCGGCAACCACCTCACCGGGCCGGCCGACGCCTACCGCTACTTCAAGGGCCAGCCCATCAAGCACCCGCTCGGCTACGACGTCAAGATCACCACGCCGCTGGACTGGGCCGGCGTGACGGACCACTCGGAATATTCCGGCGTGGTGCGGCTGGCCAACGACCCGAGCTCGCCGATCAGCAAGCTGCCGATCGCCAAGGAGCTCGTCGTCAAGCAACCGGCCGACATCCAGCGCATCTACCTGTGGCTGGGCACGTCGATGATCCAGCAGAAGCCGATCAAGGAACTGGTCGACCCGCAGGTGGCGGGCACGGTATGGAAATCGAACAACGACGCTGCGAATGCGGCGAACCAGCCCGGCAAGTTCACCGCGTTCTGCTCCTACGAGTGGACGTCCACGCCGACGGCGCAGAACATGCACCGCAACGTCTTCTTCCGGGACTGCGCCAAGGTGCCTGACCAGCCCTTCAGCTCGCTCGATTCGCAGGCGCCCGAGGATCTGTGGGCCTGGATGGACGGGCAGCGCAAGGCGGGCAACGAACTGCTGGCGATCTCGCACAACGCGAACCTGTCGAACGGCATCATGTATCCGACCGAGGTCGACTTCAAAGGCCGCCCGATCGACCAGGCCTGGGCCGAATCGCGCGACCGCAACGAGCGGCTCACCGAGATCAAGCAGATCAAGGGCCAGTCGGAAGTCCATCCGCTGCTGTCGCCGAACGACGAGTTCGCCAGCTTCGAGGTGCTGACCTACCTGCTGTCCGACCCGGAAGGCGTGTTCCCGCGCATCCACGGCAGCTACATCCGGCAGGCGCTGAAGGACGGCATCGCGATGCAGGGTGCGCGCGGCTACAACCCGTACAAGACGGGCTTCGTCGGCGGATCGGATTCGCACAACACGGCGGTGCCCTACCGCCAAGGCAATTTCTTCGGCGGGCACGCGCACGTCGACGGCGAGGCGAGGACGCGCATGTCCGGCCAGCTCTTCGCCGGACTCGATACGCGTCTCGAAAACCCGGCCGGCCTGACGGGCGTGTGGGCCGAGGAGAACACGCGCGCCTCGCTGTTCGACGCCATGCAGCGCAAGGAGACCTTCGCCACCAGCGGGCCGCAGATGCGCATCCGCTTCTTCGGCGGCTACCGCTATGCGCCGGGCCTGGTCAGCCGGAAGGACTGGGTCAGTGCAGCCTACGCCGGCGGCGTGACCATGGGCGGCGACCTGCCGGGCAGCGGCCGCACCGCGCCGAGCTTCATCGTCTGGGCCGCGAAGGATCCGGCTTCGGGCAACCTCGACCGCATCCAGATCGTCAAGGGCTGGAGCCAGAACGGCCAGTCCTTCGAGAAGATCTACGACGTCGTCTGGGCGGGCAAGCGCACGCCGGACCGGCAGACCGGCCGGCTGCCGGCGATCGGCAACACCGTCGACATCGCCAAGGCCAGCTACGCCAACACCATCGGCGCGGTGGAACTGAAGACCGTGTGGACCGACCCGGACTTCGAGCCGGCTGTCGACGCGTTCTACTACGCGCGGGCACTGGAGATTCCGACGCCGCGCTGGACCACGATCCAGGCCAAGGAGCTCGGCATCGCGCCGCCGGACATCGTCGCGCCGACGGTGCAGGAGCGCGCGTGGAGTTCGCCGATCTGGTACACGCCGAGCGCGGACGCGCGCGCGGCGGCGCCGGCCGGCACGCGCGTCGCCGATCTGGTCGCCAAGGGCGCAGTGGCGCTCGGCGACGAGGATCTGCGCAAGCTGCTCGTCGGCAAGAACGTCTGGCTGCGCAACACCGTGACCGGCCAGGTCAACAAGGCGGTGTTCAGCGCCGACGGCCAGCGCCTGATCACCAACGTGACCAGGGGCAAGGTCGCCGAGCAATCGGAAATCGGTGCGGCGGTGCAGAACGGCGTGCTCGGCCTGTCGAGCGCCTACACCATCAAGGACGGCAAGATCGTCACCTACTTCGGCAACAAGCCCTACGAGATGACCGTGCTGAAGGTCGGTGACCGGCATGTGGCCGCGCGCAGCAACGAGTTCGGCTTCGCCAACTACGAGATGGTGCCCGAGCCGAAGCAGCTGCAGCCGCTGAACCTGCCGCCGGGCGTCGGTTTGAATCCGCTCGGTCCGCACGCCGCCGCGTCGGCGCCGGCACGGTAGTGGCGGCGGGAGAAGCAGGCGGGGCGGCGATGAGCGCGTCCCTCGCAGGCGGCGGCGCGGGGGGCGTGCCGCGGGCCGGTGTGCGCAGGTGGCTGCGCGAGCCGCTGCTGCAGTTCCTGCTCGCCGGCCTGGCGCTTTTCGCCGGCTACCGCGCGCTGCATCCGCAGTCTGCCGAGCCTGCGTTGGCGAACCGCATCGTGATCACGCAGGACGATCTGCGCCAGATGGGCCTGGCCTGGAAGGCGCAGGGCCGGCCGCCGATGTCGGCGCCGCAGTGGGCGAGCCTGATCGAGGCCAAGGTGCGCGAGGAGATCCTGTTCCGCGAAGCGCTCGCCCTCGGCCTGGACAAGGACGACGCCATCGTCAAGCGGCGCATGGCGCAGAAGATGGAGTTTCTCGCGCAGGACGCGGCGGCGGCGCGCGAGCCGGCGCAGGACGAGTTGCGGCAGTGGCTCGCCTCGCACCCCGAGCGTTTCACGCTGCCGCCGCGCGTGTCGTTCCGCCACGTGTATTTCGCGCTCGACCGCCCCGGCACGCCGGCGCACGCGGCCGCGCAGGCGGCGCTGCGCACGCTGAGCGCCCACCCGGCGCGCGCGCAGAAGCTGGGCGACCCGTTCATGTACCAGGACGAATACGCCGAGCGCACGCCGGACCAGATGGCCAAGGACTTCGGCCCGGCCTTCGCGCAGGCGCTGTTCAAGCTCCCGGCCGGCGGCTGGCGCGGGCCGATCGAGTCGGGCTACGGCTGGCATGTGATCGAGCTCAGTTCGTCGACGCCGGGGCGAGTGCCCGCCTTCGAGGAGATCGCGCCCGAGGTGAAGGCCGACTGGATTGCCGAGCAGGGCGAACTGGCGCGGCGCCGCGCCTACGAGGCGATGCGCGCCCGCTACGAGATCGTGCTGCCCGATTTTGGCGACTCGAGCGCGCCGAAACCATGAGACGCGCAGTCGGCGCCGCGTGGCTGCTCTGGCTGTTGATGGCCGGGGCGGCCGCCTGTCCGATCTGCTTTCGCGACGCGGCACCGACCGTGGCGCAGCAGCTTGCCGTCGCCGACCGTGCCGTGGTCGTGCAGGTGGCGGCCGATGGCGCGCAGCGCGTGGCCGCGGTGATCAAGGGCAGCGAGGATGGCGGGCCGCTCCAGGTGGCGGTGGCGGGTGCCGGCAGCTGGCTGCTGCTGCGGCCGACCCCCGCAGCCGAGTGGACCGTCGTCGGCGCAGTGGCCGCCGAGCGCGCGCCCTTCCTGCAGCGCGTCGCGACCGCCGCGCCCGGCGACGGCGCGGCCGACGCGCAGTGGCCGGCCTACGCCGCGGCGCTGCTGCCCTACCTGCACGACAGCGATGCGCTGGTCGCCGGCATCGCCTACGGCGAGCTGGCGCGTGCGCCGTATGGCGCGATGCGCACGCTGAAGCCGCGGCTCGATGCGGCGCGCTGCGCCGCCGGCATCGACGACCCGACGCGGCAGGCGCTGTTCACGCTGCTGGCCGGCATCAGCGGCGATGCGCAGACGGCGGCGCTGATCGAGCAACGCATCGACACGGCCTGGCGTGCGAAGGACGCGACGAATCTGGCCGCACTGCTCGCCGCCGATCTGGAGCTTCGCGGCCCGGCGCGCGTCGCGCGCATCGACAAGATGTACATCGCCGACCGCGAGCGCACGCTGCCCGAGATCCATGCCGTGCTGCACGCGCTGTCGGCGCACGGCGATGCCGACGCTGCGATACCGCGCGAGCGCATCGTTCGCTCGTATCGCTTGTTCATCCGCGAGCACAAGCCGATGGCCGGCTACGTCACGCACGACCTGGCCGCGTGGCACCGCTGGGACGCGGCGCCGGAGTTCCTGCAGCTGCTCCAGGCCAACGCCTTGCCCGATCCCGCGTCGCGCTGGGCCGTCGCCGCCTATCTGATGCAAAGCCCGCGCGAAGACACGAAGGCGGCGGTGCGCGCGATCATGGGCTCGAGCCGCTGACGCTGATGGCGCGATGAAGCCCTTCCACTGCGCGCTTCGAATACCGGCTCGGCCTGCGCCAGCCGATGGCGCGCCGCCGCGATGCGCCGCCGCTGTGCTGCGCCGCGTGCTTGCGGCGCTGCTGGCGCTGCCGGCGCTGTTGGTCTTTGCACTGCCCGCGCTGGCCCACGAGTCGCGCCCGGCCTACCTCGAGATCAATCAGACCGCGCCTGCCCGCTACGACGTGTTGTGGCGCACGCCGGTGCTGTCCGGCATGCGCCTGCCGGTGGTCCTGGTGATGCCGGCCGGCGCGCAGGACGTGGTCGCGCCCGCCGTGCACCACCTCGGCGATTCGACGATCGAGCGCCGCGTGATCGACCTGCCGGGCGGGCTGGCGGGCAAGCGCATCGAGTTCGCCGGCCTGCCGCTGACCCTCACCGATGTGCTGGTGCGGGTGCAGTTGCACGATGCGCAGCAGACGACGACGCTGGTGCGGCCAGCGCAGCCGTGGGTCGAAGTCGCCGCCCGCGAAGGGCCGCTGGCCATCGCCGGGGCCTACCTGGCGCACGGCGTCGAGCACATCCTGCTCGGTTATGACCACCTGCTGTTCGTGCTCGCGCTGGTGCTGATCGTGCCCAGCCTGCGCGTGCTGTTCTGGACCATCACCTCCTTCACGCTGGCGCACTCGATCACGCTCGCGCTGGCCACGCTCGGCGTCGTGCATGTGCCGGGCGCGCCGGTCGAGGCGGCGATCGCGCTGTCGATCCTGCTGCTGGCGTGCGAGATCGTGCGCGTCCGGCGTGGACAGAGCAGCCTGACGCAGCGCTGGCCGTGGCTGGTGGCCTTCAGCTTCGGGCTGCTGCACGGCTTCGGCTTCGCCGGTGCGCTGTCCGAGATCGGCCTGCCGCCGGGCGACATTCCGCTCGCGCTGTTCGCGTTCAACATCGGCGTCGAGGCCGGCCAACTGGTGTTCATCGGCGCCGTGCTCGGACTGCGGGCGGCGGCACGGCACCTGCGCTTGCCGGCGATGGTGACGCGCCGCGCCGAGCCGGCAGCGACCTTCGCCATCGGTACGCTGGCCGCCTTCTGGCTGCTGGAACGGGTCTTCGCGTTTGTCGCGTAGACGTAAAAGTGGCGAGGCGCGCCGCATCAGAGCCTCGCACAGCACTCTCGAAGCGTGGACTGCGCCTCGTAGTCTTACGAGGTGACGCGCCGGGCGGCGCCCTCCACCATGCGTGCGATGCGCAAGGGCTCGCAGCCACGCAGAGATGGGCATCGCCGAAGCGGGGTGATCCGCAGCTGGGTGATCCGTAGTTGGGTGATGCGCAGCTGGGTGATCCGCAGCTGGGGGGTGCGCAACAAGGAGGTGCGATGAGAACGCGTTCCCTGAAGTTCGCGGCTGCTGCCGGCGCGCTGGCCGCGGCCGGCTATGCCGCCGCCGACTTCCCGCTGATGAACATGGTCGCCGACAAGGTGATCCAGAAGTACCAGTCGGCCAGCTGCGAGCAGCTGTGGGCGCAGAAGCAGCAGCCCAAGAGCGAACAGGAACAGCGGCTGATCGGCCTGCTGCGGAGCGACCCGCAACTGCGCACCGCCTTCATGGACAAGGTCGCCGGGCCGATCGCCAACAAGATGTTCGACTGCGGGATGATTCCGTGAGGCGCGGCCTGCTGCGCCACGCGCTGCCGCTGCTGCTCGGTGCGGCACTCGCGCTGCCGGCTGCGGCGCAGGCGCCGGCCGCGAAGGCGGCGCCGAAGCAGGCGGCGGCCAAACCCGCCGCCTTCGAGCCGGTGCTGGAGCAGCGCGCGGTCGACCTGCTGCAGGGCATGAGCCGGCGGCTGGCCGCGGCGAAGAGCCTGTCGTTCACCGCGGTGGCGAGCTACGAGTATCCGAGCCGGCTCGGCCCGCCGATCGTCTACACGATGCGCTGCGACGTGGCGCTGCAGCGGCCCGACCAGCTGAAGATCGTCGTGCCCGGCGACGGGCCGGCCACCGAGTTCACCTGGGACGGCAAGGAGATGGTCGCCTTCGCGCCGGCCGAGAACCTGGTGGCCGTGGCCGCCGCGCCGCCGACGCTCGAAGGCGCGCTGAAGCAGGCCTTCGACTCGGCGGCGATCTACTTTCCGTTTACCGACCTGCTGCTGCCCGACCCCTACGGCGCGATCGCGCCGGGGGCGATCCTCGCCTTCGTCGTCGGCCCGTCGGCGATCGTCGGCGGCGTCAAGACCGAGATGGTCGTCTGGGCCAACAACGAGGTCTTCCTGCAGTTGTGGATCGGCAGCGAAGACAAGCTGCCGCGGCGCATCCGCGCGCAGTTCCGCGCCGACCCGATGGGGCTGCGCCACGACCTCGAACTGAGCCGCTGGCAGCTCGACGCCACGCTGCCGGCAGACACCTTCAGCACCGCGAAGGCCAAGGCCGGGCAACCAATGGCTTTTGCCGCGCCGGGCCGCAAGCTGCCGATCGGCGTCAAGCCGGTGGGCGGCGGCGCCGCCAACTCCGCGGCGAAGCCCTGAACCAAGGACACCCGATGCCCAAGACCATGCTCCCGCGCCTGCTCGGCGCCGCGCTCGGCTGCGCGATCTCGGCCTGGTCGATCGACGCCGCGGCCTGGGCCTCGGCGAACCGCTTCGGCGGGCGCACGCAGCACAGCTTCGGCGACACCGACCACGAAAACCGCTGGGGCGGCAGCACGCAGCACGCGGCCGGCGAGGGCACCGAACACACCAATGCCTACGGCGGCAGCAGCGCGCATTCGGTCTACGGCGGCGCCGAGCACACCAGCGCCACCGGCACCACCACCTACGGCCGAGCCGGCTACGGTGCCGTGTCGACGACACCGGGCGGCGCGTCGTACTACCACCCGCCCGCCTATCCGGCGTACCCGGCCTATTCCGCCTACCACCCGCCGGTGGCGGTGCCGTACTACTCGAGCGGCTGCTACGGCTGCGCGGCGGCCGCCGGCGCGGTGGTCGGCATGGCCACCGGCGCGGCGATCGCGTCGTCGGCCAACGCGGCAAATGCCGCGGCGACGTCGAACGCCTACGCGGCCGGCGTGGCGACCGGCAGCGCCAACACCGCAAACGCTTACCAGTCGGGCTACGCCGCCGGCGCGACCGCGGGCACCGCGCCACCGCCGGGCAGTACGCGCACGACCACCACCACCGTCACCACCACGGCGGGTCCGGCGAGCTACGCGATGGGCGCGAGCTACGCCGCGCTGCCGTCGGGGTCGATGGTCGTGCACAAGAACGGCCAGACCTACTACCTGAACGGCAACACCTGGTTCCAGCCGGCCTTCGGCGCCAATGGCGTGCACTACACGGTGGTGGCGGCGCCATGAGGATGGCGCCGATCCGCCGGCGTCATCGATCGGAGCCGCGCGATGCCGGCACATTCCAAAGCGGGCAGCGTGTTGCTCGCCAACCCTCATCCGCGCCTCTTCGACGGCCTGCGTGGGCTGCTCGAAGCCTCGTTCGAGCAGGTGTTCATGGTCGCCGACGCGCCGTCGCTGATCGAGGGCGCGCGCAAGCTGCAGCCGGCGCTGGCCGTCGTCGACCTGTCGCTGGCCGCAGGCCGGCTCGGCCCGCTGCTGGCCGAGGTGCGCACTGCAGCGCCGCGCACCCGCACGCTGCTGCTCAGCGACCACGACGACGCCCATGTCGACGCCGCTGCGCTTGTCGCCGGCGCCGACGGGATCGTTTGCAAGGCGCGGTTGGCCGCGGATCTGTTCGACGCCGTCGATGCGGTGCTGGCGGGGCGGCGCTTCAGCTCGCCTTCGGCGCGCGCTGAACATCGTTCAGGGAACAGGTGATCATGGATGCGCGCGACGCTTGCTGCCTGAAGAACGAGGCCGGCCGGCCGCATGCGCGCCTGCGCGCGGGCGTGGCGTTCCCCTGCGGCTTCGACTACGACTACGACTACGACTACGACTACGACTACGACTACGACTACGCCAAGGACAGGACGATCAAGGGCCCAGGGTCCCGCTCCGCGCCACTCCCGCAACCACTGTCATCGACGAAAGCATGCTGATGAATCAACCGATCCGACGCCCCTTCCCGCTGCTCGCCGCCGCGCTGCTGCTGGCCGGCACCCATGCGGCGACGGCGCAGCAGGCGGGCGCAACCCCGCCGTCGCTGACCACGCCCGCCACGGTGTCCACACGCCTGGGTACGCTCGACTTCAAGGACGGCATGCCCAGCCCAGAGACTGCGGCCAAGGTCTACGAGCACATCGACGCCACGCACGCCTACGAGGCCTTCGTCAACACGCTGCAGGGCGCGAACTTCGAGGCCATCCGCCGCGGCTTCCTCGCTGCCGGCGTGAAGGACAACGAGATCCTGGTGTTCTCGAAGCTGATGGACGCGAAGTCGCTGTTCCTGACCGCCAACGCCGACACCGTGTACTTCGTCGGCACGCTCGACCTGTCGAAGGGCCCGACGGTGCTGGAGACGCCGCCCAAGGCGCTGGGCACGCTGGACGACGCCTGGTGGCGCTGGGTCACCGACTTCGGCGTCCCCGGCCCGGACCGCGGCGCAGGCGGCAAGTACCTGATCCTGCCCCCCGGCTACGACGGGCCGGTGCCCGAAGGCGGCTTCTACGCGGCGCGCGCACGCACGCACAAGGTGCTGATCCTGGGTCGCATGTTCCTGGACAAGGACGACCCGCAGCCGGCCGTCGATCTGATCCGCAAGTTCACGAAGATCTACCCCTACGACGCCGGCGGCGAGGGCACCAGCATCGCGCAGTTCCTCGAAGGCAAGGCGCGGCTGTCGCGGCTGGCGCCGCCGCCGGCCACGGTGTTCCACGAAGGCAGCGGCAAGGTGATGAACACCGTGCCGCCCAACGACGCCAGCTTCTACGAACTGCTCAACGACCTGGTGCAGCGCGAGCCCGCCACCGCGCTCGACCCCGAGCTGATGGGGCCGCTGGCAGCGATCGGCATCATCAAGGGCCAGCCCTTCGCGCCGGACGCGCGCATGAAGAAGATCCTCGACGAGGCGGTCGCGGTGGGCAATGCGGCGTCGCGCACGCTGCTGATGGCGCCGCGCGATCCGGCCTGGTACTACTACCCGGGTTCGGCGTGGACCAACTTCCTGTTCCAGAGCGGCTACGAGTTCGAGACGCCGATTCCGCAGATCACGCGCGAGGGCGTGAAGCCCTATGCTGCGACCGGCTACCGCCAGCTCGATGCGCGCAGCGCCTTCTTCTACGGCATCACCGGCATCACGCCGGCCATGGCCATGCGCCTGCCCGGCGTCGGCTCGCAGTACCTGCTGGCGATGCAGGACGCCGACAAGCAGTACTTCGACGGCGCCAAGACCTACCGCCTGACGCTGCCCAAGGGCATCCCCTACGAGAACTTCTGGTCGCTGACGCTGTACGACAACCAGACGCGCTCGATGCTCGACACGCCGCAGAACTACCCGCGCGCCGGCAGCCAGGCTTATCCGTCGCCGGCCGCCGAGGCCAACGCCGACGGCACGACGACGGTGGTCTTCAGCCCGCAGCAGCCGGCCGGCGTGAAGCGCGGCAACTGGATCCAGACCGCGCCCGGTAAGGGCTGGTTCGTGATCCTGCGCCTGTACGGTCCGCAGGAGCCCTTCTTCACGAAGGCATGGCGGCCGGGCGAAGTCGAGCGGGTGAGGTAGACCGATGGACCCAAGCATCCGGTGCCGGGCGTGGGCCGCATCCTGCGCGGCCATTCTGTCCATTCCGTGTTTCTCGGCGCACGCCGCGATGTCCGCCGAGGAGCTGGCCAAGCTGGCGCAGAACCCGGTCGGCAACCTGGTCAGCGTGCCGTTCCAGAACAACACCAACTTCAATGTCGGGCCGCAGTCGGGCACGCAGAACATCCTGAACATCCAGCCGGTGATCCCGATCGAGCTCAACAAGGACTGGAACCTCATCACGCGCACGATCCTGCCGCTGATCTGGCAGCCGGAATTCCTGCCCGGCCAGGGCAGCACTTTCGGACTGGGCGACGTGCAGGTCTCGGCCTTCGTGTCGCCGTCCGAACCCGGCCCGGGCGGCCTGATCTGGGGCGCAGGCGCCATCGCCCAGCTGCCGACCAACACCGACGCCGCGCTGGGCAACAAGAACTGGGGCCTGGGGCCGACCGCGGTGATGCTCAAGCTGCAGAAGGGCGACCCCTGGGTCTACGGCGCGCTGGTCAACAACGTCTGGTCGCTGTCGGGCAGCGGGCGCGGCGGCAGCTACAACAACTTCCTGCTGCAGCCCTTCGTCAACTACAACTTTCCCGACGGCCTGTACCTCAACAGCGTGCCGATCATCACCGCCAACTGGGACGCAGCGAACAGCCAGCGCTGGACCGTGCCGCTGGGCCTGGGCATCGGCAAGATCTTCCACCTCGGCAAGCTGCCGGTGAACGCGCAACTCGGTGCCTATTACAACGTCGTGCACCCGGACGACGGCGCCGCCTGGCAGCTGAGGGCGCAGTTGCAGTTCATGTTTCCGAAGTGAGGCGATGGGCGCAGGCGCATCGTCGTCATCCCTGCGTTTTCCGAGGATCGGGCATCGCAATCGCCCTGAAACAGGAACATCAAGATTTCCTTTTCCATGGTGACGCCGTCGATGCAGATCGCGCTGCGCGACCTGCAGCTCGACGCGCTGTACGCGGTGGTCCCGGGAGAGCGCCGCTGCCGCCTGGCGCATCGAGGTCGTGCCGCTGCAGGCGCTGCTGCCGGCGCCTTGATCGACCGGCACGAAGGTCCGTCTCGTGCCGTGCGCCGCTGCGCGATCAGCGGCTCGTACTCGTCGCGGAACGATCGGCATGCGCGCACGGGCCGGCGCCATGCCCATGCTCGCCGGCGGGGAATCGGCCGGCTGCGCCGGCCGGCGCTGTTCAGAATCCCGCCCACAGTTGCCCTTGCCACCGATGCCGCGCCATGAAGCTCAATATCGTCTCCGACCTGCACCTGAGCCTGGACGCTCTGGCGATCCCCGACACCGACGCCGATCTGGTGGTGCTCGCGGGCGACCTCGCGCGTCCGCGCGAGGCGATCGCCTGGGCCTCGCGCCTGGGCAAGCCCGCGCTCTACGTGATCGGCAACCACGAGTTCTACGGCGGCAGCCTCGACGGCACGGTCGAAGAACTGCGCGGGTTGTGTGCAGGCACCAACGTGCGCCTGCTCGACAACGATGCGGCGACGATCGGCGGCGTGCGCTTCCTGGGCAGCACGCTGTGGACCGACTTCCGGCTCTTCGACTCCGGCGAACAACGCGCTGCCGCGCTGCCTGAACTGCTGCGCTTCAACCGCGACTACACGCGCATCCGCGTTGCGGCCGGCTCCGACCGGCTCTTCACTCCCGACGACAGCGCGGCGCTGTTCGCGCGCAACGCGGCCTGGCTCGCCGCGCAACTGGCCGAGCCTTTCGACGGCACGACGGTGGTGATCACGCACCATGCGCCGTCCAGGCACAGCATCCATCCGCGCTTTGCGGGCTCGCCGGTCAATGCCTGCTTCGTCTCGGATGCCGAATACCTGATCGACGGCAGGCGGGCCGCGTTGTGGATCCACGGCCATACCCACGACAGCTTCGACTACGTGGTCAACGGCACGCGCGTGCTGTGCAACCCGCGCGGCTATGCGCGCAACGGCATGAACGAGAACGCCGCCTTCGATCCGCAGCTGGTCGTCGAAGTCGGGTAGGCGGGGCTCAGGCGCGCGGTCGGGGGCGCGGTCGGGGGCGCTCAGCCAAGCCGCACCGGCACGCGGCTCCAGCCGCCCAGCGGATAGGTCTCGCGCACCGGCGCGGCGTCGGGCGCGGGCTCGATGCGTTGCGTGGCCTGCAGCAGCGCGCGCACTGCGACGACCAGCTCCATGGTGGCCAGCGGCCGCCCCGGACAGGCGTGGATGCCGGTGCCGTAGACGAGGTTGTGCGGCGCGTTCTGCTCGGGCCTGTAGGCATCCGGGTCGCCGAAGACGGCCGCGTCGCGGTTGGCCGAGCTCCAGTTGAGGTACACGCGGGTGCCGGCGGCAAGTTCATGCTCGCCGATGCGCACGGCCCGCGTCGTCACGCGCCGGTTGACCAGGAAGGGGTCGTCGATGCGCAGCATCTCGTCGATGGCCATGGCGAGCCCGGCAGGGCGCTGGCGCAACTCCTGCTGCACCTCGGGGTGGGTCGCGAGGAACCAGACGACGACGCCCAGCGCCGCCGCCATCGACGCCAGGTCGCCCGCGGTCCAGTTGCGCAGGATGGAGACGATGTCGGCCTCGTCCAGCGGCTGCCCGCCGAAGGTGGCGGCGAGCAGCGCGCTCGTCGGGTCGCCGGCTGCCGTCGGGCCGCGCGCGCGGTGCCGCCGCAACTGCGCGCGGATGATCGCGTCGAACGCAGCCGCCGTCGCGGCGGTGCGCGTGCGGTCGCCGCTGCGCGTGGCGGCATGGCTGTCGGCCATCCACGCCAGCAGCTCGTCTTCGATGCCCTGCCAGCCCAGCCACTCGGTTTGTGCACGCACGGCGAACGGTGCGCCGATCCGCGACACCGCATCGACGTTGGCGCCGCGCGGCAGGGCGCCGACGATAGCCTCGGCGATCGTGCGCACGCGCGGCTCGAGCGCGGCCATCCGTGCGGGCGCGAAGAAGGGGTCGGTGAGCGCGCGCCATGCGCTGTGCTCGGGCGGGTCGATCGCGTTGGGCACCGCGCGCCGTTCCGTGGCGGCCGACGAATAGGTCTGCGGGTCGCGCGCCGCGGCGGCGACGTCGGCATGCCGGAACAGGGTGACGCCACGCGGCGACCGGGCCAGCGCGCCAGCGGCACGCATGCGGTCGTAGGCGCCGAGCTGGTCGGCGAGGATCTCGGCTGACAGCGGCTCCCAGGCCGGAACGGGCTTGCTCATGGCGCCATCTTCGCATGTGCGTGGGCCGCAGCGACCGCAGGATCGCTGGTGGCTGTTTCGTTCGCTGCGCTGATCGGCGCGATCGTTGTCCTGGTGTTTGGCTTTCGCGCCGGCGATCGCGGCGACAATGCCCCGGCTGCCGCCCCAACGCCGTCGTTTGACCGCGCTGCCCTGCGGCTCGCGCGCAGGTGCGCAGATGCAATCGGCCGGTTGCCAAGCCGGCGTCGACTACCAGGGAGATCCTCGAAAGTGGCCCGAAGACTCGTGATCATCGGCGCAGACGCCGCCGGAATGTCCGCTGCGGCGCAGGCGCGCCGTCTGGCAAAGCCCGAAGCGCTGGAGATCGTCGCGTTCGAGCGCGGCGCGCACACCTCCTACGCCGCCTGCGGACTGCCTTATCTGGTCGGCGGTTTCGTCGAGTCCGCGCAACGGCTGGTGGCGCGCAGCCCCGAAGAGCATCGGGCGCGCGGCGTGGACGTGCGCACGCGGCACGAGGTGACGGCGATCGACGCTGCGGCGTCGACGCTCACGGTGCGCGATCTCGAGGCCGGATCCGAACGCGTCGAGCGCTGGGACGCACTGCTCATCGCCACCGGCGCCTCGGGCGTGATGCCGCCCTGGCCCGGCAGCGATGCGCGCGGGGTGTTCCAGCTGCGCACGCTGGACGATGCCGCGGCCATCGAGGCGCAGATCGCCGCGGGCGCGCGCCGCGCGGTGGTGGTCGGTGCCGGCTACATCGGCATCGAGGTCGCCGAGGGCCTGCTCGCGCGCGGCCTCTCGGTCACCGTGGTCGAGCGGCTGGAAGCGCCGCTGGGCGCGGTGCTCGACGCCGACATGACGGGCGCGGTGGCCGACGCGATGCGCGCCGCGGGTGTAGACCTGCGGCTGGGCGTGTCGGTGCAGGGCTTCGACGCCGAGGGCGGCCAGGTACGCGCGGTGCGCACCGGCGCGGGAACGATCGCCGCGGATCTGGTGGTGGTCGGCCTGGGCGTGCGCGCGAACGCCGGGCTGGCGCGCGCCGCGGGAATCCGCATCGGCGATGCGGGCGGCATCGTCGTCGACGAGCGCATGCGCACGTCGCTGCCCAACGTGTGGGCCGCGGGCGACTGCGTCGAGTCGCGCCACCGCCTCAGCGGTGCGTCGGTGGTCATTGCGCTGGGTACCCATGCCAACCGGCAGGGGCGCGTCGCGGGAACGGTGATCGCCGGCGGCGAGGCGGGCTTCCACGGCGTGCTGGGCACCGCGATCACCCGCTTCGGTGAACTGGAGATCGCGCGCACCGGGCTGGGCGAGCGCGAGGCTGCCGCCGCAGGCTTCGACGCCTATGCCACGATCACCGAGGCGTCGAGCCGTGCGCACTACTTTCCCGGCGCGCAGCTGATGCGCATCAAGCTGGTGGCCGAGCGCGCAAGCGGCCGGCTGCTGGGGGCGCAGATCGTCGGCGGACCGCAGTCGGGCAAGCGCATCGACGTGTTCGCGACTGCGCTGTGGAACCGGATGACGGTGCAGGACATCGGCGAGATGGACCTGTCCTACGCGCCGCCGTTCTCGCCGGTGTGGGATCCGGTGCTGCTGGCCGCAGGCAGGGCGGCAGGGGAACTCCAGCGGCGCTGAGCGTTGCCGGACGACGGCCTTGGCGAGAGAGAGCCGACCGCCACGCGGCTCGCTTTCTTGATGTTTGCTAAGAAGCGGCGCTTTTGCCGGAACGGCCGAAGCACCCCCGTCTCGAATCGTCCATGCAACCGATGAGCGGCTGCTGCCAACTGTTGGAGATGGACATGAAAACACTGAAATGGACTTTGGCCGGGACGGCCATGGCGGCCCTGCTGGCCCTGGGTGCGCCGGTGCAGGCGCAAAGCGCAGCGCACGACCACGGCAGCGCCGCGCCGCATGAACTGACGCTGAACCAGGGCCGCAAGTGGAGCACCGACGCGCCGCTGCGCAAAGGCATGGACAACATCCGCGGCCTGGTGGCGCCGAAGTTGCAGGCCGCCCACGCCGGCACGCTGCAGCCCGCGCAGTACCGCGAGCTGGCGGGCCAAGTCGAGCAGCAGGTCGCCTTCATCGTCCAGAACTGCAAGCTCGCGCCCGATGCCGACGCCCAGCTGCACCTGCTGATCGCCGACATCGGCAGCGGCGTCGATGCCATGAACGGCAAGACCGCCGGCACCCAAGCCGCCGACGGGCTGCTGCGCGTGACGCAAGCCCTCAACCAGTACCAGACCCACTTCGACCACCCGGGCTTCCTGGCCGTCCCGGTGGCTCACTGACCGCCCCGCCGGCCGACCGCAAGTTCAGAAGGAGAGCCTCATGACACTCGACACCTTCCTGCGCACCCTGGCCGCGTCGATCACGCGCCTCGTCGTCCGCCCCGCCTCGGCGCACTGCGATACCGCCGATGGCCCCGCCGTCGCCGACGGTCGCCGCGCGTTGGCGACGGGCCGGGTCAACATCGCCCTCAAATGGGTGCAGCCCGAGGGCGAGGCCGAGCTGCGCGGCATCTTCGAGCGCGCCGCCAAGGTGCGTGCCGCCGGCGCCGCTGACGATGACGCAGCGGCCCTGGCCGAGCAGTGGTTCCTGGAGAACCTGGTGCGCATCCACCGCGCCGGCGAAGGCGCGGGCTACGACGGCATCAAGCCCGCGGGCACCGCCATCCCGGCCCCCGTGCGCGCCGCCGACGAGGCGCTGGAGCGCGGCAGCATCGAGCCGCTGCGCGGCCTGATCGACGCCGAGCGCTGGCCCGAGCTGCAAAAGCGCTTCGACAAGGCCATCGCGCTGAAGCAGTTCAATGATGACGACCTGCCTGCCGCGCGCACCTACATGGACGCCTACGTGTCGTTCTTCAAATTCGCCGAAGGCCACGACCACGAGCATGCGCAGCATGCGGGCCACCGCGCGCACGCGCACGCGGACGCACACGCGCACGCGCACGCGGACGCACACGCAAACGCACACGGCGGCGGCTGCGGGCACCACTGAAATGGCCTGGCTCACCCGCGTCGAGTCCCACTCGATGGCGCCCGCGCTGCGGGACGGCGTCTTGGCGCTGACCCTGCGGCTGGGCCATCGGGCGCACCTGCGGCGGGGTGACATCGTGGTCGCCGAATCGCGCGAGCTGGGCCGGCGCATCGTCAAGCGCATCGTCGGCCTGCCGGGCGAAACGGTGGCCTTCGAGGCCGGACAGGTGCACATCGACGGCCAGCCGCTGGCCGAGCCCTACGCCAGCCGCTCGGTGTTCAGCGACCTCTTCCACGTGCCGCCGGGCCACTACCTGCTGCTGGGCGACCAGCGCGACGCCTCCAGCGACAGCCGCAGCTGGCGCCAGCCCTACATCGCACGCGCCGCAATCGTCGGCAGGGTCGTCGGACGCGGCTGGCTGCCGCCGTGGCGCGCGCGGCAGCGCGACCGGGCTGCCGAAGCGCATCGCCCCCGCGGGCCCGGGCCGGTTCGCGCTGGTGCAGTGTTCCACGCTGTGCGGCACTTAAGAAAACCGATGGATTTGTCGTCCTGGCTAGGCGCAAACCGCAGTGATACCCGTAGGTATCACGAGGATTTGCAACGACGCCAGGGCGGCAAAGACGCGGTTTTATGTGCTGCATAGCGTGGAACACTGCACTAGCCTCGGGCATGGCCCCGCGCGAAGTCCCCGCTGAAACCCTGCTGGCGCGGCTGCCGCTGTTCCAGGCGCTGGACAAGGCCACGCTGACGCGACTGGCGGCGGCCACCACACGGCACGCGTTCAAGCGCGGCGAGCATGTGTTTCGCCGCGGCGAGCGCCTGGGCGGCCTGTACGTCATCGTCTACGGCCAGGTGCGCCTGCTGGGCCACAAGCCCAAGGGCGGCACGCGGCTGACCGGCGTCGCCGGGCCCGGCCACAGCCTGGGCGAACCGATGCTGTTCCTGGAGCGGCCGGCGGTGGTGAGCGCCGAGGCGGCCAGCGACGCGCTGCTGCTGCAGGTGCCCGAGCAGGTGGTGTTCGACGAACTGGAACGCAACCCGCGCTTCGCGCGCCGCATGCTCGTGGGCCTGAGCCGGCGCGTCGAAAGCCTGGTGCAGGAACTGGAACTGCAGGCGCTCGGCAACGGCACCGAGCGCTTCGTCAGCTGGCTGCTGCGCCGCTGCGGCGACACCGCGGCGCCGTTCGTCCTCACGCTGCCGGCCACCAAGGGCGCCATCGCCTCGCACCTCAACCTGACGCCGGAGCATTTCTCGCGCATCCTGCAAGAGCTGCAGCAGGCCGGGTTGCTGCAGGTCAGCGGCCGCCGGATCACCGTGCCGCACCCTGGGCGGCTGATGGGCGGCTGATGGGCGGCTGGGCGCGCCCGTGAAGGCCGGCATCACCGCACGGGCGCAGCGGCGCGAGCCGTCAGCAGCGCCTCGTACTCGCCGCGGAACTGCCGCAGCAGCGAGCTCCGTTGGACAAGACTTGTATTTGTCCAGTTTGTCCAATTTGGCTAATATAGGCTCGTGAAAACGGTCCCCGCAACCGAAGCCAAGAATCGCCTCGGTGCGATCCTCGACGCCGCGCAGCGCGAACCGATCGTGATCCGCCGGCAGGATCGCGATGTGGCCGTCGTGCTGTCGATGACGGACTACGAGCGCTTGCGCTCGGGCAATATCCGCGCATTCCTCGATCTGCGCGATGAAATCGCCGGCGAGGCGGCGCAGGCCGGGCTCACGGAAGAACGCCTCGCGCAGCTCTCGGGCAACGATGGCGCGTAGTCGTGTCGTCGTCGACACCCACGTCTTCCTGAGCGGCCTTCTTTCCCGGACCTCCACTCCCGCGCGGGCAGTCGAACGCGCGGTTCGCGAAGCGCAGATTCTTGCCTCGCAGCAGACGCTGCGCGAACTCGCCGCGAAGCTCCTGTCGCCGAAATTCGACCGCTATGTCGCGCGCGAGCGGCGCATGGCGCTGCTCGACCGGCTGGCACCCAACCTCGAACTGGTGGAGATCGTGCAGCAGGTCAGCGCCTGCCGCGATCCGAAGGACGATCCGTTCCTCGAAGTGGCCGTCAATGGCTGCGCCGACCTGATCGTCTGCGGCGATGGCGATCTGCTTGCGCTGCACCCCTTCCGCGGCATCGGCATCGTCACGCCCGCCGACTACCTCGCCCGCAGCGCCTGAACGTCGCCCTACAGTTCGCCGCGGAAGGCGCGGTGCTGGACGGAGGCGAAGAGTCCGTCGATTTGACCAATGGCTGCCCGGTGTTCGCGTTCGGATTCCGCAGACAGGAAATTTCACCGCCCTCCATCGGACCCGGACCCGAGATGGGCCAAGGAGCGCCGCTGCCGACGCCCTGTCCGACCGGCACGAAGGCCCGTCTCGTGCCGCGCGCCGCTACGCGATCAGCGCCTCGTACTCGTCGCGGAACTGCCGCAGCGAACTCTCGACCACGGTGACGGCGCCGTCGATCAGCCCGCAGCGGCCGCTGCCCGGCAGGATGCGGCACAGGTTCTGCAGCGCGTCCAGGTCGGCGCGCACGCCGCGGCCGGTGTCGATGCGGTTCAGCAGCTGCGTCAGCTGGAAGCTGCCGCCCTTGCACGGCGGGCACTGGCCGCACGAGCCCTGGGCGAAGAAGTTCACATACTCGGCCACCTTGCGCACGATGCTCGTGCCTTCGGAGACGACGATCATCGCGCCGGTGCCCAGGCGCGAGCCGCGTGCGCGCACCGCGTCGAAGTCCAGCGCCACGTCCAGTTCGCGCCGCGTCAGCAGCGTGTTCGACGGTCCGCCGGTGAACACCGCCTTGAACTGCTTGCCCTGCAGCATGCCGCCGCCGTGCTCGAACACCAGCTCGTCCAGGCGCGTGCCCATCGGCAGCTCGTACAGGCCCGGCCGCAGCACGTCGCCCGACAGCGAATAGAGCTTGGTGCCGGCCGCGCCGCCCGTGCCGAGGCTGCGGTACCAGTCGGCGCCGTGGCGCAGGATGCCCGGCACATGGGCCAGCGTCTCGGTGTTGTTGACGACGGTCGGCGCGCCGTGCACGCCGTGTGCGGCCGGAAAGGGCGGCTTGCGGCGCGGGAACGGGAAGCCGCCTTCGACGCTGGCGATCACCGCCGTTTCCTCGCCGCCGATGTACAGCCCGGAACTCGCCACCACCGTCAGCGCCAGCGGCGCGCCCGGCAGCGCGCGCTCGGCCTGCGCCAACAGCGGGTGCGCCTGCCACTGCGGCACCGCCGCGCGCACCGCCGCCAGCGCCGCGGGCTGGTGCGGGTTGACGTACAGCACCACGTGGTTGGCGCCGGTGGCCAGCGCGGCGATCAGCGCGCCTTCGATCACCTGGTGCGGCGTGTGCTCGAGCAGGAAGCGGTCCTTGAAGGTGCCGGGCTCGTCCTCGTTGCCGTTGCAGATCACGTATTTGTCGGCAGCCGCCGCGGCCGCCACCGGCGCCCACTTGCGATGCGTGGCGAAGCCGGCGCCGCCCATGCCGCGCAGGCCGGCGCGCTCGATCCGGGCAATGACTTGCGCCGGGTCGGCCAGCGCCTTGCTCAAGCCTTCGCCGCCGCCGCGCGCCAGCCAGGCCTGCAGATCGGCGCCGACGCGGATCTCGTCGCGCAGCAGCACCTGGTTCAGCCGCGTGTGCATCGTCGCGGCCTCGTTCAGCGCGCTGCGCCGATGCGGTGCGCCCCGGCGCGCCGGGCGGCGTCGGCGCGCAGGTCGAAGTGCGCGTAGTCGGGGAACAGCTGCGGCGCCTTCAGCTGCAGCGGCAGTCCGGCCAGCGTCAGCTCGCGCTGCCAGGCATGCACGTGGCCGATGCCGGCGCGGCTGCCGATGAAACGGCCGGCGGGTTCGGCAGCCTTGGCGCCGGCGCGCCGCCCCATGCTCAGGATGTCGAGCAGCGCGTTGCCCATCAGCCGGTTGCGGCCATGCAGGCCGCCGCTCAGTTCGCCCACGCAGAACAGCCCGGGCACGCCGCAGGCGCCGTCCTTGTCGATGGCCACGCCGCCGTTCTGGTAGTGCAGCGTCGGGTAGACGAGGAAGGGCTCCTGCGCCGCGTCGTGGCCGCACTTGCTTGCCAGGTGGCGCAGCGCGGCCAGGCGCTGATCGAGGATGCCGGGCTGTTGCAGCGCCAGCGTCGGCGTGTCCAGGAACACGCCGAGCTGGCCGTCGCGTTCGATGCCGCGGCCTGCGGCGCATTCGCGCAGGATCGCCGCGGCGACGACGTCGCGTGCGGCCAGCTCGTCGACGAAACGCTCGCCTGCGCCGTTGATCAGCTTCGCGCCGGCCGAACGCGCGGCCTCCGACACCAGCCCGCCGGCCAGGTGCCGCGGATGCGCGATGCCGGTCGGGTGGTACTGGAACGAATCCAGCTCGCGCAGCCGCGCGCCCAGGCGATAGGCGAGCACCAGCCCGTCGGCCGTGGCGCCGTAGTGGTTCGAGGTGGCAAAGCGGTTCAGGTGCAGCCGCCCGGCGCCGCCGGTGGCCAGCACCACGGCGCGGGCGCGTACCAGCACGAAGCTGCGCCATTCCAGGTTGTAGAGCACCGCACCGGCGCAGCGCCCGCGTTCGTCGGACAGCAGCTCGACGGCCGGGCAGCGGTTCCAGACTTCGATGCCGGCGTGCAGGTCGACCGCCTCGCGCAGCACGCGCATCAGTTCCAGCCCGGTGTAGTCGCGGTACGAAAGGATGCGCGCCGCCGACGCGCCGCCCGGCTTCTTGCGCAGCAGCTTGCCGCCGAAGCTGCCGTGGGGTTGGTGTTCCTCGAGGTCGAAGGCCATGCCCAGCCGGATCAGCCAGCGGATGACATCGGGCCCGTCCAGCACCATCTGCGCCACCAGCTCGGGCTCGCCCTGGAAGTGGCCGGCGCGCAGCGTGTCCTCGAAGTGCAGTTGCGGGCTGTCGTCCTCGCCGACCGCGGCCTGGATGCCGCCTTCGGCCATCACGGTGTTGCTGTCGCCCAGCCGCAGTTTGGTGGCGAGCAGCACGCGCGCGCCGTGTTCGGCGGCGGTCAGCGCCGCGGCAGCGCCGGCGCCGCCGCCGCCGATGACCAGCACGTCGGTGTCGACCAGCTGCGCGCCGGCGATGTCGAGGTCGTCGATCAGCGCGTTGGCCTGCAGCTGGCGCGCGATCTCGGGCTGGCAGGGCGCGCCGCGGTTCACGCCGACCGCCAGCGCCACGCGTGCGTTCGGCCCGTGGTCGGGGTGGTGCGCGGCCAGCAGTTCGGCCACCGGCGCGGCAGGCGTGCGCAGTGCGGGCGCGGCGCCGGCATGCCAGCGCCGGCGGGCGTCTTCGTAGCGGATGGCGTCGGTCAAGGCTGTTCCCGGGCCGGCGGCCGCGCGCCCGGCGCGTCGAAGTCGATGGCCATCGCGCCGCTGTCGATCTGCTGCAGCCGGCGCATCAGGTCCGCCGGGCGCAACCCGTGCGACGCGATCATGCGCCGCACGAACAGGCCCAGGTGGTTGGGCCGGATGTGCTCGGGGCAGGCCAGCGTGCACAGGTCGCACATCACGCACTCGTCGAACACCTGGGCCGACGCGGCCAGCTGGCCCTCGACCGCGAGCTGCACGCCGCGCTGCACCTCGAGCCCCTTCGGGCAGGCGCGGTCGCAGCCGCTGCAGTGCCGGCAGTGGGCGGCTTCGGGGAACACCTGGCCGACCCGGCGCAGCGCGTCCCAGCTGTCGCCGCTGTCCTGCAGCCGGTAGACGTGGCGCACCGACGCCGTGAAGTAGTCGAGGAAGGCCGCCTGCATGCCTTCTTCGACCACGGTCTCGCAGGCGAGCTGGGTGCGCACTTCGTCCTGGCCGGCGCGGCGCACCAGCACGCGGCACGAGCCGCACACGCCCTGGCCCATGCAGCCCACGCCTTCGACCAGCGTCTGCCCGGCCTGCACGAAGGCCTGCAGGATCGAGCTCGAGGCGGGCGCCTCGACCGGCCGGCCTTCGATGCTCAGGCGCACCATCGTCACGTCGGCTCCTCGCGCTGCGGGCGGCAACTCGCGCGCCGCGGGCTTCGCGGACACTGAAAGAGAATAGCGCACAGCCCCTTCCGGCAGACCGGGCTCTTGGCGCGGCGCGCCGCACACGAACAACGAACGAGGAGAACGAGCGTGGGCTTCAAACCGATTCCGATGGCGATCGCGGTGGCGATCGGGCTGCTGATCTGGTTCGCCGTGCCGGTGCCGCATGGCGTGACGCCCGACGCCTGGCACCTGCTGGCGCTGTTCGTCGCCACCATCGCCGCGATCATCGGCAAGGCGATGCCCATCGGCGCACTGTCGATGCTGGCCATCGCGCTGGTCGCCGTCACCGGCGTGACCAGCGACAACCCGGCGACCGCGATCGGCGACGCGCTGAGCAGCTTCGCCAACCCGCTGATCTGGCTGATCGGCGTGGCCATCATGATCTCGCGCGCGCTGCTCAAGACCGGCCTGGGCGCGCGCATCGGCTACAACTTCATCGCGCTGTTCGGCCGCCACACGCTGGGCATCGGCTACGCGCTGGCCGCGGCCGAACTGACGATCGCGCCGGTCACGCCCAGCAACACCGCGCGCGGCGGCGGCATCATCCACCCGATCATGCGCGGCATCGCCGGCAGCTTCGGCTCCGATCCGGAGCAGGGCACGCAGGGGCGCATCGGCCGCTACCTGGCGCTGGTCAACTACCACGCCAACCCGATCACCTCGGCGATGTTCATCACCGCCACCGCGCCCAACCCGCTGATCGTCAAGCTCGTCGCCGACGCCACCGGCGCGCAGGTGCAGTTGAGCTGGGGCACCTGGGCGCTGGCCATGCTGCTGCCGGGCATCGTGGCGCTGCTGCTGATGCCGCTGGTGATCTACCTGATGTACCCGCCCGAGATCAAGCGCACGCCGGACGCCGCGAACTTCGCGCGCGGCAAGCTGCGCGAGATGGGGCCGATGAGCCGCGACGAGAAGATCCTGCTCGGCGTGTTCGCGCTGCTGCTGTTCCTGTGGGCCAGCGTGCTGGAGCGGCTGATAGATTCCAGCTGGGCGGTCGACGCGACCACCGCGGCCTTCATCGGCCTGGGCGTGCTGCTGCTCACCGGCGTGCTCAAGTGGGAAGACCTGCTGAAGGAGAAGAGCGCCTGGGACACGGTGGTCTGGTTCTCGGCGCTGGTGATGATGGCCACCTACCTGAACAAGCTCGGCCTGATCGCCTGGGTGTCCAAGGGCATCGAGACCGGCATCGGCGGGCTCGGCTTCGAACACTGGTTCCCGGCGTGTTCGCTGCTGCTGCTGGCCTACCTGTACGCGCACTACATGTTCGCCAGCACCACCGCGCACATCACCGCGATGTTCGGCGCCTTCTACGCGGCCGGCCTCGCTTTGGGCGCGCCGCCGTTCCTGTTCGCGCTGCTGATGGCCGCGGCCTCGAACATCATGATGACGCTGACCCACTACGCCACCGGCACCTCGCCGGTGATCTTCGGCTCGGGCTACGCGACGCTGGGCGAATGGTGGAAGGCGGGCTTCGTGATGAGCGTGGTGCTGATCATCGTCTGGGTGCTGGTCGGCGCGGCGTGGTGGAAGCTGCTGGGCTACTGGTGAGCCGGCCTCAGAACACGAACGGATAGTTGACGATGACCCGCGCCTGCGTCTGCGTCTGCGGCGAGCCGTCCTGCTGCAGCCAGGAGTAGCGCAAGGTGAAGAGCAGGCCCTCGAGCATCGTGCCCTTGCCGATGCGGTAGTCGGCGCGCAGGTCGGTTTCGTTGCGGTCGGGCACCGCGGCACCGCTGAGGGCGTTGATGCGGTGGCTGCCCGCGGCATAGACGGCCGATGCGCTCAGCCCGGGCACGCCCAGCGATGCGAAGTCCACGCTCGCGCCCAGGCCCCAGGCGCGCTCGCCCGCGGTGTTGAAGGCCACCTGCTGCTGGTTCAGGTAGGACGCGTGGTCGCCGTAGGGGTTCTGCGTGTCGAAGCCGGTGCCGGTGCGCGTGAACGACAGAACCATGCCGAAGGGGCCGTGCTGCAGGTTGCCCTGGATGCCCGCGCCCCAGGTGGAGAAGTCGCCGATCTGCTGGTCGCCGACCGAGCGCTGCGGGAAGTACTGCGCGCCCAGCGCCAGCGAGGTCCGCTCGCCCAGGCTCAGCGGCAGCCGGCCGTCGATGTAGAAGGTGTTGTAGGTGTCCACGCCGTACTGCACATCGGCGCGGACGCGGCCGTCCTTCATGAAGTCCCAGTTCATGCCGGCGAAGTACAGGCCCTCGTCGGAGCCGGTGCCGCCGGCGTCGCGCGACATCGACACGAACCTGTCCGCGTCGCGGTTCTTGATCTTCGCGATGTAGCCGCCGGTGTACGACAGCTGCTGCGCCGCCCCGCTCAGCGTATAGGCCTCGAAGGTGTTGGGCACCATGCGGTTGTCCTGCGGGTTGATGAACGGCCGGTTGATCAGCTGCCGGTAGGCGGTGAAGGTCTGCCCGGCAAATCGCAGCGCGCCCCAGGCCAGGCCGACGACGTTGATCGCGTCCTGGTCGGCCTGCAGCAGCAGCGTGCCGTCCTTGTCCTCGGGGCCGTAGAGCCGCTGCGAGGTGTAGCCGAGGACGCCGAGCTGGACCGTGTCGCCCCACCACGGGCTGCGCAGCCCTGCCCACCCGCCCAACGCCCAGGCGGTGCTCGGCTTGCCGCTCAGGCTCTCCTGGTCGAAGTAGAAGCTGCGCAGGTGCAGCACCGGCTCGATGCCGCCGGGCAGCGTGTAGGCGTCCTTCTTCGGCTCGCCGGGCGACAGGCCCTGCGCCGGCGCGGCGCTGCACAAGCACAACAGCCCGGCCAGCGGCCAGGCCATGGCGATGTGCGGGCGAGAGCGAGGGCGGGCGGTTGCGCGGCGGCTGCATGCGAATCGAACCATGGGCGAAATACCTCCTGACCTGGAGTGTGCATGATGACTCAACGACGCCGCGCCGGACTGGCGTTGGCGCTGTCGGCGGCCAGGCGCGGCATGAGGAAAGCGGCATGAGGAAAGCGGCATGCGCAGAAGTTGCAGATTGTTGACATTGCCCGCGCGGCAGGCTCCAATCCCGGCGATGCGCGTTCTTGTCCTTGCGGGTGCGGCCCGCCGTCCATGCCCCACCTGCTGAACCTGCTGGCGGCGATCGCACTGCTCGTCTTTGCCACGCACATCGTGCGCACCGGCGTGCTGCGGCTGTATGGCGCCAACCTGCGCCACGTGATCTCGCGCAGCGTCGGCAACCGCTTCAAGGCCTTGCTCGCCGGCTTCGCGGTGACCACGCTGGTGCAGTCGAGCACGGCCACCGGGTTGATCGTGGCCTCCTTCGTCGGCCGCGGCATGATCGCCACCGCCGCGGCACTGGCGGTGATGCTCGGCGCCGACATCGGCAGCAGCGCGATGGTGGTGGTGTTCTCCTTCGACCTGTCGTGGCTGTCGCCGCTGCTGATCTTCGCCGGCGTGCTGATGTTCACCAGCCGCGAGGCCACGTCGGTCGGCCGCTTCGGCCGCATCGTCATCGGTCTCGGCCTGATCACGCTGGCGCTGCAGCTGATCGTCGCGGCGACGCAGCCGCTGATCGAATCCCCGACGGTGCGCCAGCTGCTGGCCGCGCTGCCCAACGACGTGATGCTCGACATGCTGGTCGGCGCGCTGCTGACGGTGGCCTCGTATTCGTCGCTGGCGATCGTGCTGCTCACCGCCACGCTGGCCGGCGCCGGCATGCTGCCGCCGGGCGTGGCGCTGGGGCTGGTGCTCGGCGCCAACGTCGGCAGCGGGCTCTTGGGCGTGCTGACCACCGCGCGCGCCGACGTGGCGACGCGCCGGCTGCCGGTGGGCAACCTGCTGTTCAAGCTGGCGGGCTGCCTGCTGGTGGTGCCGTGGCTGCCTGAGGCGCGCGCGCTGCTCGAGCAGCAGCTGGCCGCGGTGCCGCAGCAGGTGGTCGCTTTCCACCTGCTGTTCAACGTGCTGCTGGCCGTGCTCTTCATCGGCTTCACCCGCACGCTGGCGCGCTGGCTCGAGCGCTGGATGACCGCGCCGCCGCCGCCGCCGTCGCAGAGCCGGCCGCGGCACCTCGATCCGGTGGCGCTGCCGACGCCGTCGCTGGCCATCGCCTGCGCCGCGCGCGAGGCGCTGCACCAGGCCGACCTGGTCGAGACCATGCTGCGCGGCCTGATCGACGTGATCCGCCGCAACGACCTGCAGCTCGCGGCCGAGCTGCGCCGCATGGACGACACCGTCGACGAGCTGTATTCGGCGATCAAGTTCTACCTGACGCAGATCTCGCGCGAGGCGCTGTCCGAACGCGAAGGCCGGCGCTGGACCGACATCGTCAGCTTCACCATCAACATGGAGCAGATCGGCGACAGCGTCGAACGCGTGCTGCAGGACGTCGAGGACAAGAAGATCCGCAAGGGCCGCAGCTTCTCGGAAGCCGGCATGGCCGAGATCAGCCACCTGCACGAGCGGCTGCTGGCCAACCTGCGGCTGGGCATGAGCGTGTTCCTCGACGGCCACGTCCACGATGCGCGCAAGCTGCTCGAGGAGAAGGCGCGCTTCCGCGACCTGGAGCACGAATACGCGGCCAGCCACATCGCGCGGCTGCGCGACAACACCGCGCAGAGCATCGAGACCAGCAGCCTGCACCTGGACCTGATCAGCGAACTGAAGCGCATCAACTCGCACATCTGCTCGATCGCCTACCCGATCCTCGAGACGGCCGGCGTGCTCGCCGACACGCGGCTGCGCGATTCGCGGCTCGCCGAGCTGATGGCCGACGAAGGAAGACGTTGAGCACCGGCGTGGTGCTGGCGGTGCTGCTGGGGGCGCTGCTGCACGCGGCCTGGAACGCGTTCGTCAAGTCCGGCGGCGACAAGCAGCTGGACCTGGCGCTGGTGCACGTGCTGGGCGCGCTGGCCTCGCTGCCGCTGCTGTGGTGGACGGGCCTGCCGCCGGTGGCGGCGTGGCCCTTCATCGGCGCCTCGCTGCTGATCCACGTGGCCTACTACGTCACGCTGAACGGCGCCTACCAGCACGGCGACCTGGGCAGCACCTACCCGATCATGCGCGGCAGCGCGCCGCTGCTGGTGGCGCTGGGCAGCCATGCGGTGCTCGGCGAGCGGCTGCCGCCGCTGTCCTGGCTGGGCATCGGCGCGGTCACCATCGGCGTGCTGATGGTCGGCCTGTCGCGGCCGGCGCAGGCGCTGCATCACCGCCGCGCCATCGGCTTCGCGCTGGCCAATGCGGCGGTGATCGCGGCCTACACCATCGTCGACGGCAGCGGCGTGCGCATCACCGCCGAGGCCGGCCATGCAGTGCTCGGCTACGTGCTGCTGCTGACGGTGCTGGACGGCATTCCCTATCCGTGGCTGGTGTTCGCGCAGCGCGGCGCCGCGGCGCGGCCGGCGATGCGGGCCTACGCGCGCCGGCGCTGGCCGCTGGCCACGCTGGGCGGGCTGGCGTCGATGGGCTCGTACGGCATCGCGCTGTGGGCGATGACGCGCGCGCCGGTGGCCGCAGTGTCGGCGCTGCGCGAGACTTCGGTGCTGTTCGCCACCGCGCTGTCGGTGATGGTGCTGAAGGAGCGCTTCGGGCTGCAGCGCGCCGGCGGCGCGGTGGTCATCGTCGCCGGCGTGGTCGCGCTGCGCCTGAGCTGAGCCCGCCGTGTGTCTTCAAATTGTCTTTTGTTGACGATCTGCAAAGTGCAGCCTAGGATGCGGCTATGCCGACGGTGACGACCAAGCGGCCCGCCGACGCCTCGCTGGCCATCGAGGTGCTGCGCGAGCATTCGCTGGCTACGCTGGCGCAGCAGGAGCTGGAGCGGCGCATCGTCTGCGGCGAGATCGCCGCCGGCGCCAAGCTCAACGAGGTGGAGATGGCCGCCGCACTGGGCATCTCGCGCGGCCCGGTGCGCGAGGCCTTCAGCGCGCTGGCGCAAGCCGGGCTGGTGCGCGTGGAGAAGAACCGCGGCGTGTTCGTGCGCCAGATGTCGGTCGAGGAAGCCAACGAGCTCTACGAGGTGCGCGCCGCGCTCGAAGGGTTGATCGGCCAGCTGGCCGCGCGGCGCATCGCCATCGACGAGATCGAGGCGCTGCGCGCCGTGCTGCGGCGCATGCACCTGACGCAGAAGAGCAAGAAGGCGGACGACTACTTCGCGCTCAACGTCGAGTTCCACGACCTGCTGGCGCGTGCAGCGCGCAACCACGCGCTGCTGGCGCACTACCGCGGCATCGTCAACCAGCTCGAGCTGTACCGCCGCGCGGCGCTGGCGCAGCACGGTGCCGAGAACATCCCGCGGCCGACGGCCGAGCACGAGGCCATCATCGACGCCGTGGCCGCGCGCGACGAGCAGCGCGCACAGTCGCTGCTGGTCGAGCACGTGCTGGCCAGCCGCGCGCGGCTGCATGCGGCGCTCGGTACGCCGGCGCGGCGCGCCTGACATCCGGCCGGGCCCACCGATGAGCCGGATCCAAGCCGCGGACCAGGTCAACGGCAGCGGCTGCCGCTGGCCGCTGCGCCCGGTGGGGGTGTCAGGGCGGGCGCGCCCGGCGGCTACAGGGGCCGTGATGCGTTTCGGCGCCGCGCCTACCGTGCTTTCCCGGGTTGTCTAGCCGGCGGCTGTGCGAAAGCATGGCCGTCCAACTTGACAGGGGAGCCATCGATGAGCGTACGCAGACCTGTGTCCCATCCCGCCGCCTCGCTGGGCGCCGCCGTGCTGCTGGCCTGCGGCGCCATCGGCTGCGCGCATGCCGACAGCGACCGCGAGACGCTCGGCGTCGTCTCCTCCGTCCAGCTGCCGCCGCAAGCCAAGGGCAACCCGCCGTCGTGGACCGGCAAGGCCTACCGGCAGGGCGTGGTCTCGGTGGCCAACCCCTTCGGCGCCGAGGCCGGCGCGAAGATCCTCGAGCAGGGCGGCAACGCCATCGACGCGGCGGTGGCCATCGCCTATGCGCTGAACGTCGTCGAGCCGCAGTCGGCCGGCATCGGCGGCGGCGGTTTCATGATGGTCCATCTGTCCGCGACGGGGAAAACCTTCACCGTCGACAGCCGCGAGAAGGCGCCGGCCGGGGCCACGCGCGAGATGTTCGAAGGCATGAGCTTTGCCACGGCCTCGCTGTCCGGGGCAGCCGTGGGCGTGCCGGGCATGGTGCGCGGCACGGCGATGGCCATCGAGCAGTACGGCCGGCTGCCGCTGGCGCAGGTGCTGCAGCCGGCGATCAAGCTGGCCGACGAAGGCTTCGCGGCCACGCCGCGTTTCGTCGGCAGTGCCGACTGCGGCAACGCCAACTCGCGTGCCAGGAACTCGCCGCTGTCGGCCGAATACTTCTGCCCGGGCGGGCAGGCGATCCCGGCGGGGTCCGTGGTGACGAACAAGCCGCTGGCCGCAACCTTCCGCCTGATCGCGCAGCACGGGCCCGACTGCTTCTACAAGGTCGACCTGGCCAAGGGCTGCGACATCGCGCTGGGTATCGTCGAGGGCCAGACCTGGACACGACAGGAAGCCCCCGTCGGCAAGCCTGGCAGCATGACGCTGGCCGACCTCGAAGCCTATCAACCGGCGGTGCGGGCACCGGTCGAAGGCAGCTACCGCGGCTACCGCATCAAGTCGATGGCGCCGCCGTCGTCGGGCGCGCTGACGGTGATCCAGATCCTGAAGATGCTCGAGCGCTTCCCGCTCGGCGATGCCTCCAAGGGCTTCGGTTTCGGCTCGGTGAACACGCTCAACGTGACGGCCGACGCGATGCGGCTGGCCTTCGCCGACCGCAGCGTGTGGATGGCCGACGCCGACTTCGTGCCGGTGCCGAGCAAGGGGCTGATCAACGGCACCTATCTGGCCGGGCGCGGCGCGGGCATCACGCCGGGCGTGCGGCTGCTGCCGGCAACGCTGTCGTCGTCCGACCCGCGTCCCTACGAGGTGGCCGGCCTGACGCCGGGCGTGCGCCTGGCCGTGGCCGAACCCGGCCCGGGCGCCGAGAACGGCACCACGCACTTCTCGGTGGTCGACAAGTGGGGCAATGTCGTCAGCTACACCAACACCATCGAGTCGGGTTACGGCATCGGCGTGTTCGCGGGGTACAAGCGCGCGGACGGCAGCTTCCGCAACCACGGTTTCCTGCTCAACAACGAGCTGACGGACTTCAACACCACGCCCAGCACCAACCCGTGGACCGGCGAGAACGGCTACAACGACGTGCAGCCGAACAAGCGCCCGCGCAGCAGCATGGCGCCGTCGATGCTGTTCACGCCCCAGGGCAAGCCGATCATGGCCTACGGCTCGCCGGGCGGCGCGACGATCATCAACTCGGTGGTCAACATCACCGTCAACCTGGTCGACCACAAGATGGGGCTGCAGGAGGCGATCGACGCGGCGCGCATCTCGGTGGCGAGCGCGGGCTCGGCGGTGACGCTGGAGAATCGCTTCCCGGCGGCGACGGCCGACGCGCTGCGCGCGTTGGGCTACACGGTGAACATCGGCGATGTCGGCTCGGTGCAGGCGGTGCTGATCGACCAGCAGACCGGCAAGCAGTACGGCGCCGCCGACGACCGCCGCGAAGGCACGGTGATCGGCCTGCCGCGGGGCAAGCGATAGCGGCAGGCGCCGGCGGCAGATCGCGCAGCCGGGCGCCGCCCTGGGCGGCGCCGCCGTTGCGCCGTTCGGCTTGCCGGCGGTGCGCCCGAGTCAGCCCGGCGTTGCCGGCACCTGCAGCCCGCGCATCACGGCCGGCCGCGCGACGAAGGCCTGCAGCGCGCGCTGCACCTGCGCAAAGGCATCGAAGCCCACCAGTTCACCGGCGCCGTAGAACCCGACCAGGTTGCGCACCCAGGGGAAGGTGGCGATATCGGCGATGCCATAGTCGTCGCCCATGATCCAGGCGCGGCTGCTCAGGCGCTGCTCCAGCACCTGCAGCAGCCGCCGGGCCTCGGCCACGTAGCGGTCGCGCGGACGCTTGTCCTCGAACTCGGCGCCGGCAAACTTGTGGAAGAAGCCGACCTGGCCGAACATCGGTCCGATGCCGCCGATCTGGAACATCAGCCACTGCAGCGTGTGGTAGCGGCCGGCGGCATCGGCCGGCATGAAGCGCCCGGTCTTCTCGGCCAGGTAGAACAGGATCGCCGCCGATTCGAACAGCGCCAGCGGCTGCCCGCCCGGGCCGTCGGGGTCGAGGATCGCCGGGATCTTGTTGTTCGGGCTCAGCGACAGGAACTCGGGCGACAGCTGGTCCTGCGTGGCGAAGTCGACGCGGTGCACTTCGTAGGGCAGGCCGGCTTCTTCCAGCATGATCGACACCTTGACGCCGTTGGGCGTGGGCAGCGAATACAGCTGCAGCCGGTCGGCATGCCGCGGCGGCCACTTCCTGGTGATCGGAAACTCGTCCAACCTGCTCATCGCTGCGTCCTCGGGTGGGTGATCGAAGGCCGCATTCTGCGATGCGCCCGCCGCGCCCGCCGCGCCCGAAAGCCGCCGGCGCGGTTTGACGCCGTCTCAATCGATCGGCCACTTCGGCCGCTTGATCTTCCGGTACGGCAGCGTCTTCAGGTCCGCCGTTACCGCGCCCGGCGCGGCGGTGTAGATCACCTTCTTCGCCACTTTGGAGAACGACGCCTGGAAGTGCTGCGAGGACTTGAGGACGATGATCTTCTGCGCGCCCAGGTCCACGCCCAGCTTCGTGAACAGGTCGGTGCCCATCGCCTGGTTGCGCACGCTGATCAGCACGATCTGCACGCCGGCCGCCTCGACCAGCGCGCAGTCGCCCAGCGCGGTGGGCGTGTTCGACAGCCCGGTCATGAACATGTCGGGCTGCAGCGCCTGCACCGTCACCGCCAGGTCCAGCGGGTCGCCGGACAGCGGGCCGATCTTGCCGCCGACGCGCAGGTTCAGGCGTGCGCCCGCGCCGGCCTCGAAGGCGATGCGCACGGCGACCGGGTCCCACAGCGGGCCGACGCAGGCGTTGCCGATGCCGCGTTCGAGCAGCCGCTTCAGGATGAAGGTGGAATCGCCCGGCGCGCCGCCGCCGGGGTTGTCGGCGCCGTCGGCCAGCACCACCGGCCCGCCGCCGAAAGCCAGCGCCTCGTCCAGCGATGCGTCGATGCCGGGCTGCGGCACGTCCAGCGCATAGCGCAGAGAGATCAGCTCGCCGGCGAGACGGCGCGCCAGCGCGGCGCCGCGCGCGGCATCGCCGTCGCTGTAGACCAGCAGCTTGGTGCCCATGTCGGGCACGTCGCCCCAGGGGAAACCGTGGCTGACGGAGATCGACAGGATGCCGTCCCTGCCTTCCAGCGCCAGCAGGCGGTCGACGAAGCCGCGCGCCGGCTCGCGCGACGTGTGCATGATCAGCAGGCCGCCGGTGTCGGCGACCGAGGCCACCGGCCGCACCCGTCCTTCGGCGGTGGCTCGGCACAGGTCCACCAGCTCCAGCGCACGCTCCAGGATGTCGGTGTGCGGATATTCCTTGAAGGCGACCAGCAGGTCGGCGTTGTCCACCATCGCCGTGCTCAGGTGGTTGTGCGGGTCGAGCTCGGCGCCGACCACCACCTTCGGCCCGACGATCGCGCGCACGCGCTGCAGCAGGTCGCCTTCGCAGTCGTCATAGCCGTCGGCGACCATCGCGCCGTGCAGGCCCAGCAGCACCATGTCCACCGGCAGCGCGGCACGCAGGTCGGCCAGCAGTTCGTCGCGCAGCGCCTCGTAGGCGGCGCGCGTGGTGGTGCCGCCGGGCTGCGCGCCGGCCACCATGCCTTCGATCAGCGTCCAGCCCAGCGGCTTGCCGCGCAAGCGCGCCGCCCACAGCGGGCCGGCGAAGAAGCTCATGTGGTCGGGGTGCTCGCCGGCCTTCCAGCAGCCGCGCTCGCGGAAGGCGGCCAGGCCGGTGGGCATCGGCGCGAAGGTGTTGGTTTCGGTGGCCAGGGTGGCGCTGAAGACGCGCATCGTCCGCCTTTCAGGGGCTCAGCCGTGCCGGCGACAGCATCGCGGCCGTCAGCCCGAAGTCGGCCAGGTGCTGCGGCAGAGGCTGGCCGCGCAGCAGTGCCGCGCAGGCCTGGCCCATCGCTGCCGAGGTCTGGATGCCGTAGCCGCCCTGCGCCGCGACCCAGAAGAAGCCGGGCACGGCGGCATCGAAGCCGCCGACCAGGTCGCCGTCGGCGACGAAGCTGCGCAGCCCCGCCCAGCTGCGCAGCGGCCGGCGGATCTGCAGCGTGGTGTGGGCCTGGATGCGGTCGATGCCGATGGCGATGTCCAGCTCCTCGGGCTGGACGTCCTGCGGCGGCACCGGGTCGGCGTTGGCCGGCGAGCCCAGCAGCAGGCCGGCATCGGGCTTGAAGTACCAGGACTCGTCGGCGCCGACCACGCTGGGCCAGCGCGAGACCTCCAGCCCCGGCGGCGGCGCGAACATGAAGGCCGAGCGGCGCTTACCGTGAAAGCTCGCCGCGGCGCGCGCACGGCTGAGCCTCCCGCGGTGCATCGGGACGACAAGACCGCTGGGCCCGACCCCTCGAAATCAGCGGCGAATGCTTCAGGTCGCGGC
>OEIU01000057.1_pt1 | contig 103138 bp, 102 predicted proteins | sample 1539221 | NCBI WGS metagenome assembly OEIU01 (sample SAMN03792071, study PRJEB22550) | activated sludge metagenome | feature: wastewater treatment plant; material: activated sludge; isolation source: Wastewater treatment plant of a petroleum refinery complex | place: Argentina: Zarate... | reverse complement strand
TGACGCATCCGCTGGATGACGATGTGCGGGCGCTCTATGCGGCCTTCGGATTCGAAGACCTTCCGTTCGATCCTGCGCGCAGCATGGCGGTTCGGATTGCGGATCTGGTTCGCAGCGGCTTTGGGGCGGCTGACTGAGTCTGCTGGCCTGCGGCGCCGCTGGCGAGCGCATGGCGGGTTTGGTCCAGAGGCAATAGAATGTCCAAAATATTCGACAATTCTTCAGGCCAAGCTGTGGACCTCTCCAACCTGGGCACCATCATCCGCGAGCGGCGCGAGGCGCTGGGACTGACGCAGTCCCGGCTTGCGCAGCTGAGCGGGCTTTCGCGGCAGACGCTGGTCGGCCTGGAAGCGGGCGCCCTGAGCGATTTGGGATTCAACCGGGTCGCCCAGGTGCTGGCCGTGCTGGGGCTGGACCTCGATCCGCCCAGCCAGGCAGCGCGTGCTCGGAAGCGGGGCCTGTGGATGGCGGCGAAGAACGCCAGCGTGAGCTACGTCCAGGAGGTGCCGCCCGACACGCTCGGTCACGCGCTGGTCAGCGGCAGCGTACCGAAGGGCTACGCGGCCCACCTGACGCACCTGCTCGACGAGGCGCCGGTGCCCCTGGTGGTGATGGCCGTGGAGGAAGCCGCCGCGAACGAGGGCGTGGCCCCCAAGGCTGTTTGGCGCAACGTCGCGAAGCTCGCCAGGTCACTGGCCGTGCACCGGCAGGGCCTTTGGGCGTGAGGAGCGTGCAATGAGGTCGCTGCCGTCCGGCCCCTGGGAAGTGCTGTTCCAGCGAGCGCTGCGGCTGGTCGACGACATCCAGCGCCATGGCGGGCTTGCGGACCCGTTCTGGACCTTCGGAGGCGGGACCGTCCTGATGTTCAGGTACGGACACCGCCTCAGCAAGGACATCGACATCTTCGTGCCGGATCCGCAGTACCTCGGCTACGTGACGCCACGACTCAGCGACACGGCGGCATCCCTGACCGAGGAGTACACGGAGATGCCGGGCTCGTTCGTCAAGCTGCAGTTCGAGGAAGGCGAGATCGACTTCGTGGCTGCACCGAACCTCACCGACGCGGCCTGGGAGCGGTGGGAGATCCAGGGGCGGCCGGTGCGCGTCGAGACGGCTGCGGAGGTGATCGCCAAGAAGATGTACCACCGCGGGGACCGTGCGACGGCGCGCGATCTGTTCGACCTCGCCATGGTGGTCGAGCGGGATCCGGACGCGCTGGCGGCAGCCGCGCCTTTCCTCGTGCGGCACCGGGACAGGTTCCTGGAGCAGATCGGGCAACCCGGGGCCGGGTTTGTGGCGACCTTCGAGGCGATCGCTGCGACCGGGAATCAGCCGAGCCTGGAGCAATGCGTAGAGGTTGCCACCGCCTACCTTTCCGCGTTGAAGGACGGATGAGCATCGCGACGTTGCGGGCGACGGGCAGGACCGCCAGAATGTCGTGGCTGACGGTCTCAAGACGTCCCATGCGGACAAGGGGAACAGACGGGGGAACAGACGGGGGAACAGACCAGTTTTTCCCAGCGCTTTTCCCAATGAGATCAACAGCTTAGGTCGCCGCTTTGTATCCCATCAGCCACCCCAAGAATATCCTTCAAGATCAACAGGTTGGGCGTTCATCGCTCCTTCGTGGGATAAATCTGGGATAAATCCGACGCGAGGGCTGCTTCGAGGCGCCCCATCTCCAACGCGTTGTGGTCACCGTCGATCCACTTGGCGTAGGTACGGAGGAACATCTCCACCGAGTGCCCGAGCTGCTTCGCGCAGAAGGCGGGCCTCATTCCCGCCATGAGCATCATCGTCGCGCAGGTGTGGCGGGTGTTGTAGGGCGGCCGGCAGCGCAGCCCCAGGCGCCGCAGCGTCGGCTCCCAGCAACTGCGGCGGAAGGCGCGTTCCTCGAACCAGGGCTCCTCGTACCGGGGATCGAGGAAGACATGCTGGCCGCGCATCTGGGTGTGCTTGCGCTGACGCTGGATCGCTGCGAGGGCCCGGCTGTCGAGGATTACCTGGCGCGCGGTGTGGGTCTTCGTGTTGAGTTTTTCGACGCCGCGCACGATGGCGCGGTGAACGACCAGGTGCTTGCCGGCGAGGTCCACGCCGCGCCTGTGGAGGCCGAAGCTCTCCGACGTGCGCAGACCTGTGAAGAACTTGAACTCAACGTAGTTGGCGATCGGCGCAGGGTAGTGCGAGGCCATGTCGGCGACGATGGCCTCGGCTTCCTCGCGCGAGAACGGATCGGGCAACGGCTTCTGGTGCTTGGCGCGAGCGATTGCGCTGACCGGGTTCGCCGAGAGGGTCTTGTCGGCGACCGCGAGTTCCATCGCCTTGCGCAGCACCGAGACGTAGTTGTTGACCGTCTTGCCGGTGAGTTCAGGGCGCGAAGCCGGCGCCGCCAGCACATCACTGTGCTCGAGGATGCGAAGCGGCCGATCGCCGAGCGTGGCCCCGCGACGGTCCCGGACGGCGGCCTTCCAGAATCGGATCGCGCTCGAGTAGCCGGCGCTGGTAGAGGCTTCGAGGCGCTGCGCCGCGAGCCGATCGTCCAGCTGTGTGCCAACGGTGAGCGGTTGGCCGACATCACCGTCTGCTGGGAAGTACTCGGCCAGCGAGAAGCTGCCGAAGCGGATGCGCTCGCGGATCTCGGCGGCAAGCCGGTGTGCGTACTTCAGGTTCGCCGCTGTCGGCCGTAGCGGCTTGCCATCAAGGTTCAAGGTGCGGCGCAGCACCTCGCCGTTGAATGTGAACTGGACGCGGATCGAGTTGCCGCGAACCTCTACGCCCGACCCCTTTCGACCCATAGCTCGTACCCCTTCACGCTGATCAGTACGTGGCCGTCAGGAGCGCGACGGAACTCGCGGCCCTCGAGCCAGACCCCAGACTCGATCTTGCGCCTGATTGCTTTCGTCGAGTATCCGGTCATGGCAGCAGCGACGGGAATGGTGACATAGTCAGCGCCGCGCATCCCGGGGCCGTGCACATGTGCTTCCGCTGTTCCCGCCCCGTGAGGCTGGAGCCCGCGTGCTGCGGCGGCGGAGCGCCTATGGCTCGCAGCGCGTGACGGATTGGTCCAAGTGCCTGGAAGGTGCGCTGTCTCGTTGGTCATGGGCCTTCCCCGGGACGCGCACAGGGCGTAATGCCGGCAGCCACGCGCCCTCGCTGCCCAAAAGGGTAGGGGCAGTCCTGGCTGGCACACGCGATGATCTGAAGCGAAGAATCATCGCTGCCACTGTCAACAAGTTGAGGTCGCCACCAGCGACGGCTTCGCTCTCGGATTGGCCGACGTTGGTCAGCAGCGTGAGTACACGAGACGCCGGCCCTTGCAGCCACTGGCGACAATCCCCAGATCGTTCCGAATGCCAGGAAGGAGAGAAGCCATGACCGCTGAAGAACAACGTGCGCTGCTCGCCGTGGCCTTGCTGGCCGCGTTTGCCGACGGCGACAAGTCCGAGGCAGAGCGCGAGGAAGTCAAGCGTATCGCCACCACGCTCGGCAGCCAGGCCTCGGGGCTGAACATCCCGGCGCTGATGCAGGACGTGCTGCTCAAGCGCCTGGGCCTGCCCCAGGCCGTGGCCGCACTGCAGGCGCAGGGGCACCGCCAACTGGCCTATGAGCTGGCGGTGTGCGTGTGTGACGCCGACGGTGTGCAGTCTCCGGCAGAGCGCCAGTTTCTTTCCCGCCTGAAGGCCGAGCTCGGCGGCACCCTGGACACGGCCTTCGAGGCCCAGACCGATGGCCTGGCGCGTGAGACCGATGCGCCGGTGGTCGCGAGCACCACCGCAGCGGCTGCCTCGCCCATTGACCGCGCCGCGCTGGACAAGAGCATCTTCAACCGCGCCGTGCTCTGCGGCGCGCTGGAGCTGCTGCCGCAGAGCTGGGCCAGCATGGCCATCATCCCGCTGCAGGTGAAGCTGGTGCACGGCATCGCGCAGGCCCACGGCATCGCCAACATCGATGCCGGCATGATCAAGGAATTCATTGCCACCGCGGGCGTGGGTATGACCGGCCAGTACCTGGAACAGTTCGGCCGCAAGCTGGTTGGTGGCCTGCTCGGTTCGTTGCTGGGTGGACTCGGCGGCGGCGTGGGCAGTCTGGGCGCGGGCATGGCGATGAGCTTTGCCACCACCTACGCGCTGGGCCAGTTGGCCGTACGCTACTACGGCGGGGGACGGCAGATGAGCACGGCGCTGCTGCAGCAGACCTATCAGGACCTGCTGGTCAGCGCCAGGCAAGTGCAGCAGCAGGCACTGCCGCAGATCCAGCAACAGGCGCGCACGCTGGACGCCGGCAAGGTGCTGGAGATGGTGCGCAAGCCGATGCCCTGATCTGCCGCGCGCCGTCCTACGTTGAAGGCAGTCCCGTCGCGGGGGAGCGCTTGAATCGCCACGGCGCCGTCACACGTCAGCTGGCCAGTGTCGGCAATCCAGATGGCGGCTTACGGGCTGGGAGCTTGGCGAAGCGGCTGGCAAGTCTCGACCCACACCGGTCGTCGACTCGTCTGAATTTGTTGCCCGCAAGCCGACGATCAGACCCGGGGTATCCAACGAATGCCCTGCTGGTCAAGTGTTTGAACCATCCCTTCGTGCCCTCGGGCAGATGGCATCGCAGCCACGATAGCGCGCGAAGCGGCCTGAGCCGAACTTGGGTCAGAACTTGAAGGGCCGCTCGAGTGGCGGCAGGTGCGCCGCAGGGACGAGGACTTCGATCGCCCGCGCCTTGCCGGGCACACGGCGAATGAAGCCGCACCGTTCCAGCCGCACGAGCATCGAGTTCACCGACGGCGGCGTGAGGTTGAAGAAGCTCTGCAGGTCGGCATGGCTTGGCGCCACGCCAGCCCGATTGGCTGCAACGTACTCGCTGATGTAGGCTAGGAACTGCCCTTGCCGGCGCGTCGGGCCGCCGGCGGGTGCCGTGGCGCCGGGGCGACCAATGCGGTCCGCAGCGTCGAGCTGGTGCAGCGCCGCGTGCATGGCATCTGCAGCGCGCCGCATCGCGTCGCTCGCCTCGAGCGGGGTTTCGTCGATGATGAACCTGTCGTCGAGCGCTGCCTGAAGCCGGACCATGCCCTCGCGCAGCAGTTTCTTCGCTTTGGCCGTGGCGTGCCGACGCTGGTGGGCGTCGGCGTTGGGGTCCGGGTTAGGGGTGCGGCCAGGACTCATGGCGCGGAATTCATCGCGAGCATCGACGCCTGCTTTGCATTCTGACCCACAGTTGCTGCAACGCTGGCCCTTTCACAGCACACGCAAACGGCGCTGCCCGGCGCCACCGGCCCATTGCAGGAGGCTGCCGTATGCGCGCAGCGCAATCTTAGCCGGGTTGCCCGCGGCCACCGCCACGACCCCCTCGAGCAGCCTGCGCGGTTCCATGCCGAACCTTCACCGCATGCCTACAGGGTGCTGTCGGTGCGGAGGGCGATGTCGCCGGCGCGTGGCTCGAAGCGGCCGTCCGAGTGTGACGACTGCGACGGCAGGGCCTGTTGCTGCACGGTGGCGAACATGCCCGCATCCATCGAAAATGCTTGCGGCGGCCCGCTGCGTGCGCTGGCGCTGTTCGCCGCGTAGGTTCGAAAACGACTGGAGCCGCGAATGCCCGAAAAGACCCCCAACACCTGCGAGTCCTGCGGCGTTGCGCCGCGCCCATTCGATTCAGTCCTCTATGGCAGTGGCGGTGGGGCCTCACGGCTGCTTTGCGGCCGCTGCTTCAACCTCGAGGCTGCCCGCCGCGGCGGACTCGTCGACTTCGAGCACATCGATTTCGAACCGTTGACCATGAGCGACGCCCGTGGCCGCGAGCATGTTTTCCAGTTTCGCACCCACTTGTTCGCCGCCGGCGTCACGATCGATGCGATCGAGCTCAACGAAGACCAGTCCGAAGGCTATTTCTTCAAGGTCATCGGGAACGAGGAAGGCGACCTGCTCGACTTGCTCGCTCGGCTCGTCACCAAGATGCGCCGAGGCCTCGCAAATTCGCACCTCGAAGAGGGCGCGCATGGGCTGCAAATCAGCGACCGTGGCATCGTTCGCGCCAGAATCGAGAGCGACCCCGAGGGCGAAACCGACATGCCTGTGGTCGTGATCGACGGCCGCAACATCTCCTGGGACGAGTTCGGGCGCATGGTGGCAACCTACATGGGTTTCCAGTTCAAGCTCGAACTGCACGACCTCAGCGACGAGATTTGAGCGTTGCGCAAGGGGACTGGAGCGATGGTCAGCAAGACTGGACGTGGCCCGACGGCGAAAGGCACTCCGAACCTCGACGCCATCCTGCAAGCGCTGCGCGGCGACGATGCGCTCGTCATCCTGCGCAGGCTTGCCGATCGCGATCCGCAATGGGCCAGGGTCATCGCGACCATGGCCAAGGACCTGCTCAGCGCGGTCGATACGGGCGATGTGGCGGCGGAAGTCCTGGCTGAATTGGAATCGTTGAGTGTCGAGGACGTGTGGGACCGCGCGCGGCCCCGGCGCGATGGCTACTCGGACCCCGGCGAGGTGGCCGCCGAGATGATCGACAAGGCGCTCGAGCCCTACGCCAACGAAATCGAGCATCTCATTGGCTTGGGTATGCAGGTGCAAGCCGATGGTTTGTTCCGCGGCATCCTCCGTGGCCTCTACGACTTCGGCACTGCGCCGGCAACGCCATTCCGAGACGAAGCTGCCGACTCGGTCCAGGAACAGTTCGGCGCCGATCTGTTGAACTGGCGCAATCGCCTCCCCAGCCACGCGACGCGACCGCGGCTCGACGCATTCCTGGCCCAGTTCTGTCCCAAGTGGGCGGATTGGGCGAGCGAGATGCTGCGGAGGATGCCCTGAGCCGCGAGATATCGCGCCGCGATGACGACGAACAGGCATGGGTCAGGTGTGTTCTCGACGATCCCAGACGACGCAGCGCGGCACTTCGACCCTCGTAGCGCTTACCTTGCAGTGCTCTCCTCGGAGCGTCTGCGGCGTGATCGGCTGCCAAATTGCAGCGCAGCGAGGTACGGGTAGGCGCCAGAGGCCGCCCGCTGCCAACGGCAGCAGGTGACCGGGCATGACGCACCCGGTCGTCGGCTGCATTGCGTTCCAGTTCGACCGGCAGGTCTACGGCATCGAGATCTAGTATCGGGTAGGCATCTTCTGGTCATGTAGCAGGCTACGGTTTCAAGCCGCACCGCGCCGCAGGCGGCTCGGGTACATGGTCCGGGGTGGCCCGTGCATCGCGCGCGAGCACCGCCCACACGATGCGCTCGTCGTTGCTGGCCTTCGCTACGTAGGCCTTTTCGCCCGGAAGACCAAGCAAGTGGGAGCGGCTGTCCGCCAGGGCAAGACCCGCAAGCGATGCATGGACGCCAGCTGCGCACACAACGTACGATGGCGTCTGACGAGGTCGCCCAACGCCTACGACTTTCGCCAGCTCAACAAGCATGAACCGTCCTTCCCGACTCGCCCTGTACGCGGTCGTGGTGATCGCCATCGCGGCGGCCGCCTCGTGGACGAATGCGCGCTCGGACTGGCGAACCGCGGGTCGCGAGCCAGTAGGCCTGGCGCCGGATCCTGCCGACGTGAAGGAAGCGGTCGTCCAGGTGTACGGAGCTCGCACCGTCGGTGCCAAGGGCCTCTTCGGCGTACACACCTGGGTCGCGGTCAAGCCGGCCCAGGCACAAGAGTGGACGGTTTACGAAGTGATCGGGTGGCGGCTGCGCTGGTCGCAAAGCGCCGTCGTCGTGCACAGCCGGCCACCGGATGCGCGCTGGTTCGGCGCGGAGCCGCAGCTTTATGCGGAGCGGCGCGGACATGAGGTCAACGAGCTGATCGAGCGCATCGACAAGGCGGCTCGCGCCTATCCCTATGGTGCCGAATACCGAGCATGGCCAGGTCCGAACTCCAACACGTTCACCGCCTGGATCGCCAGGGCAGTGCCGGAGCTGGAACTCGATCTTCCTGCAACGGCCATCGGCAAGGATTACCTTGGCAGTTCCATCATCGGTGCGGCTCCGAGCGGCAGCGGGTTCCAGCTGTCGTTCGGCGGAGTGCTCGGCTTGGCCGTGAGCGCTGTCGATGGACTCGAATTCAACGTACTCGGCTTGAACTTCGGCATCAGTCCGAACGGCATGAAACTGCCCATGGTGGGACGGGTCGGCATCAACTCGGGATCGAGCAACGCAGTGGAAGCGTCGCGGTCCAATGGCTTGGTGTCGGGCGAATCATATTGATCCAGCGCCTTTCGGGTTGTGCGGCGCGCGACACGCAGCGGCCCGTCAGGCTCGACTTGGCCTTACGGACGACGGTTAGGTGCGTGTCATGCATGGTCTTCTCAGGGCCAGCACTCGCGCAAGCGAACGGCTGCCGATCGAAACGCAGCCTTGTCAGTCAACGATCAGATTCGATGACGACACGCCGCAGTCTGCTGCAGACTGCCGCTGTGGTCACGCCATCGGCGGGCAGCTTGCGTTCAGCCAACAGAAGGGCTCGCCAACATGAAGTTCATCTTCGAGGTTCGAATGAAGCCGGGTTACACGGTGGACGAATACGCCGATGCCTGGGTTCGCGCAAGCAAGATCATTCAGCGCACGCCTGGCGCACGTGGTACCTATCTGCACAGGAAGATCGGTGACCCAAACACACTGCTGGCGATTGCGACCTGGGCCTCCAAGGCGCACCGCGACGCCAAGGACGACCGCAGGGATGAGACCGTACGCGCGATTCTCGATATGCACTCGAAGAATTGCGAGATCACCCTCATTGGTGAGTTCGAGGAGCCGGAGTGGTCCGTGCTGCCAGAGTCGGCCGACCTTTGAGGATTCGCGATGCAGTCGTGGTGTCTGTCGTGTGCAAGAGCATGATCCGGCCGGCTGTCGACGGCGACGCCGGCCGCGTGGAATGATCGCGAATGTTTCTGACCCCCGACGACCTTCGGCGCATTGCCGCACGCACGCTGTCGCACTACGACGACCATGCCCAGGCCTACTGGGAAGGCACGCGCGATCACGACGTGAGCCAGAACGTCGACGCACTGCTGCAATCCATTGAGGTGCCGCCGCCCTTCGAACTGCTGGATCTCGGTTGCGGTCCGGGGCGTGACCTCAAGACGTTCACGGCGCTCGGGCACCGGGCGACCGGCCTCGAGGGGTCGGCGCAGCTGGCCGCGTTGGCCCGAACGAACAGCGGCCGTGAAGTGCTGGAACAAGATCTCCTGGCACTGAAGTTGCCCAGCAGCCAATTCGACGGTGTGTTTGCCAATGCCGTGCTGTTCCACGTCCCCACCCAGGAACTGCCGCGCATCCTGCGAGAACTGCACGCCGCGTTGAAGCCGGGGGGCGTGCTGTTTACCTCGAATCCCCGAGGCGACGGCCAGGAGGGTTGGAATGGCGACCGCTATGGCGCCTTCCACGCTTGGCAGACCTGGCGCGACTTCGTGCGCGCTGCCGGATTCGTGGAACTGAGCCACTTCTATCGTCCGAAGGGCTTGCCGCACGATCAGCAGCCTTGGCTGGCCAGTGTCTGGCGCAAGCCGATGCGCTGACACCCTGTTTTCGGCGGTGTCTTCGGCGGTTCATCTCGCGACCACCGGCTGGCGGCATCGCGTGAATTGCGACAGTGTTCGCACGACTCACTCGCCCACTTGAATTCGACCGCAAGACTCGGAGTGCCGCAGCGGATCGTCGTACCTACAGTGAGGTCATCGATTTCACTGCCGGGAGCAAACTGTGAACATGAGCACCAGGACCGAAACGCTGGCCGCGGCGACGGTCAGCGACCCACGCTGGGCCGCCGTGATGACGCGCGATGCACGCTGCGACGGCCAGTTCGTCGACTCCGTGCGCACGACCGGCGTGTACTGCCGCCCAAGCTGCGCCGCCCGGGCCGCCCGACCCGAGAACGTCGCCTTTCACGCGACAGCAGCCGATGCGCAGCGCTGCGGGCTCCGCCCCTGCAAACGCTGCAAGCCCGACCAACCCCCGCTTCCCGCCCAGCAGGCCGCCATGGTCGCTCAGCTGTGTCGCTTCATCGAAAGTGCCGAACAGCCACCGAGCCTGGACGAGTTGGCGGCACAAGCCCAACTGAGTGCTTATCACCTGCACCGCGTGTTCAAGGCGATCACCGGCGTGATACCGAAGGCCTATGCCAGCGCACATCGAGCCAGTCGTCTGCGCGAGAAGCTGGGCCACAGCGACACCGTGACCCATGCGATCTACGACGCAGGCTACAACTCCGACAGCCGCTTCTACACCCAGGCCGACCAGGTACTGGGCATGACGCCCACGCGCTTTCGCGCCGGCGGCGCCGGTACCGAGATCCGCTTCGCCATCGGGCAATGTTCGCTGGGCGCCATCCTGGTCGCGCGCAGTCAGCGCGGCGTCTGCGCCATCCAGTTGGGCGACGACCCCGCCACGCTCGCGCGCGACCTACAGGATCGTTTCCCGCAGGCCCAGCTGGTCGGAGGCGATGCCGAATTCGAGCAGTGGGTCACCCGGGTGGTCGGCTTCGTCGAAGCCCCTCGTCTCGGGCTGAATCTGCCGCTCGATGTACGCGGCACGGCCTTCCAGCAGCGCGTCTGGCAGGCCTTGCGCGACATCCCCGCCGGCTACACCGCCAGCTACGCCGACATTGCCGCGCGCATCGATGCACCGAAGTCGGTGCGCGCGGTCGCGCAGGCCTGTGGCGCCAACCCGCTGGCGGTGGCCATCCCCTGCCACCGCGTGGTGCGCAGCGACGGTGGGCTGTCCGGATATCGATGGGGCGTCGAGCGCAAGCGCGCGCTGCTGGCGCGCGAGGCACAGACATGAACGCACGCGACCCAGCGTTGGCCGCACCGCTGCTCGGTCTCGAAGATCGGATCGAGGCCGTCGATTGGCGACGAGTTGCCGCCGCGCTCGACGCCCAGGGCGCGGCGACGATCGAAGGCCTGGTTTCGCCAACCGAATGCCGGGCCCTGGCCTCGCTGTATCCGCAAGACGCGCTGTTTCGCAGCACAGTGGCCATGGCACGCCACGGCTTCGGGCGTGGCGAGTACCGCTACTTTGCTTACCCGTTGCCCGGGTTGATCGGCGCCTTGCGCGAGGCCTTCTATAGCCGCCTGGCGCCGATGGCCAACCGCTGGCACGAGGCGATGGGCCTGCCGGTGCGCTTCCCGGACCAGCACGCCGAGTTCAGCGCGCGCTGCCACGCCGCCGGACAACGGCGACCCACGCCGCTGCTACTGAAGTACGGGGCCGGCGACTACAACTGCCTGCACCAGGATCTGTACGGCGAGCATGTGTTTCCGCTGCAGGTGGTGCTGATGCTGTCGCAGCCGGGCCGCGACTTCGAGGGTGGCGAGTTCGTCATGACCGAGCAGCGAGCGCGCATGCAGTCGCGGGCGATGGTGCTGCCACTGCGTCAGGGCGACGCGGCCGTGATCGCCGTGCGTCATCGGCCGGTGCAAGGCACGCGGGGCGTCTACCGGGTCAACCTCAGGCATGGCGTGAGCCAGGTTCGCTCGGGGCAGCGCCACACCGCAGGCATCATCTTCCACGACGCGACCTGAAGTGATGCAAGGCATGAGCTTGCCGCGGACGATGGAGCTGTTTCAGCCTGATGAGGCGCTCGTGCCGACCGCGCCCGCGAGGGAGTCGCTCGCCCCCGGTGCGATGCTGCTGCGCGGGCTGGCAAAGCCTGACGCCGTCGCTTTGCTGGCCGACCTTCAGGCCGTGCTCTAGCAGGCGCCGCTTCGGTACATGGTCACCCCGGGCGGCTTTCGCATGTCGGTGGCGATGAGCAACTGCGGAGCGCTGGGCTGGGTCAGTGACCCCACTGGTTATCGCTATGACGCCGTGGACCCGTACAGGGGCCGACGCTGGCCGGCATGCCGGCGTCGTTCCTGCGGCTTGCCTGGCTGGCTGCGACCGAGGCGGGCTTCAGCGGCTTCGAACCCGACGCGTGCCTGGTGAACCGCTACGAACCCAGTGCCCGACTGACGTTGCACCAGGATCGCAACGAGCGCGACTTCAGCCAGCCCATCGTCTCGGTATCGCTCGGCCTGCCCGCGGTGTTTGTCTTCGGCGGACCGAAGCGCAGCGACAGAGCCGTGCGCGTGCCGTTGATGCATGGCGATGTGGTCGTCTGGGGCGGTCCCACACGGCTGCGCCATCACGGGGTGCTCGCGCTCGAGCAGGGACAGCACGCACTGACGGGCAACTTCCGCTTCAACCTGACCTTGCGCCGGGCAGCGTGACACTGAAGGTCGGCGCCTGGTCGACCCATCTGGACAAACTGCGCGTTGCGCAGATGCGCACTTCGCTTTGTCACTTTTTCAGCCTTCTTGGCAGTCTGCTCAGCAGCAACGATGCGATGCCGAGGCGTCGGTTCCGCGCCGTCCGGCGGGTGCTGCTCATACGACAGCCCTGATCGCCACCCGCTTCCTCGCCACGATCTGCCCCGGAATCACGCCCAGCACAGTGTCCATGGTCTCGCTCGCACGCTCGAGCACCACGCGCCCATCGGCCTCGGCCACGTGCAGCGGCTGTGACGCGAAGTCGAGCCAGCGCACTTCGAGTCGGCCTTGCAGTGCATGCCGCTTGCGCCGCACGCGTTCACGCAGTTGGCTGTGCTGCGCGGCCGTCAGGCCGTATTCGCCTCGAGTGCGGTAGCCGCTGCCGCGAGGGATGAAAGGCAGGATGCTCAGGCGTCGCACCCCGTGGGCGAGGCAGTAGTCCGCCATCCAGTCCAGCACCCATTCGGCGCCCGCTACGACCGTCGTCTGCACGGCGGCTGATACGCCGGCCGCCAGCAGGCTGTGCAGGTGTTGGGTGGCCAGATCGAAGGCCGGTCGCCCGACGATGGTGTCGTGGTGCGTGCGATCGCCGTGCAGGCTCAGCTTGACTTCGGTGCCGGTGGCGCGCAAGGCGCTGAGCAACAGGTCCGGCAGCGCGATGCCGTTGGTCGTCAGCCGCGTGGCACAGCGGCGCGCCCGGGCATGGGCCAGCAAGGCCGGCAGGCCGGCGTGGATGGTCGGCTCGCCGCCGCAGAAGTGGAAGGTGCGCACGCCGCGCTCGGCAAGCCAATCCAGCCGCTGCTTCAGGATGTCGGCGCTCGGGTGAGCTCCGTCGGGCGGCGCCAGGCAGAACCCGCAACGCGCATTGCAGTAGCGCGTCACGCGAACACAGACCGTCGATGGCAGGCGCAGCTCCATGGCAGCCTCTCTCCCCGGCTCGCACGGCATGCGTCAGCGTCCCCGATTCTCCGCGAGCATGTTGCAAAAGAGTGCGCCTTGCTCCAGGGCGTCGTCAAGCGCCACATGGCTGTGCGGCAGGTCATCGAACCAGCGCGCGGGCATCGCGCTCTTGGTGCTGCGGCGATAGTCGCGGCGCAGCATCACCATGGCCATGGTCTTCAGGTCGAGCGCGGAGAAGCTGAAGGGGCTGCGGCCGACGAAGCGCATCAGGTACCAGTAGACGAACATGAAGTCGAAGGCAGCCGGGTAGCCAACGAACACGGGCAGTCCGGGAAGGGCTTCGAGCCACGCGGCGTAGTCGGCCATCACGGCCAGCGGTGGCCGTGGGTCGGTGCGTGATGCCTGCCAGGCTTCGGGATGCCGAGCCCACCAGGCCATCGTGTCGGGATGGCCCGTGGCACCAGGCAGCGGCTCCACGTTGGCCGAAAAGGTGGCCACCAGGGTCTTGTCGGCGAGATAGGCGGCTGAGGCGAAGCTCAGCATCGAGTGCGGGCCCGGGATCGGACCGTCGACCTCGACATCGGTGCTGACGTAGATCTCGGTTCGAGTCTTCTCCTTCATGAGTTCACAGTATCCGCGCAGACGAGGCTGTCGCGCAGCCAACGTGCCACGGTCGCGCGCCCGCGCTTGCACAGCGCCGTATTCCAGTCCTTGCAGCGCGGTGGCGGCAGCAGCCGGCGCACCAGCGGCAGCCGCTGCGTGTACACGGCCGCCTCGCCCTCGCCGGGCCGGTTGGCATCGAAGCCGAGCCACGCCAGGCGGCCGGCGCAGGCCTGCGGCAGCCAGGGTGCCCAACGTCCGATGGTGGCCACAGCGCTGCAGCCGCACACGGCGAGCGACAGCGCGTCGAAGATGCCCTCGACGAAGATCAGCGGCTCGGCGTGCCAACCGTCACCCACGCTGGTGACGCCGCCGCCGGGGCCGATCGTGAGCATCTTGTCCTGGTTGCGCAGGGTGTCGAGGTAGCGGCCGTGCACCGACACCAGGATGCCCGCCTGGTCGTACATGCCCACCAGCACCGCGGCGCGCCCGTCCCAGTCCGGATCAAAGCGCAGGCCTGCAGCATCGGCGACCGCCAGCGGGATGCCGCGCCGCTCCACGTAGGTCTGGCCTGGCGTGCCTTCGAGAGGCCGGGCTCGTGCCAGCCGCTCGGCCGGCAGTTCGCCGCAGCGGGGCATGCACTGGGGGTCGGTGACGAGGCGCTGCATGGACGCGCTTGTAGCACCGATGCGCGGCGACCATCCACGTCATGAAGCACGGCGGCAGCGGTGGCCTGGTCTGCTCCACGGACGGCGGCCGGCCGCCCAATGCGCCTGTGCCGCCACGCCCGCGTCACGCGGCGACGGCATCGTACGGGTCAGCCGCGAAATGCAAGTGGCTCGCACAAACCCTTGATCAGTCGAAGGCCATCCCCAACTGCCCATCATGTGGAAGCGGCTGACCGTTCTGTGGGTGCTGGTGCGAGGTGATGCACGACGGCTTTGGTACGCCCTGCGCCACCCCGATGCCCCGGTCTGGCTCAAGCCCGCCACCGCGCTGCTGTTGCTGTACTTGGTGTCGCCGCTGGATCTGGTCCCGGACGCGCTGCCGGTCATCGGCATCGTCGATGATCTTGTGCTGCTGCCGTTGGCCGTGCGCTGGATGCTGTCGATGTTGCCCGGTTCGCTGCGCGACGATATCGGCAGGCGCTTCGGCGCTCCGTCACCAAGCGACTCTGAAGGCGCACACCAGAGGTCATAGGTGTCCGGCTGCTCGCGGCGAAGCACAGTCCGGCTACCTGCGGTTTGCACCGGCATGCCACCGACCGGCTGATTGCGCTGATGTCACCGGTACCGCACGGCCCGATAGTGAGGCGTATCGTGTGCAGTAACGTAGTTGCACCAATCCCGCGGGATTGGGAAAAGTGGTGGCGAACGCCAGCGACGGAAGGTGAGCCATGAAGACGTTGTTTCTCGTTCGGCACGCCAAGTCGAGTCGCGACGACCCATCGTTGCCCGACCGGGATCGGCCGCTGGACGATCGCGGAAAGCAGGACGCGCCAAAGATGGGCAAACGCTTGGCCAAGCGCGACGTGAAGCCCGATCTACTGCTGTCGAGCCCGGCGCTGCGCGCGCTGACAACGGCGCAACTCATCGCCGAAGAGGTCGGCTACAAGCGCAAGGACATCGTTGTTGACGATCGGCTGTATGCGAGCAACGCCGACGATTTGCTCGCCGTCGTTCGCGCGTTCGACAAGAAGCTCAACCGCGTGATGCTCTTCGGCCACAACCCGGGGTTCACCGATCTTGCGAATTGGCTGTCGAGCGAGATCATCGACATGCCCACCAGCGCGGTCGTCGAATTCAACTTCGACACGAAGGCATGGTCGGATGTAGGCGAGGTCAAGCCGGCGAATGTGGTGTTCGATTGTCCGAAGAAGTAGTTCAGACGGACCGCGGCGACGGATGCGTTGCCGAGATTCGAGTCATCGGAAAGATCTCCAGAAAGCCAAGGCCCACGACAGTCTGAAAACAGGCCGGAGGCCGTGTTGGCTGCAGTCAGTTGTATGGCGATCGGCTGTGAATGGCAGGTTCATGGCGCCGCGATCACATCAGCGAGGGCCCGGCGGCGACCCATAGCGGACGGGCGAGCTCCGCGGAAGCGGCCGTTCCGCCTGGCGAAAGCCACCTAGCGCCCTGGTTCAGGGCAGGTCGCGCAGCGAGCTTTCCGTTTCCAAACCTTGTCAGCCACACACGCGCCGGTAGAGATGCTGATGAAGCATCATCCCCGCCGCTTTGTGCCGGCGTTCTGCTTGAGCCGCCACATCACCGCGCCGGCACGCTCGACCACGCGCGCGATGAGAGTTTCGCCATGTACGGCGGATGCCCCGCGCGGATTGCCCAAGACGCCCGACGCGGATAGCCGCGGATCGTTGCTGCTCCAGGGATAGCTCACCCCAGGGTCGAATACCAGCGCTTGCGTTGCATCGCTGCGTCGGGACAGGTCGAAGAACTGGCCGCGCTGATCGACTCGCAGGGGCTGCTCCAAAACCTCGTGGTCACCGAGCACGTGCGGCGACGCGGCAGGAAGGAGTCACCGGGCAAAGGCAAGCTGCGCTTCGCAGTCGCCGCCGGCGAACGCCGTCGCCGGGCGCTTCTGCTCCTGCAGTCGCGCGGCCGGCTGCCGACCGACTACCAGGTGCCATGCGAACTGGTGCCGCCCGAGCGCGCGCTCGAAGTCAGCGTCGCCGAGAACAGCGGTCGCGAGCCGCTACATCTGGCCGATGAGTTCGACGCCTTCAAGGCGATGATCGACGAAGGGAAGGGCATCGAGGACGTGGCGGCACGCTTCGGCGTGTCACCGGTGACGGTGCAGCGCAGGCTCAAACTGGCGGCGCTGTCGCCACGCCTGCTTGCGCTGTATCGGCAGGACGGCATCAACCTCGACCAATTGATGGCGCTGACACTGTCCGACGACCACGCGGTGCAGGAAGCAAACTGGTTCGGCGTGCCGCATTGGGAACAGAGCGCGGCAGCCATCCGGCGTCGGCTGACTGCTGGCGAGGTCGAAGCTGCATGCAGCGGGCTTGCCCGTTTCGTCGGCATCGAAGCCTACGAGGCCGCGGGCGGTGTCGTGAAGCGCGATCTGTTCGACAGCGAGCACAGCCGCTTCTTGGCCGATCCGGCGCTGCTGCAACGGTTGGCGCTGGAAAAGCTCGAAACAACGGTGACGGTGGTGCGTGACGAGGGATGGGCTTGGGTCGAAGCCAGGCTGGAGGTCGACGCGCTCGCGTTGCGCCAGTTTTCGCGAGCCGACTATGACCTGCGTAAGCCCACGGCAGACGAGCGCAAGGAGCTTGCCGAACTGGACCGGCGCAGCGGTGAACTCGAACGACAGAGCGACGCGCTGCGGGATCGGCCGGAGGGCTGGGCAGACGAGGCGGAGGTGATCGACCTGGAAGAGCAGGACATCGCCGCACGGCAGCGCGCGATCCAGCAGGGGCTGCGGGTGTGGGCGCCGGAAGTAAAGGCGCAGGCCGGCGTCATCGTCACGGTCAGGCGGGAAGGTGATGTCGCGATCATCCGCGGGCTCCTGCGCGAAGCGGATCGCAGGGCGCTAGATGCGACGCGGCGCAGGCACGAGAAGGCCGGGTCCGAGGCTGTCGGGCCCAGGCGCATCGACGACGCCGCCACGACGACCGACGAGGGCCAGGCGACCGGCTCGAGCCGAGCAGCACCGACGGACTCCAAGCGAGCGGAATTCAGCGATGCGCTTTCGCGGCGGCTCGCCGCGCACCGTACGCTTGCCCTGCAGGTGGTTCTGTCGCGGAACGTGCCCGTCGCGCTGGTGGCGCTTGCGAATGCGCTTGCACAGCGTGTCCTCGGCGACGGTTACCGGCGCGCTGGACATGCGGTACAGATCACTGCGCAGGCTTCGGCCCACACGTTGGCCGCCGCAGCCGACGACGCCAAGGCGGCGCCGGCCTGGCTGGCGCTGCAGACCGCGCGCGACGCGTGGACCGAACGGCTGCCCAAGGATCGAGCGGCCTGGTTCGCGTGGCTTCTGGAGCTCCCGCAAGCCGAACTGCTTCAACTGATGGCGCTGTGCAGTGCATTGACCGCGAACGCCTTGCCGTCTGCGGGCACGGCCTGCGATGCGAACGCGCTGGCCGCCGCGGTCGGGCTCGACATGGCCGAATGGTGGGAACCGACCGTGGAGGGCTTCCTGAACCACGTGTCAAAGGCGCAGATCGTGCAGGCCCTGAAGGACGCTGGGGCCATACTCGGAACCGACCGTGTCGAGAGCATGAAAAAGGACTTGCTCGTCAGCACAGCATTGGCGCGGCTGAAGGGCAGGCGCTGGCTACCCGCGCCGCTCCGGCCGCCATCGGTCTGAACGAGCTGCAATTCGAGACGCGCGGCGGCCAAATGGTGCGAACCATGCAGCCGCCGTCTGGTCGAACGCCATCATGTGGCTTGTCTTCGCTCGCGCACCACTACCCGATGCTCCCGACTGGTCGGGCCGGCGCCTGCTTGCGCTGGTCGATGCCATCGCATGGCCGGTGGCCTGGATCGCGCTTGCCATCCATCTTCCGAAGCCGGCGGGTATCGTGGCCCAAGTAGTAGTTGCGCTGGCAGTACTCAGCGCAGCGGGTCGCGTGCATCGGGCCGCTTTTCAGAACCATCGTTATCACTTCACGACCTTTTGCTTGGGCCGTGTAGCGGTCGGCCTCTTGCTGCTCGGCTTCGTGCTCAAGGTCGCGATGCAGACGTAGGCTGCGCCGGGTCGAACAGGCCGATCCTTCCTGACTGGTGGTGGCTCCACGGATGAGATACAATGTATCTCAAGTTCACGCTAGGAGCACTCGAGATGGCCGCAACCACGATGGTCCACGTCAGGGTGGACGAGAGCATCAAGAACCAGGCGACGGAGACGCTGGCGTCGATGGGGCTCACCGTCTCCGACGCGGTGCGCGTCTTCCTCACGCGCGTGGTGACCGATCAGCAGCTGCCATTCGCACTGCAAGCACCGAATGCCGCCACGCGCGCCGCGATGCGCGAGGCGCGCGCCATCGGCAAGGCTCGCTTCAGCTCGGCAGACGCATTGATACATGACCTCGAAGAAGGCACCAAGCGGTAGGCGCGCTACCCTGCCGAGGGCGTCGGATCGCACCAAGGCCTTCGTCAAGGATTGGACCCGCCTTTCGCACTCAGGCCGCTACGACATGAAGCGGCTGAAGGAGGCAATGCTGCTGCTGGTTGCACGCGACGAACCCCTCGGTCCGGAGTGGCTCGATCACCCGCTGATCGGCGAGTGGGCGGACCACCGGGAGTGCCACATTGGCGGCGACTTCCTGCTGGTCTATCGGCTGAGCGGTAGCGGCGATGCCGAACAGATCATCTTCGTCCGCGCCGGAAGCCATGCCGATCTTTTCGAGTAGCCGAGCAGACTCGCCGCGGGATAAATCCGGGGATAAATCCGGGGAACGACGGGGCACCGCACGGGCTCGTTTCCCTCGTAGACTCGCCCGATGATGATCCCTTCGTTCCCCGGGCGCTTGGGTTCGAGTCCCATCAGCCACCCCATCCCAGCGTTTCACTCGGTCCCATGCCGGACCGAACTTCCCGCAAAATCAACGACTTAGCCGGTCGCTTGAGTCAGGAAGTCTCCTGCCGTCTCACGGCAGCGCAGCGCAAGTAGGGGAACATGTAGGGGAACAAATGGCGTTCATCAGGCCATTTGGAGTTTTGTTCCCCTATGCTCACCGACAAACAGTGCAAGAACGCCTCCTGCCCAGAGGGCAAGGCCCGTATTCGCGTGACCGACTCGGGCGGTCTCTACCTTGAGGTTGCCGGGGCTGGTTCGAAGCGCTGGTTCTGGAAGTACTACTTCGACGGCAAGGAGAAGCGCCTGTCGTTGGGCAGCTACCCGGAAGTCAGTCTGAAGGATGCCCGGGCTGCTCGCGACGATGCGCGCAAGCAACACCAGTCAGGCGCGGACCCGGTACTCGCACGTCAGGTGGACCGTCTGAGTTCCCGCTTCGACGCGAACGCGAGCTTCGAAGTGACCGCCCGCGAGTTCCACGCGACCAAGAGGGTCGGCTGGAGCGACCACTACGCCAAGCGCTGGCTCGAACGCCTGGGCAAGGACATCTTCCCGTGGCTTGGAAAGCTGCCGCTGTCGCAGATCGGCGCGCCGATGCTGTTGCAGACCTTGCGCAGGGTAGAGGCCCGTGGCGCCCGGGAGCTTCCGCACTCGCTGCTGGAGGCCTGCAGCCAGGTGTTTCGATACGGCGTGTCGACTGGGCGGTGCGAACGCAGCCCTGCGGCTGACCTTCGTGGCGCTTTGAAGCCGGTACTGACGCGGCACGTGTCCGCCATCGTTGAACCGGACAAGGTCGGCGACCTGATGCGGGCCATCGACGGTTATCACGGACAGCTTGTGACGCGGACAGCACTCTGGCTGTCCGCCATGCTGTTCCAGCGTCCTGGCAACATTCGTCAGATGGAGTGGGGCGAACTGGATCTGGACCGGGGCATGTGGACCATACCGTCGGAGAAGATGAAGCGCACGAAGCGCGAAAAGCTGAACGGCCGCCCACACTTGGTGCCTCTGGCGCCGCAAGCCGTGGCGGGCCTGAAGGACCTGCATCCGCTGACGGGTCGAGGACGGTACGTCTTCCCTGCGCTCGTAAGTAGCAAGCGACCGATGAGCGAGAACACTGTGCGGGTGGCGCTCCGGCGCCTCGGCTTCGACAACGAGACCATGACACCTCACGGTTTCCGCGCCATGGCACGCACGGTCATGGTGGAGCGTCTCAACGTGGCCCCGGACGTGATCGAGGCACAGCTGGCTCATGGGAAGTCCGGGCCGCTTGGCGCCGCATACGACCGAGCCGAGTTCCTGGATCAGCGCAGAGCCATGATGAACACGTGGGCGAACTACCTTGAAGAGCTTCGGGACCGGCCAGCAATTGCCGCTCGGAAGGGTGAACAGCCGGACTTCGAACCTGAGACTCGCGCGCGCGAGCCCGGCTCGGCAACGGTGGCGCGCAGGGCTGTGCCGCGTGTGGTCGCGATCGACGCCAAAGGGATGGGCTCTGGAGTGAGGGAGTCGAAGAGGAAACCCTCGGGGAAGACGACTGTTGCGCCGTCTTGAGGGGCCGTACGTAGCGCGCGGACCTGGGCGAACCCGGGAACCACTTGTTGCCGTGCCGCACTTCAATTTGGACGAGACTGTTCAATCTCGTTTGCGGTAAGGTCTGCCTTGAAGAGGTGACGATCATGCGAAAGCTCATCTTCATCGGCATCGTCGCTGTCGGCGCGCTGGTCGGGTTGCTCTCGGCAGTCCATGACGACTGGGCGACTCGCCTGGTCATGGCGGCGGTCGGGTCGCTCTTCGGGTCGGCTGTCGGCGGCGCGCTGACCTTTGCAGGGAGGCAAAAAGCTCCCCGACCGGAAATCGATGGATCGATTCCTGGAATGGGGTCTTCGACTGCAGACATCGCTGCCAACTATTGGCGAGACAAGGGATCACCACCGTTCATGAAGGCGCCATCCGCCCTCCCGGACAAGCACATGTTTGATCCGGACAAACTGGGCTGATCACTTCCGCTTCAGCAGATCCTTGACGGCATCTTTGGCGTTGTCGAGGGAAGCACTGGCGTCTTTCCCCACCTGCTTGCCAGATTGCTTCAGCAGCGACCGCTTCGACGCCAGGGTGCCATCCTCGGTCTTCACAATTTCGGCTTCTCGGTCGAAGGACTCGCGTCGTGCTCCGATGTCCCGGCGGACCTCGGCACCTCGAGACTGAACCGCATCGCGGATGCTGGACGCTGCGGTGCTGCCGGGTGGCTGCGACTGTCGATCGCGTGAAGACCGTGCAACATCGGCGTCACCTGCTCGACGCCGTGCATCGACATCCGTTGTGACATCAATGGTGCCCGCCTGTCGCAGGTGCTCATCTCGCAGCTGATCAAAGGCGGCCGGGACGCCCGTGCCGTCCGAGAACGTGCGGTTCGGCTTCAGAGACTGCCTGGCAAGTTCGGCTTCCATCAGGGCGCGTGCTGCGGCACTGTTTCCCCCGTACTGCTCGGCGTACCGCGTAAACATCGCGAGGTTGTGCGGATCCTGGGCGATGTCGATTGAGATGACCTCGCCCCGCTCGTATGCTGAGGACATGCGCTCTGCGTAAGCCGTACGCTCCGACATGCTGGCATCGGCTCGGGCACTGCGTGCGGCTGTAGAACTCAGGCGAGAGGCCATGTCTCGGGCTTCACGAGAGTCCGACGAAACGACACTTGCGAAGCTCGTGTCACGGGAGATTCGATCGCCGAACTGCTTGAACTCCGCGAGTTGCTCCGATGTCATGGCTCCCAAGACCTTGTGCTGGTCGGCCGTCAGGCCAGAGATGTATCCCTTTTCGGCGTTTGCGTTTGCCTGTGCTCCGGCCATTGCTGTCGACAAGCCAAGGTGACCTGATGCTCCGAAGGCTATCCGTGCGATCTGCGACTGAGTGAGGCCCGTGCTGTCGGCAACGCTTCTCGTGATCTGATCCAGCCGATTCAGCGTCTGTCCAAGTTGCTCGAAACTGCTCGACGTCGAGCCGGTGGTGTTGCGGGTGGATCTCAACTTCGACAGTCCGCGGCTGAATGCCTCGGACAGGACAGCAGAGCGCTCCGTGCTTGCCGCCACGGCTTCGCCTCTCGCGGCGTCGACCTGCCGGCTGGCGTCCTGAACGTCCTGCTCAGACACCCGCATCGAGACCACCCGCGACGCATACCCCTGGTTGCGCAACAAGCTCACCGCCGTGCGGCCGGTCAGCGCATTCGATGAGAACGTGTTGCCGCTCAGGTCATTTTGCCAACTGCTCATGAAGGCGGAGGTCCGGTTCGGCGCCAGTTGCATCTGGTCCATCGCCACGTTGCCCATGTTCACGTTGCCGACCGCGGCGGCCCCCGTCGACCCGGACAGCATGCCCTGTAGGCCCGACAGGCCACCCACCAGCGCGGTCCCGAAGTTCTCCATGCGCTTGAGCGCAGCCCAGGCGATGAACGGGATGCTGATGGCCAGATAACCGACGACGGCTTCCCCGGAGATCGCCCGCGAGTAGATCGTCGACGCGGTCTGCAGCGACAGCGCCTTGGCGCCGGTCCCCAGGTCGGCCGCGGCGGCCAGGTCGTAGGCGGCGTAGATCGACGCCATGTAGTTGAGGACGGCGTAGAGTGGTGGCCAGAGTTGGATCCAGATCAGGATCGCGGCGTAGCCCTTGAAGGCGATCATGGTTTCGCGGCCGCTGGTCAGCAGGAGCAGCAGCACCAGCAGCGGGAAGAGGGCATAGGTGACTGCCTCGATGACGTTGCGGAACACCGGCAGTGCCTGTTCCGCGACCTTGCCGTAGTTCAGCCAGGTGGCGTTCTGCTGCGCGACAGCCTGGGCACGGCCGACTGCGAGCACCATCGAGGCCGGGTCGTTGACCTTTTGGCCGATGATGCTGCTGGTGTCGTTGATCGCGTTGAGCACCGCGTTCTGGCGGATCAGGTCCGCCGCGGTCGCCGCGGCGTTGGCGATGCTGTTCTTTACATAGGCCTGCTGGATCTGGCCGGCTATTGCCCCAGCCGCAGCCGCACTCGGCAACGTGGGATTTAGCTGGAAGGCCAGCTTGCCCTCGATGCGGGTGATCTGTGCCGGCAGGCGGCCGTTGAGATTCGTGTAGGCGTTCGGGCAGGTGTCCACCGTGACGGCGCCGCCCGCGCCGGTGAGGGTCGTGAAGCGCGCTGGGTTCGGGGTTCCCATCAACGCCCAGACATCGTCCGACCCAGAGAACGTGCCTGGATCGACGGTGCCGTCGATCAGGTCGTACATCGTGCAGTTGTGGATGTAGTTGATCAGATCGGTGCGGAAGTTCGGGTCCTGAAACACGACGCTGCCGGTGTCGCGGATAAGGCGGTTGCCGAACATCAGCCCGTTTTTCTCGTAGGTGAGTTCGCTGGGGAGGCCGCCAACACCCGGGATGACCTGGAAGGCCGTCTCGAACAGGCCCGTCAGCGTGTGGCCGATGGTGCTGGTGATGCTGCCCAGCATGGCCACGCCGAAGGGCACGTTGGCCACCACCTTCACCGCCGAACCGCCGGTCTTGTCGACGATGCCCACGGTGACGCGCGGCACGATGAGCACCGAAAACACGATCAGAACCGTGGCCAGCCACTTCCAGCCCTGCAACTTCTCGGGCGCGAACGCATAGGCGATCAGCGCGGCGGCGAAGCCGCAGAAGGCGACCGCCGCAGCGGCGGCCATGTAGTCGCTGGAGGCATGGATGGCGGCCGCCGCGTTGAAGATGCCGAACAGGCTGTCGGAGTTCTGGTAGGCGTAGATCTCCCACATGACGAGCCCCCGAATACGCCGAGTGCGCTGCCGCCTATCGCGACAGGAAGGCAGCCTGCTGGCCCAGCATGTCCATCACGTGTTGCGGCATGCTGGATCGAAGCTGGCGCTCCAACTGCTCCAGATGGCTGGACACGGCCCGGAACGAGCCGACCTTCTGGTACAGCAGGTTCTTCTCCTGCGACAACTGAAGCAGCATGGCCTGCGCGCGCTGACGCACGTGGTTGGCGAGGTCGCGCTGCGTCTGCTGCAGCGTGTAGTCCTTGTCGAGCGCCGCCATGCCGACGCGAAGGTTGCGCTCCAGGAAGACGTACGCGTAGTCGGCGGCGATGACGTCGCGGTATTGGCCGATCAGACTGTCCGAGAGGCCCGACCCGGGGATGGTGGCGCCGATCGACAGCATCTTGTAGACGGGCTCGGTGGTCTGGTTGACGAAGCCGATTTCGGCCGAGTTGTTGGGGATGGCGGCGCGCGTGGCGATCTTGTCGGCGATCGAACGCATCATGGTCTCCACCCGCGCCGTGAACGGCGTGTGCGTGTAGGCCGGGTTCAGCGTCACCACGTCGCAGTTGACGTAGTCGTTGCAGCGCAGCATGTGCTGGGTCACGTCGGTGCCGGCGCCGGGGGCCTGGCCGTAGAGCAACTGGCTGATCGAGGTGATGGTCGGCGCGATCGGCTCGGGGTCGCGCGCATCCTCCTCGGCGTGGAAGATCACGGTGCCGACGATGCTCATGATCAGCTCACGCTCCGCATCGTCGAGCGAGGCGCCTGTGCGCTGCAGTGCCTTCCAGGTCAGGTTGCCGACGAAGGGCGCCTTGTTGCGCACATTGGCGTCGCCGGAGGAGCGGGCGGTGGCCAGGATGCTGGTGCGGTCGGTGGCGCAGCGCCGGCGCGCCGCGTCGCGGTCGCTCTCCAGCCCCGTCTCGATCGCCAGATCGGCGCAGGCCTCCTGAGAGCTGTAGCCTGCCGCTTCGGCCGCCGTGCTGACGATGGCCTTGGCCGTCTCGCAGGAGTTGATGCGGGCGTTGTTGATCCAGGTCTCCAGCCCCTTCGCCCACTTGGTCAGACCTCCCAGCAAGGGCGAGACCGATTCGAGCGCGAGCTGGAAGGCGATGCCCGGCAGCGCGGCGGTGATGTTGCGCAGCATGTTCTTGAACTCGGCGGCCGAGATGTGAGAGAACGAACCGCCGAACACGTCGATGCCGCCGCAGCCAGCCTTGGCGCTGGGGAACTGGATCGCCGCGAGCTGGTAGACCTTGTTCGGCGCGCGCATGAACAGGCTGCCGCCGGTATAGGTGTTGAAGGTCTGGCCGCGGAACGCGCCGGGCGCCGTGTAGTTGCCGATTGCTCCGAGGCTGTTGAACATGTTGTTCACTTCGGTGTTCAGGTCCCCGGCACGTAGGGTGATCGGCGACAGGGCGAGTGCGGTGGCCGCGACCGTCGCGATCGTCGCTCTGGCGCGTCCGGCCATGCGTTGCGTTTTCAGAGAGTTCATGGGGGTGCTCCTCTTGAGTCGTCAGGGCGGCCCGGATTGCCGCGCGAGTAGGGACGTGGCCGACTCCGCGGGTGCTGCCGCGACGTTGGCGATCCGTTCCACCAACTGCGCTTCCGACAGCACACCGAAGCCGATGGGCGTGATCTTTCCGGTGAAGGGCTGGGCGAGGTAGACGGCCGGGACCTGGGTGACCTTCAGCGTGGTCGCAATGCCGTTGTCGCGCCGCGCGTCCGGGAAGCCGGGCATCGGCCCGCCATCGACGCTGATCGCCACCACGCGGATGCCGTGGCGTGCCTGGAACGCTTCCAGCGTCGGCGCGAAGGCATGGCAATAGGGACAGTCGCTGCGGAAGAAGAAGAACAGCACATGGTCGCGTCCCAGCGCACCGATCGACTCGCTGCGCTGGGACAACTGCAGCTGGTCGAAGACCTCCAGTGCCTTGGCGTTGACAGGGCGGCCCTGCAGGGTCGGATCCAGCTCGGGCGTGGCCCAGGCGATGCGCTGGGCGGCGTCGGCAAAGGTGGAGGCGCGCGCCACCACCTTGGCCTCGAGCTCCATGTAGCGACGCACGTTCGCTTCGGTCGGCCGGATGATGGCGATGTTCCGGGTCTCCTCGAGCGACTTCTGCAGGCGCTCGAACTCGACGATCTCGGGCGGCTTGCCGGCAGTGGGCCTCCCAGCGGCACGGGCGACCTTGGGTGGCGGAGGGGACCGGTCCTCGGGCTCCGGTTCGGGTTCTTCGTAGAAATGCCAGCCGCGCCACGCATCAGACCAGTAGCGCGACGCCGTGGCCTGCGCCTCGGCGGTCAACGGCAAGATGACAGTCGACAGCAACGACAACGAGACGAGGGTCCGCTTCATCACCGGCTCCTCACGACAACGACTTGGGTGGCTGCCCGTCGCGGCAGTAGTTGATGCAGAAGTCGATGGTCTGACGGCGCGGTGCCGGCACGCCGGGCAGCTGAACACCGTCCTGCCAGAAGCGAACCTTCAGGCAGCTACAGCCTGCCTGCGCATACCGCCGCTCGGTGGTCACGTCGATGTAGATCGGTGTCGTGCCCCTGAAGCGCTGGGTGATCGCGTCGGCGATCTCACCCACCAGAACACCCTGGGCCTGCCCGCTCGGCGCATCGATGGCGGCGATCAGCAGCAGCTTAGCGTCCTGCACCGGCGTGCGGTCCTGCGCCATGGCTCCCGAGCCGACGCCGATGACCATCGCCAGCAAGTGGACTGGATGCGGCTTCATTGGCATCTCCCTTGGCCGTAGTAGCAGGTCGGGATGCGGCTGGCGCCGTTGCCTTGCAGCGTGGCCACGTCGGGCAGCATCGGCACCAGCGACGCGTAGAACTCCGACAGATCCATCGCCGCAAAGTTGAGCGTCTGGAGCTGCGCGACGGTGAAGCCGGAGCAGTCGGCGCTCTGCGCGCCACCCCAGCCCTTGCCGATCTGCGCGCGGCCCTGTTCGTTGACGATGCGCGCGAGCATCGAGTTGAAGCAGCACTTCGAGGTCGTGTGTTCGATGCAGGACACGCAGGCGCCGAGGATCCGGATGCAGGACGAGCACCAGGTGCCGATCGTGTGGCACAGCTTGGCGCCTTCCTTCATCGCCAGCTTTCCCTCGTCCTCGTTGCAGGACATCATCGACAGGATGATGTAGATGACCACGGCGATGACCAGCGACCAGGGGTCGAAGGCGACGACCAGGCTGTCGCCGGCATAGAGCACGGACGAGCCGGCCGGCAGTGCGGTGCCGTTGACCGCGACCGTCACGCCGTAGCTCGTGAAGCTGCCGCTGAAGCCGGCGCCGGACAGCAGGGCCGACATGCCCTGGTACAGGAACTCCCGGTTCTCGGAGTTCATCAGCACGTCGTAGACCAGCCGGGAGCCGCTGCCGAACAGGCTTTGGTTGGTCATGCCCGCGCCCGCAGCGTCGGCGTAGCAGCAGTTCTTCAGCAGGCGGTCGCGGCAGCGGTTCTCCTCACCTTTGAACACCTGCATGCGGTCGGAGTCGAGATACACGCCCGCCTCCCGGCCCGCCTCCAGCATCGACATGCTGCGCGCGAAGTCGGCGTCGTTCGGAGCGCTGATGTCGAAGCAGTTGCCGTTCAGGCAGAAGACGTTGGACGGACAGTTGCTGGCCGTGGTGACGCTCTGCGCCGGCACCGGGCAGCTGTAGCCGTCTTCAAAGACCTCGCAGACGCCCGTGGCTGCGTTGGACTGCTTGCAGACCGAGCTCTGCGGGGTGCAACCGGCGGCCACCAGCGGCGCGCACTGGTCGACCGGCGCTCCGCTGCTGCAGGTCATCGTGCTCGTGTACTCCCAGCAGTCGCGATACACCGAGACGCCGTCGATCACCTTGGTCGCCGGGCCGTCGGTGCAGACGGCGGCCGTGCTGGCGGTGCAGCGGCCACCGGCCGCGAGCGCCGGGCATTGGTCGTCCCAGCGGTCGGTTGCGGTCACGGCCGTGGTCGCCCGCGTGTACGTCAACCGCATCGTCGGGATCGGGCCGTAGGCCGGATTGGGTGCCCAACCGACCACGGTGCGATCGGCGTCGATGTTCCAGTAGTAGCCCGGCACCGTGCCCGTGACGTCGGTACCGGCGTAGGGTGTCCAGCCGCCGGCCGGCGCATAACACCTGGCGCCATCCAGCACGGTCGTCGTGCAGCCGTTGTCGCCCTGGCACACGGTGTCCTGGATGTTGTCACCGCTCTGTGTGCCGGCGCGGCAGGCCGCGTAGATCTTCAGGAAAGGCTCGGCGCTGGTGCAGCTGAAGCCCGAATCGCCGTTGCCGGTGCAGATCTCCTGTACTTCGGCGGCGATCATCGCGTTCAGGCTGCAGGTGCTGCCGACGCAGGACTTGTCCGCCACCCAGACGCCGGTGCGGATCGGCAGGCCGGTCATGCCGGAGTAGTTCGTCTCCAGCACCGCGACCATCTCGGGGAAGACCACCGGCGTCGTCATGTTCACGTCGAAGAAGGCCAGCGGGTTGCTGTCCTGCGTGACCCGGAAGTGCTGCGCCGTTTCCGGCCGGTCGGGAAGGCATTGCACGTCGATGCCGGCGCGGCCGGAGCCGGCGTGGGCGAACCAGTCGCCCGGCGTGCAGCTCGTGGTGCGATCGGTGGCGACCGTCAGCGACCGGGCGCAGCTGTAGTTGCCGACACCCCCGTAGCGCAGGCAACTGCGCGTCTGGGTCGTGGCGGGCTGGTTGGTCACCGTGGTCGTACAGCCGCTGTAGTACGCCGCCAGGCTGCCGAGCACATTGGACGGGCTGCGACCGATGTCGCGGGCGGCGGCCACGGCCGGATCGTCAGGAGAGACCGCAGGTCGGGGCGTGTTCGCTGAAGCGAGCGCGCCGCGCTGCGCCTGGCAGGTCGGGTCGTTCGGCAGCGTCGCGCACAGCGCCAGGCGTGCGTTGCCCTGGGACGCGAGGTTCGGCTCTCAGTAGTAGGACCGCTCCGGCGGCGTGGTCGTGTAGCCGGGCACGACGCCAGTGGCGCTGGGGGCGGTGACGCTGCCGCGCGCCACCGGGTTCGCGGCCTGGCATCAAGGGGGCAGGCGCCCCCCGCTCGTCAGCGAATCGAAGGTGGCAGCAGAAAGCCGATGGGTTCTCGCAGGGAGATCGCGTCAGCAACCGACTGGTGCCAGTTGCGAAAGGCATGCCGCAAATCCTGATCTGCGGCATCCAGGCGCACTAGACCGTAGCCCAACCTCTGCTGGAGGTGCACTCGCGCGACATGCCCGTCGAACCGCGGGTCATCCTCCCCAAGCGTCGCGTAAAGCGGCATCCTCATGCCCATCGCCTGTTCATGCGGTGCAGTCGCTACATCCGCTGCCGCCACAAAGCGCATGGTGGGCACGAACGCGCAGAACTTGGACGGGGCGAACAACTTTGTCACCGGATCGAGGACGAAGTACTGCACCAGTCTCTTTCCCCACAGGGCGGCAGAAATCGGCTCTGCAATCTCCACGTTCCAGTGGCGGACGTTGTTGGCTACCGTGTAGGTGTTGTCCGCCTTGTGGATGCGGTGGCGGTCATCGATATCCCGACCTTCTGCGACGCTCAGCGCCCGGTCGATCTCGGTCCGGACATCGAATGAAGCAATGCTTGCCAATTCACTCTGGGATGCTGCGTTCATGGTCTTGATCGCGTCTGCGTCGAACTGAGGCAGGAGCTCGACCTGAAACGCCGCAAACCCGAACCCGCGCATCATGATCGCTGTCCCGGCCGCAAGCGCGAGGCGACCAGGTGCGATGTGCCGACTCGCCATCGAGACGAACGTGTCGACTTGACCGCCGGGCTCAAGGAATCTCGCAGTCGCGAACTTGGCGTGGTTCGCCACGGGATCCGCCCTGCTGATCTCGAACTCGATCCAGATCTTGTGGGACTGATCGATCCGCTCAAGTAACACGTCGGCCTTCGGCTCGTACCCCAGCCGTCGCGCGCATGCCTTGTCCACCAAGGGAACTTCGGCGCGGCATCGCCAGCCGCGCGGGCAACTCGAAGCGAACTGCTCCTGGAGAAAGCCGGTGAGGACGCCCATGCCGCGATCGTCCTCAGCTTCGGGCCGCCGGCCTCAGTTCCATCGCCGCCCTGGTGTCTTGAAGACATTGGTCCGGTTCCAATCGAGGAACTGGCGGTCCGGTCCGAACGATTGATCCTGAGGCGCGAGCATCGGCTGACCGTGGTGCATCAGCACGCCATCCTTGCCGCGATGGCCGCCGGTGGCGTGCTGGCTGAAGACCACCCGGCGCTCAACGGGCTCGATCGTGAAAGCGCCGAGATCGAAGAGCTTGTGATGCAGTGCGCACAGAGACAGCCCGTTCGTCTCGATGTCCGGCCCGCCGACGTGATGCCACTGGATGTGTGCGGCCTCCAGACCTGCAGGCATGTGACCGATGCGCAGGTCGAATCCGCAAACGCAACAACGGAACTCGTAGGCCCGGAGCACGCGGTCGCGAAACCTCGGGTCACGTGCGGGGCGACCGCTCGTGGGGTAGGCGGGCGACGTCGCCGGTGTTCGGACTTCGGGGACGCTCTCCAAATCCAGCCCGGTGGCGGCAACGATGTCGGCATGCAGCGTCTCCGGAAAGTAGGCATCCAGCACGCGCCGGGCCACCTCCTGTAGGAGCCCTGGTGCCTGGCGCAGGGCATCGAAGATGTCTGGCGCAAAGCCGGCCTTAACGCCGTCCTGCCTGAGTTCGCCCAGCGTCGGTGTCGCGCCGGCAGGGCGAAGGAGTAGCGACTGCGGGCCGACTCGCTGCCAGAGTTCGCCCTGCTTGTCAGTGCCCAAGTGCCAGAACGGCAGGTGTCGCCTGTCTGCAGATTTGCTCGGGCCGAACTCCATCAGAAGCGCCTTCAGCCTCGGTTCGAGTTCAGTGAAGGCGGCCATTCGTTGGTCACCCCGTTGCACGCGTGCCAGCGCAAGAAGTATCAACAGCGGCTTGTGCGGCGCGTAGCGGCCGTCGTTCTGGGCGCGCCGGATGCCAGCGAAGGCCTCAAGGACCTCCTGGGTGGATTTCAGTGGCATGCCATCAGTCCCAGTAGTTGGCATTGTTGGGGATCACCCAGCGCACCCCGCCTCGCGGATCCGGCACGTCGCCGGCGTGACGTGGAATCAGGTGCAGATGCACGTGAGGCACGGTCTGCCCAGCCGCGCGACCGTCGTTGATCCCGATGGTGTAGCCATCAGGAGCGAACTCACCCTCAAGTCTCGCGCGAGCCCGGTTGAGCAAGGCCAGCATTGCCAACTGCTCGGACTCCTGCAACTGGAAGAATGAGCCGACGTGCCGCAGCGGAATCACGAGCGTGTGCCCCGGCGCGACAGGAAAGGCGTCATGCACGGCGACGGCCATGGTGTCGCTGTCGACGATCCGTGCAACGGGCAGCGAGCAGAACGGGCAATCGGCTGTTGGTGTGTTCACTATGCGCGAAGTCTGCCATGCGGAAGCTACTGCGCCAGTTCAAGCGCCGCCTGCTGAACGGGCGTGGCCAGCGGCACCCAGCGCACCCGGCCGCCCTTGCCCTTGACCCACAAGTACCGATCCGCCTGCTGTTGGTCCACCGCCGGACCGGTTTCGGTGAACGGCTTGACATGCTCGAACGGGCGGCATTGCACCGATTCCTTGCGGCGCAGCCCGAGGGCTTGCATCAGGCGCAGCGACGCGCCGACGAGGGGGTCGTAGGCGAAGACCTGGGCCAGCACCTCGTCGGTGGCGATGCCTTTGGCCGACCAGCTCTTGTCGCGCCGGGCGTTCTCGTGGCGCTGGTACTCCTCCAGGCTCAGCCCGTAATGCGCGGGCCCGCGCACGAAACCGGGCTTGCCCATCCACATCGCAAGACCCCGAAGGAAGCTCAGGTAGGTCTGGATGGTGGCCGGCGCCAAGCGCTCGTCATGCCACACCTTAACCATCGCATGGATGTGCTTCTGCCCGAGGTTGCGCGGGTCGGGCGCCATCTTGAACCCGGCCTTCAGACTCAGGTCCCGGAAGAAGCGGCGCAGGAACTGCGCCCGCTCCTGGCGTGTCTTGTGCGACACCGTCTTCTCCAGTGAGGTGTGCAAGGTGTTGAAGATTTCGATGAGGACGTCCAGGACCTTCAGCGGCGGCGCTGTGCCGGGCTTGTAGCGAGCCAGGATCTGCTGGGTCGACAGGCCCGCCCAGTTCTGGCGGCGGGCAGGCTCGTGCTTGGTGTTGCGGCCGGGGCTGGAAGGCAGCTGCACCCGGCGGCGAGACGAACGGTGGCGAATGCGATCGGACATGGGGTCACTCCATGGTTTGTGGCCCGCCGCCCGATCGGCCGGACCGTGTTGTCGATGAACCTGGAATCGCTGGGAGCAACCGCCAGGACGGATTCCGTCGTCCTGGTCGGCTCGTGGTCGAAGGCGTCGGCACCGCGCGCGACCACCACTGCGCGGCACCCACCCGGTGGGTTCGTCGGCGGGCGCATGCGCGCGGGCCAACTCGGTCGGTCTTAAAAGTGAAACGTGTTGATCCGACCCATCCGTGCATTTCTGCAACCATGGGGATTGGTGACGCCGGCCAGCCTCCGGGGCATGGCGTCGGCATCGGCGACGAGGTCAGGCCTCGCGCGTGACTGGTGGATCAGTTCTGGATTCGCATCGCCATCCACTCGCATGGGTCCGCCCCTGACCGAAAGTCCAGGGCGGTGTCGAGTTCATGAGCGTGGGCGCGCGGGGAGCCTCATGGAGGCAAACACAACCGCTTGCTGCGTGGAACGCGTGCTCAAAGGAGGGCGGGAACGGTGCGCGGCATCGGGTGCCGGCCGGCTGTTCTGTCGTGCCTGGCGCGCTTCAGGGAGCGCCCAGCGGTCAACGCTGGCATGGCTGCAGGCAAAGCACTACGAATGGGACCTCGGGGCCGCCGCCTCTCGGGCGACGGCTGCACCGGACCGAGTCCGGGGCTTGAAGGGCAGGTAACGACTGCGACGCCTTTGGCTCCGCAAGGAGCATGGCCAGGACGGCCATCGGGAAACCGTAGTTGACGCCGGTGGGGGAGGATCGGTCAAGGCGCCTGATGGACGCCTTCTCGCAAGCGCCGGCCGGCGGCGGCACTTGCAGGTGGCGACTTCGGGTGTGCGAGTCTGGCGTGAGCCGCGTTTATTGTCCCGAAGCGCCGCAGAGCGAGGATCCATGCGGGGTTGATAAGGGAATCTGCCGCCTCTGGTCCGTAGGCGGGGTTCTCGCCGGGCTGGCGAGCGCGGGACCGGCGCGCGGCGCGATCCGACGTCAGGGGTTGACGCCGGGACATCGGGTGCGAGCGTGGTGACACGCACGAAGTGCCCTCAGGCGCGTGCTGATTTCCAGCGTCACCGGCGTGTCAGCGCAGACAGTCTGCGATGACAGGCCGACGCTGCCGATGACGAAATCGGCCGCATACAGGGGGCATTCCGTGTGGAGGGATCGGGTCGCGTTGTCGATCCTGATCACGCGCAACACCAACTCGGAGCCTTCTCATGGACTTGATCGTCAGGGCGGTGGATGTCGGATCGGGCAACACCAAGTTCGTTACCTCAGTTGTGTCATCACCCAGCGGGGCCGACATCCGCTGCGTCAGCTTTCCTTCGGTGGCCTATCCGTCGAGCGATGGACTGCCGTCGTGGCCGTCCGGTGATCGAAGGAAAACCACGTTCATCCCCATCGGCGCGCTGTTCTACGAGGTGGGCCCAGAAGTCGCGCTGGCCGCCGACACCTTTCGCGCCAAGCAACTCCACGACGAATACACCGAGTCGCCCGAGTACATGGCGCTGCTGCGCGGTGCGCTCGGCATGATGAAGCTCAGCCACATCGATCTGCTGGTGGTCGGCCTGCCGGTGGCGCTGTTCGCGGTCAAGAAGGCCGCGCTCGAGAAGGCCATGACCGGCAAGCACGACGTGGGCGACGGCAAGACGGTGACGGTGGCCAAGGCGCTGGCCGTCGCGCAGCCGCAGGGCGCGCTGGTGCACTACGCCAGCGTTCACCAGAAGATGGCCGAGATCGGCAAGGAGCAGAGCTTGATCATCGACCCGGGCTCCCGGACCTTCGACTGGCTGGTCGCGCAAGGCATGCGGCTGGTGCAGAAGCAGAGTCACTCGATCAACCGCGGCATGTCCGACGTGCTGCGCCTGATCGCGCATGCCATCACCAAGGACATCGGCACGCCCTACCGGGACTACGACGCCATCGACCTGGCGCTGCGCACGGGCAAGCCCCCGGTGATTTTCCAGAAGCCCTACGACATGAAACACCTGATGCCGCTGGCGGAGTCGGTGGCCGACCAGGCCGTGTCGAGCATGAAGGAGTGGCTCGAGGCGCCGCACAGCCTGCAGAACATCATCCTCGTGGGCGGTGGCGCCTTCCTCTTCCGCAAGGCGGTCAAGGCAGCGTTTCCAAGGCACCGGATCCACGAGGTCAAGGAGCCCATGTTCGCCAACGTGCGCGGGTTCCAGCTGGCAGGGCAGAACTACGCCCGCAGCGTGATGGCGGCAGAGCGAGACCGCGCGGCCAGCGAGCATGGAGGTGCAGCATGACCATCAGTCCATTGCCCAAGGAGCCGCTGCCGATCCGCTTGGTCTTCAAGCTGGAAAGGGCCGAGCATCCGCGCCTGTACGACGAACTGATCCGCTTCCGCAAGGGCGCCAAGCGCGTGAACCGGCTGCGCTTGCTTGCCTACGACGGTTTGCTGGTCCAGCAAGGTCTCCTGAAGCTCCCTGGGCAGACCCTCAGCGGAACGCCGGGCTCAATCGGCTTCGACGGCGATGCGGCCGGGGTCACGAACGGACTCTTCGAGCCCGCCGTCGATGACCAGGGTGGGCGATGAGGAGGCGCGCCTGGCGTCGCCGGGACGGGAGCGTGGGGGCTTCCGAGCTCGCACAGATGGGCAGGTGCGAGCGTCTGGTGGTCCTCGAATCCATTCACGGCGCGAAGCGGAGTGCGGCCCAGGAAGTGGCTCGGCAGCGGGGTATTGCCGCCCATGTGCGTTTCGAGCAGGAGGGGCGCAGCGCAGCTGCCGCGGAAGGTGGGGCGACCCGACGACCGGGCGAGCGATGCTTCATCGCGACGATGGTCTTCGGGGACGCATGGCAGACCGATGCCCTCCGCGACTTCAGGGATGCGGTCCTGCGGCCGCGGCCTTGGGGCCGACGCCTGGTGGCGGCCTACTATCGAGCCGGCCCTCGCCTCTGCGGCGTTCTTCTGGGTCGTCCGCCGTTGCTGTGGATGACGAAGTGCATCCTGGGGTGGGCGGCGCACGGCTGGCGGCGATGGTCTGCCAGGCGTCGGCCATGACGTTCGAATCGATTTGGCTGTGGGTGCTGGTGCTGGCCGTCGCCTTGGCAGTTTCATGGTGGCTTCTTAGGCGCCGCGCACGCGTCGCGGAATGGCGCCAGCCACCGGCCGTCCTGCGTGATGCCGAACTGCTCGGGGTGGAGTCGAAGTTCAGGTCGACGAGCCACTGGCCCATCGTGGCCAGGGTGGACAGGGCGTATCGGCTGCCGAGCGGGTTGGTCGTGCTGGTCGAGCTGAAGACGCGTTCGACTGCTGTGGTGAGGATGTCGGATGTCATCCAACTCTCGGCGCAGCGTGTGGCGGTAGAGGACGAACTGGGGGTCCCGGTGTCGGACGAGGCGTTCGTGCTCATCCCTGGCCGGGATTCTGCGCCACTGATCGCGCGATCGGTCAGGCTGATGTCGCGCGAGCAGGTCGACGACCTTGCGGCGCGGCGTCGGCGACTGATTGATGGCCTCGACCGTCCGCGCTGGCCCGAAGGCGAGCACGTTTGTCATGGTTGTGGGCAGCGAGCGACCTGCCACTCCGCTGGCGAGCGTCTGGCGGGACCAGTCCGGATGCGCTAGAATGTCCAAAATATTCGACATTTATCAGAGCCAAACCGTGGACCTCTCCAACCTGGGCACCATCATTCGTGAGCGGCGCGAGGCGCTGGGACTGACGCAGTCGCGGCTCGCGCAGCTGAGCGGTCTCTCGCGGCAGACGCTGGTCGGCCTGGAGGCGGGTGCTTTAAGCGACCTGGGCTTCAACCGGGTGTCCCAGCTCCTGTCGGTGCTGGGGTTGGACCTCGATCCGCCCAGCCAGGCGGCGCGGTCCCGGAAGCGGGGCCTGTGGATGGCGGCGAAGAACGCCAGCGTGAGCTATGTCCAAGAGGTGCCGCCCGACACGCTCGGCCACGCGCTGGTCAGCGGAAGCGTGCCGAAGGGCTACGCGGCCCACCTGACCCATCTGCTCGACGAGGCGCCGGTGCCACTGGTGGTGATGGCCGTGGAGGAAGCCGCCGCGAACGAGGGCGTGGCGCCCAAGGCTGTGTGGCGCAACGTCGCGAAGCTCGCCAGGTCACTGGCAGTGCACCGGCAAGGCTTGTGGGCGTGATTAAGTCGCTGCCGTCTGGCCCCTGGGAAGTGCTGTTCCAGCGAGCGCTGCGGCTGGTCGACGACATCCAGCGCCATGGGGGACTCGCGGATCCGTTCTGGACCTTCGGCGGCGGAACCGTCCTGATGTTCAGGTACGGACACCGCATCAGCAAGGACATCGACATCTTCGTCCCAGACCCGCAGTACCTCGGCTACGTGACGCCCCGGCTCAGCGACACGGCGGCATCCCTGACTGAGGAGTACACGGAGATGCCCGGCTCGTTCGTCAAGCTGCAGTTCGAGGAAGGTGAGGTCGACTTCGTGGCCGCGCCGAACTTGACCGACGCGGCATGGGAGCGGTGGGAGATTCAGGGTCGGCCGGTGCGTGTCGAGACGGCTGCGGAGGTGATCGCCAAGAAGATGTACCACCGCGGCGACCGGGCAACCGCGCGTGATCTGTTCGACCTGTCCATGGTGGTCGAGCGAGAGCCGGAAGCGCTAGCGGCTGCCACGCCTTTCCTGATGCGGCACCGAGACCGGTTCCTCGAGCAGATCGGGCAACCAGGGGCGGGGTTCGTGGCGACCTTCGAGGCGATCGCAGCGACCGGGTATCAGCCGACCCTGGAGCACTGCGTCGAGGTTGCCACCGCCTATCTGTCCGCACTGAAGGAGCGCTGAGCGTCGCGCCCGATGGCGCAGCAGTACGCGGTGGAGTGGCGCAGACTTGGGCACAGGAAATCCACAAGGGTTTCCACTACTGCGCGTCGGAACCTTGGATACAATCACAGGGCCTGCAACGCACAAAGCCAGGCGGCAACCTGGCTTTGTGCGCCCTGAACTGGTTCGTGCCCAGGGGAAGGGAGGCCGCTAGAACCCCCAGTCGAGTCTGAGATTCTAGCGAGCCTTGCGGGCACCGGGCTCATGTTGATCGAACAGAAAGGTGATCGACATGACGAAGAAGACGCAAGAGAGCTACCGCAGCGCCGTGACCGGCAAGTACGTTAAAGAGCACTACGGCAAGACGCACCCTGACACGACCGTCAAGGAGCGGACGCCGGCGCCTCAGCCGCCGAAGAAGAAGTAACCGCAAGGTCGAGGGGCGCCGCGAACCGGTGCCCCTCTTTGTCTTGGTGCCGCGTTGAGGTCCTATGTTCGACAACCTTTTGCGAGAACTGCGCGCGCTCGAGCGCCGCTCGATTACCGTCCCCATCGACAGTGACGAGAAGGGCTACATCGACAAGGAGTGCCCGTCGACCTACTGCGAGTTCCAGTTCAAGATCAAGAACGAAGACTGGAAGAACATCTGCCGCGACGAAGGCGTCTGGTGTCCGATGTGCGGTCATGCGGCGCCAGCCAAGAGCTGGTTCACCAAGGCCCAGGTTCAACATGCCGAGCGGCACGCCCACAAGGTGATCGAGTCGACGATCGACGGAGCGATGCGCGCGGATGCGAGGGCCTTCAACGGTCGGCAGCCAAGGAACTCGCTGATCTCGATGTCAATGAAGGTGGGCGGCGCACCGCACTTCACGCCGCACAAGGTTCCAGCGGCTGCGTCGGCAGCAATGGAGCTTGAGATCGCGTGTGAGAAGTGCAGTTGCCGGTTCGCGGTGATTGGCTCGGCCTACTTCTGCCCGGCGTGCGGCCACAGCTCCGTGGATCGCATGTTCGATGACTCCCTGCGCAAGATCAGGGCCAAGAAGGACAACGTCGAAGTCGTGCGCCAGGCCATCGCGGCGGTGGGCGGCAGGGATGAAGCCGAGCTGATGTGCCGGTCGTTGATTGAGTCATGCCTGCAGGATGGTGTGACCGCCTTCCAGCGGTGCTGCGAGGGGCTGTATGCATCGACGGCGGCGCCTGCGGTTCCCGCGCCGATGAATGCCTTTCAGCGACTCGCACAGGGCAGCGAGCTTTGGCAGGCGCGGGTCGGCGTTGCTTATGTCGATATCCTCGGCAGTTCGCACCTGGAGCGACTTAGGCGGCTGTTCCAGAAGCGGCACCTGCTGGCCCACAGCGATGGCATAGTGGATCAGCCACCCCATCCCAGCTGCGTTTCATCAGGTCCCATGCCGGACCGAACTTCCCGCTAAATCAACGACTTAGACAGTCGCTTGAGTCAGGAAGGCTCCTGCCGTCCCACGGCAGCGCAGCGCAAGTAGGGGAACATGTAGGGGAACAAATGGCGTTCGTCATGCCATTTGGAGTTCTGTTCCCCTACCAGCGTCGCAGCATGTGCGCCGCATAGTCGATGGCCTGGGTGCGAAGGCTGCGGTTCATCGGGCCTCCTCGGGGTCGTTCCTGTGGGGTGTCTGGGGATGGCCCAGCTTCTGCTGCAGCAGTGCCGTCAGATCGACGGTCTGCGGTGTCCGGCCAGCCACGGCGCTCTTCAGCACCACCAGGCAGGCGCAGTCGCGCGGCAGTTCCTCCAGCGTGGTCGGCAGCCGCTGCGAGAAGCTCCGGGCCAGCGCAAACGCCTTGTCGCGGTCGGCGTCGTTGGTGGCGCGGGTCACCGAGAGTCCACGTCCCATACCAGGAACACGGTCGAGGTCAACGCAAACCACTGAACCAAGAACAGGCACAAGTTCAGCGCGGCCAGCGATCTGCTCAGTTTCAGCGCTCCGTTGATCGCGAAGCGAACGAACGATTGTTAGAATCAAAGAGATCACTTAGAAAGGACCCATCACCATGTCAATCCCGGTGTCGAACGCCATCGCCGGCCGACGAAGCATTCGTGGGCAGGTCGCCATCGTCGGCGCAGGCCGCTCCGAGGTCGGGCGTGTGCCTGACAAAAGCGTCATGGCGCTGGCTTCCCAAGCGGCCAAGGCCGCGCTGGCCGACGCCGGGATCAAGCGCTCACAGATCGATGGGGTGCTGACCAGTTCGGCCTTCGCGGCGCCGTTCCACCGCTTCAGCGTGGCGTTCAGCGAGTACTTCGGCATCGTGCCGACATTCTCGAACACCTTGCAGGTGTCGGGCGCGACGGCGGCGACGATGTTCAACATCGCCGCAGCGGCCATTGCCGGAGGCGTGGCCGAGAATGTTCTGGTTCTCGGTGCCGACAGCCTGCTCACCGGCTTGTCTCCAGACCTGGCGCTGCGCTCGATGACCGAGAGCCGCGACCAGCAGTACGAGATGCCCTTCGGCATCCCCGTGGCAAACACCTTCGCCATGACGGCGCACAGGCACATGAAGGAGTTCGGCACCACGGCGGAACAGTTCGCCAAGGTCGCGGTGATCCACCGCGAGCACGCCATGCGCACGCCCGGCGCGCAGATGACCACGCCGATCACCGTCGACGACGTGTTGAACTCCGGTTGGGTGACCACCCCGTACCACAAGCTGGATTGTTCCTTGATCTCTGACGGCGCCGTCGCGTTTGTCGTCAGCCCGGCCGATTGTGTCGGCGCCTGCAAGGCCAAGCCGATCTACATCCTGGGTGGCGGCGAGTGCTACACGCATGAGCACATCTTCCTGATGCCCTCGCTCACCACGACCGGTGCCGTCCAATCCAGTGCCAAGGCCTACGCCATGGCGGGTTGTTCGCCGCAAGACATCGATGTCGCTGGCGTCTACGACTGCTTCACCGGCACCGTGATCATGATGCTGGAAGACCTGGGCTTCTGCCCCAAGGGCGAGGGCGGGCGCTTTGTCGATGACCGGCAGATCACCTATGGTGGCAGCATCCCTTGCAACACCCATGGTGGGCTGTTGTCCTACGCCCACCCGGGAATGCCGGGCTCGCTGCTGCACTTCCTGGAAGTGGTGAAGCAGTTGCGCGGTGAGTGCGGATCGCGCCAGGTGGCGGGCGCCGAACTCGGCCTGGTGCACAGCCTGGGGGCGGGTTTCGCGACGCAGGCGACAACAATTCTGGGAACGGAGGCCACGCTGTGAGACGCATCGAACCCAAGGAAGCCCACATCAAGCCGCTGCCCACGCCCGACTTGGACTCGCAGGCCTACTGGCAGGGTCTGAAGGACGGTCAGCTGCTACTGCAACACTGCACTGACTGCGGCCACGTCCAGTTCTATCAGCAGTCGATCTGTCGCCAATGTGGAAGCGAGGCCCTCGAACATCGCGCTGCCAGCGGGCGCGGCGTCGTGCATTCCTTCAGCGTCGTGCATCGCGCACCAGGCCCTGCCTTCAAACAGGATACGCCTTATGCCGTGTTGCTGGTGGAACTGGCTGAAGGGCCGCGGATGATCAGCTCCCTGGTCGGCGGCGATCCCAAGGCCGTGGAATTCGACATGGCTGTGGAGTTGGTCTGCGAATCCATCAACGACCAGGTCGTACTGCCACGTTTCAGGCCGACTGGCGCCTGACCACAGAAAAAAGCGGCGGGAGTTTCCTCCCGCCGCGCAAAGGGTGCCCCCGCTGAGGGGCAACCTAGGAGACATCAAAAGACGTGGCGGATGCCCATGGCGAGGCCATTGCTCTTGTCATTCCTGACAATCACATTGCCGGAGCCGGAGAAGTTTTGATTGCCCCACAGGGGTGCAAGCCCGTGATCCTTGTTGTCGACGTTGCCGAACATGACGTAGAGGGCGCTGCGCTTGGAGAGCAGGTAGTCCGCATTCAGGACCAGCAGCTTGCTGGACGTGGAGACACCGACCTTCTCCTTCACCGTCCAGTACTGCGCCGCCACGGTCAACAAGTCGGTGGCCTTGAAACTGGCGCCGACGGTCCAAAGGTTGGAGTTGACGAAGCCCACCACGGCGTCGCTGTTGTCGACCTTGTTGGCCCCGGCGTGGAGCTTGAATCCGCCGAAGTCGTACGAACCGGAGATCATGGTCCAGGTGACACTCTTGTTGGCCAGGTCCTCGTCCTTTTGCAGGCTCAGAGACACCGCGATAGGTCCCTGCAAGAAGCGTACGTTGCCGCCCATGCTCTTGCCCAAGCCGCCTTCACCCGCGGCTACGTGCACGGCGAAGTCGATGGGCCCCAGCCGCGGACTGTCGTAGCGGATCTGGTTGCTGTTCCAGAAGTCGTTGCTGATGCCTTGAGACAGCAGTGTCAGGCCCATTCCGGTGTTGATCCCGGAAGGGGTGGCACTGAGCGTGGCGGCCTGCTTGATGACGGCAGCCGTGTAGTTGCGCCCCAGTGTGATCTCGCCGAACGATCCCTTGATCCCGACAAAGGAATTGCGGCGCCAGAAGGCTGTACCGGTTGCCGCTGCGCATCCTGCGGCAGCGTTGCACGAGCCGGAACTCGCGCCACCAGAGGCCGTGCCGTTCTTTGGGTCAATGGGCGACTCGAGGTTGAAGAAGGCGGAGAGACCACCACCGAGATCTTCCGTGCCTCTCAGGCCGAATCGCGATGAACTCCCCGTGTCGGAGTTGAGCTTGACCATGCGGTCGTCCGCTGCATTGGTTCGACTGAACACGGCAGGCGCGACGTCCAGTAGGCCGTACAGCGTGACCGTAGATTGCGCATGTGCAACTGCGGCAGCCGATATGCCGAGCGTGCCAACGAGAAGATGTCGAAAGTTCCCTGTGTGTCTCCTTGGTGGGATAAAGATCCCGCAGTGCGGGCGTTTGGGGAACCGACTGCGCTGGCTGGCTCACGGGTGGCAACTGGCCCGCGAGGCCGCTGCCATCTCTTGCGACTAACTAACGTTAGACAAAAAATGCCAATCTGTCTCCACCGTGGATACCCGACGCTGTTTGCCCTAACTGAGCGCGACAACAATCCGCACACAAGGGTGCAGATTGCGGGTTTTTACGGACACTGGGTCTTCGCCGCATTCGCTGCGGCCTGGGTCGGCGGCTACTCGCGCTTGATGCCGGCCGCCACGACAGCGGCGGCATAGCGCTTGGTCTCAAGCTCGAGGAAGGTGGCGAACTCTTCCGCGGAGCCGCCGACAGGTTCAACCCCTTGAGCGATCAGTCGCTGGCGCATCGCACTGTCCCGAAGAGCGAAGGTCACGGCGGCGCTGAGTTTGTCGACCACCGACTTCGGCGTCCCGGCGCGACTGACGAGCCCAAGCCAGGAATTGCCGTTGAACCCAGTCAAGCCGGATTCGTGAAGCGTCGGGATGTCCGGCGCCGAGGCGGAACGCTGCAAGCCGGTGGCCGCCATCACCCTCAACTTTCCTGCTTTGACATGCGGCATGGCCGACAGCAGGTCGACGAACATCATCGAGATGTGACCGGCCAGCACGTCGTTCATTGCCGCGGCGCTGCCCTTGTAGGGCACATGCACGATGTCGATGCCAGCGGCGACGCGGAGCATCTCTCCCGAAAGGTGGTTCGATTGGCCGATGCCCGCCGAGCCGAAGGTCAGGCTGCCCGGTTTGCGCTTGGCCAGCGTTATCAACTCCTGCAGGTTGTTGGCCTGCACCGCAGGGTTGACGACGAGCAGGTTGGTCAGATTGACGGTGTGAGCGACCGGCGCCAGGTCGCGGCCGGTGTCATACGGCATCTTCGCGTAGACGCTCGGGTTGATGGCGTGGCTGGTGGCCACCACGGCGAGCGTGTAGCCGTCGGCTGCCGCCTTGGCGACCACGTCGGTCCCCAGTATGCTGCCGGCGCCAGGGACGTTCTGATAAACGACCGTCTGACCCAGCGGCTCCAGGCTCCGGCCCACGATGCGCCCGATCGTGTCGAGGATGCCGCCTGCGACCGACGGAATGACGAGGGTGATCGATCTTGCCGGATAACTCTCTTGGGCCTTCAGCGGGCCGGTGGCGAACATCGGCAGCGTGAGGATCATGCGTCGGGTCAAGTTCATATCTAGTTCACCATTCGCTATAGAAAATAAGCATCTGTATGGCGAAAAAGTCTAGACGCATCTGTTCCGTCATGTCAACATCGCTCGCTTGTCTTCAGCATTGATGAACTTGCGCATGGACCGTATCGAAACGCCAGAGAAAGTTGTTGGCGCGCTGGCCAGTGGGCTTGCGGTCGTGCGTTATCTGTCGATCGCGGCCACCCCGGTGGGGGTCAGTCGCATTTCTCGCGATCTCGGTCTGAACTCGAGCACCTGCTTCAATCTGCTGAAGACCTTGGTTCACGAAAGGCTCGTGACCTTCGACGAAACGACCAAAACCTACCGGGTCGGCTTGGGGCTGGTGGAGCTGGCCAAGGGCGCGCTTGAGACAGCGTCTTACGCACGTCTTGTTCATCCCCACCTGGAGTCGATTGCCGCAAGCCACGGCGTGACGGCCACGCTCTGGCATCGAGCCTCAGAGGAGCGGGTGGTGCTTGTGGATCGTGCCGACAACGATGCAACGATGCGCGTGCACATGAACATCGGGCAGCGATTGCCGATGTTCATTTCGGCGCTCGGCCGCAGCATGGCGGCCCACTCGGGCCTGACCCGGGCCGAGTTGCGGCGCCGCGTCGAGGCGCTGCGCTGGGACGATCCACCGGGCTTCGATGCCTACATGCGCAGCGTGGATGAAGCGGCCCGCAAGGGTTACGCGGTCGACGCGGGCTGCTACGTCAAGGGCGTGACGAGCGTTTCATGTGCTGTCGTGGATTCGGCCGGCACACCCATGATGGCCATCAGCGGCACCGGGTTCACGGCCCAGTTGCCGCGCTCCGCGATCAAGGCGCTGGGCGAAGAACTCAGAGACCGGGCGGCGCTGGTGTCGCGGGCGGTATCCGGGCCGGCGCGGGACGAGGGCGGGAATCGATGAGCCTGGATTTTGGCTTTTCCGCTGAACACGAGGCTGTGCGCGAGACGGTGCGCCGCATGTGCCGTGATGAGCTGGCGCCGCTGGTGACAAGGGCCGAAGAAGAAGAGTCCTTCCCGCGCGAAGTGTTCCGCCGCTGGGGTGAACTCGGCCTGCTCGGCGTGCGCTATCCCGAGGCAGTCGGCGGCAGCGGCATGGACAAGATCAGCGACTGCATCGTCCGTGAGGAGCTGAGCTTCTGCAGCCAGGCCTTCGCATCGAGCTGGTCGGCGCATTCGCACCTGGGCATCTGGCCGATCTGGCGTGCCGGCACGCCCGAACAGCGCGCGCGCTGTTTCGTGCCGGCGCTGGCGGGGCGGAAAATCGCCGCCTTCGCCTTGAGCGAACCCGACGGCGGCTCCAACGTGCGCGCCTTGCGCACCAAGGCCACGCGCGTGGACGGGGGCTGGCGCATCGACGGCAGCAAGCTCTACATCACGAACGCGCCCATCGCCGACTTCATGCTGGTGGCGGCGCGCACGCGGGCCGAGCTCACGCCCGAGGCGATCAGCCTGTTCATCGTCGAGCTGCCCAACGCCGGCGTGGCCATGTCCAAGCTGCGCAAGGAGGGCATCCGCGGCTCCGAGACCGCACTGATCCACTTCGACAACGTGCTCGTGCCCGACGAGGCGCTGCTCGGTGCCCGCGAAGGCACCTACCCGGTGATCCTCGACTCCTTGAGCGAGAACCGCGTCGGTGTGGCCGCCAACGCCCTGGGCATGGCGCGCGCGGCCTACGAGGCGGCGCTGGTCTACGCCCGCGACCGCGTGGTCGCCGGCAAACGCGTCGGCGACTACCAGGCCGTGGGCCACCGCCTGGCCGACATGGCCGCGCAGATCGAGGCCGCGCGCTGGTTGGTGTACTACGGCGCCTGGCGGGTCGACCAAGGCACGCTGGACGCGGCCACCGCCGCCAAGGTCAAGCTGGTGGCCAGCGAGGCGGCGGTCTCGGTCAGCGAGGCCGCCATCCGCATTCACGGCGGCGCCGGGATCATGCGCGAGTACCCGGTCGGCCGCATCCACCGCGACGCCCTCGTCTACGTCATCGGCGAGGGCACCAGCGACATTCAGCGCAACATCATTGCGCGTGACCTGGGATTCAAGACATGAGCGATTCCGTATTGCGTGAGCGCCACGGCGCCACACTCGTCATCCGGCTGAACAAGCCCGAACTGCGCAACGCCTTCGACCTGGAAATGCGCCAGGGCATTGCAGAGGCGGTGTACGAGGCCCGCGACACCGCCGAGGTGCGCGCCGTCGTCATCACCGGCAGCGGCAAGGCCTTTTGCGCCGGGGGCGACCTGAAGTCGCTGTCCTCCGAGAAGCGCCCGGTGTTCGCCGACCGCGACCGCATCCGCCGCCTGCATGTCTGGTTCCGCGAGCTGGTCAACCTCGAAAAGCCGGTGATCGCGGCGGTGCACGGCCCCGCCTTCGGCGCCGGCTTCATCCTGTCGCTGGCCTGCGACTTCGTGCTGGCCACGCCCAGCGCGCGCTTCTGCGCGGTGTTCACCCGCGTCGGGCTGGTGCCCGACCTCGGCGCGTTCTACCTGCTGCCCCGTGTGGTCGGCCTGATGCGCGCCAAGGAACTGGTGTTCTCGGCGCGCGAGGTCGATGCCGAAGAAGCGCGCTCGCTCGGCATCGTCTACGAAGTCGTGCCCGAAGACCAGTTGCTCGACGAGGCGCTGGCGATGGCGACGCGCTTCCACGGCGCGGCGACGCAGGCCATCGGCATCTCCAAGAACATCCTCAACCGCTCGTTCAACCTCGACCAGGACACGCTGTCCGAACTCGAGGCTGCGGCGCAGGCCATGGTGATGAAGACTGACTACCACCAGGACGCGGTGGCGCGCTTCCTGAACAAGCAGCCGCGGGCCTTCGAGTGGCCGGCCAAGCGCAAGCCCGGCAGCGGCGCCTGAGCATGGCGGCCGCGAACGACAGCGAACGCCTGTTCGCGCTGTACCGCACGATGCTGCTGGTGCGCCAGGCAGAGACGGCACTGACGAAACTGTTTGCCGACGGCGAGGTGCCGGGCTTCATCCACCTGAGCATCGGCCAGGAGGCCATCGCCGCCGGCGTGGCATCGGCACTGGCACCCGGCGACACGCTGGCCACCACGCACCGCGGCCACGGCCATGTGCTGGCGCGCGGGCTGGCGCTGGACGGCTTCTTCAAGGAGATCATGGGCCGTGCCGGCGGCATCTGCCAGGGCCGTGGCGGCTCGATGCACGTGGCCGATACCAGCCTGGGCATCCTGGGTGCCAATGGCATCGTCGGTGCCGGCATCCCGATCGCGCTGGGCAGCGCCATCGCGCAGTCGGTGCTGGGCAGCGGCGGGCTGGCCGTCAGCTTCTTCGGCGACGGCGCGATGGCCGAAGGCGTGCTGTACGAGACGCTGAACATGGCCGCGCTGTGGAAGTCGCCGCTGCTGCTGGTGTGCGAGAACAACGGCTGGTCCGAGTTCTCGCCCACCTCGCGCCAGTTCGCGGCCCGGCTGGATGCGTTGGCTGCGGCCTTCGGCATCGTTCACGAAGGCGTGGACGGCAACGATGTGCTCGCGGTTGCCGACGCGGCCGCTCGCGCGGTGGCTGCGATCCGCGGAGGCCACGGCCCGCGCGTGCTCGAGTGCAAGACGCACCGCGTGCGCGGCCACTTCGAAGGCGACCCGCAGAAGTACCGCAGCGCCGACGAGATGCAGGCGGGCGTCAAGACCGATCCGCTGGCGCGCACGCACGCGGCCTTGATCGCCGCGGGCGTCGCCGCCCAGGCGCTGGATGCGGCGGCCGCCGAGGTGGCACAGCGCATCGAAGCGGCGATCGCAGGTGCGCGCGCCGATGGCCTGCCGGCTTTCGAACCCGCCTTTGCCGGCGTCTACACGGAGACGACCTCTTGAGCGCCGGCCCGACCGAGATGAAGTACATGGCCAGCGTCGCGCAGGCGCTGCGCGACAGCATGGCCGCCGACCCGCGCGTGATCGTGATGGGCGAGGACATCGGTGCGCCCGGCGGCTCGTTCAAGGCCACGCGCGGCCTGCTCGACGAGTTCGGGCCGAAGCGCGTGCTCGACACCCCGATCTCCGAGGCGAGCATCGTCTCCGCCGCAGTGGGCGCGGCGCTGTCGGGCCTGCGCCCGGTGGTCGAGATCATGTTCATGGACTTCATCACGCTGGCGATGGACGCCCTGGTGAACCAGGCTGCCAAGGCGCGCTTCATGTTCGGTGGCCAGTGCAGCGTGCCGATGGTGCTGCGCACGCCGCACGGCGGCGGTTTGAGCGCCGGTCCGCAGCATTCGCAATGCCTGGAGGCATGGCTGGCGCACGTGCCGGGCCTCAAGGTGGTGTGTGCGGCCACGCCGGCCGATGCCTACGGCCTGCTGCGCGCCGCCATCGAAGACCCGGACCCGGTGATCTTCATCGAACACAAAGGCCTGTACGGCAGCAAGGGCCCGGTCGACGTGTCGGTGCGCGACGTGATCGGCAAGGCCAGCACCGTTCGCGCCGGCCGCGACGTGACGCTGGTGACCTACGGCGCGACCGTGCACACCTCGCTGGCGGCGGCGCAGGAACTGGCCGGCGAGGGCGTCGAGGTCGAGGTGATCGACCTGCGCAGCCTGCAGCCCTGGGACCGGGCCACCGTGCTGGCGTCGCTGGCGCGCACCCACCGCGCGGTGATCGTGCACGAGGCGGTGCAGGCCTTCGGCATCGGCGCCGAAATCGCGGCGACCATCGCCGACGAGGGCTTCGACGAACTCGATGCGCCGGTGGTGCGGGTCGGCGCCCCCTTCATGCCGGTGCCCTTCGCCAAGTCGCTGGAGCAGGGCTACAACATCGGTACCGCGGCCATCGTCAAGGCCGTGCGCCGCACCCTCGAATGAACATGGAGACACGCATGGCCAACGACAGCATCCTGAGCGAAAAGCGCGGCCCGGTGGGCCTGTTGACGATCAACCGGCCGAAGACTCTGAACGCCATCGACGTGCCCACCATGCATGCGCTCGACGCCGCGCTCGCGGCCTTCGAGGCCGACGATGCGGTGCGTGCCATCGTCGTTACCGGCGCCGGTGAACGCGCCTTTGTGGCCGGTGGCGACATCGCCGATCTCGACAGCCGGCGCGGGCTGCCGCACTACGAACAGTTCGCCGAAGTCATCCATCGCCTGTTCACGCGCTTCGACAACTGCGACAAGCCGACGCTGGGCGCCATCAACGGCTGGGCGCTGGGCGGCGGCACCGAGTTGCTGCTGGCGCTGGACATTCGCCTGGTGGCCGAGGAAGCCAAGCTCGGCCTGCCCGAGATCACGCTCGGGCTGTTTCCCGGCGCGGGCGGCACGCAGCGCTTGATTCGCCAGATCCCGCTGTGCCGCGCCAAGGAGCTGATGTTCACTGGCGACCAGATCAGCGCCGCCGAGGCGGTGGCGCTCGGGCTGTGCAACCGCACCGTGCCGCGTGCGAAGCTGCTGGACGAGACGCTGGCGCTGGCGACGCGCATCGCCGAGAAGTCGCCGCTGGTGCTGAAGCTGCTCAAGCGCACCTTGCGCCAGGGCCTGGAGATGCCGCTGCCCGCCGCGCTGGCGCACGAGCAGGCGATGATCGGCCTGGTGCTCGACAGCAACGATGCGCACGAGGGCTGCCGCGCGTTCCTCGAGAAGCGCAAGGCCGAGTTCAAAGGGACCTGAGGGCGTGCGCAGAGACTGGCTCATGCCCAAGCTGGGCCTGACGATGACCGAGGGCGCGCTGGTTGAATGGACGCTCGCGCCCGGCGCGCGCTTTTCGGCCGGCGATTGTGTGTTCGTGGTCGAGAACGACAAGGCGGCGACCGAGGTCGCAGCCGAAAGCGACGGAGTGATGGGCGCGCCGCTGGTCGCGGTGGGCCAGACCGTGCCCGTGGGTGCGGTGGTCGGGCATTGGGACGACGGCGTGCCGTCGATCACATCAGCCGCCGTGGCCGACGTGGCCGAAGCGACCCCCACCACCGCACGCCGGCCCGTCACACCGTTCGCTCGCCGTCTGGCGCGCGAACATCAGATTGCGCTCGCCGACGTGACGGGCTCGGGGCCGCGCGGTCGCGTGCGGGCGCGCGATGTCGAGGCCGTGATGAAGGCGCGGACATCCGCTCCTGCACCGGCGCCTGCGCCCGTGGCGCTGCCGGCGCCTGCCACCGCATCCGCGAAGGTGACGAACCGTGCGCCGGCCGCAGCCCCCTCACCGCCGCCTGCGCCAGCGACCCTCGGGACGGCTGCCGGCCGCCTGCAGCCGTTCACCGCGGCGCAGCAGGCGACGGCCGCGCGGCTGACCGCCGCCAAACAGGACATCCCGCACTTCTACCTGGCGCGTGAGGCCGAGGTGTCGAGCCTGCTCGAGCTCTGCGCCAAGCTGAAAGACCCTGAGACCGAGCCCCGGCTGACGCTCAACCATTTCTTCGTCGCGGCCCTGGGCCGGGCGTTGCGCGCACTGCCCGAACTGAATCGCATCTGGACGCCGCAGGGCGCGCTGGTGCTTGACCGCAGCGACGTCGGCGTGGCCGTGCACACGGAGCACGGCCTGCGCGTGCCCATCGTGCGCGATGCTGGGCGTCTGAGCCTGGTCAACCTGGCGCGCCAGGCCAACACCCTGGCAGAACGTGCGCGCGCGGGGCGGCTCGGCGCCGATGACATGGCCGGCGGCGCCATCACGGTGTCGAATGCCGGCATGCACGGTCTGACCGCGATGACCTCGATCATCGTGCCCGGCCAGTCGATGATCCTCGGCGTGGGCAGCGTGCGCGAGCTGTTCCGTCCCGACGCGCGCGGCCAGCCGGCGCTGCGGCGCGAAATTTCGCTGGTGCTGTCGCTCGACCACCGGGTGCTCGACGGGGTCGGTGGCGCCGCGCTGCTGAATCAGATCGTCGATGGGCTGGCCCATCCGACGCGCTTGTTGTTCGACTAGCTTTGGCACTGGAGCCCACGATGGATTTTCGACTCTCGGATGAACAGCGGCAGATGATCGAGGCGGCGCGCAAGGTCGGCGACCACTTCGGCCTCGAGTACTGGCGCAAGCAGGACGCCGCCAAGGCGTTCCCCAAGGAGTTCTGGCGCGCCGTCTGCGACGCCGGCCTGTGTGGCGCCGCGCTGCCCACCGAGGTCGGCGGGACTGGCTTAGGCATGTTCGAGCTGGCGCTGGTGGTGGAGACGCTGGCATCCTGCGGCGGCGGCGCGACGGTCGGGCAGCTCTTCATGATCAACCCGATCTTCGGCGGTGTCGCGCTGTCGCGCTTCGGCACGGCGGCGATGAAGGCCGAGCTGCTGCCGAAGATCGTCTCGGGCGAGATCAACTGCTGCATGGCGCTGACCGAGCCTGACGCCGGCACCAACACGCTGGAGCTGCGAACCTATGCCGAGGCCGACGGCGACGGCTGGCGGCTGAACGGCCGAAAGATCTGGATCACCGGCGTGCCCGACGCGGCGAAGATGCTGGTGGTGGCGCGCACCAAGAAGCTCGCCGAGTGCAAATCGCGCAGCGACGGCCTGTCGATGTTCATGGTCGACGTCGAGCGCAAGGGCCTGACGCACACCGCGATCGACAAGGTCGGCACGCGCACGCTGGCGTCGAGCAGCGTCTTCTTCGACGACGTGCGCATCGCACCGGGCGAGCTCGTCGGCACCTTGCATCGCGGCTGGCACGAACTGCTCGATGTGCTCAACACCGAGCGCATCGTCACCACCGCAGCGCTGGCCGGCACCGGCGAACTGGCGATCAAGCTGGCGGTGAAGTACGGCAACGAGCGCAAGGTCTTCGGCGACAAGCCGGTCTCGAGCTACCAGGGGCTGCAGTTCCCGCTGGCGCAATGCCATGTCGAGGTCGAGGCGGCGCGCCTGCTCAACCACAAGGCGGCGGTCAACTGCGACATGGGCCTGCCCTACGGCAGCGAGGCCAATGCCGCCAAGCTGCTGGCCGCGCAGGCCGTGGCCCGCGCCACCGAACGTGCGATGCAGACCATGGGCGGCATGGGCTACGCCACCGAGTTCCACGTCGAGCGGCTGTGGCGCGATGCGCGGCTGTTCCGCTTCGCGCCGGTGTCCGAAGAGATGATCCTCAACTACGTCGCCAACCACGACCTGGGCATGCCGCGTTCCTACTGACCGAGGAGGCCGCGATGGTCAACCTGGGTGCCGCCATCCTGCGCTGGGCGCGCGCCGAGCCCGCGCGACCGGCCCTGCTGTACCGCGACCAGCGTCAGGGCTACGGCGAGCTTGCGGCACGTCTTGCCGCCACGGCAGGCAGCCTGCGTACGCGCGGCATCGGCGAAGGCGACATCGTCGCGCTGCTGATGAAGAACAGCGCCGCCTTCATCGAGCTGGCGCTGGCTGTGAGCCACCTGGGCGCGGTGCTGCTGCCCATCAACTACCGGTTGGGCGCCGACGAGGTGGACTACATCGTCGGCCACGCGGGGGTGAAGCTGCTGCTGGTGGACGAGGAACTGCGCCCGCTGGCGGGCGGCTTCGGCAACGTGGTGGTGGTCGACGAAGCGGCGCAATCCGACAGCCGCCGCCTCGGGCCCGTGGCCGAGCCGGTGTGGGCGCCGCAGGTGCGGCGGCCCGAGGATCTGTTCCGGCTGATGTACACCTCGGGCACCACCGACCGCCCCAAGGGCGTGATCCATTCCTACGCCAACTACCACTGGAAGTGCCTGGACCACATCGCGGTGCTGGGCCTGCATGGCGGCGAAAGGCTGCTCGTGGTCGGGCCGCTGTACCACGTCGGCGCGTTCGACCTGCCGGGCCTGGCGGTGCTGCAGATGGGCGGCATGCTCGCGGTGCAGCGCGAGTTCGAGCCCGAGGAGACCTTGGCGCTGATCGCGCGCGAGCGCCTCACTGCCGGCTGGATGGCGCCGGTGATGCTGAACCGCCTGCTCGCGCTGCCGGATCGCGAGCGCTTCGACGTGAGCAGCTTCCGCTGGCAGATCGGCGGTGGCGAGCGCACGCCCGAAGAACGCATCCGCGAGTTCGGCTCGCTCTTCACGAGTGGCCGCTACATCGACGGCTACGGCCTGACCGAGAGCTGCTCCGGCGACACGCTGATGGAGGCGGGGCGCGAGATCGAGAAGATCGGCTCGACCGGGCGCGCGCTGCCGCACGTCGAGATCCGCATCTGCGACGACGATGGCGGTGCACTGCCCTGCGGCGAGGCCGGCGAAATCTGCCTGCGCGGCCCCAAGGTCACCGGCGGCTACTGGCGCGACCCGGAGAAGACCGCGGCCAGCTTCCACCCGGGCCACTGGTTTCGCACCGGCGACATCGGTTACCTCGATGCCGAGGGCTTTCTTTTTCTCACCGACCGCAAGAAGGACATGATCATCAGCGGCGGCGAGAACATTGCCAGCAGCGAGGTCGAACGCGTGCTGTACCAGCTGCCGCAGGTGCTGGAAGCCGCGGCGGTGGGCCTGCCCGACGAACGCTGGGGCGAGCGCGTGGTCGCGGTGGTGGTCCTGCGGCCCGGCACTAGCCTCACGCTCGACGAGCTCCAGACCTTCTGCCGCGGCAAGCTCGGCGGCTTCAAGCTGCCGAAGGAACTGGTGCTGCGTGACTCGCTGCCGCGTCTACCATCGGGAAAGGTGCTTAAGCGCGTGCTGCGTGCAGAACTCACATCGACAGGGAGCGCGACATGGAGTTGGATTTCTCAGATCAGGTTGCCGTAGTGACGGGCGGCGCCAGCGGCATCGGCGAGGCCTGCGCAGCTTTGCTCGCAGGCACCGGTGCGCGGGTAATCGTGGCCGATCGCAACGAAGCTGCGGCGCAGGCAGTGGCCGAGGCGATCGGCGGCATCGCGCTGGTGCTCGACGTCGGCGAAGAACAATCGGTCGAGGCGCTGGTCGCTGCCGTGCAGGCGCGCTGCGGCGTGCCGAACGTGCTGGTCAACAGTGCCGGCGTACTGCAACGCACGCTGCCGCCCGAGGAACTGAGCTTGCGCGAATGGGACTTCGTCGCCCGCATCGACCTGCGCGGCACCTACCTGTGCTGCGCGCGCTTCGGCGCCGCGATGGCGCAGCGCGGCAGCGGCGCGATCGTCAACATCGCGTCGGTGGCCGGCATGGGGTCGGGGCCCCTGCACTCGTACGGCCCGGCCAAGGCCGGCGTCATCAACCTGACCGAATGCCTGGCGGCGGAGTGGGGCCCCAAGGGCGTACGCGTCAACGCCGTGTCGCCCGGCTTCACGCACACGCCGGCGCTCGAGAAGGGCATCACGACGCGCACGCTGGAGACCGGCGCGATGACCACGCACGCGGCGCTCGGCCGTTTGATCGAGCCGCGCGAGATCGCGAACGCGGTGGCCTTCTTGGCATCGGACCGGGCGTCGGCGATCACCGGCATCAACCTGCCCGTCGACGCCGGGTACCTCGTGGCGACGCCGTGGGCGAGCTACGGCGGCCTGCGCCGCTGATTGTCGTTCGACACAGCATGTCGCTCATTGACGAACTGTCTAACGTTCGTTAGCCTTCGCGAGCCGAAAAGGCGAATTCTTAAAGCCCTCACAGGAGCAGTCCATGCGCATCGGCAGTGTCGAATTCGAGCAGCAAGGCCGTGTCGCGATCGTCACCTTGGACGAGCCGACCAAGCTCAACGCCATTTCCATGGGCATCCGCGAAGGCGTAATTGAAAGCCTGGCAAGAATCCAGGCCGACGACGAGATCCGCGTGGGCATCCTCACCGGGCGAGGCGACAAGGCCTTCTGTGCCGGCGCGGACATCAGCACCTTCCCGGCCACGCCCGAGCAGGCGCGCAGCTTCATTGCCGACGTGCTGCCGGTGCTGGAGGCACCCGAACGCTGCCGCAAGCCGCTGATCGCGGCTGTCAACGGAGTGGCGTTCGGCGGCGGCTTCGAGCTCGCGATTGCCTGCGACTTCATCCTCGCCTCGGAGCGGGCCCGCTTCGGCGTGCCCGAGATTCAGCTCGGCTTGCTGCCGGGCTTTGCGCTGCTGCGGCTGCACGACGTCGTCGGCCGCCCCAAGGCCAAGGAACTGAGCATGCTGGGCGACCCGATCGACGCCGCCGAGGCCGTGCGCTTGGGCATCGCCTTGCGCACCGTCGCACACGACAAGCTGCTCGACGAGGCGATGGCCTTTGCCGACAAGCTCGCCGGCAAACCGCACATGGCGGTGCAGATGGCGAAGTCCTTCTTCAACCGCGGGCTGGGCGGCGACGACATGCGCTACGCGGTCGATGCCTTCCCCTTCCTCTTCCAGACCGACGACGTGAAGGAGGGCGTGGCGGCCTTCCGCGCCAAGCGCAAGCCCGAGTTCAAGTGATGGCCCGTCCGATCCTGCACAACGCCTTCTGCGATTCGCTGGGCATCGAGTACCCGATCTTCCTCGCCGGCATGGGGGTAGGCGGGCGCGCCACGCCGCCGAAGCTGGTGGCGGCGGTGTCGCAGGCGGGGGGCTGTGGCGTGCTGGGCTGCTCGGGCTTGTCACCCGAAGAAACGCGGCGTCGCATCCGCGAGGTGCGTTCGCTCACCGACCGTCCGTTCGGCGTCGACCTGCTGCTGCCGGCGCGCATTGCCGACGCACCCGACACCCGATCGGGCGTGCGAGACGAGATCCGGCGCCGCTACCCGGAGCATGCCGCCTTCGTGCAGACGCTGCTCCAGCGCTACCAGCTGCCTGCGGTGCAGCCCGCCGACGAAACGGTGGTCAACATCGAGTACGCAAAGTCGGTACTCGACGTCGTGTTCGACGAACGCGTGCCGATCTTCGCCGCAGGGTTGGGCGATCCCGATTTCCTGCTGCCGCGCGCGCGCGCCCAGGGCATGAAGCTGATCGGCCTGTCGGGCTCGGTGCGCAATGCGGTGCGCCAGCGCAAGTCGGGCGTCGACGCGATCGTCGCGCAGGGCACCGAGGCCGGCGGCCATACCGGAACCGTGGCCTCGTTGCCGCTGATCCCGCAAGTGGTGGACGCAGTGAACCCGACGCCGGTGATCGCTGCCGGCGGCATCGCCGATGGCCGCGGGATCGTCGCCGCACTGGTGCTGGGCGCGCAGGCCGCCTGGCTGGGCACCGCCTTCCTTGTGGCCGACGAGTGCGAACTGTTTGACACCTGCAAGGACCAGATCGTGGCCGCGGACTCCGAGGCCTTCCGTGTCAGCAAGGTCTGGACCGGCAAGACGGTGCGTGCCTTCCACGGTGAAATCTCTCAGGCCTGGGCAGAGTCCGGACTGCCGACTTTGGAGACGCCGTACCAGCGCATCCTGATGGAGGACTTCCTGGCCGCGGCGCTGGCTGCCGGCCGTCACGACCTTTTCTACAACATCGCCGGTCAGGCGGGCGGCCTGCTCAAGGCGCGGCGCCCGGCGCGCGACATCATGACCGACCTGGTCGACGGTGCCATCCAGGAGATCCGGCGGCTGCAGCGCGACGTGCGCATCAGTCTGGCCTAGCACGAGACCAAGCATGGGAACCAAAGCCATCATCAGCGGCGTGCACGACACGCAGGTCGGTGCGCTGCCCGACAGCACCTGCATGTCGCTGCACGCCGAAGCCGCACTGGGCGCGCTGGCCGACGCAGGGCTGGCGGTGTCGGACATCGACGGCCTGCTGACCGCGTACTCGTTCGCATCGCCGCAACTGATGCTGGGCGGAGTGCTGGGCGAGTACATCGGGCTGCGCCCCAAGGTCAACGCCTCGATCGCCATGGGCGGCATGACCGGTGGTCTGCTGGTGCGTCATGCCGAGTCGCTGGTGCGTTCGGGGCGCTGCCGCCATGTGCTGTGCGTCACCGGCGACAACCGCCTGACCGGCATGGGCGACAAGGTACAAGCCGCGCTGGCCGACGTCGGTCACCCGCAGTACGAGCAGCCCTACGGGATGAGCGTGCCAGCCGCCTTCGCGATGGCCGCCCAGGTCTACTTCCACGAAGGCTGGCTCAACGGCGACCACCTCGCGGCCGTGGCGGTGAACCAGCGCGCCAACGCCGCGCTGCACCCGCAGTCGCACATGAAGAAGCCGATCACGATGGACGACGTGCGCAAGTCCAAGGTGATCGCCTCGCCATTGCGCATGCTCGATTGCTGCCTCGTGTCCGACGGCGGCGCCGCGGTGGTGGTGAGCGCCGGCGAGACCGCGCGCGACGGCCGCCGGCGGGCGGTGGAGTTGCTGGGCATCGGCGAAGGCCACACGCACGAGCACATCTTCGCGGCGCCGTCGCTGGTCGATTTTGGCTGCAAGGAGTCGGCCGCCGACGCGCTGGCCCAGGCCGGGCTCGAGCACCGGGACGTCGACTGCGCACACATCTACGACTGCTTCACCAGCACCTTGCTCATCACGCTGGAGTCGATGGGCTTCTACGGCCGCGGTGAGGCCGGCCCGGCGGCGCTGGCCGGCGAGTTCGCGATCGGTGGACGCTTTCCCGTCAACACCAACGGCGGCCTGCTGTCGTACGGCTCGTCGGGTGCGGCCGGCGGCATGTTCCATGTCGTCGAGGCGGTGCGCCAGTTGCGCGGGGAATGCGGCCCGCGCCAGGTCGAGAACGCCGAAGTGGCGCTGGCCCACACGCTGGGCGGCATCTTTTCCGGCCATTGCTCGATCATCATGGGGAGGGCCTGACCATGGCTGAAGTGCAAACCAAGCCGATGCCGGTGCCGGACAGCATCAGCCGGCCCTATTGGGAGGGTGCGAACCAGAGCGAGTTCCGCTTCCAGCGCTGCCGCGCCTGCGGCAAGCCGCAGTTCTACTCGCGGTTCGCCTGCGTGCATTGCCACAGCGCCGACCTGCAATGGCAGGTGGCCGAAGGCCTCGGGCGCGTGGCCAGCTTCTCGGTGATCCACCGCGCGCCGATCGCGGCGTTCATGGCCGACACGCCCTATGTGCTGGCGCTGGTGGACCTGGACGAGGGCTTGCGCTTCATGTGCAACGTGCTGAACTGCGACCCGGCAACGGTGAAGGTCGGCATGCGCGTGCGTGTGTGCTACGAGACCCGCCCCGGCAGCGAACAGAAGGTTCCGCAAGTGGAGCCCGCAACATCATGAGTGACCCTGCCATCTTCAACTACGACCACTACGAGCCGGGCAAGAACTACGGCACGCGCGATTTCAGCGTCGACGAGGCGACCATCGCCAAGTGGCGCAGCGTGTACCCAAACGACGACGACCCCGGCGTGATGCCTGGCGGCATGCTGGCGATGATCGTCATCGACGCCGTGCTGACGCTGAACTCGCCGCGTCCGCCCGGCGGCGTGCATGGCGGGCAGACTTTCGACATCCTGCGCATGCCGCGCATCGGCGAGACCTTGCGCACCGAAGTGTGGTGCCTGGACAAGCAAGTCAAGAAAGACCGCAAGTGGGTGCGCGTGCGCACCGAGACGCGCGCCGTGGGCTCGGGCGAGCTGCTGTTCAGCGGCATCATGACCACGCTGGTCGCGCAGTAAGGGGCCACCATGGACAAGCAGCTGAAGGCATCGACCAAGCACGTCGACTTCGACACCATCATGGCCTACGCGGCGGTGACGAACGACTACAACCCGATTCACGTCGACAAGGAGTTCGCCGCCAGGAGCCCGATGGGCGGGATCATCGCGCACGGCACGATGTCGGTGGCGCTGATCTGGCAGGCGCTGAAGAACACGCTGGGCGTCGACGCGCTGAACCGCGTGCACCTGGAGATCCGCTTCGTGCAGCCGGTGCGCATCGACGACGACGTGACCGGCGGCGGCGAACTGCGCGAGGGCAGCCAGCCGCCGGTTTACGACGTCTGGGTGCGCAACGGCAAGGGCCTGGACGTCATCAAGGGCGCGGCCACCATCAAGCCTGCCAAGGCAAACCCATGAGCCTGAAGGGAAAGGCCTACATCGCGGGGGCCTACGAGCACCCGATCCGTCGCGCCGACGACAAGTCGGTGGCGCAACTGCATGCCGAGGTCGCGCGCGGTGCACTCGCCGACGCCGGCCTGACGATGCGTGATGTCGACGGCTACTTCTGCGCCGGCGACGCGCCCGGCCTGGGTGCGTTGAGCATGGTCGACTACATGGGCATGACGCTCCGGCACGTCGACACCACCGAGACCGGTGGCTCCTCGTACGTGGTGCACGTCGCGCATGCCGCGGCGGCCATCGCCGCCGGCCGCTGCAACGTGGCACTGATCACGCTGGCCGGGCGGCCCAAGGCCGAGGGCATGGCCACCGGTACCGCGCCGCGCAACTACGGCCCTGCGCCCGACGTGTCGTTCGAGCTGCCCTACGCGCCGACCACCGTCAACATGTATGCCATGGCCGCCATGCGCCACATGCACGAGCACGGCACCACCAGCGAACAGCTGGCCTGGATCCGCGTGGCCGCGTCGCACCACGCCCAGCACAACCCGCACGCGATGGTGCGCGACGTGGTGACGGTGCAGGACGTGGTCGGCTCGCCGATGATCGCCGACCCGCTGCACCGGCTCGACTGCTGCGTCATCAGCGACGGCGGCGGCGCGCTCGTCGTGGTCCGGCCGGAGATCGCACGTCAGCTCGAGCGTCCGCTGGTCAAGGTCATTGGCACGGGCGAGTTCATGCGCGCGCAGATCGGCGGCAAGGTGGACCTGCTGACGACCGGCGCGGCCTGGACCGGCGCGGCGGCATTCGCCGAGGCCGGCGTGAAGCCCGCCGACATCCAGTACGCGTCGATCTACGACAGCTTCACGATCACCGTGCTGCTGACGCTGGAGGACCTGGGCTTCTGCAAGAAGGGCGAGGGCGGCCGGTTCGTGTCCGACGGCAACCTGATCTCCGGCGCCGGCAAGCTGCCCTTCAACACCGACGGCGGCGGCCTGTGCAACAACCACCCGGGAAATCGCGGCGGCATGACCAAGGTCATTGAAGCGGTGCGCCAGTTGCGCGGCGAGGCGCATCCGTTGGTGCAGGTGCCCGGCTGCCGGCTCGCGCTGGCGCACGGCACCGGAGGCTCGCTCGGCACGCGCCACGGCAGCGGCACACTGATCATGGAGCGGGAGTGAACATGCTGGTCAAGGAACGCAAGCTGGTCGCTCCCACGGTCTACCCGGAGACGAGGACGTTCTGGGACGCCGCCCGCGAAGGCCGCCTGCTGGTCAAGCAGTGCGACGACTGCGGCGAGCACCACCACTATCCGCGCGCGGCCTGCCCGTTTTGCGGCAGCGAGCGCACGCAGTGGCGGCAGGCGAGCGGGCAGGGCACGATCTACAGCTTCAGCGTCATGCGGCGCGCCGAGGTGCCGTACATCATCGCCTACGTGACACTCGCCGAAGGCCCGACGATGATGAGCAACATCGTCGACGCCGATGCCGACGCGGTGCGCATCGGGCAGCCGGTGACGCTGAAGTTCAGCCCGAGCGAGGATGGGCCACCTTTGCCGGTATTCACACCGGCCTGAGCCGGCGCAGCCGCGTTCAGGACGGATCAGCCGCGGCGCGCTGCCGCAGTGCCCCGTGCATGAATTGCGCGACGCGTTCGATGGCCCGCTGGCCTTCGTCGAGCATGCGCGCGTACCAGTGCCAGACATGAACCATGCGCGGCCAGACTTCGAGTGTGGTGTGCACGCCGGCTTCGCTGGCGGCGATGGCCAGTTGCCGCGCGTCGTCGACCAAGGCCTCGCCGCCGGCCACTTGTACGAGCAGCGGAGGCAGGCCGCGCAGATCGGCGAACAGCGGCGACACCCGCGGGTCGCGCAGGCTGCGCCGGCCCATGGTCGCATGGGCCATGGCACGCAGCACGGCGTGGTCGATCAGCGGGTCGTGGCTGGGCCGTTGCGGATCGCACGCGGGCAGGCTGCAACTGAGGTCGGTCCAGGGCGAGATGCATACGCCGGCGGCCGGCAGCGGCAGGCCGGCGTCGCGCAGCGCAACCAGGGTCGTCAGCACCAGCCCGCCGCCGGCCGAGTCGCCGGCCAGGACGATGCAGCCGGGCTTGGCCCGCTGCGACTCGATCAGCCAGCGGTAGGCGGCGACGGCGTCGTCCAGAGCGGCAGGGAAAGGGTGCTCGGGTGCCAACCGGTAGTCGAGCGTGAACGTACGGGCGCCGGCGGCCAGGGCGATGTCGGCCGCAAGGTGGCGGTGCGAGCGCGGCGAGCCAATGACGTAGCCGCCGCCATGCAGATACAGCACCACGGCATCGCTGGCGCCAGCAGGCAGCAGCCATTCACCGCGCACAGGGCCGGTGTCGAGCACTTGCAGCGTGACCTCGCCAGTCAAAGGGAAGACGACCTGGGCGCGCTCGTACTGAGCGCGCAATTGGGCGAGGGTGAGCGTGGTCTGCGGTGGCAGCCGCCGCAGCCGCTCGAGCAACTTCTCGATCGTGCGTTCGGCCATTGCGCCGCTGCCGGCAGGATCAGGCCAGCCAGCGCTTGCGGCGCCGGTAGTGCTTGATCTCCTTGAAATCGCGCCCCTCGGCGCCGCCGAGGTAGGCCTCGCGGATGTCCGGGTTGTTCTTCATGACCTCGGCCTTCTCGTGCATGACGACGCGGCCGTTCTCGATCAGGTAGCCGTGCGACACGACGTCCAGCGCCGCGATGGCGTTCTGCTCGACCAGCAGGATCGACATGCCCTCATCGCGGTTGATGCGCCGGATGATCTCGAAGATCTCGGCGACGATTACCGGCGCGAGGCCCAGGCTCGGCTCGTCGAGCATGAGCAGCTTGGGCTGCGTCATCAGCGCGCGTGCAATGGCCAGCATTTGCTGTTCGCCGCCGGACAGGTAGCCCGACTTGGCGGTGCGGCGCTGGTGCAGGCGGGGGAAGTAGGAATACACCCGGTCGCGGTTGCGCTCCATGTCGGCCTTGCCGCCATGCACGGCAGAAGCCGCAATGAGGTTCTCGTCGGGTGTCAGGTGCTCGAAGACACGACGGCCTTCGAGCACCTGGGCGATGCCCAACTTGACCCGGTCCTGCGGCGCCAGCTTGGCGATGTCCTCGCCCATGAACTTCACGTCGCCCCGCGTGATCTCGCCACGCTCGGACTTGAGCAGCCCGCTCACCGCCTTCAGCGTGGTGCTCTTGCCGGCGCCGTTGGCGCCCAACAGGGCGACCATGCCGCCCTGCGGCACCTCGATGGAAACGCCCTTGATAGCCAGGAAGACGTGGTCGTAGATGACCTCGATGTTGTTGAGGATGAGGGCGTTCACGGTCAGTTCTTTCCAGATTTGGCGAACTCGGCAGAGTGTTGTTTCACCGTGCTCCAGACCAGATCCGTGTAGTCGGCGAACCAGTCGGTTTGGGGAACCCACTTGCTGCCGTCCCACATGTCGATGCGGGTCTTGCCGCCGCCGCCGTGGTCCTTGGCATTGAGCGTCAGCGGTGCCATCAGGCCGTTGGCGTCATAACTACTCACGCTCTCCATGCCTTTGCGAATCCTCTCGGCAGTGAGCGGCGCGGGCTGATCCTTGGTGGCCAGTCGCACCCCTTCGAACAGCGTCGAGTACATCGCCAGTCCGAGGTAGTAGTACGAGTCAGAGAGGAACTTGCGGTCGCCGCTGCCCTTGCCCTTGTCGTACAGTTCGCGCGCGATGTCGCGCAACAAGGGATGGTCAGTCCCGCCGCCGATGACCACCGAAGAGCGCTTCAGGCCCTTGGCCGCCTCGGGCCCGATGTTGTTGATGTCAACCTCGTTGATCCAGTTCACGGTGATGAACTTCTCCAGCGGTATGCCGTTGCGCTTGAGTTCCTTGACGGCGACGACGTTCATCGGTCCGATGCCCCAGTGAACGATCCAGTCCGGCTGGAAGCGGCGCAACTGGCTGATCGCCGAACTCATGTCATTGCCGGGCAGCGGGTAGGGAAACATCGACAGTGCGAAGCCTTCGCGCCTTTGCAGTTCCTGCAGGACGGGGATCGGCTCCTGCCCGAGAGGGTAGTCGATGTAGAGATAGGCAATCTTTGTTTTCTTGAAGTCGGCACCGGCCTGGCGCTTGATGTAACTCACCATGTTTGCCGCTTGGCCCCAGTAGGTGGGGCCCAAGGGGAACACCGGCTTGAAGACTTCGCCATCGACGGCATCGGCGCGGCCATGGAAGGCCTGGATCATCAGGTTGCCGTCCTGCATGACGCGGGGCAGAACGGCACGCGCAACCGGGGTGGACATGAAGTCGAAGACCATCACGCCTTCACGCTTCAGGCGCTCATAACATTCGATGCCGCGTTGCGGTTCGTTGCCATGGTCCTGAACCGTGATCTCGATCTTGTTGCCGCCCAGACCGCCCTTGCTATTGATCAAGGCGGCGTAGTCGCGTGCCGCCTGCGCCACCTGAGGCGTGATGAAGCCGTAGGACTTCGTCAGGTCGTAGCAGAGGCCGAAGCGAAGCGGCTCCGACGCCATCGCCGCTTGACACGCCACCGACATGACAAGGACGGACAGGGCCGCGCGAGAGATGAGAGGCATGAATCTGCTCCTTGGGTTTCAAGCCGCGAACCTACTTTGCTGCCTTGGCGTAATCGGCCGAATTGGCCTTGACGAGCGTGTTGACCAGGCCCGTGTAATCGGCGAACCAGTCAGTCTGCGCCACCCACTTGCTGCCATCCCACATGTCGATGCGGGTCTTGCCGCCACCGCCGTGGTCCTTGGGCGTGACGGTGATCGGGGCCATGAAGCCCTTGGCATCGAAGTTCTTGATGCCATACATGCCCTGCCGGATCTTCTCCGGCGTCAACGGCCAGCCCTGTGTCTTGATGGCGATGCGCACGCCTTCGAAGACGGACGAGTACACGGCCAGACCCGTGTTGTAGTAGGAGTCGGCGACGAGTTTGCGGTCGCCATTGCCCTTGCCCTTGTCATAGAGCTCGCGCAGGATGTCTTTTACCAACGGATGCTCGGCGCCGCCGACGACGACCGTCGAGCGTTTGAGTCCCTTTGCGGCGGCGGCACCAAAGTTGTTGATGTCGACCTCGTTGATCCAGTTCACCGTCACCATTTTCTCGATCGGGATGCCGTTGCGCTGCATCTCGCGGAAGGTGATGGGATTCAGCGGCGAGAAGGACCACAGGACCACCCAGTCGGGCTGGAAGCGCCGCATCTGCGTGAACGCCGCGCTCTGGTCATTGCCCGGCACAGGGATTGGAAAGGGCTGGTACTCGAAGCTCTCGAGCCGCTTCAGAGCCTCAAACACCGGCGTTGGCTCGCGGCCGAAGGGCGTGTCGAGGTACATGAAGGCTACCTTCTTGCCCTTGAGGCTGCCCCCACTCTGCTTCTTGAAGTAGCTGATGATGTTTGCCGCCTGGCCCCAATAGGTGGGAGCCAAGGGAAACACCTGCTTGAAGACTTCACCGTCGATGGCGTCACCCCGGCCCACCAGGGGCTGCACCAGGATGTTGCCGTCCTGCATGATGCGCGGCAGTACGGCGCGGGAAACCGGCGACGAGAAGGTGTCGAAAATCATCGTGCCTTCACGCTTCAGGCGCTCGTAGCAGTCGATGCCCCGTTGCGGTTCGTTGCCATGGTCCTGAACCGCGACTTCGATCGGGTGACCTTCGAGGCCACCGCGAGTGTTGAGCAGGTCGGCGTAGTCCTTGACCGCCTGCGCCACTTGTGGCACGGCAGCGACATAAATCTTCGTCAGGTCGTAGCACAAACCGAACTTGACCGGTTCGGCGGCCAGCGTAGCCTGGGTTGAGACCAGCAAGGCGGCTGCCGTCAGTACTCTCTTCAGACTGGATCGCATATGGGTTGCTCCTGTTCGGTTTGTGCTCCCCACCGGCCGCTGGCCAGTGGGGAGGGGAGGGCGGTCACTGCCCCGTGGATTTGGCGAATTCCGCCGAGTGCTGCTTCACCGTGCTCCAGACCAGATCGTTGTAGTCGGCGATCCAGTCCCCCTGCGGGATCCACTTCGAGCCGTCCCACAATTCGATCCGTGTCTTACCGCCGCCGCCATGGTCCTTGGCGGTGACCGTGAGAGCCGGCAACAGGCCGCTGGCGTCAAAGCCGCGCACGCTTTCCAGCCCCTTGCGCATTTTCTCCGCAGTCATCGGGCCCTTGTCTGCTTTCAGCGCCAGGCGGGCGGCCTCGAAGATGGGCGCGTAGATGGCCAGCCCGGTGGAGTAGTAGATGTCGGAGAGGAACTTGCGATCGCCGTTGCCCTTGCCCTTGTCGTACAGCTCGCGAATGATGTCCTTCATGATGGGGTTGTCGACACCGCTGGCGACCGTGGTCGACCGGCGAATGCCCTTGGCGACGTCGTGACCGATGTTGTTCAGGTCTGTTTCGTTGAACCAGTTCACGGTGACCATCTTGTCCAACGATATGCCGTTGCGCTTGGCCTCCTTTGACGCGACCACGTGCATGGCCGAGAACGCCCAGTGCACGATCAGGTCCGGCTGGAAACGGCGCATCTGCGACCAGGCAGACGACTGGTCGCTTCCCGGCAGCGGATACGGGAACATCTGTAGTTCGAAGCCTTCACGTTTCTGCAGTTCCTGCAGCACCGGAATCGGCTCTTGCCCGAACGGGTAGTCGATGTACAGGAACGCGATCTTCTTGCCCTTGAGGTTGCCGCCGGACTGTTTCTTGAAGTGGCTGACAATGTTGGCGGCCTGGCCCCAATAGGTCGGGCCGAGCGGGAAGATCCACTTGAACACTTCGCCGTCCACCGCGTCGCCACGGCCCACGAGTGCCTGGATCATGACCTTGCCGTCTTTCATCGCGCGTGGCAGCACGGCTCGCGAGACCGGTGTGGACAGCAGATCGACGGTCAGCGCTTGGTCCTTCACCTTCTCGTAGCACTCGATGCCGCGCTGCGGCTCGTTGCCATGGTCCTGGACGATGAGCTCGATCGGGTTGCCCTCGATGCCACCCTTCAGGTTGAGCAACGCGGCATAGTCACGCGCTGCCTGCGCGACTTGCGGCGAGATGAAGGTGTAGGCCTTGGTCAGGTCATAGCACAGCGCGAAGCGAAGAGTTTCGGCGTGCGCGGGTGCGGCTGCTAGCAGCACGGCGGCCGCGCCGAGCATCAGCTTGAGTTTCCGGTACATGGTTGTCTGCTCCTGTGGGGGGTGGGTCCAGGGTTGAGAGCCGCTATTTGCGGGCGTAGCCGAACGGCCAGAAAATGAAATAGTTGCGCAGGTTCGTGTAGATCTTGGCCAGACCCAATGGTTCGAACAGAAGAAACCCGATGATCAGAATCCCGTACAGGAAGCTCGGGATGTGGGCCAGCAGCTCGATGCCAATCTTCAGGTCCATCATCTGGGCGCCTGCGAATATCAGATTCGCCACGATGCCGGGCAGCAGCAAGATGAACGCGACGCCGAAGTAGCAGCCGATCACGCTGCCCAGGCCGCCCACGATCACCATGGCCAGGACCTGGATCGACACGTTCACGGCGAACTGTTCCGGCGTGACGGCGTGGTAGAAGGTAAAGATGAGGATGGCGCCGCTGATGCCGCCGATGAAGGAGGACATCGCAAACGCCACCAGCTTGTAGTAGAAGCTGTTGACGCCGATGACCGCGGCAGCGAAGTCCTTCTCGCGCACCGCCACCAAGGCCCTTCCAAGGCCGGTGCGGCGCAGGTTGAGCATGAAGATGGTGACGATCACGCACCAGACCAGCGCGACGTAGTACAGGCCGGCGTCGGACGTGACCTCGATGCCCAAAAGCCGTAGCGGTGGTGCTTGGATCGTGGCCTGCGTGCCGCCGCTGACGGCCGGCACCTTGTTGATCACCCAGTCCATCACGAACTGCAGGGCCAGCGTGCTGAGCGCCAGGTACAGGCCGCGAACGCGCAGCGCCGTGATCGCGAAGGCGCAGCCGATGAGCGTGGCGACCGAGCCCGCGAGCACGATGGCGATCTCGAACGGAATGCCGTTGCGCGTGGCATGGACTGCGGTGTACGCGCCGATGCCCATGATGGCGGCGTAGCCGAAATGGAACTGCCCGGCCCAGCCGAGGATGAGATTGAGTCCCAGCGCCGCAGCCGTCCAGATCAGCCACGGCAATACGTAGCTCTTCATGTACAGCGAACTCAGCAGCATCGGCGCCGCCAGGGCCAGTGCCAGCAGAACGGCGAGTTGCCAGCGATCGAAGGGGATGGGGAACAGTTGCCGGTCACCACGATAGGTGGTGTGGTGGATGCCTGCCTGACGGTAGAACATGGATTCAGATCCTCTGGATGTCTTCGCGGCCGAACAGGCCATGCGGGCGGATCAGGATGGTCAGCACCAGCGTCGCGGCGACCACGAGTTCGCGGCTGCCGCCGCCGACCAGACGGTCGAGGTAGCCTGAGGCCACGCCCTGGAACATGCCCAGCAGCAGGCCGGCGACGATGGCGCCGCCGATGCTGTCCAGGCCACCGAGCACGGCCACGGCGATGCCCATCAGCAGCAGTTGCGAAAGCGACTGGTCCACCCCCTGGATGGATCCCCACAACGCACCGGCCAGGGTTGCCACAGCCGCCGACATCGCCCAGGACAGCGCGACGCCGCGTTCGACTGAGATGCCGACCGACCATGACGCCGTGTAGTCGTCGGAAATCGCCCGCAGCACGATGCCCATGCGGGTGCGGAAGAACAACACGAAGAAGCCGAACAGCAGCAGCGCTACGACGCCGCCGGCCACGTAGCTGCGGTTGATCAGCACGTCGCCCAGGAAGAGCGGGTCCGAGGAGATCGGCAAGGGCAGCACCCGGTTGGTACCGCCCCAGACGACGAGCGCTGCTGCCCGCACGAAAATATCGAGCGCCAGCGTCATCATCAGGATCATCACCAGCGGCCGGCCTGCAAGCCGGCGCAGCGCCACGCGCTCGATGCCCATGCCGATCAGGAACATCAGCACCATCGCGACCGGCAAGGCCACCCACATCGGCGCCTTCAACGCCTCGAAGACGGCCAGCGCGACGAAGGCGCCAAGCATGGCCAGCGCCCCCTGGGCCAGGTTGGGCACCGAAGACGACTTGTAGATGAGCACGATGCCCAGTGCGACCAGCGAGTACATCAGGCCCGACAGGGCGCCGTTGATGGCCAGTTCGAGGAACAGCGACAAGTCCATGGTCAGATATTCCTCAGCACCAGGTTGCGTTCGATCACGCCGGTGTCACCGGTGTCGTAGGTGATCTGCGCCTTCATGACGATCGATTCGTCACCGGCATAGAGCGCCTGGATGACGGATGCGTAGCGCTCTTCGATGACGCTTCGGCGCAGCTTGCGGGTGCGCGTGATCTCGCCGTCGTCGGGGTCGAACTCCTTGTGAAGGTCGACGAAGCGCCGGATGCGCAGCCCCTCGGGCAGAGCCTCGTTCAGACGCCGGATCGCGCTGGCGACCAGCTCGCACACCTCGGCCTTCTGCGACAGGTCGGCGTACGAAATGTAGGGAATGCCGCGCACCTCGGCCCAGTGACCGACGGCGTCACCATCGATGCACACCATCGCGCAGAGGAAGTCGCGCCCGGTCCCGAGCACGGCCACGTCCTTGATGTAGGGGCTGAACTTGAGCCGGTTCTCGATGTAGTTCGGGATGTAGCGCTCACCCTTGGCGGTGTGCACGACTTCGGCCACCCGGCCAAGCACGACCAGGTGGCCGTCGGGTTCAATGTAGCCTGCGTCGCCGCTGTGCAGCCAGCCGTCGATGAGAGTCTTGCGCGTCGCTTCCTCGTTCTGGAAGTAGCCGCTGAAGACGCTCTCCGAGCGCAGCAGGATCTCGCCGTCGTCGGCGATCTTCGCCTCCACGCCGGGCAGCGGCCGGCCGACCGTGTGCAGGCGCACTTCGTCGGCGGCCTGCACGGCGTTGAACGCACTGCTCTCGGTCTGCCCGTAGAGCTGGCGCAGGTTGATGCCCAGCGCTCGATAGAACAGGAAGGTGTCCTCGCCCATCGCCTCGCCGCCGGTCAGTGCCACGCGCATCCGGCTCAGCCCGAACTGGTCCTTCAGGGGTCCGAACACCAGCATCTCGCCCAGACGGCATTGCAGGCGCTGCATCGCGGTCGGGGTCTTGCCATCGAGCTTCAGCCGCTCGACGGCGACGCCGACATCGATGAAGTGGTCGAAGACGCGCTTCTTCAGCGCCGTGGAGTCTTCCATGCGGACCCGGATCGAGGTCAGCATGTTGTCCCAGCTGCGCGGCGCGGCGAGGTAGAGCGTGGGCGCGATCTCGCGCAGGTTGCGCAGCACGGTTTCCGAGCGTTCCGGAATGTTGATGATGAAGCGCAGCGCGATGCCTGCGGCCATGGTGACGGCGAAGTCGCCGATCCAGGCCATCGGCAGGTAGGCCAGGATGTGCTCGCCCCAGCCGAAGACCTTGCCTTGGTAGGCGTTGCGCACTCCAGCGAGCACGTTGCGCTGCTGCAGCACCACGCCCTTGGGCTTGCCGGTGGTGCCCGACGAGTGCACGAACACCGCCGGGCCCTCGGGTACCGCCCGATTGACAAGATCGTCGCGCAGATTCGGTTCGTTGCGCAGGCGGGCGGCGCCGGCCTCGCGCAGCTGCTCCCACGAGGCTAGGCCATCGACCTTGTAGTGGTTGAGACCGCGCGGGTCGTCGTAAACGATGTGCCGCAGCGATGGCGCGTTCTCGCGCAGTTCCAGCAGCTTGTCGACCTGCTCCTGGTCCTCGGCCAGCGCAAAGCGCGCTTGCGCCTCGCCGGCGAAATGGAGAACCTCCTCGGGCGTGGCGTCAGGGTAGACCGGCATCGCATAGCCCTTGAGCGCGCCGGCGGCCAGCATGCCCAGGTACAGGCGAACCCGGTTGTCGCCGAGCACCAGCATCGAGTCCCCGGCGGTGAACCCCAACTGCTCGAGACCGGCCGCGATGGAAAGCACCTCGTCGAGCACTTGCTGCCAGGTGAATTCCTGCCAGATGCCGAGCGCCTTCTCGCGCATGGCGATCTGGCGCCCATGGCTGCCGGCGTTGATGGCCAGCAGCCGGGTCAGGGTGGTCTGCGGGTTCAGGTCCCACTGCCGCGCCATCGCCGCAGCGTGGGCAAGGTCTTCACGCTGCATGCTGCTGCGCCTTTCCGAGGTAGGCTTCGATGACGCGCGGGTTGGCGACCACGTCGCGCGGCAGACCGGTGCCGATGACCTCGCCGTAGTTCAGGGCCATGATGCGGTCGCAGATGCCGATCACGACATCCATGTGGTGTTCGATCAGCAGCACCGTGATGCCGCGCTCGTCGCGCGCGTCGAGGATGAAACGCGCCATGTACTCCTTCTCCTCCTGGTTCATGCCTGCCATCGGTTCGTCCAGGATCAGGAACTCCGGCTCGGCGACCAGCGCGCGGGCCAGTTCCACCCGCTTCTTCAGGCCGATGGGCAATGTTTCCACCGGCTCGTCGCGCACGCCCTGAAGCTGTAGGAACTCGATCGTCTCCTCGCACAGCCGGCGGTGCGCGATTTCCTCGGGCTGGCTCAGCCACCAATACAGCGCCGTCTTGACGACGCCGGGGTTCAGGTGCACATGGCGGCCGAGCAGGATGTTCTCGAGCGCCGACATGCCGTTGAACAGCGCCAAGTTCTGGAAGGTACGGGCGACATGCTGCCGCGCCACCTTGTGCGGCTTCATGCCCGTGATCTCCGTGCCGTTCAGCAGGATGCGGCCCTTCTGCGGCGGGTAGAACCCGGTCACGGCATTGACCAGTGTTGTCTTGCCGCTGCCGTTGGGGCCGACCAAGCCGAAAATCTCGCCGCGGTCGATGCGCAAGTCCACGCCGGTCACGGCCACCAGGCCACCGAAGCGGCGTTCGATGCCCTGGCACTCAAGGACCGGTACAGCCTCGTTGGCAGACTTCAAGTTGCTGTCCCCTGCAGATTGGTTACCTGCCTAATGTTAGGCGCGTCTATGTACTTTGTCGGCACTGAAAGTCTCCGGGCCCCCGAGTCGGAGCCATTCTTCTGCGATCCTGCCTGCGATCTACCGAACTCGACCCGCGGGAGGCTGTGATCACCCCGCCAAACGCCGGCTCGCAAGTTGCTGCAGGCCGTTGTTCTAACAAGCGTTCGGCATAGCGTCAATGGACACTTACCCTCTGGCGCGCGAGCCTAGGCCACCTAGAGTGCGCTGGGATCCGCGCATTCCCTGATTGGCCACGCATCTGGAGACGGACGCATGTGCAACCCTTTGGGCGCCCGCGGCGGATCGGGGAGACTCTTCATGTCGCTCGCACAAGCCCTTGGCCGATTTGTTGCCGACCTCGACCTGACGAAGGTTCCGCCACCCGTGGTCGAGAAGGCCCGCACCTGCCTGCTCAACGGCTACGGCATCGCGCTGGGTGGGCACGCGACGCCCTTCGCCCCGGTGGCGCGGCGGTCGGCGCTGGCGCTCGACGGCGAGCGCAGCGGCGGCGCCACCTTGCTCGGCGACGGGCGCAAGACCTCGGTCGACGGCGCCGCGCTGGCCAACTCGGCGCTGTTCCACGGCCGTGCCCAGGAAGATACCTGCGGTGCCGGGCACTTCGGCACCATCATGATCCCGCTGCTGACGGCGCTGGTCGAGGCACGCGGCCTGCCGGTGGCGCGCATGCTGCCGGCGCTGATCGCCGGCTACGAGGTCGGCGGCCTGCTCGAATCGGCGTACGGGCCGAAGACGACGCCCGCCGGGCTGCGCGCGTCGCCGCTCTACGGCACGCTGGCCGCGGCAGCGGCCACGTCGCATCTGCTGGGCCTGGACGCCGAACGCAGCGCCGCAGCGCTGGCGAACGCGGCCTCGTTCACCGGCGGCATGCTGCAGTCCTTCGCCGACGGCACCGACGAATGGCGCTACCAGGTCGGCGTGGCCGCACGCAACGGGCTGGTCGCAACCGAACTCGCGCGCGCCGGTTCGCGCTCGGCGCCGGGCGCTTTCGAGGGTCGCTCGGGCTTCGTCAAGGCATACGCGCGCAGCGATTGCGATGTGCCCGCCCTGCTGGCACGGCTGGGGACGGAATGGTCGGTGCAGCGGGTCACCTTCAAGCCCTTCCCGGTGTGCGCCTTCAACCAGACGCCGGTGACCGGCGCGCTGATCCTGCGCGACAGGCTCGAGGAGCGGGCCCTGAAGCAGGTGCGCGTGCGCATGAATCCCTTCGAGACCGGCTACGCCGGCATGGATGCCAAGGGCCCGTTCGACTCGATCTCGGGCACGCTGATGAGCATCCCGTTCTGCATCGCGCTGACGCTGCTGCGCGGCACGCCGAGCATGGCTGCGATGACGACCTACGACGACGCCGAGGTCAACGCGCTCACCGAGCGCATCGAGCTGGTGACCGACGCCACGGTGCCGGTGCTGTCCTGCGTGATCGAGGCCGAGACCGCCGACGGCGCGCGGCTGGTGCAGGACCAGCGCATGACCGTGGCCGATTTCGCCTACGACTGGGACACCGACTCGAAGCTGGTGCGGCGCATCGGCGCCGAGACCGGCGTGCCGGCGGCGGCCTACGACCGCGTGGAGGCGTTCTGCCGCGCGCCCGAGCGGGCCGGCATCGCCGCGGTGCTGGAGGCCTTCGCGATGCTGCCGAAGCCGCCGGCCGGCTGAAGCAGCTCAGGGCAGCGTCGCTGCCGCCTCCTGCGCGTACAGGCGCAGCAGAGCGTCGCGTCGTGCCGGGCCGCCGGCGAACTCGATGTCGCGCACGCGGTGCGGGTCGATCTGCGTGCGCAGCCGCTGCAGCAGCGCGGCATCCGGACGGGGCGTGTACGGCACGCCGCCCACCGCCACGGCGGCCGGCGTGCGCTCGCGCAATTGCTCGTGCGTCACGCCGGGGTGGCGGCTGAGGGCGCGCGCGCCGGCCGACGTGAACTCGAACACCGCGAGGTCGGTGACCATCACCACATGGCCCACGCCCGGCGCGTGCGCGGCCAGCGGGTCGGCGACGACGAAGTCGACCGCATCGACGAAGCAGCGGCTGTCCTGCTGCGGCAGGTAGACGAGGAAGGGTTGTGCGATCTCGGCCAGTTCGGCCAGCCCCGCCAGGCCGGCGAAGCGGCGCAGACGCCCCTGTTTGTCGGCGACGCGCAGGCTGTTGATGCGCCCTTGGACGTCGATCTGCAGCGGGCGCACGAACTGGCGCACACGCCCCGACAGGCGCGGCATCATTTGGCCGATCCATTCGGGCGCCTCATAGCGCCGCAGCGCGCCGATCTGGGCGGCGCGTTCGCTACGGCTCAGGAAAGCGGGGCGCTGGGCGCGCGTGAGCGTCAGCGCCGCCGGGTCTTCGAGCGCGGGGCCGTGGCCATGCGTGCGCGCCTGCGCCAGCAGCGCGGCGACCTGGTTCAGCGCAGAAGCCAGGCCGAGTTGGATGACCTCGGCGCGCAGCAGCCAGTCGCTCATCGTGCAGACCATCATCTCGGCCACGTCGGCCGGCGCGGCGGGTGCGTCGCTGCGGGTCTCGTTGTCGTTCATCGCGCCCTTCCTTCGAGCCGGGCACGGGCCCAGCCGGTGACGGCGTCGCGCTCGAGCGACGTGTAGTCCAGCAGTGTCGGCCAATCGGCCTCGTAGCCGGGCAGGCAGCCGCCGGGCCGGGCGCCGCCGGGCGCGTGCACGACCCTGCTGACCAGGGCTTCGGTGAGGTCGGCTTCGACGCCACCGGCCGTGATGTCGTCGACCAGCTCTTCGCAGGTCACGACGGTGCGCTGCGCTGCCAGCGCCAGCAGCCGGTCGGCCGCCCGGTGGCCACCGAACACCGCGTTGCCTTGGCGGTCGGCGCGCCAGGCATGCACGTAGGCGACCGTGATCGGCAGGGGCGGGATCGCGAGTTGCTCCTCGTCGGTGTAGGGGCAGCGCACGCGGCGCAAGTCGGGCCGCACCTGCGCCAGCGCCACGCCATGGCGCGCCGGCAGCGGCAGGAAGGACGCGCCCTCGACCGCCGCGTTCAAGCCCAGCATCAGCGAGGTCTCGGTCTCCTCGATCACGTCGCAACCGGCCTTCAGCCCCGGCCCCATGCCCAGCGCCTCCATGCCGAGGTAGAAGCCGCGCACGCGCTGCGCCACGCCGGCGGCGACCAGCAGATCGGTCTCCACGCCGCCGGTCAGCACCAGCAGTTCGTCGAAGCGCAGACCGTGTGCGGCCCAGTGCATCGCGACGGCCAGCGGCCGGCGGCTGAAGCTCCAGCCGCCGAGCGCGACGCGCGCCGCGCCGCGCGCGAGTTCGGCGGCGTCGGCCAGACTCGCCAGCTTTCCGTTCGACAGCGCCATCTACAGTCCCATGCCGCGCGCGATGATGTCGCGCTGAACTTCCATCGCGCCGCCGCCGATCTCGAACAGCTTGGCGTCCTGGAAATGCATCGGCAGACCCGAGTCGACGGTGTAGCCGTAGCCGCCCAGCAGGTGCAGGCCGGTGTAGGCGCAGTGCATGTAGCACTCGGCGCCGGCCACCTTGGCGAACGAGGCCTCGTTGTGGCAGGCGCCGGTCTTCTCGAGCACGCTGGCGCCGCGGTAGACCAACAGCCGCGCGGCGTCGGTGCGCAACTGCATGTCGACGATCTTGTGGCGCACCGACTGCAGCTTGGACAGCGGCTTGCCGAACTGCACGCGCTGCTTCAGGTAGGCCACCACCTCGTCGATGATGGCCTGCGAGGCGCCGACGCCGATGGCGCCGTGGTACAGGCGCTCGTTGTCCAGCCCGCCGAGCACACATTGCCAGCCCTTGTTCTCTTCCCCGATCAGCGCGTCGGGCGGCAGCACCAGGTCGCGGAAGTGGGCCGAGAAGGTCGGCACCGGCCCCAGGCCCATGGTCTCGATGCGGGTCAGCTCGATCGCCGGGTGGCTGCCCGGGTTCGGGATCAGGAAGGTCGAGATGCCCTCCTGCTTGACGGCATGCGGGTCGGTGCGTGCGGCCAGGATCAGGAAGCCCGCCGACTTGGCCTGCGAGCAATACAGCTTCTCGCCGCTGATGACCCAGTGGCCGTCGCTGCGCTTGACCGCCGTGGTGCGCAGCGACGCCGCGTCGCTGCCGGAGCCGGGCTCGGTAAGGCCCAGCGCCATGAAGACCTCGCCGGCCATCACCCTGGGCAGCACCATGTCCTTCTGCGCCTGGGTGCCGAACTTGGCCACCAGCGGCGCCAGGATCACCGCGGCGCGACCCCAGGCGGTGGTGATGGCCGCCGACGCGCGCGCGAACTGCTCGACGAAGGCCAGCATGCCCATCGGGTCGGGCTTCTCGAGTCCGCTGTAGGCCTCGGGCAGCAGGAAGCCGTAGTAGCCCAGCCTGCCGAGCTTCCTGAACAGCTCCTGCGGCGGCTCGACCTTGTCGCGCGCCCATTGCAGCACCTGCTGGCGCGGCATCTCCTTCTCGACGAAACGGCGCGTCGTCTCGGCGATCGCGCGTTGTTCTTCACTCAGTTCGAAATCCATGGGGTCGTGCTCCGGTCAGTTCGTGGTTCGTGGTTCTGGTTCAGCCGCGTCCGGGGGCGGGCCTCGGTCGCAAGGCTCAGGGCATCACGCCGTCCTGTCGTCGAGCACGCGCAGCGTCTTGTAGCCGACGCGCGGCAGGTCGTCGTGGAACGACACTCGGGTGGGCAGCTTCAACTCGGCGTCGAGGTGGGCCTGCAGCCGCTGCGCCACGCCGGTCGTGGCGTCGGCGGCCAGCGTGGCGGGGCGCAGCAGGCGAACTTCCAGCACCTGCGGCTCGACCGCCCGGCGCACCAGGGCGAACTCGAGGTTGCGGCCTTCCTCGCTGCGCGACAGCGCGGTCTCGACCTGGAACGGATAGACGGCGCCGCCGCGCACCGGCACGCGGTTGGCCAGCCGGTCGAGCAGCGTGAAGCGGCGCGACGTGCGGCCGCAGCTGCACACGCCCGGGTGCACACGCACCATGTCCTCGGTCCGCCAGCGCACGTGTGGCGTGGCGCGGCGGTAGAAGTCGGTGATGACCATCTCGCCGACGTCACCCTCGTGCACCGGCGCGCCGGTGGCCGGGTCGATGACCTCCACCAGCGTCATGTCCTCGCCGTGCCAGTGCTCGCCGTCGTGGGCCGGGCACTCGGTGCTGAAGAGGTTGAAGTCCGAGCCTTGTCCCGACAGCGTCGTGACCTCGATGCCCAGCGTCTGGCGGAACTGCGCGCGCGCCTCGGGGCCGAGCGCCGCGCCCATCAGGATCGCGCGCCGGTAGGGCAGCGCCCCGCCTTCGGGCGTGGCCGCGGCGTGCTGGGCCATGGCGCGCAGCGTGGCCACGCCGGCCTGCAGGAAAGTGGGCTTGAGCGAGCGCGCGACCTCGACATAACGCGGCACCTGCGCTGGCTCGTGGTTGTCGCGGATGATCCACTGCGCGCCGGCGCGCTGCGCGCCGAGGCGGAAGATGTCGGCCGCCGGCGTGAACGGCGTGACCAGCATCTGCAGCACATCGCCCGGCCGCAGCCCGCTGCACCAGAACAGGCGCGCCGCCAGCTCGACGTTGTGGTCCAGGTCGTGGGCGTCGAAGGCCTGGTAGGTCTGGCGCCCGCTGGTACCGGCCGACGGGCCCGACAGCACGATGTCCTCGCGCGGCACGCACAGGTGGGGCAGGGCGCTGCCGACGCGGTCCATCGCGGCGCGCAGCTCGTCCTTGGTGCTCAGCGGCACGAGTGCGGCAAAGTCGGCCAGGCTGCGCACCGCAGCCCGGTCGACGTGCGCGAGGCGCTCGCGCTGCATCGGCGAGCGTTCCTTGACCCAGGCCAGCAGCGCCTGCACGCCATTGAGCTGCAGCGCCTGCCGGACTTCCGGCGCCATGCCTTCGGCCGCGGCGTCCCACATGGCACGCGCGTCGCTCATCGCGCTGCGTCGCCGCTGACGAGGCGGAACACCGGCAGCGGCACCTCGCGTTCGGGAAATGCCACCTGCACCCGCTTGTCGACCGCCATGTCCTCGGGCTTGCCTTCGATCTCGGTGAACAGGAACCAGTCCTCGTCGAGCCGCACCAGGCCGATGGTGTAGGGCGAGCGCGCACGCCACACCGCCGAGGGCGGCCGATGCACGACCGAGTAGCTGTAGATGCTGCCCGCGCCCTTGGACTCTTCCCACGCCGGCGTGGCACCGGCCTCGCACATCGGGCAGATCGAGCGCGGCGGGAAGATCGCGCCGCGGCAGGCCGGGCAGCGCTGGAACAGCAGCCGGCCTTCCTTGACGGCGCCCCAGTAGGGCAGCGCGTCCTGCGTGACGCGCGGGGTCGGGAACGATTCGGTGTAGTCGGCGAATTCGCCTTGTTCCAACATGATCTGCGTGCTCCTATTGCGCCTCGGTGCCGAGGATGAGGGCGCTGTGGCAGGCCAGCATGCCGCCGGCCGAATACGCCATCGCGCGCTTCGGTGAGTTGCCGGCCTTCAGGCCGAGCGGGTCGCCGCGCAACTGGCGCACGGTCTCGACCAGCGAGTCGGCAGCCACCGAGATGCCGGGCTGGCCGAAGCCCATCCAGCCGCCGTTGGTGTCGACCGGAAAGTCGCCGCCCGGGCGCATGCGCCCGCTGCGCACCAGGTCCATGGCGCGGCCCTTGGGCGCGAAGCCCAGGTCTTCGAGCTGCACGAGCACGGTGTGCGAGAAGTTGCCGGCGAGGGCACCGAGCTGCATGTCGGCGGGCGTCATGTCGGCCATCGCGTAGGCCTCGCGCGCGGCGTGCGCGGCGCCGGTGGTGGTGATCGCCGGCAGCGGCCCGAGCGGGATGCGGCTCTTGCGCAGGTTGATGCGCTCGCACAGGTACTCGTGCGTGGTGCAGGTGCCGAAGCCGTGGATGTAGATCGGGCGCTTGGCCTGCCTGGCACGTTCGACGCTGGTGACGACGAAGGCGCCGGCGGTGCCGCCCGGCCCCCAGGTGGCGCACATCCAGCGCCGCAGCGGCGACGAGATGTAGGGCGAGCGCATCACGTCGTCGACGGTGATCAGGCCGTGCCTGCGCTTGGCCGCTTTCGGGTGATGGATCGCCCATTCCTGGCGCTGCACCGCGACCTCGGCGAAGTCTTCCTCGGTGACGCCGAACTCGTGCATGTAGCGGCAGGCGAGCTGCGCGTAGATGGTCGGAATCGTCGGGCCGTAGGGAAACTCGAACTGCGGGCAGGCGTCGGTGGCCGCGCCCACCGCGGTGGCGTCGATGAACAGCTCGACCGCATCCGACTGCACGCACAGCACGTAGTCGGCCACGCCCGAGGCGATGGCCAGTGCGGCCTGTCCAATCATGGCGTTGACGCCGGCACCGTGGAAGGTGATCTCGGTCGTCATGCGCACCGGCATCTGCATGTGCGAGGCGAAGATGTTGTTCCACTGCGGCCGCCGGTCGGCCCAGGGCGAGCGGCCGGTGAGCAGGATGTCGATGTCGTCCTTGCGGATGCCGGCGTCCTTGAACGCGGCCCAGCTCGCCTCGGTGGCGAGCTGCAGCGGGTCCTTGACGTCCTGCTTGTCGGCGTAGGAGTCACCCATGCCGATGATGGCGGCGACGCGGCCGAGGGAGCGGTCGGGGGTTTTCACGAGTTCGGTCCTTTCAGTCGCACGGCAAGCCGAGTTGCTTGGCGATCACACGCAGCTGGATCTCGTAGGAGCCCACGGTCACCGGCGCGACCAGCGCGTCGAGCGCCATGCGCATCACCGGCAGTTCCTCGGTGATGCCCCAGCCGCCGCCGATGTGCAGCGCGTTCTGCGTCACGCGGTACACGGCCTGGGTGACGAACAGCTTCGCGGACGAGACGTCAAGGATGATGTCCTTGATGGCCGCGCCGCTGTCCCAGCGCTGCGCCGCGTGGTAGGTGTACAGGCGCGAGGCTTCGACGTCGACATGGCCCTGCGCCAGCATGAAGGCGATGCTCTGGTTGGCGCCGATCGGCTTGCCGAACTGCTGGCGCACCTTGGCGTAGTCCAGCGCCCAGGCCAGCGCCGTCTGCATGTGGCCGAGCCAGCGCGCGGCCACCATCACGCGCTCGCGGTTGAAGCCGGCCATGATCGCGCCGAAGCCGGCGGTCAGGCGGCGCGACTCGGGCACGCGGGCGTTGTTGAACAACACGCGGTAGGTCGGCAGCGGCCGGTTGGCGTAGGTCTTGATTTGCGAGGTTTCGACGCCCGGCGTGTTGCGGTCGACGGCGAAGAAGTGCATGCCGCGCCGGCCCTGGGTGGGGTCGGTGCGCGCCAGCACCAGCATGGTGTCGCAGTCGCCGCCCAGCGTGATGAAGGACTTGATGCCGTCGAGCACCCACTCGTCACCCTGGCGCGTGGCGGTGGTCTTGAGGTTCTGCACGTCGCTGCCGGCTTCGGGCTCGGTGACGGCCAGCGCGAGCAGGCAGTCGCCGGCGATGTTGGCGCGCACCAGGTCGTGGTGAATCGCGTGGCCGTGCTCGGCCAGCAGCGAGCCGGCCACGCCCTGGATCAGCGCCATGATGGCCAGGTTGGGGTTGGCCTTGGCCTGCTCTTCGATCGAGATCGCTTCTTCGGTGACACCGAGGTCGGCGCCGCCCATCGACTCGGGCGCGTGCAGGCCGATCAGCCCGGCCTTGGCGGCGGCGACGAAGAACTCGCGCGGGAAGCGCGCCTCGCGGTCGGCCTGCTGCCAGCGCGGCTTGATCTCGCGCTCGGCGAACTTGCGGCACATGTCGCGGAAAGCTTCGCGGTCGACGCTGTTGGGAGGGACGCGGCGTTCGGTTTGGCTCATGGGAATCGATGCGGTGATGAAGGTGTGTGGGGTCGGCGATCAGGCCTTGGCCGGGGCGCGCGAGATCAGCACGCCGGCGGTTCCGCGCTGCGCCAGCGCGCCGTCGCTGCCGAGCACACGGATCTCGAGCCTGACCGCGCCGGCGCTGCTGCCCTTGGCCGAGCTGAGGTCGATCACGAAGCACTCGACCTGGACCTTGTCGCCAACGAACACGGGGCCGTAGAACCGCCATTCGCCGACGTCGAGCATGACCTGCAAGGCGCTGCCGAAGACGCCGTTCAATTCGGCCAGCACCTTGGCGATGACGAGCGGCCCGTGCGCGATCAGGCGCCCGTAGCGCGTGGTCTTGGCGTACTCGGGGTCGACATGGATGGGGTGGCGCGCGTCCAGCAGGTCGGCGTAGCCGGCCACCAGCTCGGCGCTGCAGTCGAAGCCTGGCAGAGGCAGGCGCATGCCCGGGCGGATGTCGCCGAGCCAGAGGGGTTTGGAAGCTTGCATGGGTCGAGTCTCTTCGCGGCGCGTTGCTACCGGGTCATTCCGGCTGGATGTTGAATTCCTTGATCAGCCGCACATAGTTCTGCGACTGTTCGCGCGTGAACTCGGCCAGCCCTTGCGGCGTCGACGGCACGGCGTCGATGCCCATCGCGAGCAGGCGGCTGCGGATGTCGGGCCGCTGCAGGATGGTTGTGATCTCGCGATTCAGCCGTTCGACGGCGTCGCTGGGCATGCCGGCCGGGCCGTACAGCGCCCACCAGGCCGGCATGTCGGCAAAGCCCTTGAGGCCGGTTTCGGCAATGGTCGGCACATCGGGGAACAGCGCCGTGCGCTGCGTTGCGGTGGCCAGCAGCGCCCGCACCTTGCCCGCCTTGACCTGCCCGTTGGCCGTCACCAGGTCGGTGAACATCAGGTGCACGCGGCCTGCCAGCAACTCCAGCAAGGCCGGTGGCGTGGACTTGTAGGGCACATGCACCATGTCCACGCCGATCGACTTCTGCAGCATGCCGCCGTACAGCACGCCACCGAGGTTGCCGCTGGCGTAGTTGAGCTTGCCCGGGTTGGCGCGCGCATGCGCAACCACATCGTCCAGCGTCTTCCACGGCTGGTCTGCCGCCACCACCAGCACGTAGGACGTGCCGGCCAGCCGGGTGATGGGCGTGAAGTCGCGCAATGGGTCGTAGCTGACGCTGCGCAGGATGCCGGCCGGGTTGGCGACGATGGAGTTGGTGGCGGCGACCACGGTGTAGCCGTCGGGCGCCGACTTGGCCACGTGCTCGACGGCCAGGACCGTCATCGCGCCGGGCTTGTTATCGACGACCACGCTCTGGCCGAGTGCGGCGCCCAGCGGCTCGGCGACGATGCGCAGGAAGGTGTCGGTCGCCGACCCGGGGCCGAACGGCACGACAAGGCGAACCGGCTTGTTCGGATACTGCGCATGGGCGGCCAGCGGGGCCAGGCCCAACAGCAGGGCGAGGGTCAAGCCGCGCGACAGGTTGCGCGCGGCGCTTGCGAAGCGAGGGGTCATGCTTGTCACCGTTCGCCCTGGCGGGCCTTGGTAGGTCGGGTTGATGGTGCGGCCGCCACCGATGAGACGGTGTTCTCGAGTGGCTTGTGGGTCGCGTGGACCGGGCTCGCTGCATGCCCGCCCAGGGTCCACGAGACCTGGCGCGCTGCCTCGACCACCAGTGCGGCGAGCAACTCGCGTCGCGGCTCGAGCCGGTCGATCGGGACGCCGATGCCGATGGCATGGCGCACGCGGCCGTCGCGCTCGATGACCGGTGCGGCCACGGCGCCGGCGCCTACTGTGTGCTCACCCTGTGTCACCACGACTCCGCTGCGGCGTACCTCGTCGACGATGCGTCGCAGGCGTGCCCGATCGGTGACGGTGCGCGACGTGCGCCGCGGCATGTCGTTCTCGGCCAGGTAGCGACGGATGAACGACGGCTCCTGAAACGCCAGCAGCGCACGGCCCATGCCGGTGCAGTACAGCGGCCAGCGCGAGCCGACACGCGGCGAATAGCGGATGTCCTGCTGGCTGTTGATGACGTCGATGTACAGCGCTTCGGCACTGCGTTCGTCGAGCGTGGCGAGCATCACGGTCTCACCGGTCCGGGCCATCAGTTCGGCCGCCACCGGGCGCGCCGCAGCCAGCACGCCCGCATCGGCGGCGATGATCGCGCCCAGCCGCATCGCCGCCGGGCCCAGCGCGTAGCGGGCATCACGCAGGCTCACGTAACCGGCGCCGACCATCACCCGCAGGTGGTTCAGCAGGCTGGTTTTCGGGATCTGCAGCGCTTCGGTCATCGCTGCCAGCGACATCCCGTGCGTCGCGGCGGCCAGCAACTCGACGATCTGCATCACGCGCAATGGCGACTTGGGGCCGCTGTAGTCGTCGCTGGCGGAACCGTTCACGGAGTCGGAGGGCCGTTTCACTATTGGTATGATAGTCCAATATTGGATCGAGCCCGGAGGACGGCCGTGGCCAACCCCTCGTGTGAAGCGAACTGGCCGAGGCCAAGGAACGCCTGGATCGCCTGCTCGGTTGATATCTCATCGTTGGAGGAGGACGGACCATGAGCCAGGGACCGCTGAGCGGCATGAAGGTGGTGGAGTTCGCCGGCATCGGGCCGGGCCCGATGTGCGGTATGTTGCTGGCCGACCTGGGTGCCGAGGTGCTGCGTGTGGACCGGCTTGCGCCCAGCGGCCTGGGCATCGAGCGGGCACCGAAGTTCGATCTGCTGAACCGCGGCAAGCGCTCGATCGCGGTCGATCTGAAGGCCGCCGAAGGGGTGGCGTTCGCGCGCCGGCTCGTCGCCTGCAGCGATGCACTGATCGAGGGCTTTCGGCCGCAGACGATGGAGCGGCTCGGCCTGGGCCCCGAGCCTTGTCTGGCGCAACAACCCAAGCTGGTCTACGGGCGCGTCACCGGCTTCGGACAGACCGGGCCGCTGGCGCTGGCCGCTGGGCACGACCTGAACTACATCGCCTTGTCGGGTGCGCTGCATGCGATCGGCCGCGCCGGTGCGCCGCCGACACCGCCGCTGAACCTGGTCGGCGACTTCGGCGGTGGCGGTCTGCTGCTCGCGTTCGGCATGCTCGCGGCGCTGTGGAACACGCAGCGTGGCGGTGACGGGCAGATCGTCGATGCCGCGATGGTCGATGGCGCGGCGATGCTGATGACCTCGCTCTACGGCATGCTCGGCAGCGGCATGCACACCGGGCCGCGCGGCACCAACCTGCTCGACTCGGGCGCGCCGCACTACGAGGTGTTCCGCTGCGCCGACGGCGGGTATGTCTCGGTCGCGCCGATCGAGATGAAGTTCCGCAAGGTTCTGCTCGAGCGCATGGGGCTGGCCGCCGACGCCTTCGACTTCGACGACCCCGCGCGCTGGGCCGATAGCAAGACCCGGCTGGCCGCGATCTTCGAGACCCGCACGCGGGCGCAGTGGTGCGATCTGCTCGAAGGCAGCGACGCCTGCTTCGCGCCGGTGCTTGCGCCACTCGAGGCGCCGAAGCATCCGCACAACCAGGCGCGCTCGACCTTCGTCGACATCGGTGGTGTGGTGCAGCCGGCGCCAGCGCCGCGTTTCAGCGCCACCCCGGCGGCGCTGCCGCGTGCGCCGCACAGCGCCGACGATGGGGCGCTCGAACAGGTGCAGCGTTGGGGGATACCGGCGTCGGAACTGGGCGCACTGGTGCAGCGCGGCTTGGTTCGCGCGGGCGGTGCGCGCGCGGGGTGAGCGTCAGGGCACGGCCTGGGCGATCGCCGCACCGCTGCTCAGCATGCGATCGATGTCGGCCGGCGTGTAGCCGGCCTCGGCCAGCAGCTCTCGCGTGTTCTCGCCCAGCAGCGGCGCATGGCGGCGGATGGCCGGCGGCGTGCCCGACCAGGTGCCGGGGATGTTCATCGTGCGGATGCGCCCTTCGCTCGGGTGCTCGATCCACTCGAAGAAGCCGACGTCGGCCAGGTGCGGGTCGTCCATCAGCGTGGCCGGCGTGTGCATGGGCGTCACCGGGATGTCGGCCTTGGCCAGCGCGTCCATCCACTCGGCGGTGGTGCGCTGGGCCATCTGCTCGGTGACGAAGGCGTACAGCGCGTCGACGTTGCGTGTGCGGTCGGCCATGCGCAGGAAGCGCGGGTCGCGCAGCATTTCCTCGCGTCCCAGCATCTGGCAGAAGTTCTTCCAGTGCTTGTCGATGTAGATCAGGACGCAGATGTAGCCGTCCTTGGTCTTGCAGGGGCGGCGGTCCTTGGCGAGCAGGCGCACATAGCCGGCGTCGGCCAGCGGCGGGTCGAAGGTCTGGCCATACATGTGGTCGGACAGCACGAACTGCGCCATGGTCTCGAACATCGGCACTTCGATGGCCTGGCCGCGGCCGGTGCGCTCGCGCGCGAAGAGCGCGGCGGTGACGGCGTAGACGGCGGTCAGGCCGGTGGTGCGGTCGCAGATGTTAGTCGGCAGGTAGCGCGGCTCGCCCGTCACGCGGCCGACCAGCGAGGGCAGGGCCACCGCGCCCTGGATCAGGTCGTCGAGTGCCGGCTTGCCGGCATAGCGCCCGCTTTCGCCGAAACCGTAGGCGCCGCAGTAGATGATGCGCGGGTTGACTGCGGCGACCTCGTCGTAGTTCAGGCCCAGCCGGCCCATCGAGTCGGGGCGGATGTTGAACAGCAGCACGTCGGCATCGGCAATCAGGCGCTTGAGCGCCGCCAGACCGTCGGGGTTGCGCAGGTCGAGCGCGATGCTGCGCTTGTTGCGGTTGAGGGCCAGGTACATCGGGCCCATGCCCTTGCTGCGGCTGGGACCGATGTTGCGCACGGTGTCGCCCTCGGGCGACTCCACCTTGACGACGTCGGCGCCCAGGTCGGCCAGGATCTGCGACGCGAACGGTCCCATCACCACGGTGGTGAGGTCGATGATCCTGACGCCGGCCAGCGGGCCGGGGCCGCTCGCGGTCTTGTCGGTTGTGGAGCTCATGTGTGGGATGAGGGGGGCTTGAAGTAGTCGGGCATGCCGGCGGGCCAGAAGTCGCCCCAGAGCACCATGCCGCCGTCGATGTTGACGGTCTCGCCGGTGATGTACTTGCCCGAGGATGCCGTGAGGTAGACCACCGCCTCGGCGATGTCCTGCACGTCACCGGCCCTGAGCATGGGGTTGGTGCGGAACAGGCCGCCGACGTTTTCTTCCTTGTAGTTGTTGAAGCCGTTGCTCTCGATCGCGCCGGCGCCGATGCAGTTGACGCGAATGCCATGTTCGGCCCATTCGACGGCCAGCGTCTTCGACAGCGCGATCACGCCGGCACGCGAGGCTGCCGTGTGCGCCATGCCGGGCAGGCCGCGGTCCACGGCAGCGGCGATGGTGACGATGCTGCCGTCGCGCTTGCCCTGCCGGACCCAGCGCTTCGCCGTGCCCTGCATCATGTACCAGGTGCCGTTCAGGTTGGTGTCGATGACGGCGTTCCAGCCCTTGTCGGAGAAGTCCATCGCGTGCGCGGCGAACTGCCCGCCGGCATTGTTCACCAGCACGTCGATGCCGCCGAAGCGTTCCCAGACGGCGTCGAGCAGGCCTTCGACCTGCGCCGGATCGCGGATCGTCATCGGGTGCACGAAGACCTCGCGGCCTGACAGGGCGCGCAGCTTCTCGGCGCAGTCTTCCAGCGCGTCGAGCTTGCGGCCGCAGATCGCCAGCGTGGCGCCCAGGCGTGCAAACAGGAAGGCGATCGCCTTGCCGATGCCGCTGCCGGCGCCCGATACCAGAACCACCTTGCCGGCGAACAGGTTATCGCGGTAGACCGTGGGCAGCTCGGCGAGTGCCGCGTCGCCGGGACCGAACCTGGGTTGCTTGTCCGCCGCGGTCATTGCGACTGCCCCTGGGTGAAGTAGGCCGGTTTGGGGATCGTCCACAGCTCGCCCCACAGCACGCCGCCGCCATCGACGTTGAGCAGCTCGCCGGTGATGAACTTGCCGCTGGGCCCGGTGAGGTAGATCACCGCGTGCGCGATGTCCTGCACGTCGCCCTGGCGCAGCATCGGGTTGCCGCGCGGGAAGTTCTCGCGCGCTTCGGCCGAGTACTGCTTGAAGCCGGTGCTTTCGATCACGCCCGGGGCGACGCAGTTGACGCGGATGTTGTGCGCTGCCCATTCGACCGCGACCGTCTTCGACAGGTAGGTCACGGCGGCGCGCGCGGCGCAGGAGTGGGCCACGCCGGGGAAGCCGCGCTGGAAGGTCAGCACGATGTTGACGATGTTGCCCGGCGTGCCGGTGTCGCGCCAGCGCTTCGCGGCGGCATGCATCATGTACCAGGTCCCGTTCAGGTTGTTGTCGATCACCGCCTTCCAGCCGTTGGGGCTGATGTCGAGCGCGGCCTTCGGGAACTGGCCTCCGGCGTTGTTGACCTGCACGTCCAGGCGCCCGAAGTGCGCGTAGGTGGCATCCAGCAGCTTTTCGACATCGTCGGGCTGGCGAATGTTGGCCTGCTGCACCAGCACGTCGGGGCTGCCCAGCTTGCGCAGCCACGGTTCGCAGGCGTCGAGCTTGGCGCGGTCGCGGCCGCAGATGACGAGCTTGGCGCCCAGCCGCGCGTACAGGAAGGCGATGGCCTTGCCGATGCCGCTGCCGGCGCCGGAGACCATCACGACCTGGCCGTCGAACAGGCCGGCCTCGAAGACGCGCGGCGCCTCCGCCAGCGCGGCATCGTTCCAGCCGAATTGCGGTTCACTCATGGGGTTCACATTCCAGCGTAGTTGGGCCCGCCGCCGCCCTCGGGCGTCACCCAGACGATGTTCTGCGACGGATCCTTGATGTCGCAGGTCTTGCAGTGCACGCAGTTCTGGGCATTGATCTGCAGGCGCTCGTTCTGGTCGTCGTCGCGGACGAACTCATAGACTCCGGCCGGGCAATAGCGGCTCTCGGGGCCGGCATACTTGGCCAGGTTCAGCGCCACCGGCACCGAGGGGTTCTTCAGCGTCAGGTGCGCCGGCTGGTTCTCTTCGTGGTTGGTGTTGCTGACGAACACCGACGACAGGCGGTCGAAGCTGAGCTTGCCGTCCGGCTTCGGATAGGCGATGGGCTGGGCCCTGTCGGCCGGCAGCAGGCATTCGTGGTCGCGCCTGCTTCCGTGCAGCGTCCACGGCGGGCTGGCGATGCCCAGCTTGGGCAGCAGCCACTGCTCGATGCCGGTCATCAGGTTGCCGACCCACTTGCCCTTCTTGAACCAGAGCTTGAAGTTGCGCGTCTGCTGCAGTTCCTCGTTCAGCCAGCTCTGCTCGAAGGCCTGCGGGTAGGCCAGCAGTTCGTCGCGCTGGCGCCCGGCGGCCAGCGCCGGCGCCAGTGCCTCGGCGCACAGCATGCCGCTCTTGATGGCGGCGTGGCTGCCCTTGATGCGCGCGGCGTTGAGGTAGCCGGCGTCGCAGCCGACCAGGGCGCCGCCCGGGAACACCGTCTTGGGCAGGGCCTGCGGAGTGCCGTTGTTGATGGCGCGTGCGCCATAGCCGATGCGCTTGCCGCCTTCGATGTGGGCGCGGATGGCAGGGTGCGTCTTCCAGCGCTGCATCTCCTCGAACGGGCTCATGAAGGGGTTGCTGTAATCGAGCCCGATCACGAAGCCCAGCGTCACCTTGTTGTCGGCCAGGTGGTACAGGAAGCCGCCGCCGAAGGTCTGGTCGCGCATCGGCCAGCCCGCGGTGTGCACCACCAGGCCGGGCTTGGCGCGCGCCGGGTCGACCTCCCACAGTTCCTTGATGCCGATGGCGAAGCTCTGCGGGTCCTTGCCCGCGTCGAGCTGGTAGCGGGCGATGAGCTGCTTGCCCAGGTGGCCACGCGCGCCCTCGGCGAAGACGGTGTACTTGCCGACCAGTTCCATGCCGAGCTGGAAGGCGTCTCCGGGTTCGCCGTCCTTGCCCACGCCCATGTTGCCTGTCGCCACGCCGCGCACGGCACCCTGGTCGTCGTACAGCACTTCGGCGGCGGCAAAGCCGGGGAAGATCTCCACGCCCAGGGCTTCGGCCTGCTGCGCCAGCCAGCGCACCACGTTGCCCAGCGACACGACATAGCAGCCGTCGTTGTGCAGGTTGCGCGGCACCAGCCAGTCGGGCGTGCGCACGCTGCCGGTTTCGGACAGGAACAGCACATCGTCGCCGGTCACGGGCTGCTCGAGCGGCGCGCCCTGCGCCCTCCAGTCGGGCAGCAGTTCGGTGATGGCGCGCGGGTCCATCACTGCGCCCGACAGGATGTGGGCGCCCGGCTCCGATCCTTTCTCGATCACGACCACCGACAGTTCGGCGTTCAGTTGCCTGAGCCGGATCGCCGTGGCCAGGCCGGCCGGACCGGCGCCGACCACGACCACGTCGTACTCCATCGCTTCGCGCGGGCCGAAGCGTTCGATCAGTTCTTTGGTGTTCACTTTCGCAAGGGCGCTCTGGGCGCGCTCGATTCGGAGTCAGGGCTTGGGCGTCGGAATCGGGGGGGCGCGGTCCGGTGCCATCCCGCGCTTGTAGACCATCAGCGTGCGCTGAAAGGTGCACACCACCACCGCATCCTGGTTGAAGCCTTCGGTCGCCACGGTGACCACGCCCAGGTTGGGGCGCGACTTCGATTCACGCTTGTCGAGCACGGTGGAGCGCGAGTAGATGGTGTCGCCCTCGAACACTGGGTGAGGCAGGCGCACCGTGTCCCATCCGAGGTTGGCGAATACGTTATAGGACACGTCGATGACCGACTGCCCGGTGACCAGCGCCAGCGTCAGGCAGGAATTGACCAGGGGCCGCGCAAACTCGGTCTGCGCGGCGTAGTGCGCATCGAAATGCACCGCAGCCACGTTCTGGGTCAGCAGCGTGAACCAGATGTTGTCCTGCTGCGTGAGCGTGCGGCCAAGCGGGTGGCGGTACTCGTCGCCGACGATGAAGTCTTCGAAGAAGCGGCCTTCCCATCCCGGTTTGACGCTCATGCTGCGTCACTCATGGACGAAGGTGCCGTCGAAGACGATCGCCGTGATCTGCTTGACGAAGTCCTGGAACGAGCCCTTTTGCGGGTTGTACCACTCGACCGTCCAGTTCAGCGCGCCGATCACGAAGAGGCGGACCATCGCCGTGCTGGTGTCGGACCGCAGTTCGCCCCGTTTCAGCGCGTCCTCCAGCAGGCCGTCCCAATAGTCCGCGTAGTCGCGACGGATCTTGCGGTGGCGGTTCTTCGCCGTAGTGGGAATCTGACCGTAGATCCGGATGTTGGCCGACGTGAAGTCGCCGTGGTGCAGCAAGCCCCAGAGGTGGCCCTCGATCGCCGCCGCCACGCGCTGTCGGGCGGTCGCCCCTGCCGGCAGCGCGTCGACGCGCTGCTGCACGGCATCGATGACCACCTGGATGCCCTTGTCCAGCACCTCGCCGAGAATCTGGTCCTTGGATTCGAAGTGGTAGTAGATGCTGCCGGCCTTGATGCCGGAGGCGTCGGCCACCTCCCGCAAAGTCGTTGCGGCGTAGCCGTGGTGGCGGAACAAGCGTGCCGCCTCCAGCAGGATGCGGTCACGCGTCGCGCTGTCTACCTCGACTGGAGCAGGAGTTTCGCGGGACTTGGTTGCCATATTGGTGGTCAGTTAGGTTGAGCGATCAAAAATGGTACCAGTGACGGCGCCTATTGCCCTGAAGCCGTGATCTCCTAACTAACGTATGTTCGATGCTATGATAGATCGGACTTGCCGGTGCAGGCAAGCGATACGTTGTCGAGGCGCTTCGTCGGTGTGCGGGCGATGCGTCCCGAGTGCTTCCATCCAGCCACAGGAGTCCGGAACATGCTGCTCAACGAAGACCAGATCGCCCTGCGCGACGTCGCTCGCCGCTTCTCGCGCGAAAAGCTCAAACCCCATTACCAGGCGCGTGAGGCCGAAAAGGGTTTCGACCGCGCGCTGATGAAGGAGATCGGCGCGCTGGGCTTGATCGGTGTGGATCTTCCGGAAGAGTACGGCGGCTTGGGCCAGAGCGGTGTCACCTCGGGCCTGATCACCGAGGAAATCGCCTACGGCGACTTCAACATCAGCTACCTGCAATTGCTGGGGTCGCTGATGGGCGCCATCGTGCACCGCAACGCCAACCCCGAGCTGGCGCGCTACTGGAACAGCCGCCTGGTGGCGGGCGACGCCATCATCGGCCTGGGCTTGACCGAGCCGCGCGGCGGCTCCGATGCGGCCAACCTGCAGGTGAAGGCGCGCCGCGACGGCAATCACTACATCCTGTCGGGCGAGAAGACGTCCATCAGTTTCTCCGACCAGTGCGACGCCATCGTCCTGTTCGCCCGCACCGGCAAGCCCGACGCCGGCGCACGCGGCATCTCGGCCTTTCTCGTGCCGATGGATTCGCCGGGCATCCAGCGCACGCGCTTCAACGACGTGGGCAGCAAGATCATCGGGCGCGGCTCGGTGTTCTTCGACGACGTGCGCATCCCGGCCGAGAACCTGATGGGCCAGGAAGGCAAGGGTTTCACCGAGGTGATGCAGGGCTTCGACTTCAGCCGCATCCTGATCGCGCTGCAGTGCGTGGCCGCGGCGCAGGCCTCGATCGACGAGACCTGGGAATACATGAAGGAGCGCCAGGCGATGGGTGCGCCCATCGTCCAGTACCAGGGGGTGTCCTTCCCCATCGTCGAGTTCGAGACGCTGCTGGCCGCCTGCCGCCAGCTCTGCTACCACGGCCTGGCGCTGCGCGACGCTGGTCAGCCGCACACGGCGGAAGCCGCGATGGTCAAGTGGATGGGCCCGAAGACCAGCTTCGATGCCATCCACCAGTGCATCCTGACCTTCGGCCACTACGGCTGGTCCAAGGACCTGCCGCACCAGCAGCGCCTGCGCGACGTGATGGGCCTGGAGATCGGCGACGGCACGGCGCAGGTGATGAAGCTCATCGTCGCGCGCGAGCGCGCCGGCCGCGTGGCTGTGCAGTACGCGGCAGAGAACAAGAAATGAGCGCGGCCTCGCCACTCGTCGTCGGCCGCGAAGGCGCCGTCGGCATCATCGAACTGGCGCGGCCCGACAAGTTCAACTGCCTCTCGCTGGCCGTGCATGCGGGCATCGAGGCGGCAATGAACGACTTCGAGAAGCCCGGCTCGGGCGTGCGTGCCGTGCTCATCCGCGCCCAGGGCAAGCACTTCTGCACCGGCGCCGACCTCGACGAGGTCAAGGGTCTGCGCAGCGATCCGGCCAAGATCGACCACTTCATCCGCTACGGCCACGCGGTGCTGCAGCGCCTGGAAGCCAGCCCGCTGCCGGTGGTGGCGGCCTGCCAGGGCCTGGCGCTGGCAGGCGGCAGCGAGCTGATGATGGCCTGCGACGTGATCTTCGCGTCGACCGACTTCCGCATCGGCGACCAGCATGCGCAGTACGGTCTGGTGCCCGGCTGGGGCGGGTCGCAGCGCCTGCCGCGCATCGTCGGGCTGCGCCGCGGCCTCGACCTGTTCTTCAGCGCACGCTGGATCGATGCGCCCACCGCGCTGCAGTGGGGCCTGGTGAACTACGTGGTCGAGCCCGACAAGCTGGGCGAGGCCGCGCTGGCCTACTGCACCCAGCTCAGCACGCGCAGCCGCGGCGGGCTGGCGATCATGAAGCGCCTGGCGCGCCAGGGCATGGACCAGCCGCTGGGCGGCGGCCTGAAGCTCGAGCAGGATGTGATGGCCACCGAGCTGATGAACGACGACGTGAGCGAAGGCCTGGCGGCGTTCGCGGCGCGCCGCCCGCCCGTGTTCAAGTGAACAAGTGAAGAAATAGGCTCCCGGATGACGATCCTTACCTCGCGCGCGTCCACCGCCGACCCCGAGTTCCAGCTCAACCGCAGCGCCTACGAGGCGCTGATCGCCAGGCTGCACGAGCGGCGCCGCAAGGCGCTGGCCGGCGGGCCGCCCAAGGCGCGCGAGAAGCACCTGGCGCGCAACAAGATCCTGCCCCGCGACCGCGTCGAGGTGCTGCTCGATCCGGGCTCGCCCTTCCTCGAACTCGGCATGCTCGCCGGCGAGGGCCAGTACGACGGCGTGCCGCCGGGTGCCAGCATCATCACCGGCATCGGGCTGGTGCAGGGCCGGCCCTGCATGATCATCGCCAACGACGCCACGGTGAAGGGCGGCACCTACTACGGCATGACGTGCAAGAAGCACGTGCGCGCGCAGCAGATCGCCTGGGCGCACCGGCTGCCGTGCATCACGCTGGTCGACAGCGGCGGCGCCTTCCTGCCCGACATGGCCAACATCTTCCCCGACGTCGGCCAGTTCGGCAGCATCTTCAACAACCAGGTGCGCATGTCGGCCGAGGGCATCCACCAGATCGCCGTCGTGCTGGGGCCCTGCACCGCGGGTGGCGCCTACATCCCGGCGCTGTGCGACGAGATCGTGATCGTCAAGGAACAGGGCTTCATGTACCTGGGCGGCCCCGAGCTGACCTTTGCCGCCACCGGCGAGACGGTCGATGCCGAGTCGCTGGGCGGTGCGCAGATGCACTGCAGCCTGAGCGGCGTCACCGACCACATCGCCCACGACGACCGCCACGCGCTGGCGCTGACGCGCGAGATCGTGCGTGAACTCGGCGAGCCGCCCAAGCCGCGCTGGACCAAGCAGCCCAGCCTGCCACCGCGTTTCGATCCGCGCGAGATCCACGCCCTGATCAGCCGCGACCCCAAGATCCCCACCGACACGCGCGAGATCCTGGCGCGTTTCGTCGACGACAGCCGCTTCCAGGAATTCAAGCCGCTGTACGGCGACACGCTGCTGACCGGCTTTGCCCGCATCCACGGCCACGAGATCGGCATCCTCGCCAACCAGGGCGTGCTGTTCCCTGAAAGCGCGATGAAGGCGGCGCACTTCATCGACCTGTGCTGCCAGCGCGACATCCCGCTGCTGTTCATGGCCGACGTCACCGGCTTCATGGTCGGGCGCGCCGCCGAGCAGTCGGGCATCGCCAAGGCGGGCGCGAAGATGATCACCGCGATGGCCTCGGCCAACGTGCCCAAGTACACCATCATCATCGGCGCGTCCTACGGCGCCGGCTACCTGGCGATGTGCGGCCGGCCGTTCAACCCGACGGCGATGTTCGCGTGGCCGAACGCGCGTGCCGCAATCATGGGCCCCGACCAGGCGGCCACCGTGATGGCCCTGGTGCGCCGGCAGATCAACAAGACCGAAGGCCGCGAGTGGACGCCCGAGGAAGAAGAAGCCTTCAAGGCGCCGGTGCGCAAGGTCTATGAAGACTTCCAGCCCGCCGACAACTTCTCGTCCAACCTGTGGGCCGACGGCATCATCGACCCGGTGGAGACACGCGACGTGATGGGCCTGATGCTCGACCTCGCGTCGCGCACGGCGCCCAAGCCCACACCGTTCGGCATCTTCCGCTTCTGACATGCAACGCATCCACAAGGTCCTGATCGCCAACCGCGGCGACCAGCCGACGCCAGTCGGCGCAGCGGCGAAGCCAGATTGCCTGGCACGCGCAGCGTGCGCAGGCGATCTTGCCGCGGGAAACCCATGAACATCAAGAAGGTCCTGATCGCCAACCGCGGCGAGATCGCCTGCCGCATCGCGCGCACCTGCCGGCGCCTCGGTCTGAAGGTCGCCACCGTGCATTCCAGCGTCGACCGGCATGCGCGCCATGTGCGCGAGATCGGCGAGTCGGTCGAACTCGGTGGCGCGGCACCGTCCGACAGCTACCTGCGCATCGACGCCATCGTTGCGGCAGCGCTGCGCGTCGGCGCCGACGCCGTGCACCCCGGCTTCGGCTTCGTCTCCGAGAACCCGGATTTCGTGCGCGCGCTCGACGCCGTTGGGCTGATCTTCATCGGCCCGACCGCCGAAACCATGGAACGGCTGGGCGGCAAGGCGCAGGCCAAGCGCGAGGCCGCGCGGCTGGGCGTGCCGGTGATCGCGGGCAGCGAAGGCGGCATGAACGACGCTGGCGCGGTGGTGAACGCCGTGCGCGGCATGCCGCTGCCGGTGCTGCTGAAGGCCGTGGCCGGCGGCGGTGGCCGCGGCATGGCGGTGGTCGAGAGCCTCGACGGCCTGGACGCCCGCGTGGAAAGCGCGATGCGCGAGGCCGAGAAGGCCTTTGGCAATGGCGAGCTGATCGTCGAGCGCTATCTGCCGCGCGTGCGCCACATCGAGGTTCAGGTCGCGGGCGACGGGCAGGGCCACGCGATCCACCTGTTCGAGCGCGAGTGCACGCTGCAGCGCCGTCACCAGAAGGTGATCGAGGAGGCGCCGAGCGCGGGCCTGCCGCCAGCCTTGCGCGAGCGTCTGCTGGCAGATGCGGTGAAGCTCGCCGCCGGCGTAAACTACTGCGGCCTGGGCACGGTCGAGTTCGTCGTGGCGGGGGACGAGCACCACTTCCTCGAGGTCAACCCGCGCCTGCAGGTCGAACACCCGTTGACCGAGGAGGTGACGGGGCTCGACCTGGTCGAGTTGCAACTGCGCATCGCCGACACCGGCCGGCTGCCGCTGACACAGGCCGACGTGCGCTGCGAAGGCCACGCCTTCGAAGCACGGCTGTGCGCCGAAGATGCCGAAGCCGGCTTCCTGCCGACCACCGGGCGTCTGGACCGCGTCGATTTCTCGCGCGCGGCGGTGCGCATCGAGTCGGGCGTGGAGAGCGGCGACGAGATCTCGCCGTACTACGACTCGATGATCGCCAAGTTGGTGTCGCGCGGCCCGAACCGCGAGGCCGCGCGCCGCGCACTGGCTGCCGGTCTGCGCGACAGCACGGTGATCGGCCTGACCACCAACCTGCAGTTCCTGCACGAACTGCTGCACTGGCCGCAGACCATCGCGGCGACCTTCCACACGCGCCTGATCGACGAGTCTTTCGCCACCGACGCTGCGGCTGCCCGTGCGGCGCCTGTCGTGCCGCCCGAGCATGTGGCCGCGGCCGCGCTGCACTGGATTGCCGCGCAGCGCGCCACTACCCCCGAACTCGGCTGCTGGAGCCAGGCGCAGGGCTTCACCGGCTGGCGCCTGGCCAACGGAGGCCCCGCGCCGGCGCCGTTGCCGAACCTGGTGCTGAAGAGCGGCACGGACGAATGGCCGGTGCGCTTCGGCGCGCCGCAGGCCGACGGCAGCATCGAGCTGGTGCTCGGCGATGCGCCCGAGCGCGCGTCGCTGGCCGTGCTGCCCAGTGGCCACCGGCTGCTGCACTTCGGCGGCCGCACGCTCGAGCTCGCGCTCGTCGGCACTGCGCACAGCATCGAGCTGTCGAGCCCGCTCGGGCGCAGCGTGTTCGACTGCACGCCCTACCTCGGCGGTGCGCTCGCCGACGCCACTGCGGGCGGCCAGCTCGGCGCACCGATGATGGGCAAGGTGGTGGCCCTCAAGGCCGCGGTGGGCGATGCGGTGAAGATCGGCCAGACGGTGGTCGTGCTCGAGTCGATGAAGATGGAGCTGCACGTCACCGCCCCGTTCGACGGCAGCGTAGCCGCTGTGCGCTGCAAGGTCGGCGACATGGTCGAGCGCCACCAGGTGTTGGCCGAGGTGGCGCCGGTCGCGCCGGTCGCACCGGTCGAATAATCTGCACAAGCAAGGAGCAACCGATGACGTCATTCCCGAAGCAGGTCGAGTTCCACGAAGAGGGCCCGCGCGAGGGCTTCCAGATGGAGAAGGCCACCTACCCGCTGGCCGACCGCCTGGCGCTCATCGACGCGCTGGCCGCTGCCGGCCTGAAGCAGGTGCAGTGCGCCTCGTTCGTGAGCCCGCGCGCAGTGCCGCAGATGGCCGATTCGCCCGAGCTGTTCGCGCAGCTGAAGAAGCGGCAAGGCACGCGTTACACCGCGCTCTGGCTCAACGACAACGGCTTCGAGCGCGCGCGCGCCTGCGAACAGGTCGACCTCGACGGCAAGATCGTGTTCTACGTCACCGAGCCCTTCTCGCAGCGCAACAACAACTGCAGCGTCGCCGAGAACCGCGCGCGCCAGCTCGGTTGGATCGACCGCTATATCGCGCTGGGCATCCCGCTCGAGCAGGCCTATGTGGTCACGTCCTTCGGCTGCAACCTCGGCGGCCCGGTGCCGGTGTCCGCCATCACCGACATCGTGCGCTGGCTGGCCGACGTCTGCGCCGATCGCCGCATCCCGTTCCCGGCCTTCTACCTGGCCGACACCATGGGCTGGGCCAACCCGGAAGAGATCAAGCGCCGCGTCGGCGCGGTGCGCGAGATCGTGCCCCAGGCGCGCATCGGCCTGCACCTGCACGATACGCGCGGCCTCGGCGGGGCCAACGTCTATGCGGCGCTGCAGATGGGCGTGGAGTTGTTCGACAGCTCGGTGTCCGGCCTGGGCGGCTGCCCCTTCGCCGAGCACAAGACCGGCTCTGCAGCCGGCAACGTCTGCACCGAGGACATGGCGTTCATGTGTGAGGAAATGGGCATCGCCACCGGCATCGACCTGGAGAAGCTGGTCGAGGCCTCGCGACTGGCCGAGCGCATCATCGGCCGGCCGCTGAACGGCCACCTCATGCACAGCGGCACGCTGGCCGCGATGCGCCGGTGACCTTGCACTCGCACGCGCCGCCGACCACTCGATGACGGCGGCCGGCCCTGAAGACGCGCCAGGCTTGCAGACCGGCCGCGACGAAGACTGGGTGGGTCCGCTGCTGGCGATGCTGGCGGTGCAGACGGCCGTGTCCTTCCTGTCGCGCATTGCGCCCACACTGGCGCCCACACTGGCACCGCGCATCGGCTGGCCGGTCGAGAGCGTGGGTTACCTGTCGTCGACGGTCACCGGTGCCTCGGTCTTCGCGCTGCTGCTGGGCATGCCGCTGCTGCGGCGCTATGGCTCGATGCGCAACCTTCAGGTCGGTCTGGCGCTGGGCGTGCTCGGCGCCTTGCTGAGTGCGGTACCGGAGTCCCTTGCGCTGGTGATCGGCACCCTCCTGATCGGCGTGTCGATCGGGCCGCCGTCGTCGGCCGGCATGGACGTGCTGCAGCGCTTCGCGCCGCTGCGGCATCGCAACCTGCTGTTCTCGGTCAAGCAGGCCGGCGTGCCGCTGGGCGGCGTGCTCGCCGGGCTGCTGCTGCCTTGGGCTTCGCAAGCGTTGGGCATCGGCGTGGCCGTGACCATCGCCGCCGCGATCGGGGCGCTGACGCTGTTCGCGGTGCAGCCCTTGCGGGCCCGCGTCGACGCCGCGCGCGAAAGCACGCTGCTGCTGAACTGGCGGATGTTCCTGTCGCCGAACAACCTGCGCCAGCCGATCGCGGTGCTGGTGGCGATGCCGGCCTTGCGCCGCATGGGCCTGGCCGGCGGCTGCCTGGGCGCGGGGCAGAGCGTGTGGTTCGCGTTCCTCGTCACCTACCTCGTGGTCGAGCTGCACTGGACGCTGACGGCCGCCGGCGCGCTGTTCGCGCTGATGCAGCTGGTCAGCGCGCTCGGCCGGCCGCTGGCCGGCTTCATCTCGGATCGGCTGGGCGACGGCCTGCGCGTGCTGCGCTGGGCGGTGATCGGGTCGGGTCTGACCACGCTGGCGCTGGCGTTCTGCACACCGGCGTGGCCGACCTGGAGCGTGGTCGCGCTGGCAGTGCTGGCCGGCCTGACCGTGGCCAGCTGGAACGGCGTGCAGTTTGCCGAAGTCGCGCGCCTGGCGCCGCCCGAAACGCGGAACGAGACCATGACCGGCGCCACGCTGCTGCTGCTGCTGGCCTATGTCGTGGGGCCGGCGATCTTCAGCCTGGTGGTCGCCGCCGGTGCGAGTTTCGGTGCCGCTTTCGGCGTCACCGCGCTGGTCACGTTTTCGGCCTTGTGGCCATTGTCTCGCGTCAAGGACCAGGGCCGGACGCGCACCTGATGCGCGTTCGCGACGGCGCGGGCTAGCGCGCGACGTTGAGCGGCCTGCGCGTGGTCGATCATGCGCCGATGCAGCAGCCGGCTCCCGCGCCAACCAATAGGCTAACTAACGTATGTTTGATGGCAGAATACGAGGGGGCGAAAGCGCTGCGCCGCACGCCTGCGCATCGGCGGCCCCGTGGGTCGGAGGTCAAATGAAGAGTTCCTGGCGTCTGCAACCGGCTGCACCGGCGGTTTCGAAAGGACACCGCCCATGGCAGTGATGACCAGCCGCGTCGATTGGCGCTCGGTTGCCGGCGTGGCCGCTGCGGCGCGCGGCCGACAGCAGCTCGAGCTGCTGGGCGAGCGCCTCGCGCTGGCCGCCACGGGCGGACGCGACGCGCACATCCAGCGCCACCGCGGCCGCGGCAAGCTGCTGGTGCGCGAGCGCATCGACTTTGTGCTCGACGACGCCAGCGCCTTCCTCGAGCTCTCCCCTCTCGCCGCGTGGGGCCAGTACGGCAACGAGGTGCCGGCGGCGGGCATCGTCACCGGCATCGGCATCGTCGCCGGCCAGCCGTGCATGTTCATCGCCAACGACGCCACCGTGAAGGGCGGCTCGTTCTTCCACGAGACGGTGAAGAAGCACCGCCGCGCGCAGGAGATTGCGTGGCGGCTGCGCCTGCCCTGCCTGTATCTGGTGGACTGCGGCGGTGCCTTCCTGCCCGAGCAGGACCGCGTGTTCCCCGACCGCGACCACTTCGGCAACAACTTCTTCCAGCAATGCCGCATGTCGCAGGACGGCGTGCCGCAGATCTCGGCCGTGTTCGGCGGCTGCACCGCGGGCGGGGCCTACATCCCGGCGCTGTCTGACGAGGTGGTGATGGTGCGCGGCAATGCCCGCATCCACCTGGGCGGCCCGTCGATCGTGAAGATCGCGATCAACGAGACGGTGGACGGCGAGACGCTCGGCGGCGCCGAGATGCACACCCGCGTCTCCGGCGTCAATGACCACCTGGCCGAGAACGAGGCGCAGGCGCTGGCGCGGCTGCGCGAGATCGTCGCCAGCCTGCCGCCGGCGCCGCTGCCGGCGCCGGCGCTGACGCCACGCCCGCCGCTGTACGACCCGGTCGAGCTCGACGCCATCGTGCCGGTTGACCCCAAGCAGCCCTACGACGCGCGCGAGATCATCGCCCGCCTGGTCGACGGCAGCGAGCTGCACGAGTTCAAGCCCGAGTGGGGCTCGACGCTGGTGACCGGCTTCGGCGCCATCCACGGCCAGCCGGTGGGCATCCTCGCCAACAACGGTGCCCTGCTGGCCGAAGCGGCGCTGAAGGGCACGCACTTCATCGAGCTGGCCAACCAGCGTGGCGTGCCGCTGCTGTTCCTGCAGAACATCGCCGGCTTCATGGTCGGCACCGAGGCCGAGCGCGGTGGCATCTCCAAGCACAGCGCCAACATGGTCTACGCGGTGTCGTGCGCGCGCGTGCCCAAGCTCACCCTCATCGTCGGCGGCTCCTACGGCGCCGGCAACTACGGCATGTGCGGGCGCGGCTTCGAGCCCGAGTTCCTGTTCGCCTGGCCGAGCGCCTCGGTGGCGACCATGAGCGCCGACATCGCCAGCAACGTGATGCTCGAGCTGGCACGCTCCAACCTGCGCGGCCCGGCCGACGAGGCGCGCATGGCCGAGACCGAGCGCGCCGTGCGCGAGCAGTACGCCCGCCAGTCCGACCCTTACTACGCCACCTCGCGCCTGTGGGACGACGGCCTGATCGCGCCCTCGGCCTCACGCAATGTGCTGGCGCTGGCGCTGGCGCTGGCCACCCGGCGCGTACTGCCCAGGACCGCCACCCCCGTCTACCGCATGTGAGAGCCGAAATCATGAAGACCCCCGCCTTCGAAACCCTGCTGCTCGACATCGACACCCGCGGCGTGGCCCGGCTCACGCTGAACCGGCCCGACACCCACAACGCGCTCAACGCCACGCTGATTGCCGAGCTGCGCGCTGCCGCCGCTTGGCTGGCCCAGGCCACCGGGGTGCGCGCCGTGGTGCTGACTGGCGCCGGCAAGACCTTCTGCGCCGGCGGCGACCTAGGCTGGATGCAGCAGAACATGAAGAAGACGCGCACCGAGCGCGTCGCCGACAGCGCCGAACTGGCGACCATGTTCCTCGCGCTCAACGAGCTGCCGATGCCGCTGATCGGGCGCATCAACGGCCCGGCCTACGGCGGCGGCGTGGGCATGGTCTCGGTCTGTGATGTCTCGATCGCGGTCGACAGCGGCGTGTACTGCCTGACCGAAGTGCGCCTGGGCCTGCTGCCGGCCAACATCGCGCCCTACGTCGTGGCACGCATGGGCGAGGCCAACGCACGCCGCACCTTCCTGACCGCCAGGCGCATGAAGGCGGCAGAGGCGCAGCGACTCGGTCTGGTGTCCGAGGTCGTGCCCGACGACCAGCTCGACGCGGCGGTCGAGCGCGAACTCGCCGACCTGCTGCAATGCGCCCCCGGCGCGGTGGCCGCGACCAAGAAGCTGATCGCCTACGTCGACCAGCACGACCTGTCCACCAGCATGATCTACACCGCCGACAAGCTGGCCGATGCCTGGGAGACCGAAGAAGGGCGCGAGGGCATCACGGCCTTCTTCGCCAAGCGGCCGCCCGCCTGGCGCGCCAGCTGAGCAGGTGTGAACCCACGGCCGCCATGTTCGACACCCTTCTGATCGCCAACCGCGGCGAGATCGCCTGCCGCATCGCCCGCACCGCGCGGCGCATGGGGCTGCGCACCGTGGCCGTGTATTCGGATGCCGACCGCGAGGCGCTGCACGTCGCCAGCTGCGACACCGCCGTGCGCATCGGCCCGCCCGAGGCCGCGCGCAGCTACCTCGACGCGTCGGCCATCGTCGCCGCGGCACGCGCCACCGGCGCGCAGGCGGTGCACCCGGGCTACGGCTTCCTGTCCGAGAGCCTGGCGTTGATCGAGGCCTGCGAGGCCGCCGGCATCGCCTTCGTCGGCCCGTCGCGCGAGGCGATCCGGCGCATGGGCTCGAAGATCGAATCCAAGCGCATCGCGGTCGAGCACGGCGTGCCGGTCGTGCCCGGCTACCACGGCGATGACCAAGCGCCCGCGGTGCTGGCCGAAGCTGCCGCGCGCATCGGCTTCCCGGTGCTGATCAAGGCTTCGGCCGGCGGCGGCGGCAAGGGCATGCGGGTGGTGCGCGCCGCGGGCGAATTCGCCGCCGCGCTGGACACCGTGCGGCGCGAGGCCAAGGCCTCGTTCGGCGACGACCGCGTGCTGCTCGAACGCTACCTGGCCGAACCCCGCCACCTCGAGGTGCAGTTGCTCGGCGACAAGCACGGCCATCTGGTGCACCTGTTCGAGCGCGAGTGCTCGATCCAGCGCAACCACCAGAAGGTGATCGAGGAGGCGCCGGCAGCCCATCTGCTGGACGCGCAGCGCGAGCAGCTGTACCGGCACGCGCTGGCGGTCGGGCGCGCCATCGGCTACGACAGCACCGGCACGATCGAATTCATCCACGACGCGGGCAGCGGCGACACCTTCTTCCTGGAGATGAACACCCGGCTGCAGGTCGAGCACCCGGTGACCGAGGCCACGGTGGGCATTGACCTGGTCGAATGGCAGTTGCGCGTCGCCGCGGGCGAGCCACTGGCCTTCGAGCAGCAGGACCTGAGCCGCCGCGGCTGGGCGATCGAGGCGCGGGTCTGCGCCGAAGACCCGGGTGCCGGCTTCGCACCCGAGATCGGCGCCATCGTCGGCTACACCGAACCCACCGGCGAAGGCGTGCGCGTCGACAGCGGCGTGCGCGCCGGCGGCCGCGTCACGCCGTACTACGACTCGATGCTGGCCAAGGTCATTGCCTTTGCCGACACCCGCGAGCAGGCCGCACGGCGCCTGGCCACCGCGCTCGACCAGTACCAGCTGCTGGGGGTGCGCAGCAACCTCGGCTTCCTGGCCGACCTGCTGAGGGCACCGGCCTTCGGGCAGATGCTCAGCACCCACTACATCGAGCGCAGCTTCCCCGAAGGCTGGCGCCAGCGCGGCGATGCGGCCGAGGCGCTGGCCACCGCCGCGCTGGGCAGCGCGCTGGCCGCCCACGCGCCGTACGCGGCCTCGCCGTGGCAGGCGCTGGGCGCCTGGCGCGTGACCGGCGACGCCGCACCGGCGGGCGTGCGCGTGCTGCTCGAAGACCCGTCGCGCACGCTTCACGAGGCGCTGGTGCAGGCCCGCGGCAACGCGTGGCAGGTGCAGGTGGGCGAGCGCAGCTTCAGCTTCGCCGCCCGGCTCGACGGTGAATGGCTGGAGGTCGAACACGCGGGCCGCAGCGCGAGCCACCGCTTCCTGCGCGTTCAAGACGCCGGTGCCGAACGCGTGTGGCTGTGCAGCCCGCAAGGCACCCACACCTGGACCCGGGTGGACCGCGTCCGCCACGCGCTCGCCGGTGGCGACGCGGCCGGGGGCGATGCTGGCAACAGCTTGCGCGCGCCGATGCCGGGGCTGGTGACCTCCGTGCCCGTCAGCGTCGGCGCCAGCGTGCGCGCCGGCGACCCGCTGGTGATGCTGGAGGCGATGAAGATGCTGCACACGCTGGCCGCGCCCGCCGACGGCCGCGTGGCCGAACTGCGCTGCCGCGAAGGCGATTCGGTGCGCGGTGGCGATGTGCTGGTGGTGGTCGAACCCGAGGAAAAGACATGAACGAACCGATCTGCTTCACCGAGCAGCACCGCCAGTTCCGCGACAACCTGCGCCGCTACATCGACCAGGAAATCGTGCCGCGCGCCGCGCCCTGGGAAGACGCCGGCATGGTGCCGCGCGCGGTGATGCGCCAGATGGGCGAGCTCGGCTACCTGGGCGTCCGCTACCCCGAGGCCTACGGCGGCTCGGGCCTGGACACCGTGTACAGCGCGATCCTGGCCGAAGAGCTGGGCCGCTCCACCTACGGCGGCTATGCGGTCACGGTCACGGTGCACACCGACATGGCCTCGCCGCACCTGGCCAACTTCGGCACGCCCGAGCAACTGCAGCGCTACCTGCCGTCGCTGATCCGCGGCGAGAAGGTCTGCGCGGTGGCCGTCACCGAGCCCGACGCCGGCTCCGACGTGGCCCGCATCCGCACCCGCGCGGTGCGCGACGGTGACCACTGGGTCATCAACGGCAGCAAGATGTTCATCACCAACGGCGTGCATGGCGACCTGTACTTCGTCGGCGCCAAGACCGACCCGACCGCCAAGGGCTCGCGCGGCATCTCGATCTTCATCGTCGAGAAGGGCACGCCGGGGTTCCGCGTCGGCCGCGCATTGAAGAAAAGCGGCTGGCTGTGCAGCGACACCGCCGAACTCGTGTTCGAGAACTGCCGCATCCCGGCGGCCAACCTGCTGGGGGGCGAGAACAAGGGCTTCTACCAGATCATGCGCAACTTCCAGAACGAACGCATGGTGATCGGCGCAGCAGCCATGGGAGAAGCGGCGCGGGCGATCGAGATGACGGTGGACTACGTGCGCGAGCGCAAGGCCTTCGGTGCGACGCTGTGGGACAAGCAGGCCATCCGCCAGCGCCTGGCGATGCGCGCGGCGCAGGTCGAGGCCGGGCGCGCGCTGGTCTACCACGCCGCCTGGCTGGATGCGCAGGGCAAGGACTGCGTCAAGGAGGTCTCGATGGTCAAGGCCTTGTGCGGCGAACTGGTCAACGAGGTGCTGTACGACTGCCAGCAGTTCCACGGCGGCTTCGGCTACATGCACGAGGCGGCGATCGCCCGCATGGTGCGCGACGCGCGCGTCGAGGCCATCGGCGGCGGCGCCACCGAAGTGATGCTCGAAGAAGTGGCCAAGCGGATGTAAGGCGCGCGGTTGTGCGCACGGAAGGCATGAATGGAAGGAATGTCGATGTCGAAAGAAGATTCGGGACGTGACAAGCGGATGCGCATGTGGCAGCAGATCACCGTGATCTCGCCCTACAGCCGCGAGCTCGACCTACGGCTGCACGAGGTCGAGCCGGAGTGGTGCGTCATCAAGGTGTTGCCCGATGCGCGCCTGGTCGGCAATCCGGTGACGGGTGTGGTCCATGGTGGCGTCATCACCGCCCTGCTCGATAGCTGCTACGGGCTGGCGATCTTTGTGCGGATGGACAAGCTGCGCCCGATGGCAACGCTCGATCTGCGGATTGACTATTTGAAGGCGGCCACCCCAGGGCGGGAGATCTTGGGCGGCGCGGTCTGCTACAAGCTGGGCCACGAACTGGCGTTTGTCCGGGGCTGCGCCTACCACGACACGCCGGACGATCCGATCGCCACCTCGTCGGCCATCTTCATGTTCACCGGGGGCCCGGTGCTCGCGCTCGATGATGCGCTGTCGGCACTGAAGGAGAACCGGCCATGAACGTGAATGCCATCGTTACCGCAGCACGTGCGAGCCGCAACTGGACGCCGATCGTGGAACTGGTGCCCTACGCGTGCTTCCTTGGCGTGCGCCTGGACATCAAGGGCGACCAGTTCACCGCCTGCATGCCGTTCGAGCAGAAGCTCATCGGCAATCCCGCCTTGCCTGCACTGCACGGCGGCGCGACCGCCGGCTTCCTTGAGTGCGCCGGCATGTTCTACCTGCTGTGGCACATGGAAAGCGCCGACTTGCCCAAGACAATCAACTTCACCTTCGAGTACCTGCGTTCCGGTCGACCCGAAGACGTCTACGCCAACGTCTTCATGGTCAAGCAGGGCCAGCGTGTCGCGCACCTCCGCATCGAGGCCTGGCAGTCCAGCCCCGACAAGCCCATCGCCGTGGGCCACGGCAACTTCATGCTGAAGCCGGCGCCAGCCGCCGAAGGAAACCCATGACCACGACCGCCTACCGCTCCAT
>OEIU01000056.1_pt1 | contig 103517 bp, 90 predicted proteins | sample 1539221 | NCBI WGS metagenome assembly OEIU01 (sample SAMN03792071, study PRJEB22550) | activated sludge metagenome | feature: wastewater treatment plant; material: activated sludge; isolation source: Wastewater treatment plant of a petroleum refinery complex | place: Argentina: Zarate | collected... | reverse complement strand
TCGCGGTCGGCGTCTCGCTCGGCGGCAATGCGCTGCTGCGCTGGGCCGAGGAGGCGGGCGACGGCGCGGCGCGCGTCGCCCGCTGCGTGGCCGCGATCTCGTCGCCGATCGACCTCGCGGCCGGCGGCCGCGCGATCGGGCTCGGCTTCAACCGGCTCGTCTATACGCGCATGTTCCTGCGCACGATGCGGCAAAAGGCATTCGCCAAGCTCGCGCAGCATCCGGGGCTCTTCGATCGCGACGCGATGCTCGGCGTGCGCGACCTGTACGCCTTCGACAATATCTTCACCGCGCCGCTGCACGGCTTTCGCGATACCGAGGACTACTGGGCGCGCGCATCGGCCAAGCCGCAGCTCGGCCGCATCCGCATCCCCGCGCTCGTCGTCAACGCCCGCAACGACCCCTTCGTGCCGGCGGCGAGCCTGCCGACCGCGGCGCAGGCCGGGCCGCGCGTCACGCTCTGGCAGCCGGCGCACGGCGGGCACGCCGGGTTTCCGGCCGGCCCGCCCCCTGGCCATCTTGCCAGCATGCCCGATGCGGTCATGCGGTGGGCACAGACCGAAAGCTGAGCGATGATGCGCGGATGGATGAGATCGTCCGTGCCGCGCTGAAGAAGTGGCCCAACGTGCCGGCCTGCTACGGCTGGCTCGCGCTGGACGCGCGCGGCGACTGGTATATGCGCGACGACCGCATCCAGGCCGCCGGGCCGTTTCCGGCCGTCAAGGGCAGCCGCATCGAGCACGAGAAGCTGCGCGAATTCATCGAGCGCAACTATGCGGCCGACGACCACGGCGGCTGGTTCTTCCAGAACGGACCGCAGCGCGTGTATGTCGAACTCGAGGCCGCGCCGTGGGTCTGGCGCGTTCGCGCCTCCGGCAATGCGGTGCAGGTGCGCGACCATTGCGGCGCCGCGGCCACGCCGGGCGAGAGCTTCCTCGACGAACAGGGGCGGCTTTTCCTCGCCGCCGAGCGGGGCCTGGGCATCGTCCACACCCAGGACATGCTCGACGCCGCGAATGCGATCGAGGCCGGCGTGTGGGCGCCGCGGCAGGCGGCCTTTGCCGAGTTGCCCCAGCGCTTCGGTTTCAGGCTCAGCCCGCAGATGGATCGCATGCGGGCATGACAAAGGGGAGCCGAAGCTCCCCTTGCGCGATCACGGCCGGTTGAGGCGTCGATCAGTCTTTGCGGCGGCGGCGTGCGACGACTCCCAGTGCGGCTAGGCCGAGCGCCATCAGGGCATAGCTCTCGGGCTCGGGGACGCCGGACACCGTGTTGGTGAAGGAGAAGCTCAGGTCGTTGAAGTCGAACGGCCCGTTGTACAGGTCTTCGAAGCTGACGAGCGTCGTTCCCGGCATCCAATCGGCCTGCACGCGGGCGTGGGCATGCCCATCCGGATTGCGCGAGTCCGGGCCGGTAAAGAAGTCGTTGCCGGTGTTGTTGACGTGCAGCCTGAAGAGCAACTCGGTTCCCGCGGCAAACGTACCGAGCACCTTGGTGTCGCCCGGGCTGTTGGCGTGGTTGTTGAAGACGAACTCACCCGTGTTCTCGAGGTACAGATCGTTGCTGTAGGACGCGGAATTGCCTTCGTAGGTGGCCGTCACCTCGCCCCCTGACGCGACGACGAGCAGGCCTTCGGTGCCCGGGGCGGCGATCGGGAAAGCTTGAGCCGACAGGCTGACCGCCACCGCGGCAAGCGCGACGACTTTGGCGACGAGTTTCATGAGTTCTCCTGGGTGCACGTGAGCCGCCGGGAACTCCAGCGGTTGCGCGATGATGGGCGCGGCGCAGGGCCGGTGCAATCCCGCGGATCGGGGGCGATGCTTCGGACAGATTGCGGCAGCGGCACTATTGCACGCCGCGCCGATGGCGAAGCCGCAGCCGGCGCGGGCCCGAGACTCGGGGCTCGCGCCGGGGTGCGCTATTTCGCGGGCTCGGAAGCCGCCGCCGCAGGCGCCGCCGGCTCCTCGAACTTGGCGCCGGCCTTGTTCGCCATGTAGACGACGGCGCGGCCGATCTCGAAATCGGCGAAGCTGCCGCCGCCCTGCGGCGGCATCGCGTTCTTGCCCTTGAGCGCCGAATGCAGCAGGGCGTCGTAGCCGGTCTTGATGCGCGGGGCCCAGGCTTCGGTGTCGCCGAACTTGGGCGCGCCGGCCGCCCCCGTCGCATGGCAGGCGCTGCACTGCGCGGTATAGACCTGCTCGCCGGTGTGCACGACCGCCGCGCCGCCGCCCTCGGCGATCTCGACCGTGCCGGCCGATTGCAGGCGCCGCGCGATCGCCTCGCGGTCGAGCGCGTCGCTGCCGGCGGCCGGACGCGTCTCGTTGCCCACGTAGATGGCGAGCATCGAAATCACGGCGATCGGGATCGCGAACGCGAAGAAGACGGTCGCGACGAGTTGCTTCGGGGTCTTGATCGGGCCTTCGTGGGCTTCGTCGTGATCGTTGTGGGCGTCGCTCATGGAGTCCTCGAATCTGGCTGCGTTCGGCCTTTGCGCCGCGGCACGAAGGCGGGCGCGGCGCGCAAAAAAACGTGCGGATTATAGGGCTCGGGCCTGCGCGCGACGCCGCCACGCCGGGCGTAGGGCCGTGCGTTACGCGCTATCGTCGCGGCCTTCCTTCACTCCGATCTCTCTCGATGAAGCTCTACTACAGCCCCGGCGCCTGCTCCCTTTCGCCCCATATCGTGCTGCTCGAGGCGGGCCTGCCTTGCGAGCTCGTCCTTGCGAGCACTAAGACCCACAAGCTCGCCGACGGGACCGACTACTACACGATCAACAGCAAGGGCTCGGTCCCGCTGCTCGAGCTCGACGACGGCGAACGCCTCACCGAAGGCCCGGTGATCGTGCAGTACCTCGCCGATCTGGCGCCGGCCAGCAAGCTCGCGCCGGCCAACGGCACGCTGGCGCGCTACCGGCTGCAGGAGTGGCTGAACTTCCTCACGAGCGAAGTGCACAAGGGCTTTTCGCCGCTCTTCAACCCGGCCACGCCGGAGGACTACAAGCCGGTCGGCAAGGCGCGCCTGGTCGACCGGCTGTCGTGGGTCGATGCCCGGCTCGAAGGCAAGACCTACCTGATGGGCGAGCAGTTCACGGTCGCCGACGCCTATCTGTTCACGCTGACGAACTGGGCCCGGCCGGTCGGCCTGGAGATATCGCATCTCGCCCGCCTCGGCGCCTATATGGCGCGCGTCGCGGCCCGGCCCGCGGTGCAGCAGGCGATGAAGGACGAGGGTCTGCTGAAGTAGCGCCTTGCGCGCCCGCCGGGCGGCCGGGGCGATCAGCCGGCCGCCGGTTTGGCGTGCAGCAGCGCGTCGCAGGTATTGCGCTGCGCATCCTGCGCGGGCAGTGCGGCGCAGACGGCCGCGAGCTGCGTCTGCAGCCGCTTGATCGAATCGGCGTGCGCGCCGTTCGCATTCCACGTCTGCAACTTGCGGCCGGCGCTTTGCAGCGACCGCGCGCTGCGCTCGTAGAACGCGTTCGGCTGCTTCGCGGCATCGGCGATCAGCGCGCTCGCCGCGCGCTCGATGCGTGCCGCATCCTGCGGCGACAGTTCGACGAGCGCATTCACGTAGCTCGCGCCCCACTGCAGCCTTGTTGCCGGGCCCTGGCTCGTGCGATAGGCCTCCTCGTACCAGCGCAGCGCCTCGGTCTTGTCGCCGCGCGCCTTGGCGTTGCTCGCAAGCGCCGACATCAGATAGTAGGGCGAGTGGCTCTTCGCCAGATTGGCCTTCAGCAGCGCGTCCGACTCGCTCATCAGCCCGGCGCGGCGCAGCGCGTAGGCGCCGGTCGTGATGACGGCCTGGCGCTCGTAGCCGTCGGTGATCTCGCGATCGTCGCGCGCGACGTGCTCGCGCACGTCCTGCACGAGTGCCGGCGGCAGCTTGACGGTCTTCGCGTCGTCGGGCGCGTCCATGCGCGCAAGCTCGATCCGCCCGAGCAGCGCGCCCATGCGGTCCGCGCGCGACAGCGTGGTGTCCACTTCGAGCCGCTGCAGCGCGGTGTCGTAGGCCGCGACCACCTGCGCGCGCTGGCCACCGGCATGTTGGGTCGTGATCGCGCGCGCGATCTCGACTGGCCAGTTCGTCAGCACGTCCATCTGCGCGCGCGCCGCGGCCGGGTCGGCGAGCACCTTCATCACGCGTTCGCGCAGCGCCGCATCGGCCTTCACGCCCTTGGCGTCGTCGCTTTCGGCAAGCGCCTTCAGCCACAGCCGGGTCGCGATCTGCGGCTCGTTCGCCGGCGCGGCGCGCGCCAGCGCGGCGAGTTCGTGGGCGCGGTCGGCCTCGGGCACGAGTTGCGCGTCGTCGGTGTCCCACGAATACCAGGCGAGCATCCGCCATTCGCTCACCGACAGCGCCTTGCCGGCCCGGGCGTCGGCGAGCACCGCGGCCACCGGCCGACCGCCGGCCATGCCGAGTTGCAGCACCTGCATCACCTGCGGCGCATCGGCCTCGCCGGGCAGGCGCGTGATCTCGGCGCCGGCCGGGTTGAAGAGGATCAGCGTCGGATAGCCGCGCACCTTGAAGCGCGTGCCGAGCTTTTGCGCGCCCGGCAGGTCGCCGTCGACATGCACCGGTACGAAGGCGCGCGAGCGCTCGATGAAATCCTGCCGGTTGAAGAGCGTCGCCTTCAACTGGTTGCACGGCGGGCACCAGCTCGCGCCCCAGTACAGCAGCAGCGGCTTGCCCTGCGCGCGCGCCTGGGCGAAGGCGCGCTCGATATCGGCGTCGCTCGCCGCCGGCAGCCAGGCGACTTCGGCGGCCGCCTTCGCCGCCTGCGACGGCGGCGCCGCGGCGAGGGCGACGGCGGGTGCAAGCAGGCCCAGGCAGGCGGCGAAAAGTGCGCCGGCGAGCGCGGTGCGATGCAGCAGGGGGTTCATGCCATCTCCTGGAAAGATGCGCCGATTCGCGCAATCCGGATTCTCATGGCAGCGGCATGTCGGCGTCGCCGAGCCAGAGTTGTGCCTCGTCGAGCCGGCCCTCGACCGGCGTCGCGCGCGCGAGCGCCATCCAGGTCGCGAACGGCAGGCGCTGCGCGCGCCGCGGCGCCGGGCGGGCGACGTCGAGCGTCGTCTCGCCCGCGACGAGCACGCCGCATTCGGCCGGAATCTCGTCGGCCTGCGCGATTCCTTCGCGGATCACGTACCAGCATTCGCTGGACAGCGACAAATAGGCGGCGCGCTTGTTCTCGCGCCGCAGGTCGGCGAGCAGGTCGCTGCGGTTGACCTTCACCTCGTGCACGATGGGCTCGACGTAGTCCTCCACCGTCGTGTGGCGGATCGAGAAGACATCCGGCATCGCGACCTGCCATGTGCCGCCCTCGGGCGTCGCGATGCGCGCGCGCAGCGACAGGCCGCGCCAGACGACGCGCCCGGCGCGCCCCATCTCGGTCGCGACGCGTTCGACGAGCGTTTCGTGGCGCGAGCGCGCCGCCTGGTTGCCGCGCCGCGTTGCGGCGAGCACCTGCACGCCGTCGTCGGTCACGCGCAGCGTCTCGTGGCCGCTCGTCTGGCGCACCCGCTCGAGCAGGCCGGCGGCGAGCAGATCGACCTCGATCAGGTCGTGGCACGGCCAGCCGGCCGAACGCCAGATCTCGCGCAGGCGTCGCCGGTGGATGGCGGTGAGGGCGAGGTCCTGCATCGGTTCTAGGAAACGTCGACGCCCTTCCAGAACGCGACGCGGCCCTTGATCGCGGCGGCGGCTTCGAACGGCTCGGGGTAGAACCACACCGCATCGGGATTCAACTCGCCATCGACGAGCAGGCTGTAGTAGAGCGCCTGTCCCTTCCAGCCGCACGAGCTGCGATGGTTGCTCGCGACGATGTAGCGGCGGTCGAGCGCCGCCTCGGGGAAGTAATGGTTGCCTTCGACGACCACCGTGTCGTCGCTCTCGGCGATGACGGCGCCGTGCCATGTCGCTTTCATGCCCGCGGGCTCCTTGTCTCGATGCAGCAGCACTCTATGGTACGGGCTCGCGCCGGTGCGCATCGGCGGCGGCGCGCACGTGGCAGCCTTCGATGTGGTCGTTGACGAGACCCATCGCCTGCATGAAGGCGTAGACCGTCGTCGGCCCGACGAAGCTCCATCCGCGGCGCTTCAGATCCTTCGCCATCGCGATCGATTCGGGGGAACTGCCAAGCTTCTTCAGTGCGGCATGCGTCAGCCGCTTCGGCCGGCTCTTCGGCGCCGGCTCGTAGCGCCACACGTAGGCGGCGAGCGAGCCGCACTCGGCCTGGAGGTCGAGCAGCCGGCGCGCGTTGTTGATCGCCGATTCGATCTTGCCGCGATGGCGCACGATGCCCTCGTCGTGCAGCAGGCGCTCGACATCGGCCGGCGTGAAGCGCGCGACGGTCCGCGCATCGAAATCGGCGAACGCGCGCCGGAACGCCTCGCGTTTGTTCAGGATCGTCAGCCACGACAGCCCGGCCTGGAAGCCCTCGAGGCACAGTTTCTCGAACAGGCGCCGGTCGTCGGTGACCGCAAAGCCCCATTCGGTGTCGTGATAGTGCAGGTAGGCCGGCGTCGCGGCGCACCAGGCGCAGCGCGCCTTGCCGTCGGGCGCGGTGAAGAGGCCGGGGGTCTCGCGCGCGGCCATGGTCAGTCAACTACCGTCACGCCTTCGGGCAGCGGCGCGCGCGGACTGCTGCGGGCAAACTGCGCGACGGCGACGCCGGCCAGCGTCAGCGCGGCGCCGCCGAGCTTGATGCCGGTGTACGTCTCGCCGGTCGCGAACCAGGCGACGATGCCTGCGACCGGCGGCATCAGGTAGACGAGCGGTGCGGTGCGCGCGACGCCGCGCACCGCGTTGACCCAGCCCCAGACGATCCAGCCGATGAACGCCGACAACACGATCGACCAGGCGAGGCCGGCCCAGATGATCGGCGGCTGCGCCGACCAATCGACCTCGAGGCCGGCCGGGATCGAGAGCAGCACGACGGGCACGCTGCCGAGCAGCGTCGCGTAGGTCATCACGAGCACCCCGCCGTGGCGCTCGATGAGCGGCTTGGCCTGCACCGTATAGGCCGAGAAGAACGCCGCCGCGACGAGCAGCACGAGGTCGCCGCTGCTCGCCTGCCAGCGCCCGCCGAGCAGCTTGTCCGACAGGAACACGAGCACGCCGACCGCGGCGACGCCGACGCCCGCGATCTGCGCCCGCGTCAGCACCTCGAGCCGCGCGTGGCGCAGCAGGAGCAGCGTGAAGATCGGCCCGCAGGCGAGGATCAGCGAACTCGAAAACGCGGTCGACCAGTAGATGCCGAAGGTGACGAGCCCGACGTGCAGCAGATGGCCGAGCAGCCCGAGCCTGAGCAGCGCCCACCACTCCTCGCGCGGCAGCCGCGGCCAGCGCATGCCGTAGCGCTGCCACAGCAGCGCGACCGCGCAGGCCGGCATGATCAGATAGCGCGCGAACAGGAAGCCGCCCGGCGTGAGCGCATCGAAGACGACCTTCTGCACCGAGAAGTTCGCGCCCCAGACGAGGATCAGCGCGAACGACAGCAGCAGCGCGGCGCGCTGCTCGCGCTGGACGGCGGCGGCAATGGAATCGATGGCGGGCGGGGATCGGGTCAAGATGGGGCAAGTCGCTCAGGCCGCGCCGGATCGGCGCGCAGGCCGCATCTTGCGCGCATCCGATTCGCGGCGCCGCAGGGCGTTCGGGTGAGGTTCGCGATACTTATGCATGTGCCCATATTAGAAAGCAGCATGAACCACGACCGCCTGCCTGCGATCGAGCCTTCGCAATGGACCGAGGCGCAGCGCCGCGAGGCGCAGGCGATCGTCGACGGTCCGCGCCAGGCGCTGATCTCGCCGTTCGTGCCGCTGCTGCGCAGCCCCGAGCTGATGGGCCGCGCACAGCGCATGGGCGAGTACCTGCGCTACCGCAGCGCGCTCGGCCTGCGCCTGTCCGAACTCGCGATCCTGCTCGTTGCGCGCGCCTGGTCGCCGCCGGTCGAGTGGGCGATCCACGCGCCGATCGCCGCGCGCGAGGGGATCGCGGCACGCACCATCGCCGCGATCGGCGCGGGCCGGCGGCCAGACGCGCTCGCGCCCGACGAGGCGGCCGTGTCCGATGTCTGCGCCGAGCTCGAGCGCGACCGCGCGGTGAGCGACGCGACATGGGCCGCGGCGCTGCGGCACCTGGGCGAACAGGGCACGGTCGACCTGATCGGCCTCGTCGGCTACTACGGCCTGCTCGCGATGGTGATGAACGCGGCGCGCACGCCGAGCCCCGGCGGGCCGGCGCTGCCGCCGCGCGCCAGCGGCTCGCGTTGAACGAAAGAATGTCGCGCCGCCCGGTGCGCGCAGCGCCGCATTTCGCAACCGCCGTGACACGCCGGCTTTACATTGCCTGCCTACGATGCTGCGCGCCGCATCCGCAACGCAGCGGTCTCGACCCTATGACAGCCGTCCGATGAAGAGAAGCACCTGGATCATCACCGCCGCGATCGCGGTTGCCGCGATCGCCGCCGCCGCGTGGTGGTTCACGCGCGACGGCGGCAACGGCGCGACCTATCGCACCGCGGCGCTGGCGCGCGGCACGCTGCAGGCGGCGGTGTCTTCGTCGGGGACGGTCAACCCGGTGCGCCAGGTCAGCGTCGGCAGCCAGGTCTCGGGGCAGATCGTCGAGATGTTCGCCGACTTCAACACCGAGGTGAAGAAGGGCCAGTTGATCGCGCGCCTGGACCCGCAGGTCTTCGAGTACAAGGTGCGCCAGGCGGGCGCCGATCTGGAAGCGGCGCGCGCGGCGGTCGTCAACGCGCAGGCGGGCGCCGTCGCCGCGGCGGCCAATGTCTCGAAGGCGCAGCTCGACGCCGACAACGCGCGGCGCGACCTCGCACGCAAGGAGGATCTGCTGGCGCAGGCGTTCATCTCGCAAGCCGAGTTCGAGACCGCGCGCAACCTCTCGGGCACGCTCGGCGAGGCGCTGAAGGTGACGCAGGCGCAGCTCGAGGTCGCGCGCGCGCAGGTGACGAGCGCGCAGGCGGCCGTCAAGCAGCGCGAGGCGGCGCTCGCGCAGGCGAAGGTCGATCTGGAGCGCACCGAGATCCGATCGCCGGTCGACGGCATCGTCATCAAGCGCAGCGTCGATGTCGGCCAGACGGTCGCCGCGAGCCTGCAGGCGCCCGAGCTTTTCATCATCGCCCGCAACCTGAGCGACATGCAGGTCGAGGCGGCGATCGACGAGGCCGACGTCGCCCGCGTGCATACGGGCCAGCGCGTCACGTTCACGCTCGACGCGGTGCCGGGGCGCACGCTCGAGGGCCGCGTCGATCAGGTCCGCAAGGCGGCGCTGTCGGCGCAGAACGTCGTCACCTATACCGTCATCATTCCGTTCGACAACCCGGGCCACGCGCTGCTGCCGGGGATGACGGCGAATGTGCGGATCGTCGTCGATACGCGCGAGGACGTGCTGAAGGTGCCGAACGCCGCACTACGGGTGCGGATCGCGGGGGTCGATGCCAAGGCTGCGGCGTCGGCTGCGGGAGCGTCCTCGGCTCCGAGCGGCGGCGCGGCCGGTGGTGCCGATGGCGCCACCGGCGCCGCGGACGGCAAGGCGCCTGTGCGGATGGCGGAGCACACGCCGGGTCAGGCGCCGCGCGCCGCACCCGGCGCCAGGCTCGCGACGCGCGGCCGCATCTACCTGCTCGGCGCCGACGGCAAGCCGGTCGCCTACGGCGTGCGGCGCGGCATCAGCGACGGCATCTCGACCGAGCTGATCGTGGCGCCGGATTCACCGAACGCGGGCGCTCTGACAGAGGGCGCGAAGGTCATCGTCGGCGTCGACGCGCCGGATGCCGATGCGCGGCGCCCGCGCTCGCCGTTCTGAGGCTCGGCGCGTGGCGCTGATCGAAGCTTCGGGTCTCGTCAAGACCTATGCGATGGGCGAGCAGACGGTGCACGCGCTGGACGGCGTCTCGCTCTCGATCGACGCGGGCGAATTTGTTGCCGTGATGGGCGCGTCGGGGTCGGGCAAGAGCACGCTGATGAATATCCTCGGCTGCCTCGACCGGCCGACGGGCGGCCACTATCGCCTCGCGGGCGAGGCGGTCGATGCGATGAGCGGCGACGAACTCGCGGCGACGCGCAACCGGCGCATCGGCTTCGTCTTCCAGCAGTTCAACCTGCTGTCGCGAACGAGCGCGGTCGAGAACGTCGAGCTGCCGCTGATCTACGCCGGCATCAAGCCCGCCGAGCGCCGCGCGCGCGCTCTCGCGAGCCTGGATCGCGTCGGCCTCGCCGGGCGCGCCGAGCACACGCCGGCCGAGCTTTCGGGCGGCCAGCAGCAGCGCGTCGCGATCGCGCGCGCGCTCGTCAATTCGCCGCAGCTCATCCTCGCCGACGAGCCGACCGGCGCGCTCGACTCGAAGACCTCGCAGGACATCATGCGGCTGCTCGCCGAACTCAACGCGCAGGGCATGACGGTGATCCTCGTCACCCACGAACTCGACATCGCCGCCTTCGCGCGCCGCCGAATCACCTTCAAGGACGGGCGGGTGATCGAGGATCTGCAGCAGCAGGCGGTGTTGCCGGCGCTCGCCGCATGAACGCGCTGGCCGCGGTGCGCTTGGCGTGGCGGGCGCTGGCGACGAACCTGCTGCGCAGCATCCTGACGATGCTCGGCATCATCATCGGCGTCGCCGCGGTGATCACGATGCTCGCGATCGGCACCGGCGCGCAGCAGCGCGTCGCCGAGCAGATGAAGAGCCTCGGATCGAACCTGATCCTCGTCATGCCGGGGGCGATCACGCAGGGCGGCGTGCGTCTCGGGGCGCAGACCGGCCAGTCGCTGGCCGAAGACGACGCGCGCGCGATCGCCGCCGAGGTGCCTGCGGTGCAGGCGGTCGCCCCGTCGCTGCGCACCGCGCTGCAGATCGTCGCCGGCAACACGAACTGGAGCACGTCGATCTACGGCACGACGAACGACTACTTCGAGACGCGCGACTGGCCGCTCGCCGAAGGGCGGATGTTCGAGGCGGCCGAGCTGTCGGGTGCCGGCAAGGTCGCGATCCTCGGCAGCACGGTCGCCGAGCAGCTGTTCGGCGACGAAGACCCGATCGACCAGACGATACGCGTCAAGACGGTGCCGCTGACGGTGATCGGCGTGCTCGAAGCGAAGGGCCAGAACTCGTGGGGGCAGGACCAGGACGATGTCGTCATCGTGCCGATCTCGACCTTTCGCAAGCGCATCCAGAGCTGGAGCGGGCGGCTGCTGCGCATCGGCTCGGCGACCGTGAAGGTGCGCGAGGGGCAGAGCATGCAGGCTGCCGAGGAGGACATCCGCGCGCTGCTGCGCCAGCGCCACCGCCGCCAGGGCGTACAGGAGGACGACTTCAACATCCGCAACCTGACCGAAGCGCTCGAGGCGCAGGAGGAAGCGAGCCGCGTGATGACGCTGCTGCTCGCAGCCGTCGCGGGCGTGAGCCTCGTCGTCGGCGGCATCGGCATCATGAATATCATGCTGGTGAGCGTCACCGAGCGCACGCGCGAGATCGGCCTGCGCATGGCGGTCGGCGCGCGCGGCATCGACATCCTGCTGCAGTTCCTCGTCGAGGCGGTGACGATGAGCCTGGCCGGCGGCGCGATCGGCATCGTCGTAGGCGCGCTGTCGACCTGGGCCGTCGCCGCGTTCGCCGGCTGGCAGGTCGTGCTCGACGGCAGCGCGATCGCGCTCGCGGTCGGCTTTGCGGCGGCGGTCGGCGTCTTCTTCGGTTTCTATCCGGCGCGGCGCGCGGCTTCGATGCTGCCGATCGACGCGCTGCGCTACGAGTGAACCGCGCCGCCGCGGCGCGCAGCCGTCATGCGGCCGATCGACGCGCCGCGCGACGAGTGAGCCGCGCCGGCGCGGCGCGCCAATAGACTGTGGCGTGATGCAAACCTACCTCGTCGGCGGCGCGGTGCGCGACCGGCTGCTCGGCCTGCCGCTGACGGATCGTGACTGGGTCGTCGTCGGCGCGACGCCGCAGCAGCTGCTGGCCGCTGGCTACCTGCCGGTCGGGCGCGACTTCCCGGTCTTCCTGCACCCACAGACGAAGGAAGAGGTCGCGCTCGCGCGCACCGAGCGCAAGACGGCGCCGGGCTACCACGGCTTCGCGTTCCATGCCGCGCCCGATGTGACGCTCGAGCAGGATCTGTCGCGCCGCGACCTGACGATCAACGCGATGGCGCAGGACGCCGCCGGCCGCCTGATCGACCCCTTCGGCGGCGCGCGCGACCTCGCCGACCGCGTGCTGCGCCACGTGAGCAGCGCGTTCGCCGAGGACCCGGTGCGCATCCTGCGTCTGGCCAGGTTTGCGGCGCGGTTCGCCGACTTCGCCGTCGCCGATGAAACGCTCGCCCTCGCGCGCCGGATGGTCGCGAGCGGCGACGTTGACGCCCTCGTCGCCGAGCGCGTCTGGCAGGAACTCTCGCGCGGTTTGATGGAACAGCGGCCGTCGCGCATGTTCGACGTGCTGCGCGACTGCGGCGCGCTGGTCAAGCTGCTGCCCGAGGTCGGCCGCCTGTGGGGCGTGCCGCAGCGCGCCGACTATCACCCGGAGGTCGATACCGGCGTCCACCTGATGCTCGTGCTCGATGTCGCGGCGCGGCTGGCCGCGCCGCTCGCGGTGCGCTTCGCCTGCCTGTGCCACGACCTCGGCAAGGGCACGACGCCGGCCGACGAGTGGCCGCGCCACGTCGGCCACGAGCAGCGCAGCGTGCGCCTGACGCACCAGTTGTGCGAACGCTGGCGCGTGCCGACCGCATGCCGCGAACTCGCCGTCGTCGTCGCCCGTGAGCACGGCAACATCCACCGCAGCGGCGAGTTCGGCGCCGCCGCGCTCGTGCGGCTGCTCGAACGCTGCGACGCGTTTCGCAAGCCGGCGCGCTTCGACGAGATCCTCTTCGCCTGCGAATGCGACGCCCGCGGCCGGCTCGGCTTCGAGGACGCCGCGTATCCGCAGCGGGCGCGGCTGCTGCACGTGCTCGGCCTCGCGCAAGGCTGCGACGCCGGCGCGGTCGCCGAAGCCGCGCTCGCCCGCGGTCAGCGCGGCCCGGCGGTTGGTCAGGCGGTGCAGACGGCGCGCATCGCGGCGGTTGCGGCCGGGCTGGGCTGAGCGTCGATCTTCGTTGCCGGAGCAATAGCGGGACGCGGCTCGCGACGCGAAGCAGCGACGCGGCGGCCGGATCGGCCAACGTCGGCACGCCGCCGTCGAGTCGTCAACCCGCTGGGATCAACTCAAGTGCCTACCTGCCGCCGGGCACGACCTCGGCGACCAGTTTGTGGTCCATGGAGGCGAGGCGCTCCGCGCGAGCGAACGCGGGCAGTCGGCGAACCCATCGTGAACCTCGTCATTCTGAACGGGTGCCTGATCGACCAGTGCGATCGGCGCGTTTACATCCAGCAGTTTCACCGTCCCGGAAGTTCGTCGCGCAACCGACTGACCAGTTCGGGAGTCACCGGGACCGCCGCGCGGCGGCCCGGCAGCAGCGGTATGCCATTTCGCTCGGCCCCTGCCGTGCCAGCGCTGCTCGCCAAGCCCTCGCGGGCCAGCACGGAGATCACTTCACCGACGCTCCTGCGATCGCGTTCGGCGATGTGTCTGGCAGCGGTGAGGATGTCATCGTCGATGACGAGGGTGGTACGCATATCGAATCTCCTGATGCGGCGCATCATGCATTGCGCATCAGTTCTCCGCGTACCGCCCCGCAAAGCGCTGCCGCAACTCGCGCTTCAACAGCTTGCCGCTCGGGTTCTTCGGCAGGCTGTCGACGAAGACGACTGCCTTCGGGCATTTGAAGGCGGCCAGCTGCGCGTGCGCGTGCGCGAGCACGTCGGCCTCGGTCAGCGTGCGGCCGGCCTTGGCGACGACGACCGCGGTCACCGCCTCGATCCAGTGCGGATGCGGCAGGCCGACGACGGCGACCTCGCTGATCGCATCGAGCCGGTACAGCGCCTCCTCGACCTCGCGGCTGGCGACGTTCTCGCCGCCGGTCTTGATCATGTCCTTCTTGCGGTCGACGACCGTGATGTAGCCCTCGTCGTCGATCGTCGCCAGGTCGCCCGAATGAAACCAGCCGCCGGCAAACGCGGCCGCGGTGCGCTCGGGGTCGTTGAAGTAGCCCTGCAGCAGCTGCGGCGAGCGGTGCACGATCTCGCCGACCTCGCCCACGGCCACGTCGCGCATCGCGTCGTCGACGACGCGCGTCTCGACATTGAGCACCGGGCGCCCGGCCGAGCCGGGTTTGCGCAGCTGGTCCTCGGGCTTGAGCACGGTCGCGAGCGGCGCGATCTCGGTCTGGCCGTAGAAATTCCACAGCCGCATGTGCGGCATCCGTTCGGTGAGCTCGCGCATCACGGCGACCGGCATGATCGATGCGCCGTAGTAGCCCTTGCGCAAGCTCGACAGGTCGCACTGCTCGAACAGCGGCGAACGCAGCAGGCCGATCCAGACCGTCGGAGGCGCGAAGAAGGCGCTGATGCGGTGGCGTTCGATCAGCGGCAGCACGTTGTCGGGCGTCGGCGCGGCGGTGATGACGCTGCTGCAGCCGAGGTAGACGCAGGGCCCGAGGAAGACGTCGAGCTGCGCGCAGTGGTACAGCGGCAGCGCGTGCAGCACGCTATCGCCTTGCGCGATCTCGCCGTCGACGATGCAGCTGACGTACTGGTCGATCACCGCGCCGTGCGTCAGCATCGCGCCCTTCGGCGCCGACTCGGTGCCGCTCGTGTAGACGATCTGCAGCAGGTGGTCGCGGCCGATATCGGCCTCCTGCGGCGCCTGCGTGCAAGCGGCCAGCTCGTCGAAATTCAACGCACCGGCCAGCGGCTCGCCGGGCTGCTCGGACGGCAGCCACAGCAGCCGCTCGACGCGCGTCTCGAGCGCCGCCGCCTGCCGGCCGAGCGCGGCCAGGCCGCTGTCGACCGCCAGCAGCCTCGCCCCCGAGTGGCGCAGGATGTAGGCCGCCTCGTCGGCACCCAGCATGAAGTTGACCGGCACGAGCACCGCACCGATGCGCGCCAGCGCGAAGCGCAGCGCGGCAAATGCGTGCGAGTTGCGCGCCAGCACCGCGACGCGGTCGCCGGCGGCGATGCCCTGCGCCTGCAACCCAGCCGCAAGCCGGCCGGCGACGGCATCGAACTCGCGCCACGTCCACGCGACCTCGCCGCAGCGTATTGCCGCCTTGTGCGGCAGACGCGCCGCCGTGCGGCGCAACAGGTCGGCGAGGGTCTGGCGGTTCAGCAGATCGGGCATCGCGGGCCTCCAGCAGGGTTGGAGTCGGCATCGTATCGTCGGCCGGCCGCGCGAGTGAGAGACACGGGCATCTATGATCGCCGCCGATGAGCCGTTCCCCGTCTCCGCGCGTTCGCCCGGCCCTGCTCGCCGCGGCGTGGCTCGCCGCATTGCCGCTGCAGGCGGCGGCGAGCGAGGCATCGGCCGCGTCGCACTGCACGGCCGACGAGCAGACGCTGTTTGCGTGCAGCACCGGGCGCAAGCGGCTGTCGGTCTGCGCCTCGGCGCAACTGACCAGGGACGCCGGCAGCGTGCAATACCGCTTCGGCGCACCCGGCCGCAGCCCGTTCGTGCTGCCGGCGGCCGACGCCGGCTGGCGCGCCACGGTGCGCGGCGGCGGCCTGATGTTCTCCGGCGGCGGCGGCGCATACCTCGCGTTCGCGAACCCGCCTTATCGCTACGTCGTCTACTCGGCGATCGGCCGCGGCTGGGGCAGCAGGGCCGGCGTCGTCGTCGAAAAGCACGGCCGCCGCATCGCGAGCCTGCCTTGCGTCGGCGCGACGGCCTCGACCCTAGGCCCGGACCTGTTCGAGCGCGCCGGCATCGCCGAAGACCCGCTGGGCTTCGAATTGCCCTGAACCCGCACCGGAGCACTCCGCACGGCGTCCCGGCCCCGCGAAGATAGGGATTGCCAGCCGGGGCGTGCCGGCCTCAGAGTGCGGCCTGCGGCGCAACGCCGATCGGCCACCACACCACAGGAGCAACGAATGATCCAGGTCGACGCCCAGACCCTGCGCGAGGTCGCGCCGCACTTCAGCGGCGAACTCTTCCAGCGCCAGGACGCGATCATCTCGGCGGTCGGTGCGGTGCTGGCCGAGACGCTCGCCTCGTATTCCATCGACAGCCGGCTGCGGATCGCGCACTTTCTCGGCCAGACCTGCCACGAATCGGCCGGCTTTCGAACCACCGAGGAGTTCGCCTCCGGCGCGCGCTACGAAGGCCGCGTCGACCTCGGCAACAACCAGCCCGGCGACGGACCGCGCTACAAGGGGCGCGGGCTGCTGCAGCTCACCGGCCGCGCGAACTACCGCGCGCTCGGGGCCATCCTCGGCGTCGATCTCGAGCACGACCCGGAGCTGGCCGCCGAACCGGTGCTGTCGCTGAAGATTGCCTGCGAGTACTGGAAGCGCAGGAAGATCAACGCCGCCTGCGACCGCGACGATATCGTCGAGGTGACAAGGCTGGTGAACGGCGGCACGAACGGGCTCGAAGACCGGCGCGTCTGCACGACGAAGGCAAAGACGGCCGTCGCGCGAATCGAAGGCTTCGTGCTGGCCGGCGCGGCGCCGCCCGCCGACGGGCGCCCGGTGCTGCGCCGCGGCTCGAAGGGCGCTGCCGTCACCGAACTGCAACGCGCGCTGCGCAAGCAGGGTTTCATGCTCGCCGTCGACGCCGACTTCGGCCCCGGCACCGAGGTTGCCGTCGCCGCATTCCAGCGCGAGCAGGGCCTCGACGTCGACGGCATCGTCGGCAAGGGCACATGGGCGGCGCTGGACAAGGCCAGAGAGCGCAGTGCCCGACGCCGATAGAGCTACGGTCTCGAGCGGCGGCGCTCGCGGGGGCGCGGACGTGCAATTGACCGATGCCTGAACGAGTCGAGTGGCAGCGCCTCGCGTCACTTTGGAAACCGAGATTGCCCATCCTCGCGCAGACGTGGCGCTGCAGCTGGACAATGCAGACGCGGCAAGCTCAGCATCGGGGCGCGACGTCGGGAGGGCATACGCCATGAACGTGGACGACTTCATCGAGATCAATGCCGGAGTGCGTGGCGGCAAGCCTTGCTTCAAGGGCTCGCGCATCACGGTCTACGACGTGCTCGAGTACATGGCCGGCGGGATGCCCGAGGCCGAACTCCTCGACAACTTCCCCGCGCTCACGCCCGAACATCTGCGCGCCGCCTTGATGTTCGCCGCGGCGCGCGAACGCCGGCTCGCCGGGCTGCTGGCCGAGTGACCAGGCTGTTGCTCGACGAGAACCCGAGCTGGCGCCTCGTCGAAGGGCTGCGGCCGGCGTTCCCTGGCACGTGCCATGCCGAAGAATTGGGGCTGCACGGCGCGAACGACATCGCGCTGTGGGAAACGGCACGGCGCGGCGGCTTCATGCTCGTCTCGAAGGACGACGACTTTCGCCAGCTCTGCCTGCTGCGCGGCGCGCCGCCGAAGGTCCTCGTGCTCGCCATCGGCAACGGCGGCAATGCCGTTGTGCACGATCTCCTGACGCGCCACGCCGCTCGAATCGCCGCGTTCGACGCCGACGCGAGCGAGAGCCTGCTGATTCTCCGCGCTGCCTGACTGCGGCGGTCCAGCCTTCGCTTTTGCGAGTCGTCCATCGTGCCGGCTTGGCACCGCGTTGGGTGCGCCGACGCAACGCCCGGCAACGCCCGCCGCGGCCGCGCCTTGATCGCGGACATGGCGCATCATCGGGACAAACACCAGTCCCCCCCCGAGATGCGGGGTTGACCGTTTCGGGGGGGGTGGACACTCGATACCCTGGGCGTACAGCCCGAGCCGCCGCGGCGAAACCCTGCCGCCGCGCGGGCGCAAAGCAGCAGGGACTTCGAGGAGACCTGTTCGATGGAAAAGACGAGGAAGACCTTTGCGCGCACCGTCGCGACCACGGTCGGTGCGAGCGCGCTCCTGATCGCCGGCACGGCGCAGGCCGCGCTGCAAGACCGCGATCTCGACGGCAACGGGGAGGTCGACGCGTTCTACGACACCGACCTCGACATCACCTGGCTGCGCGATGCCAACGTCAACGGGCTGAGGGACTGGCATGCTGCCGTCGCCTGGGCTGCGGGCTTCAGTCTTGGGGGTCACAGCGGCTGGCGGCTGCCGGCGACCCTGCAGCCAGACCCTGGCTGCGATATTCAGTCCGACAGCGAGAGCTATGGCTACAACTGCACCGGCAGCGAGATGGGCCATCTGTGGTACGTCGAACTCGGCAACAAGGCGGGTGGGCCGATGACCAACACCGGCAACTTCCAGAATCTGAAGTCGGATATCTACTGGTCCGGTACGCCGTACGCGCCAGAGCCGGGCAATGCGTGGAACTTCCACACTGGTCGCGGCGACCAGGACGCCTTTTTCATGACCAATCTCTTCTACGCCATGGCGGTTCGCCCTGGCGATGTGCCTGCGGTGCCCGAACCGCAGACCTATGTGCTGATGCTCGCCGGCTTGGCCGCGCTGGCGCTGGCGCGGCGCCGACCTTCAAACTGACGCTCGAGCGCGAGGCCGCAGGCGGCTCGCCGCCTCGAAGTCGCCCGGTGGCTTGCGGGCGTTTCCCCACCCCGCACCGACGCCACTGCAAGGGTGCGTCCGGCCAGGCCGCGGCGCGCCTATGCGGCGCCGAGAAGCGGAAGGTCTACGGCCCGCGCGCGCAGCGCGCTTCGTGATCTGACTCGTCGCGATGTTCGAGCAGCGCGAACGCAGTGAGCGCAGCGAGTTTCGCGACGGGGCCGTGGGCCTGAGCATCGCAGGGAACCCGCCCGCAGGGCGGGCGCCGCATCGAAGCGTCGCGGCCTGGCCGGGCGCGCCCTTGCCGCTCCACCCCGGCAGGACGGTACCGATTTCGCCGCCTCTGCAAACCACGAAGGCCACAACTACAAGGTGTGACTCCGATCCCCCTCGACAAACCCGACCGCATCGAAGCTGCACCCGCGCGCGATCCCGATCACCTTGAACAACTCCCCCATCTCGTGCTCGTCGATCAGGCGCCGGGCGTGCGTGCGCGTCGCGAGGCTCGCCGATTGCAGCATCGCGACGATGCCGCAGTTGAAGAGGAAGCGCGCCTGCGAGGTGTAGCCGAGCACTTCCATCCCCGCGTCCTGCGCGGCGAGCGCGACCGCGGTGAAGTTGACGTGCGCGGTGATGTCCTTCGCGCCGACATCGGCGAGCGGGTCGGCGTCGGCGCGGTGCGCGCGGTGGCACATCAAGGTGCCGCCGCGGCGCTGCGGGTGGTAGTACTCGGCTTCGGGGAAGCCGTAGTCGATGAAGAACGCCGCGCCGCGCTCGAGGCGCTCGGCAAGCGTTGCGATGAAGGCGCATTGCTGCGGGTGGATCTCGGTGACGTAGCCGGGCGTGAAGTGCGCTTCGGGCTGCGCCACTTCGAGCGGCTGTGCGAGTGCGGTCGGCCGGTCTTCCCACGCGAAGCCGCCATCACCCGCCGCGACGACGCCGCGTTCGAGCCAGCGCGCGCCGTCCCAGCACAGGAGTTGCACCGGCATCGCATCGAGCACTTCGTTGCCGACGACGACACCTTGCATCGTGTCGGGCAGCGCCGACAGCCACTGCACCCGCTCGCCGAAGCGCGCGAGGCGTTCGCGCTGGCGCTCGCCCAGCGCGGCGGAGAGTTCGACGATCGCGTAGCGCCGCACGCGCGGGCCCGACGCATCGAGCGCATCGAGCGCATCCAGCAACTGCGCCGCGAGCGCGCCCGACCCCGCGCCGAACTCGTAGACCGTGTCGGTGCCGCTCATCCGCAGCGCCTGCGCAACCTGCGCCGCGAGCGCGCGCCCGAACAGCGGTGAGAGTTCGGGCGCGGTGACGAAGTCGCTGCCGGATTCGGGCATCAGCCCGAACTGGCGGTCGTCGCGCGCGTAGTAGCCGAGGCCCGGCTCGTACAGCGCGAGCGCCATGAAGCGGTCGAAGGGCAGCCAGCCGCCGGCGCCGGCGATCGCGTGCCGGATGCGTTCGCGCAGCGCGTTGCCCGCGGCCGGCGCCGATACACTCGAAGCCTTCGCCTTCCCGTTCGCGCCCGCCGTCGCTTCGCCCATCGTGGCATTGTAGGAATCGTGCCCGCCCCCTCGCCGCCGTCATCCGCCCGCCCGGTCGCGCTCGTCACCGGCGCGGCGCAGCGCATCGGGCGCGAGATCGCGCTCGAACTCGCGCGTCATGGCTACGACATCGCGGTCCACTACCGCGCGTCGGCGGATGCGGCGCGGGCGACGGTCGCCTACGCACAGGCGCTCGGCGCGCGGGCCTTCGCGTTCGATGCCGACCTTGCCGACGAGGCGCAATGCCGCGCCCTCGTGCCGCGCGTCGCCGCCCAGTGCGGCCGGCTCGACGCGCTCGTCAACAATGCGTCGCGCTTCGCGTACGACGACGTGGCGGGCTTCGGCTTCGCCGCGCTCGAGGCGCATGTGCGCGCCAACACCGGCGCGCCGATCGTGCTCGCGCGCGCGCTGCATGCGCACCTCGCCGAGCGCGACGCGCGCGGCTGCGCGGTCAACCTGCTCGACCAGAAGCTTTGGAATCCGAACCCGGACTACTTTTCGTACACGCTGTCGAAAGCGGCGCTCGAAGCGGCGACGCAGCTCCTCGCGCAGGCGCTCGCGCCGCGGCTGCGGGTCGTCGGCGTCGCGCCCGGCGTGACGCTCGCGTCGGGCCCGATGACCGCGGCCGAGTTCGATCGCGCGCAGTCGCTTACGCCGCTCGGGCGTTCGTCGGAACCGCACGACGTGGCGCGCGCGGTGCGCTTCCTGATCGAAGCGCCGGCCGTCACCGGCACGACGCTGCTCGTCGATGGCGGTCAGCACCTGCAGCCGCAGCCGCGCGACGTGCTGTTCCTCGCCCAACGCCAAGCCGGCGGAGAATGAATCCATGCCAAGCCTGCTCAGTGACCCGCGCCTCACGGATTGCCGCCGCCTCTTCCTGCGCGACTACGAGATCTGGATCAACATCGGCGTTCACGACTTCGAGAAGCGCGGCGAGCAGCGCGTGCTGATCAACGTCGATCTCTACGTGCCGCTCGCGCTGTCGACGCCGAGGGAAGACGAGCTCGACGAGGTCGTCGACTACGATTTCATCCGCCGCACGATCGCGCTGCGCATCAGCAAGGGCCACATCCACCTGCAGGAGACGCTGTGCGACGAGGTGCTGGCGCTGATGCTCGAGCATCCGCGCGTGCGCGCGGCGCGCGTCTCGACCGAAAAGCCCGATGTCTACCCCGACTGCGCTGCGGTCGGCGTCGAAGTCTTCGGCATCAAGGAAGCCTTACCGTGATCACCGTTTCCCCGCACGCGCCGGCCAAGCCGCGCACCGAACCCCGGGCCGCCAGGCCGAGCGTCGAAGCGGCCAAGCTCGCGAAAAGGCTGCACCGCCAGGTCGGCCAGGCGATCGCCGACTTCGCGATGATCGAGCCCGGCGACAAGGTGATGGTCTGCGTCTCGGGCGGCAAGGACAGCTATGCGCTGCTCGATATCCTGCTGTCGCTGCAGGCGCGCGCGCCGGTCGCGTTCGAGCTCGTCGCCGTCAACCTCGACCAGAAGCAGCCCGGCTTTCCGGCCGAGGTGCTGCCCGAGTATCTGGCGAGCCGCGGCGTGCCGTTTCATATCGAGAACCAGGATACGTACGCCATCGTCAAGCGCCTCGTCCCCGAGGGCAAGACGATGTGCAGCCTGTGCTCGCGGCTGCGCCGCGGCATCCTGTATCGGGTGGCCGACGAACTCGGCGCGACGAAGATCGCGCTCGGCCATCACCGCGACGACATGCTGCAGACGTTCTTCATGAACATGTTCTTCAACAGCCGCTTGAAGGCGATGCCGCCCAAGCTCGTCAGCGACGACGGCCGCCACATCGTGATCCGCCCGCTCGCCTACATCGCCGAGACGGACCTCGAACGCTGGGCCGCGCGGCGCCAGTTCCCGATCATTCCGTGTTCGCTGTGCGGCAGCCAGGACAACCTGCAGCGGGTGCAGATGAAGAAGATGCTGCGCGAGTGGGAGCGCGAGCATCCGGGCCGGCTCGACAACATGTTCACCGCGCTCGGCAAGGTCGTGCCGTCGCACCTGCTCGATCGCAGGCTCTACCCGTTCACCACGCTCGAGACGACCGGTGTTCCAGACAAGGCGGGCGACAAGGCGTTCGACGACGACGATAACGACGAAGCCTGCGCGCCAGTCGCGGCGCCGCCGCAGCGGGCGCCGGTGAGGTGGCAGTTGCGGGAATAGGCGGCGGGAACGAGCGGTCGGAGTGAAGTGCGGGGCCGTTCGAACTTCTCGCAGTCGAGCGGCTCGATGCGCATTGCATTCGAGCGTCGAAGCGAGCCGAGGCCAGCGGGTGGCCGACTGCGTTCATGTCCCCCGTGCCGGGCTGCGCCCGGCCCTCCTCCTTCACTTCACTCCGTCAGCCACCCGCCGCCCTCGGCGCGGAGCATCGAGTGCTGCGGCCGATGCACGCGACCGTCACGTCGGCGGTGGCATCGAAGGAGCTTTCGGCTTTGCTGCCAGCGCGCGCACACCGTCACCCATCCCTCGAGTCGTTCGGCGTCGAAGGGCCTGAGCCGTGCGCCACGACGAGAAAGCGTATGGGCGACAAGATCGCCGCAACAGTTGTCGCGTTTGGACCTGGGAGGCGCAATCGATGCGCGAACAGACCCAGTTTCTTCAGCCGGGAAGCCCCTTGGTAACGCTTCAGGAACGCACAAGCTTCTAATCTGCGACCTCTGGTGCGGTACCACTTGCCGCAGTCACTTTGACGGGGGTTCAAGATGAAAGTTGCTCATGTTCGCTGCGTCGACAAAATGGCTCGCAAATCGTTCCACCCGCTGAGCTTGGCCGTGGCCATGGCCTGCGCAGGCTGGGGCACCGCCGCGCAGGCCGTGGACGTGGTCTGGTTCGGGGGCAATGGGGATTGGGATGTGGGAGGCAACTGGTCGACGGGTTACGTTCCCACCGGGAGCGACCGAGCCATCGTCAATGCGGGAACGGCTTCGCTTGCAGTGGACTATGCAGTCGGTGGATATGAGATGACCGGCGGCGCCATCACCGGCGCGGGCAACCTGGCCGTCAGCGGCGCGGCGAGTTGGACCGGCGGCTCGATCGGCGGCTATGGCGGCAACCTGGTCAGCAACGGCACGCTGGCCATCAGCGGCAGCGCGGTCAAGCAGTTGGGCAACTACTACGGCAACGGCAGCAGCGGCGTCGTCAACAACGCCGCGGCCACCTGGAGCGGCAGCGGCAACCTGGGCAACTATGGCAGCGGGCGCTTCACCAACGCGGCCAGCGGCAGCTTGGACATCCAGACCGACGCGGACTTCACCGGCGGCACCTTGGTCAACCAAGGCACACTGACCAAGTCCGTCGGCGCCACCGACGGCAGCAACATGACCGCCGTCACCGCGCTGTTCAACAACGACGGCAGCGTCGACGTGCAGCAAGGCGTGCTGTCGCTGCAAAACGGCGGCGCGCACACCGGCAGCTTCACCACCGGCGCCAATGGCTGGATCGAGTTCGGCGGCGGCTACTACAGCGGCTCCACCCAGCTCAATGCCGGGGCCAATGTCAACGGCAACATCCGCATCATCGCCGGCAGCGGCACTGCGCCGCTGAACGTCAATACCGGCGCGACCTACGACGCGACGCGCACCGAGATCGTCGGCGGCGGCATGGCCGTGACCGACGCCGCCGTGACCGGCCACAGCGGCGCCTTCACGATGACCGGCGGCGCCATCACCGGCGTGGGCAACCTGGCCGTCAGCGGCGCGGCGAGTTGGACCGGCGGCTCGATCGGCGGCTATGGCGGCAACCTGGTCAGCAACGGCACGCTGGCCATCAGCGGCAGCGCGGTCAAGCAGTTGGGCAACTACTACGGCAACGGCAGCAGCGGCGTCGTCAACAACGCCGCGGCCACCTGGAGCGGCAGCGGCAACCTGGGCAACTATGGCAGCGGGCGCTTCACCAACGCGGCCAGCGGCAGCTTGGACATCCAGACCGACGCGGACTTCACCGGCGGCACCTTGGTCAACCAAGGCACACTGACCAAGTCCGTCGGCGCCACCGACGGCAGCAACATGACCGCCGTCACCGCGCTGTTCAACAACGACGGCAGCGTCGACGTGCAGCAAGGCGTGCTGTCGCTGCAAAACGGCGGCGCGCACACCGGCAGCTTCACCACCGGCGCCAATGGCTGGATCGAGTTCGGCGGCGGCTACTACAGCGGCTCCACCCAGCTCAATGCCGGGGCCAATGTCAACGGCAACATCCGCATCATCGCCGGCAGCGGCACTGCGCCGCTGAACGTCAATACCGGCGCGACCTACGACGCGACGCGCACCGAGATCGTCGGCGGCGGCATGGCCGTGACCGACGCCGCCGTGACCGGCCACAGCGGCGCCTTCACGATGACCGGCGGCGCCATCACCGGCGTGGGCAACCTGGCCGTCAGCGGCGCGGCGAGTTGGACCGGCGGCTCGATCGGCGGCTATGGCGGCAACCTGGTCAGCAACGGCACGCTGGCCATCAGCGGCAGCGCGGTCAAGCAGTTGGGCAACTACTACGGCAACGGCAGCAGCGGCGTCGTCAACAACGCCGCGGCCACCTGGAGCGGCAGCGGCAACCTGGGCAACTATGGCAGCGGGCGCTTCACCAACGCGGCCAGCGGCAGCTTGGACATCCAGACCGACGCGGACTTCACTGCCGGCACACTCATCAACCAGGGCACGCTGACCAAATCCTTCGGCGCCAGCGACGGCAGCAACATGACCGTGGTCACCGGGCAGTTCAACAACACCGGGCGCGTCAATGTGCAGCAAGGCGTGCTCGAAGTGACCACGCCGTTCAACAACCAGGGAGTGATCGACGTCGCGGCGGCGGCGCAATTCCACGGCAACAACGCCGCGTTCAGCAACGCCGGCACGATCCAGGGCAACGGCACGGTGCAGACCGCCTTGAACAAGGCGCTGAGCAACGATGGCGTCATTAGCCCCGGCAATGGCATCGGCAAGCTGACCATAGCCGGCGACCTGAAGGCCGACGCCGCCGGCTCGCTGAAATTCGAGTTGACCAGCCTGGCCAGCTTCGACCAGTTGGCGCTGACCGGCGACGTCACGCTGGGCGGCGACATCGGCGTGTGGAACCTGGGCTACACGCCGAAACTCGGCGACAGCTTCGTCGTCATGACCTTCGACCAGCGCCTGAGCGGCACCACTTTCGCCTCGCTGACGACGCACGGCTTCGCGCCTGGCGTGGCCTTCGAGACGATCTACCACGACCACGACGTGACGCTTGGCGTGACATCGATCGCGGCGGTTCCGGAACCGCGTACCTGGCTGCTGATGTTGGCCGGCATCGGCGTGATAAGTACGAGTCTGCGCCAGCGGCGCAACGCCGCCAACTGCTGACGGCAGGCGATCCGTACGCCCCGGCCCCGCCTATCGGCGGCCGCCGGGCTTTCGCCTTGCGCCGCGCTGCGCTATCTTGCGTCACCCAAAGCGCGCCCTCGCCCATGTCCGCACTTCCTGCCCTCGGCGCCGCCCTCGCCGTGCAGTTGCTGCACACGCCCCAGTTGCTCGTGGCCGGCGCTGCGGCACACGCACTCGAACGAAAGGACGCCGCGCTGCTCGCCATGCTCGCGCTCGACGGACCCTGGCCGGCAGAGCGCGCCGCGGCGCTGTTTTGGCCGGACAGCCCCGAGCGCCAGGCGCGCACCAATCTTCGCCAGCGTCTTTTTCGCCTGCGCAAGCTGGCCAATGCCGACGTGGTTCATGCGCACGGCATTCTGCGGCTGGCAAGCGGCCTCACCGTCGACCTGCATCAATTCGAGCAGGCGCTGGCCGACGACACGCTCGCCGGTGACGGCGAGTTGCTCGGCGCGCTGGACTACAGCGACAACGAAGCGCTGGCCGAATGGGTCGACGATGCGCGCCGTCGCTGGCGCGAACAACGCATCGAGAAGCTGGCGGCGCGCGCCAGTGCACTCGAGGGCAGCCAGCAGATCGCCGCCGCGCTACCGATCGCGATGCGCCTGGTGGCCGAAGCGCCGTTGCACGAATACGCCCATCGTCGGCTGATGCGGCTGCACTACCTGCACGGCGACCGTGCGGCGGCGCTGGCCGCCTATGAACACTGCCTTGCAGCGTTGAACGAAGGCCTGGGCACGCGGCCTGGCGCCGAAACCACCGAACTCGCGGCGCTGGTGCAAAGCAGCGGCCTGCTGCCGCAGCCGGGACCGACGCCACGGGTCGTCGCCATCTTGCGCCCGCCGCGCCTGTGCGGCCGCGATCAACCTTGGCAGGTGCTCGAACGGGCGAATGGCGCTGCTGCGCTGGTCTTTCTCGAAGGCGAGGCCGGCATCGGCAAGACGCGCCTGCTCGGCGACTTCGCAACCGCCCACGACAACGCGCCGGTGTTCGGCGCGCGCCCCGGTGACGCCGCGCTGCCCTATGCGCTGCTGGCGCGTATCGTGCGCGGCTTGGCGCTGCGCCTTGCGCCGCCGCAGGCTGGCTGGGCCTCGAGCGAGCTGGCCCGCGTGGCGCCGGAACTCGGCGTGGCGGCGCCCGGCCAGTTGTCGGCGCTGCGGCTGCAGCAGGCACTGGCGGCGGCGCTGACCGAATGGCACGACATCGGGTTGCGGCTGCTGATCATCGACGACCTGCACCATGCCGACAGCGCGTCGCTGGAGTTGCTGCTCACGTCGAGCAACGGCCATTGCGAACAGGGCATCACCTGGATTTTCGGTGTGCGCAGTGGCGAGCTGCCCGCCGCCGCGGCAGCCTGGCTCGACGGCCAGGACGATGCAGACGCGCTGCAACGCATTGCGCTTGGCCCGCTCGACGTCTCGGGGGTCCAAGCACTGCTGGCGTCGCTGGCGCTGCCCGGGCTGGACGCCGAACACTGGGCGCCCGCGCTGACGCGGCACACCGGCGGCAACCCGCTGTTCGTGCTGGAAACGCTGATTGCCCGCTTGCAACAGGGCAACACAGCGCCGCCGGCGGGCGAATCGGCGGCACTGCCGGCGCCAGAGCGCATTGGCCGGCTGATCGAGCAACGCTTGGCGCAGCTTTCGCCGGGGGCTTTGAAGCTGGCGCGGGTGGCGGCAGTCGCCGGGCCCGACTTCACGGCCGCGCTGGGTGCGCAGGTGCTCGGCCAACATGCGCTGGACATTGCCGACCACTGGCGGGAGCTGGAAACGGCGGCAGTGATTCGCGACGCAGCCTTCGCGCACGATCTGATCTTCGAAGGCACGCTGCGCTCGATTCCGCAAGCCATCGCCCGGCTGCTGCATCACGATGTGGCGCTGGTGCTGCAAGCCGCCGACGCGCCGGCTGCGCGGCTGGCCGCACACTGGGCCGCGGCGCAGGACTGGACGGCCGCCGGCCAGGCCTATGCCGCTGCGGCGCGAGAAGCCTGCGCGGCCTCGCGGCGCATCGAAGAGGGGCAGTTCTGGGACGACGCGGTGCGCTGCCACGATCTGGCCGGCAACGTCGATGCGGCCTTCGAAGCGCGGCGCGACAGTATCGAAACAGCCCTCGCCACGTGCAGCGCGGAAAGTGTGCTGTCGCTCACCGAAGGCCTGCTGCGCAGCGCCCGCAACGCCGCGCAATGGCTGGACGCGCAATTGGCGCACGGCAAGGCGCTGCTGACGGCCGGGCGGCGTAGCGACGCGATGGCCCTGGCCGACCAGGCGCTGGTGCTGGCCGCGGCACAGCCCGAGCCGTGGCCGCGCTTTGACGCGGCGCGTCTGAGCGCGCTGGCGCTGTCACCGGGGCCGCGCGCGGCCGAAGGCATCGAGCGGCTGCGCACCTTCGCCGGGCTGGTCGAAACCCAGGGCAGCGCGACGCGCAAGCGCGACTACTACTGCGATCTGGTGGTCGCCGCGCACTGCGCGGGCCGCCGCAGCGAAGCGGCAGCGCTTTATCCGCTGGCCATCGCCAGCGCCCGCGGTGCGGGCGACATCAACGACGAAGCGGTGTCGCTGGGCAACCTCGGCGGGCTGCTTTTGCAGCTCGGGCGCTTGCCGGCTGCGCGGGATCAGTTTCAGCACGCGTTGCGGCTGTTCGATCGCGAAAGCGGCACGCACGGCCTTCCGCTCGCCGCGGCTCGGCTGAACATGGCCTCGGCCGATGCGGCGCTCGGCCACTACGACGCCGCGCTGGCCGGCTTCGACATGGTGCTCGAGTTGCTCGATTCGGCGGGAGGCAACTTGCAGCGCGCAGCGTGCGAAACGCAAATCGCGAACACTTGGCTGCATCTGGGCCAGCCGGCGCGGGCGATGCGCGCGCTGACCCCGATTTCCGACGAGGCCGCGGCGCAATCGCCGCAGCGCTTGGCGCGGCGGCTGACGATCGAGGCGCGCATCGACCGTACGCTTGGCCGCCCAGGGTTGGCGCGGCTGGACGAAGCGTTGCGCTGCGTCGGCACCAACAACGAGCCCTACATCCGCTTGCTGGTCGAGCTCGATCGCAGCCGCTACGTCGAGGTTGCCGAGGCGCTGCAGGTTTGCCTGCGCGTCCAACATGAAGCCGCTGCGGATGAACTGCAGGCCGTGGCGATGCGCGCGCGGGTCTTCGGCATCGAGGCGCTGTGCCGCGCCGGCGACACGGCTCAGGCAGCCGCGCTGGCGCGTGAATGCGTGGCGTTGTGGTGCGAGTGCCGACCGGCGGACCTGTACTGGCCCGAGGCCCTGTGGATCGCATACCAGGCGCTGGACGGCGTCGACGAAGCCACCGCGCAGGCGGCGCTGGAAGAGGCAGCCGATTGGATAAGCAACACCGTGCGCACCCACGTGGCTGACGTGCTTCGGGATGCCTTCCTGCACCGCAATTTGGTGAACCGCGACATCCTGACCGCCCAAGGTCGGTGGCAGGCGCGATTGCCGCGCTGAGATCGGTGGGCGGCGCCTTCACATGATCCGCGAATCGCTGCTGGCGCCACGCGGCGCGAAGGCCTGCAGCGATGCGGCGTCCGCCGAACCGGCCCGATCACGTCGGCGGGGGGCCGGCCGTGCCCCTCGGCTCCGCGGCCAGCGCGCGCACGTCTTCTTCCCAACCCTTCAGCCGTTCGGCGGCGAACTTGCGCTGCTTCGGTGTCGTGCCGTTGTGAAAGCGGGCGGCGAACTCGCAGCCGTAGCGTTTCAGGCGCTCCTGCGCTTCGCGCATCGCGGGGTTCGGCGAGTGCTGCACCTGGTCGGCGAGCACGCGCAGCGCGGCCTGTGCCTGCGCGGGACTTGCGCGCTCGCGCTGCAGGCGGCGCAGCGTCTGCAGCACGATCTGCTGGCGCGCGATGCGATCGGTCAACCAGCGTTCGGGATCGAACGGCGAGGCCGCGACCGCACGCACGACCTCCTCGCGCTGCCTGTCGTCGATCGTGTCGTAGAAGAGTTCGAGACGCTCGACGCTGCGGTTGACGGCAGCTTGCAAGCGCTCCTTCGGATCGGGCTGCATGAAGTCGTCGCGAAAGTCGGCGTTCGTCTTGTCGAAGCGCTCCTGCATGTGCGCAAACTGCTTGGCGTCGAGCGTGAGCGCGATCTCGGCGATCGCCGGCAGCGCATGGTCGAAGCTCGTCATCGCCTGCGCCTGGATCTCGTCGACCCAGCGGCAGAGCTGGGCCGGCGTGACGTTGGCGACGACCTCGGTCTGGGCGCGCTGCAGCAGCACGGCGTAGACCGGCAACTGCGTGCTGCGGTGCCAGGCGTAGACCTGGCCGATGCTCTCTCTCGCGCGGGTCGTCTGCGCACTCGTGAAGTCGACGTAGTTGTCGATCATCCAGTAGGCGAGCGTCGGCACCTGGGGGTAGGTGATGCGCAGCACGCTGCAGCCGCCGAGCAGCACGGCGCACAGCGCGAGCGCGAAGATAATCTTGGCTCTGGCGACGAATGGAAGCAAACGCATGGCACTCGATATCGTGATCATGGCGGCGGGCAAGGGCACGCGCATGAAGTCCGCGCTGCCCAAGGTGCTGCACCGGCTCGCCGGGCGCAGCCTATTGCAGCACGTTCTCGATACCGCGGCGCAGCTCGGGGCGGACCGCACCATCGCCATCACCGGCCATGGCGCGGAGCGCGTCGAGGCGTCGGTCGCCGCGCCGAGCCTCGTCTTCGTGCGCCAGGAGCCGCAGCTCGGCACCGGGCATGCGGTGCTGCAGGCGGTGCCGCAGCTGCACGCCGAAGGCACGACGCTGATCCTGAACGGCGACGTACCGCTGATCGAGGCGGCGACCGCGCAGGCGCTGCTGGCCGCCGCCGGCGGCGGGAACCTCGCGTTGCTCACCATCGATCTCGCCGACCCGACCGGCTACGGCCGCGTGCTGCGCGGCGACCCGGCGGGGCGCGGTGCCGATGTCGGCGGCCGGGTGCACGGCATCGTCGAGGAAAAGGACGCGACGCCCGCGCAGCGCGCGATCCGCGAGATCTACACCGGCATCATGGCGGCGCCGACCTCGCATCTGAAGCGCTGGCTCGCGAGGCTGACCAACGACAATGCGCAGCGCGAGTACTACCTGACCGACATCGTCGCGCTGGCGGTCGCCGACCGGGTGCCGGTCGTCACCGCGAATCCGCGCCACGAGGCCGAGGTGCTCGGCGTCAACAGCCCGCTGCAGCTTGCCGAACTCGAGCGGCGTTTCCAGCGCGCGCAGGCCGATGCGCTGATGGAGGCCGGCGTGCGGCTCGCCGATCCGGCGCGCTTCGATCTGCGCGGCGAGCTGCAATGCGGCAGCGATGTCGAGATCGACGTCGGCTGCGTGTTCGAAGGCCGTGTCGCGCTCGGCGACGGCGTGCGCATCGGCGCCCACTGCGTGATTCGGGACGCGACGATCGCGACCGGCGCCGTCATCCATCCGTTCACGCTGATGGAGGGCGCGACGATCGGCGCCGGCGCCCTCGTCGGGCCGTACGCCCGGCTGCGCCCGGGCGCGACGCTCGGCGAAGATGTGCACATCGGCAACTTCGTCGAGGTGAAGAATTCGACGCTCGCACGCGGCGCGAAGGCGAATCACCTTGCCTACCTCGGCGATGCGAGCGTCGGCGAGCGCGTCAACTTCGGCGCCGGCAGCATCATCGCCAACTACGACGGCGCGAACAAGCTGCGCACCGAGATCGGCGCCGACGCCCACATCGGATCGAACTGCGTGCTCGTCGCCCCCGTCACGATCGGTGCCGGCGCGACGATAGGCGGTGGCTCGACGATCGCCGAAGACGCGCCGCCCGGCAAACTCACCGTCGCCCGCTCCCGCCAGGTGACGATAGAGAACTGGCGGCGGCCGCTGAAGGCGCGCTGAGCTGTGGCCGTCAGCAATTCTGTTTGAGGATTAGTTCCGATGCGCATGTTCATCGTACTGGCCTTGGTGGTTGTCGCCGGTTGTGCGTCTACTCCGATCCCGACAGATCAAGCAGAGCCGACCAAGGACATCGTCGATCGAACCGTGACCACCCCGCGTGATGGTGCGAGTCAGGTCGTCATTAAGCGAGACAGTGGCGCAACCGGTATCGCTTGTTCCATTCGCATTTCGCTCAATGGAAGACCTGTCGCAAACCTCCGCGCTGGACAAGTCGTGACTGTCTATCTCAGTCCCGCTGAGTACATCTTTGGCGCAGCTTCGACAGGTCTTTGCGGCGGCGGGGATGCGGAAGCTCAAGTTCAACTTGGCCGAAACGAGATGCGAACACTGAGAGTCAGCATCGATCAAAATGCATCAATTCGGATCGGACCAACCGCGCACTAGTTCGCGATCGTGCGCGCCCGAACCGGGGCATGAGGTTAGATCCGTGCGCGGCGAGCCGGATCAGAACAGCGCCATGCTCAGCTTGCGCCGGTAGCCGTCGACGATGGGGTCGGATTCGACCGCCGCCGCAAGGCCGGTGACTTCGAGCGCGCCCTTGGCGGCGGCGGGGGCGGCGGGCTTCGGCGCCGGCTTGGTCATCAACTCGAGGATCGCGACATAGGTCTTGCGCGCAAGCTCGTCGCTCCATGCCTTGTCGCGCATCACGATCTCGAGCAGTTCGTCCATTGCCTCGGTAAAGCGGCCGGCGGCGAAGTGGAGCTGCGCGAGGGCGAAGCGGGCGTCGAAGTCGCGCTTGTTCTGCGCGATCGCGGCGCCGAGCTCGCTGGCGCTGCGCGCCTTCGGCGCCGCCTCGGCGGCCGAAAGCCAATGGCCGAGCGCCGCGATGCGCGGGTTCACGATCGCGCGCGCTGCCATCGGCTGAAACGCGGCGCGCGCGTCGGCTGTCTGGCCTTGCTGCAGCAGCAGCGTCACCATCTCGCCGCGCGCGGTGTCGTTGTCCGGGTCCGTCGCCAGCGCCTGCGTGAGCCGCGCGAGTGCGGCGTCCGGGTCGCCGCCGGCGGCAAGCGCGCCGGCCTCCTCGATTTGCTCTTCGGCTTCGAGCTCCTGCTCGCTCGGCACGTGCTTGTCGAGGAACTGGCGCACCTGCGCCTCGGGCAGCGCGCCGACGAAGCCGTCCACCGGCTGCCCCTGGTGGAAGAGGACGCAAAACGGAATCGAGCGCACGCCGAAGGCCTGGCTCAACTGGCCGGCGATGTCGGGCTGGTCGTCGCTGTTCAACTTGGCGAGCTTGAAGCGCCCGCCGTAGTCTCGCTCGACCTTCTCGAGGATCGGCCCGAGCGTGCGGCAGGGCGCGCACCACGGCGCCCAGAGGTCGAGCAGCACCGGCTGGCGCATCGACTCCTGGATGAGGTCGGTTTCGAAGTTCTTGAGCGTGATGTCGGTCATGTCGTGTCTTGCGATGCGTTGCGTCCAGGCGCCATTCTCGCCCGTCGCAAGGGGTGCCGCGGCCGTGCGGCCAATCAGCGCTTGGCGCCGTGCGCGCGGCGCATGCTGCGGGTGAACGCCTCGCGGCCGCGGGCGCTGCGCTCGAGGCCGCGCGCGACGTTGCCGCAGACGAGGTCGCACAGCGCGTAGACCGATTCGTCGGCGATGCGGTAGTACGCGCTCGTGCCGCGCACTTCGCGCAGGACGAGGCCGTGCTGCGTCAGGATCGCGAGGTGGCGCGAGACGTTGGCCGCCGTGAAGCCGCACGCCTGCGCGAGGTCGCCGACGTTGCGCTCGCCGCCGCGCAGCAGGTTGAGCAGGTTCAGGCGCGTCGGTTCGGACAGCACCTGGAAGTACGCGGCGACCTGCTCGATCGCCTCCTTGGGCAGGCCTTCCATGCGTGGGCAGTCGGCGGATTGCGATTTCGCAATGATGCCCGATTGCCCTTCGGCATGATGTGCATTTGTCTTTGAATGTGCTTGACTATTTAGCTGCATACGCAAATAATACAGCACCGAAGCGCGGGATGGCAAGCCGTTTCGCACCGGCCAGACGCGGCAACCGAACCGCCGCATCGGCAAGCAAGGGAAGGAAAATGCGCAAGATTCTCGTGTTGTGCGCGGCGCTCGCAGCCGTGGCCGCCGCCGCGGCGGACACGCCGGCTGCGCCCGCCGCGCCGCTCGCGACGGCCCCGGTGCAGGCGGCCGGCGCCGCTCAGGGCCGCACCTTCGACGCCGTCGTCGAGGCGGTGCGCCAGACGATCGTCGCGGCGCAGGTCGCGGGGGCGGTGACGGCGCTCGACGTGAAGGCCGGCGACAGCGTCAAGGCCGGCCAGGTGCTGGCTCGCATCGACGCCCGCGCCGCGCTGCAGACGGCCGCGTCGAGCCAGGCGCAGGTGCGCTCGGCGCAGGCGATGCTGGAGGTTGCGCGCAAGGAATACGAGCGCCAGCAGCAGCTCTTCAAGAAGGACTACATCAGCCAGGCGGCGCTCGAGCGCGCCGAGTCGCAGTTCAAGGCGGCGCAGGCTCAGGCCGCCGCACAGCTCGCGCAGGCCGGCGCGGCGCACACGCAGTCGGGCTTCTACGTCGTTCGCGCGCCGTATGCCGGCGTCGTCGCCGAGGTGCCGGTCGCGGTCGGCGACATGGCGATGCCGGGCCGCGCGCTGGCGACGATCTACGAGTCCGGCGCGCTGCGCGTGACGGCCGCGGTGCCGCAGTCGGCGCTGGGCGGCGGCACGCAGGCCGGCGCTGCGAAGGGCGCGAAAGTCGAATTCGCGGGCCTGCCCGCCGATCGTCGCTGGCTTGTCGCGCCGTCGGTGCAGGTGCTGCCGACGGTCGATGCGGCGACGCACAGCGTGACGCTGCGCATCCCGCTGCCGGCCGATTTCGAGGGCGTCGCTCCGGGCAGCTTCGCGCGCATCTGGCTGCCGGGCGCGGGCGAAGGCGCGACGCGCCTCGCGATCCCGGCGTCGGCCGTCGTGCGGCGCGCCGAGATGACTGGCGTCTACGTCGTTGACGCGAAGGGCGTGCCGCAACTGCGCCAGGTCCGGCTCGGCCGCGCCGCGGGCGACAGCGTCGAGGTGCTGGCCGGCGTCTCGGCCGGCGAGCGCGTCGCGCTCGACCCTCAAGCCGCGGCACAGGTGCGCTGAAGCAATGGAAAAGCAGCTCGGCATTTCCGGCCGCATTGCGCGCTACTTCCAGTCGGCGCGGATCACGCCGCTGCTGGCGCTCGTCGCGCTGCTGCTGGGCATCTTCGCGGTGCTCGTCACGCCGCGCGAGGAGGAGCCGCAGATCAACGTGACGATGGCCAACGTGCTGATCCCGTTCCCCGGCGCGGCGGTGAAGGATGTCGAGCAGATGGTGGCCGCGCCGGCCGAGCAGGTGCTGGCGCAGATCACCGGTGTCGAGCACGTGATGTCGGTCTCGCGGCCGGGGCTGGCGATCATCACGGTGCAGTTCAAGGTCGGCGTGCCGCGCATCGAGGCGCTGGTGCGGCTGTACGACACCGTCAATTCGAACGCCGACTGGCTGCCGCGCGGCCTCGGCGTGCTCGCGCCGATCATCAAGCCCAAGGGCATCGACGACGTGCCGATCGTCACGCTGACGCTCTACAGCAAGCGCGGCGATGTCGGCGCCTACGATCTGGAGCGCGTCGCGCACAGCGTCGAAGCGGACTTGAAGCGCGTCCCCGGCACGCGCGAGGTGACGACGATCGGCGGCCCGGGCCGCGCCGTCAACGTCGAAATCGACCCGGCGCGCATGGCCGGCAGCGGCGTCACGGTGACCGATCTACGCAACGCGCTGCTGTCGGCCAATCTCGGCCTGCCGGTCGGCGAACTGATCGCCGGCAACCGCTCGGTCGCGATCGAGTCTGGCCCGTTCCTGAAGGATGCGCGCGAGGTCGGCGAGCTCGTCGTCGGTGTGCGCGGCGGCAAACCCATCTTCCTGCAGGACGTGGCGGCGGTCGTCGATGGTCCGCTGCCGCCGGCGCGCTACGTCTGGTACGGCGCGGCGGGCCAGGACGGAGGCGAATTCCCGGCGGTGACGATCAGCGTCACGAAGAAGCCGGGCGAGAACGCGATCGACGTCGCCGACGCCGTGATGCAGCGCGTTCAAAGCCTGAAGAACACCGTCATCCCGGCCGACGTGCAGGTCGCCGAGACGCGCAACTACGGCGCGACGGCGAACGACAAGGCGGTCAAGCTGATCCAGAAACTGCTGTTCGCGACCGCCGCGGTCGTCGCCCTCGTCTTCATCGCGCTCGGCCGGCGCGAGGCGGCGATCGTCGGCACGGCGGTGATCCTGACGCTGACGGTGACGCTCTTCGCGTCGTGGGCCTGGGGCTTCACGCTGAACCGGGTGTCGCTCTTCGCGCTGATCTTCTCGATCGGCATCCTCGTCGACGACGCGATCGTGGTCGTCGAGAACATCCATCGCCACCAGCAACTGCATCCCGAAAAGACGTTGACGCAACTCATCCCCGGCGCGGTCGACGAAGTCGGCGGGCCGACGATCCTCGCGACGCTGACGGTGATCGCGGCGCTGCTGCCGATGGCCTTCGTCTCGGGGCTGATGGGGCCGTACATGAGCCCGATCCCGATCAACGCGAGCATGGGAATGATCCTGTCGCTCGCCGTCGCGTTCGTCGTCACGCCTTGGCTCGCGCGGCTCTGGATGAAGGCGCTGCCGGCCGCGCCGGACGCCAAGCCGCACGGCCTGTCGGCGCGGCTCGCGCCGATCTTTCAGCGCATCTTCGACCCGCTGCTCGACGACCGTCGCGGCGCGCGCAACCGCGGCCTGCTGTGGCTCGGTGTCGTACTGCTCATCACCGGCTCGCTCGCGCTGCCGGCGACAGGGCTCGTCGTCCTGAAGATGCTGCCGTTCGACAACAAGTCGGAATTCCAGGTCGTCGTCGACATGCCGGCCGGCACGCCGGTCGAACGCACCGCCGCCGTGCTGCACGAACTTGGCGCGCATCTGGCGACGGTGCCCGAGGTGACCGACTACCAGGCCTACGCCGGCACCGCGGCGCCGATCAACTTCAACGGCCTCGTGCGCCAGTACTACCTGCGCAGCGGCGGCGAGGTCGGCGACCTGCAGGTCAATCTGACCGACAAGCACGACCGCAGCGAGCAAAGCCACGCGATCGCGACCCGGGTGCGCCCGGCGCTGCAGGAGATCGGCGAGCGCCACGGCGCCAATGTCAAGGTCGTCGAAGTGCCGCCCGGCCCGCCGGTGCTCTCGCCGCTCGTCGCCGAGATCTACGGCCCCGACGAGGCCGGCCGGCGCGAAGTCGCGAAGGCGGTGCGCGAAGTCTTCGCATCGACGCCGGGCGTCGTCGATATCGACGACAGCAGCATCGCCGACGCGCCGAAGAAGCTTTTGATCGTCGACCGCCGCAAGGCGGCGATGGCCGGCATCTCGCAGCAGGAGATCGTCGCCACGCTGCGCGCCGGCTTTGCGGGCGAGGCGACCGCCTATCTGCACGACGCAACCAAGTACCCGGCGGCGGCGACGATCGCGCTGCCACCCGCCGCGCAGGGCGACCTCGACGCGCTGCTGCAGCTTTCGGTACGCAATGCGCAGGGCGAACTCGTCGCGATCCGCGAGCTGGTGACGGTGAGCGATACGCTGCGCGAGCAGCCGATCCATCACAAGGATCTGCTGCCGGTGAACTATGTCGTTGCCGATATGGCCGGCGCCCTCGACAGCCCGCTCTACGGCATGTTCGAGATGCGCTCGCGGATCGCCGCGCTCGCGATGCCGGGCGGCGGCACGCTGCAGGAGCATTTCATCAGCCAGCCGCAGGATCCGTATCGCGGCTACTCGATGAAGTGGGACGGCGAATGGCAGATCACCTACGAGACCTTCCGCGACATGGGCGCCGCCTACGCCGTCGGCCTGGTGCTGATCTACCTGCTCGTCGTCGCCCAATTCGGCTCGTATTTGACTCCGCTCATCATCATGGCGCCGATTCCGCTCACGATCATCGGCGTGATGCCCGGCCACGCGCTGCTCGGCGCGCAATTCACCGCCACCAGCATGATCGGCATGATCGCGCTGGCCGGGATCATCGTGCGCAACTCGATCCTGCTGGTGGACTTCATCAACCTGCAGGTGCGCGCCGGCCTGCCGCTCGAGCAGGCCGTCGTCGGCTCGGCGGTGACGCGCGCGCAGCCGATCCTGCTCACCGGCCTCGCGGCGATGCTCGGCGCTGTCTTCATCCTCGACGACCCGATCTTCAACGGCCTGGCGATCTCGCTCATCTTCGGCATCCTCGTCTCGACGCTCTTGACGCTGATCGTGATCCCGCTGCTGTACTACGTCGCTCGCGCCGGATCGAAGGACCTATGAAATTGTCCAGAGAAGGCGCGAGATCGAGCCGCCTACGCTGCGCAGTTTCACAGGCGCTTCGCTGCGGCGGCTCGCCGCAATCGCCTGTCCGCTCTCGTTCCCCAACCTCAACCCCAACCTCAAGGAGCTTGAAATGAAATCCTGGCAACTCGTGCGCTTCCTCGCCGGCATCTTCATCCTGCTGTCGCTCGCGCTCGGCATTCCCGGCAGCCCGATCTTCGTCAGCGAATGGTGGCTCGCATTCACCGCCTTCGTCGGCGCCAACCTGCTGCAAAGCGCGCTCACGAAGTGGTGCCTGCTCGAGACGATGCTGCGCAAGCTCGGCGTGCAGCCGGGCGCCTGAGGCAGCGCGCGATGCATCTCGTCTGCCCCTCCTGCACCGCGACGAACCGCGTGCCCGAGAGCCGGCTGCACGACGGCGCGGTGTGTGGCAAATGCGGCGCGGCGCTGATGGCGGCCGAGCCGGTCGCGCTGACCGACGCGACGCTGCCCAAGGTCGTCGCCGGCACCGAGCTGCCGGTGCTGGTCGACTTCTGGGCCGCGTGGTGCGGGCCGTGCCGGCAGATGGCGCCGCAGTTCGAAAGCGCCGCCCGGCAGTTGCCCGACGTGCGCTTCGCGAAGGTTGACAGCGACGCGTCGCCCAAGGCGAGCGCCGCCCACGCGATCCGCAGCATTCCGACATTGATCCTGTTCGACAAGGGCGCGGAAGTGGCGCGCATCTCGGGCGCGATGGCGGCCGGCGATCTCATCGCCTGGGTGCGCCGGCACATCCAATCGAGGGCCGGGGCGTGAAACTGCACCGCGCCGCTCTCGCGCTCGCCGCCGGCTGGCTGGCCGCCGCGGCGCAGCCGGCGCTGGCGACCGATCTGCTCGACGCCTGGCGTGCCGCGCAGCAAGCCGACCTCGAATACAGCGCCGCGCGTTCGGCGCGCGAGGCCGGCGCCGCGCGCCGCGAGCAGGGTGCGTCGCTGTGGCGGCCTTCGGTGCAGTTCAGCGGCACGCTCGGCGTCGGCAACAGCGAGACCTCGACGAGCGGCGCGCAGTTCTCGGCGCCCGGTTTCGGCACGACGAGCGGGGTCGACTTCAATACCTCGGTCAACGGCGGCACGGCGACGCGCTGGGCGCTGCAGGCGCGCCAACCGCTCGTCAATCGCGAGCGCGATGCGAACAAGCGCCAGCTCGAGCTCGCCGCCGATATGGCCGAGATCGAATGGGAGGGCGCGCAGCAGGCGCTGATGCTGCGCACCGCGGAGCGCTATTTCGATGTCGTGCTCGCCGCGCAGACGCTGCGCGTGCTGCGCCGCCAGCAGGATGCCTTGGCGCGCGAAAGCGTCGAGGCCCAGGACCGCTTCCGGCTCGGCGATGCACCGGTCACCGATACCCACGAGGCGCAATCGCGGCTGGAGGCGAGCCGCGCCCAGGTGCTCGCCGCGCAGACGCAGCTCGAGCTTGCGCAGACCGCCTTCGCCGATGCGACCGGGCTTGCGAATGCCGAGCTGAGGGCGCCCGGCGCGAACGCCGAAGCCGATGCCGGCCTCGCGTCGCTGCCGGCGCTCGCCCAATGGCTGGCCGATACGAAGACGCGCAATCCGCAGTTGCGGGTCCAGCTCGCGGCGGCCGAAGTCGCGCAGCGCGAGGCGGCCAAATTCGACGCCCTCGCGGCGCCGACGCTCGACCTCGTCGCCGAAGTCGGGCAGGACAGGATCAACGGCAGCGGCGACTATGGCGACGCGTCGAACCGCCAGAACAATGCGCTGATCGGCGTGCAGCTCGTCGTGCCGCTCTACAGCGGCGGCTGGCGCGGCGCGAAGCAGACCGAGACACAGCGCCTCGCCGAAAAGGCGACGACCGACGCCGAGCGCGCCAGGCAGCAGGTGGCGCTGCAGACGCGCGCCGCCTGGCTCGGCCTGACGGCAGGCAGCAGCCGCATCAAGGCGCTCGCCGATGCGCTGAAGGCGAGCCGCTCGCGGCTGGATGCGACGCGCGTCGGCCGCGAGGCCGGCGAGCGCACGACGCTCGATCTGCTCAACGCCGAGAACGATGCCGCGGCGGCCGAACTCGCGCTGCTGCAGGCGCGCGTCAAGCTGCTGCTGGACCGGCTGCGCCTGGACGCACTCGCCGGCCGGCTCGACGAGGCGGCGCTTGCGGCCGTCAATTCCACCCTTGCGGCGCAGGACGCGCCGCGCTGAATGCCCACCACCACCGGAGACCCTCCATGGCCCACATCGTCATCCTCGGCGCCGGCACCGGCGGCATGCCCGCCGCCTACGAGTTGCGCGAGAAGCTCGACAAGACGCACCGCATCACGGTCGTCAACGCGGTCGACTACTTCCAGTTCGTGCCGTCCAACCCCTGGGTCGCGGTCGGCTGGCGCGAGCGCGGCGCGACCACGTTCCCGATCCGGCCGCACCTCGAGAAGAAGGGCATCGAATTCGTCGCCCAGCGCGTCGCGCGCATCGACGCCGGCGGCAACGAAATCGAACTGCAGGACGGCAGCAAACTCGGCTACGACTACCTCGTCATCACGACCGGCCCCAAGCTCGCCTTCGACGACGTGCCGGGCGCCGGCCCCGAGGGGCACACGCAGTCGATCTGCGTCGTCGACCACGCCGAGCGCACCTGGGGCCGGTACCAGCAGTTTCTGCAGACGCCGGGGCCGGCAATCGTCGGCGCGATGCCCGGTGCGTCGTGCTTCGGGCCGGCCTACGAGTTCGCGTTCATCCTCAACACCGACCTGAAGCGGCGCAGGCTGCGCAACAAGGTGCCGATCACCTACGTCACGAGCGAGCCCTACATCGGCCACCTCGGGCTCGGCGGGGTCGGCGATTCGAAGTCGATGCTCGAGAGCGAGTTCCGCAGCCACGACATCAAGTGGATCTGCAACGCGAAGGTGACGAAGGTCGAGGCCGGCCGGATGTTCATCGACGAACTCGACGACGCCGGCGCGCTGAAGAAGCAGCACGAGCTGCCGTTCGAGTTCAGCATGATGCTGCCGGCGTTCAAGGGCGTCGACGCGGTCGCCGCGGTCGAGGGGCTGTGCAACCCGCGCGGCTTCGTGATGATCGACGAATTCCAGCGCAGCAAGAAGTACCGCAACATCTTCTCGGCTGGCGTCTGCGTCGCGATTCCGCCGGTCGAGGTGACGCCGGTCGCGACCGGTACGCCCAAGACCGGCTACATGATCGAGACGATGGTGACGGCGATCGTGCACAACATCGCCGCCGACATCGCGGGCACGCCGGCCGACGCCAAGGGCACCTGGAACGCGATCTGCCTCGCCGACATGGGCGACACCGGCGCCGCGTTCGTCGCGCTGCCGCAGATCCCGCCGCGCAACGTGAACTGGTTCAAGAAGGGCAAGTGGGTGCACCTGGCCAAGATCGCGTTCGAGAAATATTTCATCCGCAAGATGAAGAACGGCGGCTCCGATCCGGTCTACGAAAAGTATGTGCTGAAGCTGCTCGGCATCGAGAAGCTCGAGCGGACCTGATCTCTACCCCATTCATTCACCAACCCAAGGAGAGTCGAAATGAAAGTCAATGTAGGAACCGTGGATCGCATCATTCGCATCGCTGCCGGCGCCGTGCTGATCGGCCTGGCCGCGACCGATACGATCGGGCTGTGGGGCTATATCGGCATCGTGCCGCTCGCCACTGGCTTGTTCCGCGTCTGCCCGGCGTATGGACTGCTCGGCATCAACACCTGCCCGATGAAGGGGCGCTGAAGCCATGGCCGAAGGCACCACCACCGTCGAGCTCGTACAGCTCGCCGACTACCGCTTCGAGGCGAGCTTCGGCGTCCCCGGCATGCCGGCGCTCGTCACCGACGAGCCGCCGCCGCTCGGTGGCAACACCGGGCCCAGCCCGGATCATCTGCTCGCGGCGGCGGTCGCGAACTGCCTCGCGTCGAGCCTGCTGTTCGCGCTGCGCAAGTTCAAGAACCAGCCGGAGCCGATTCGCGCCGTCGCCGTCGTCGAGAAGGCGCGCAATGCCGACAAGCGCATGCGCATCTCGCGCATAGCCGTCGATCTGCATTTCGGCGCGGCGTCGGCCGGCATGCAGATGCTCGAGCGCGCGCTCGCGCAGTTCGAGGATTTCTGTGTCGTCACGCAGAGCGTGCGCGCCGGCATCGCGGTCGACGTGCGGGTGTTCGACGCTGACGGAACGCTCCTGAAACAGGGCTGAACCCGATCCGCCATCGAACGCAAGGCACTGGCCTCTTGCGACGCCATGCGGCCGTCGGCGTAGTGCCACTGCCGCACGCGCCGGTCAGCGCATCGTGCCAGGCGCCACCCGCCAGGGACTCATGCTGGGGTACCAGAAATCGCCCCTGGCGGGTGGCACCTGACACGAAGTCACGGCGCAGGCGGTCCGGGCTGCAAACGCCGCGAACCACGAACGCTGCCGCAAAGCCGGACCCGCATAGCCGGCGACGCGCCCGCGGGGCGCCGAGGAACGCAGCGCCCATGGCCCGCGCGCAGCGCGCACCGTAATCTGACTTCGTCGCCACTGTCCGAACGCAGCGAACGCAGTTCGCGAAGTGAGTTGGCGACGGGGCCATGGGTGCGAGTACCGCAGGGCAGCCGGCAAAGCCGGTCGCCTCGCCGAAGCGTCGCGGGCTGTGCGGGTCCGGCTTTGCCGCGCCGGCAGTCGCCTACCCGACGGCGGCCGGCGGTCGGCCGCGTGCGAGACTACCTACGGCGCGGCCGGCCCCGCGGGTTCGAGCGCCGCCGGCAGCACGTCGTCGAGCGTCTCGGCCCAGACGAAGGCGAGTGCATTGCGCGCGGCTTCGGGGATGTCCTCGTAGTCCTTCTTGTTGCGCGCCGGCAGGATCACGCGCCGGATGCCGGCGGTGTGCGCGGCGAGCACTTTTTCCTTGATGCCGCCGACCGGCAGCACGAGGCCGCGCAGCGTGATCTCGCCCGTCATCGCGAGGTCCGGATAAACGCGCCGCCCGGTCAAGAGCGAGACGAGCGCGATCGTCATCGTGACGCCGGCGCTCGGGCCGTCCTTCGGGATCGCGCCGGCCGGCACGTGGACGTGGATGTCGCGCTCGGTGAAGAGCGCGGCGTCGATGCCGAGCGCCTCGGCGCGCGACTTGACGAGCGAGAGCGCGATCTCGACGCTTTCCTTCATCACGTCGCCGAGCTGGCCGGTCAGGTGCAGCCGGCCCTTGCCCGGCGTCGCCGCCGCCTCGATGAAGAGGATCTGGCCGCCGACCGGCGTCCACGCGAGGCCGGTCGCGACGCCCGGCACGCTGGTGCGCAGTGCGGCCTCGTCCTCGAACTTGCGCGCGCCGAGGATCTCGTGCAGATCTTCGGGCGCGATCGTATACGGCCCCGGCTTGCCGCCGGCGATGCGCGCCGTGACGGCGCGGCAGACGGCGCCGATCTCGCGCTCGAGCTGGCGCACGCCGGCCTCGCGCGTATAGCCGTCGATGATCGCGGCAAGCGTCGCGTCGGGCAGCACGATCTCGTCGTCGGCGAGGCCGTTTTGCTTGCGCTGGCGCACGATCAGGTAGCGGCGCGCGATCTCGAGTTTGTCGGACTGTGTGTAGCCGGGCAGCTCGATCACTTCGAGGCGGTCGCGCAGCGGACCGGGAATCTGGTCGAGCACGTTGGCGGTCGCAATGAAGATGACCTGCGAGAGGTCGATCTCGACGTCGAGGTAGGTGTCGCGGAACGACTTGTTCTGCGCCGGGTCGAGCACTTCGAGCAGCGCCGCCGCCGGGTCGCCCTGGAAGCCGACGCCGAGCTTGTCGAGCTCGTCGAGCATCAGCACCGGGTTGCGCGTGCCGGCGCGGCGCAGCGCGCGCACGATGTTGCCGGGCAGCGCGCCGATGTAGGTGCGCCGGTGGCCGCGGATCTCGGCCTCGTCGTGCGTGCCGCCGAGGCTGAAGCGCTCGAACTTGCGCCCCATCGCGCGCGCGATCGACTGCCCGAGCGAGGTCTTGCCGACCCCCGGCGGGCCGACGAAGCACAGGATCGGCGCATGGCCCTCGGGGTTGCGCTTGCGAACGGCGAGGAACTCGACGATCCGGCGCTTGATCTTGTCGAGGCCGAAGTGGTCGGCATCGAGCACTTCGCGCGCGGCGGCGAGGTCGAAGTTGTCGGCCGTTTCCTTTGCCCACGGGAAGGCGATCAGCCAGTCCAGATAGGTGCGCACCATCGAGTATTCGCCGGCCGCCTCGGGCATGTGCTCGAGGCGCTTCAACTCGCGCTCGGCCTGCTCGCGCGCGGCGCCGGGCATGCCGGCCTTGGCGATCGCGGCGGCGAGCTCCTTGATCTCGGCGCCCTTCGCGTCGTCGCCTTCGCCAAGCTCCTTCTGGATCTGCTGCAGCTGCTCGCGCAGGATGAACTCGCGCTGCTTGGCGCCCATCGCCTCCTGCGTCTCGCGGCGGATGCGCGTCGAGATGCGCAGCACTTCGAGGCGCTGCTCGAGCTGACGCGAGGTTTCGGCAAGGCGCGCCGACAGGTCCAGCGCCTCGAGGATGCGCTGCTTGTCGGCGGCCTCGAGGTCGAGGTAGCCGGCCACCAGATCGGCGAGCGCGCCCGGTTCGCGGATCGCGCGCACCGCATTCACCAGCTCCTCGGGCGTCTGCGGCAGCAGGCTCAAAGCTTCCAGCGCCTGGTGGCGCAGCGCGAGCAGCCGGGCTTCGATCTGCGGCCCGGGTGCGGCGTCCGCATCGCTCAGGCGCTCGGCGACGACGGTCAGATAGCCGTCCTTGCGATCGAAGGCGCCGGCGCGAAAGCGCGTCATGCCCTGGCACACGAGATGATGGCCGCCATCGGGCGCGGTGACGTAGCGCAACGGGTTGGCGAGGGTGCCGATGTGGTACAGATCGTCGGGCTGCAGCGCCTTCGCATCCTTGCTCTTTTGCAGCAGCAGCGCCACCGGCCGCGCGTCGCGGATCGCCGCCTCGACGGCGGCGACCGATTCGGGCCGCCCGATCACGAGCGGCAGCATCATGCCGGGAAAGACCACCGTGTCGGCGAGCGGCACGACGGGCAGCGTCTCGGCGGCCGCAGGCGCGCCGCTTTCGGGGGCGGCGTGCGCTTCGCCGGTCGTCGCCCCGGCGCTCATTTCGCCAGCACCAGGGTCAGGCAGCCATCGTCGAGCGACGAGCGCAGCAGCTTGCGCGCCGCGATCGCGAGCCGGCGCTCGAAGCAGCCCTGCGGGATCTCGAGGCGCCGGATCGTCGTGCCGGCGACGGCGGCCGGAAAGCGGCGTTCGCCGCGCACGGTGAGCACCTGGGCGTCGAAATCGACCTCGATGCGCTCCGGCGCGATGCCGGGCAGCGCGATCAGGACGACGAACTCGCTGGCGCTTTCGAAGACGTCGGTCGGCGGCGCCCAGCAACTGCGCCCGCTCGCTGCCTGCGCCGGCAGGAAGAACTGGCGCTGCAGCCGCTCGGCGCGTTCGAGCGTCGCCAGTGCCTCGGCCCACATGCGCTCCGCCAGGTCGCCCTTGCCCATTGCCGCCCCACACGAATCGAGATTGCCGCCATTCTGCGCGCGAATCGCGACCCGGCTGCGAGCATGCTCAATTCAACGCCGCTTCGCGTCCGGGGCAACACAAGCGCAGCGCGCCGGCGGTTGGCGGGCAACTTCTGATGCACACTGCCGCCATTCGCTGTCGCGTGGGGACAAGAAGCATGGATCTCGCGATCACCGCAAGCTATACCGATCTGTACCAGATCGCGATGGGGCAGGCCTATTTCCTGAACGGCAAGCGCGACCTGCACGCGACGTTCGACTATTTCTTTCGCAAGGCGCCGGCCGGCGGCGGCTATACGGTCTTCGCCGGGCTCGGCGATGCGCTCGAGATGCTGCACGGCCTGCGCTTCGCGGCGTCCGACATCGAGTACCTCGCGTCGCTCGGTTTCGATGCGCAATATCTCGAGCATCTTGCACAACTGCGCTTTCGCGGCACGGTGCACGGCGTGCGTGAGGGCGACATCATCTTCCCGACCGAGCCGGTGCTGCGGGTATCGGGCAACATCATCGAAGTGCAGCTCGTCGAGACGCTCTTGCTCAACGTGCTGAACTTCCAGTCGCTGATCGCGACCAAGGCGGCGCGCATCCGCTCGGTCGCGGGCAGCGCGATCCTGAGCGAATTCGGCATGCGCCGCGCACCCGGGCTCGGCAGCGTGTGGGGGTCGCGTGCGGCGGTGGTCGGTGGTTTCGACTCGACGAGCAACCTCGCCGCCGCGCGCCGCTACGGGCTGAAGGCCGAAGGCACGATGGCGCATTCCTTCATCCAGCTGCACGACGACGAGCTGACCGCGTTTCGCAAATTCGTCGCCGCCAACCCGGACCGCGCGACGCTGCTCGTCGATACCTACGACACCCTCGCCAGCGGCGTGCCCAATGCGATCACCGTCGGCCACGAGATGGCGGCGCGCGGCCAGCGCCTGCGCGCGATCCGCCTCGACAGCGGCGACCTGACCTTCCTGTCGCGCCGCGCGCGCACCATGCTCGACGCCGCCGGGCTCGCCGACGTCAAGATCGCCGCCTCCAACCAGCTCGACGAATTTATCGTGCGCAGCCTGTTGCAGCAGGGCGCGCCGATCGACATCTTCGGCGTCGGCACGAGCCTCGCGACCGGCCAGCCCGACGCCGTCCTGGACGGTGTCTACAAGCTCTGCGCCGCGGGCGACGCGCCGCGCATCAAGATCTCCGAGGCCCTCGCCAAGATCACGCTGCCCGGCGTCAAGCAGGTCTGGCGGATGGTCGATGCGGATGGCAAGTTCCACGGCGCCGATGTCGTCGCGATGGCAAGCGAAGCCCAGCCCGCGCGCATGATCGACCCCTTCGATGCCGGGCGCACGCTCGGTCTCGCGGGCCTGCGCGGCGAGGCGCAACTGCAATTGCTGATGGCCGACGGCGAGCCGGTGCAGCCGCCCGTCGGCGTCGCCGAAGCGGCGCGCTACTGCCAGCAACGGCTGGCGATGCTGCCCGACGAATACAAGCGGCTCGAATATCCGCACCAGTACAAGGTCGGCGTCAGCGACAGCCTGCACGACCTGCGCAACGCGCTGCGCCGCCGGTATGCGACGGCTGCGAGCGGCTGACGGCTGACTGCCGACGACGGCCGCCGGGGGCCGCCGTGTCAGCCTGGCCGTTTGGCGGCCGGCTTCGCGGGCGCGGCCTTGCGCTTGCGGGCCGGCGCGCGCTTTCGCCCGGCCGCCGGTTTCCCGCGCGCGGCGCCCTGGCCCGCTGCCGGCGGCGCCGCCGCAACGCTTTCGCCCGGCCGGTCGTCGCGCCGGCCGCTGCCGGGCTGCAGCAGGTCGGCGAGTTCGAGCAGCCGGTCCGCGATGCGCCGGTGCTCGGCGGCCTGGCTCGCCGCGCGGGCCTGGGTCTCGGCCGCGTAGACGACCGACAGCGCATCGTGCAGGCGCGACATCACGTCCAGCTTGGACAGCACGGCATCGAGATCGCCGGGCTTGAAACTGACGTCGGCGAGCACCTCGCGATACGCTGCGGCGATCGGCTCGAACGCCGCGCGGCGGGCATCGCCCGCCTTGGCGAGCGACCCGTCGAGCCTTGCCGCGACAAGCAGCGCCTCGGGCTGCAGCAGCGCGCTGGCCAGGTCGCCGTCGCGGCGGAATGACTCGGCGGCCGCTCTCGCGCACTGCTGGTCGAGGGCGAGTGCGGCGTCGCGCTCGTCGCGGCTGGTCCACGGCGTGAGCGCGTCCAGCGCGAGGCGATCGAGCGCGAGTGCCGGCTCGAACCGCGCTTGCCCCGGCACGCCTTCGGCGCGGCGAAACGCCCGCGTCGCCTGCACGAGTGTCTCGCGCATCGCCGCGCCGGCGCTCGCGATGCTCTGCGCGGTCGCGCCGGGGGCGAGCACGCGCCGCGCCTGGACGCTTGCGAGGCGCTTGAGCACCGCGCCCTGCAGCGCGCAGCGCGACGGATTCGCGCACACCGCGTCGTCCGACGAGACGAGCAGGTCGAGCTGCTGCAGTCGATCGAGCGCGCCGCGGATCAGCGCCTCGTCGGCATTCGCCTCGCCCTGGCGGCTTTCCAGATCGGCGAGCTGCTCGATATCGCGGATCGGCACCCGTCCGCTGCGGTCGTCCGACTGGACCGCGCGCAGGAATGCACTGCGCGCCTCGTCGAACAGCCCGAGGTCGCGCCACGCCGCGCCGAGCGCCGACTGCAGCGGCGGCAGCGCGAGCCAGCTTGCCGGGCAGCGGTCCTCGATCAGCTGGCGAACCGCCTGGGCCTGCGCCTTCGCTTCGCGCGCCGACTGGTGCCGACGCGCCAGATCGGCGCGCAGGCTGGCGAGCGCGTCGAGCAGTTCCTCGGGTGACGCGAAGGGGGCTTTCGCGCTGCCGGCGTCGGCCCCCGGCGCGCGCGGTTCGGCGCGCCACGCCGGGTCGCCATAGGCCTGGAAGGCGCCCCAGGTGATGTCGTCGGGGCGCTTTGCCCACGCCGCCTTGCGCGCCGCATAGACGGCGTCGCCGAACGGCTGGCTCTGCTGCAGCAGGCTGCGATAGAAGGTTTCGCCGAACAGCTGCGCCAGCTCGTCATTCACGGCCCAGCCGGCGACGACGACGCAGCGCACGCCGATCTCGATCAGCTCGGTGGCGATGCTCGCCGCGAGCTTGTTGCCGTCGCGCACCGTCGCGTCGACCAGGCCGAGGTGGCAGCAGCTCAGGTAGACGAGCTCGGGCACCGTCTCCATCGCGGCGATCTCGGCGGCGGTGATCAAGAGGCCGCCCGAGAGCACGACGCCGCTGCGGCGCCGCCCGTCGCGGTGCAGCAGGTCGAAGATGCCGTGCGCCGCGACGTGCAGCAGCCGGTACGGCTGGCGGTAGAGCAGCGCGAGCACCTCGCTCGCCGGCACGTCGGCGCCGATCGCCGGCGTCACGCGGTAGTTCAGGGCGCCGAGGATGGCGGCGACCGCATTCGCCTCGGCCTCGGCGCCGGGCAGCGGCGGCGGATCGGGGTTGTCGCCTCGATCCGGCTGGCGCGGGTCGGGGAACGCGGCGCCGAAGCCTTCGACCGACGGGTTGCCGACGGCGAGCGCATTGCGCTCGAGCGCCTGGCGCACCTGGGCGCGAAAGCGGCTCGATGCGAGCTGGCGCACGACCGGCGTGCGCACCGCCATCGGCAGGGCATCGTCGGATGTGCCGGCTGCGTCGGCGAGCATCAGCTCCCACGGCAGGTTGGCGGTCGCCGCGTCGACGACGAGCACGACGCGCTCGAGTTGGCGGGCAGCATCCTTGAACTCGTGCGGCACCATCAGCTGGAACAGCATGCGGCCGATATCCTGCTGCCACGCAGTGTTGTGGATCTGCTGGCGCACGAGCGCCTCGATCAGCCCGGGCTGGCGCTGCTGGATGACCGATTCGGCGCGCGCGCGCTGGCCGACGTAGAGGAAGCGCAGCCGGGTCGCGATCGCGGTGCGCGGTGCGCGCCCGGGCGCGGCGGCGGCGCCGGCTTCGGCCGGCAGCGGCGGTTCGGCGGCGCTGCCGGCGTCGCGATCGGCGTCCGTCACGAGCAGGCGCGGCCAGTAGCTCTGGCCGGCGGCATCGAACAGGCGCTGGCGCATGCCCTCGCCTTGCCGCAGCTCGGCGTTGCACACGAGCAGCGTGCCCATCCGGCGCGCGGCCTCGCCGAGCTTGTCGGGCATCTGGCGCAGCGCGTAGACGGCGCTGATCGCGGTGTCCTGGTAGAGCTCGACGATTTCCAGGCGCGCGACGCGGATCGCGAGCCGCGTCGTCTCGTAGAAGCGCGCATTGGCCTCCAGCACGCCGCGCACCAGCGCCTCGACCGAGGCGTCGATCGTCATATTGGCCGACGAGTTGTAGCCCAGCAGCAGCGCGGCAAGCGGCAGTTCGCGCTCGGCCTTGCCGAGCACGTCGATCGTCTGCAGCAGGTAGCGCAGCACGCCGGCGCGCACCGCGTCGGTCAGCGCCCCGACGCTGAGCGCGCCGTCGTAGGTGCCGAGGCCGACGACGACCGCGCCGAGCACCGACGACGCGCCGCGCCGATCGGCCACGCGCAGCACGACGCTTGCGCTGCCGAGCGGCCCCGCGTAGAGGCCGAGACTGTGGCGCTGGCTCAGGTCGCCGTCGAGAAGTTCGCGGTCGATCAGCCTTTGCGGCCCGGCGATCGGATCCTGCTCGTAGGCGCCGACCAGGATCGGGCTCGACAGGAAGCGCAGGTCCATCGCCTTGACCGCCACGTCGAGCTTGCGCTTCGGCCGCGGTGCGAGCAGGCTGCGCGGGCGCCCGCCGAGCAGGCCGCGGGCGATCGCCTCCGGGCTGTCGGCGGTCGGCGGGCCGGCGTCGTAGGTCACCGGCCGCGCGCGTTCGACCGCCCGCGTGACCGGCGCGCTGGTCGGCAGGCCGCGCGTCGCGCCGGTCGCGAGCAGTTCGGCAAGCGCCGGGAAATGCTCGGCGGTCGATGCCAGGTCGCCGTGCGCGGCCGCCATGTAGTACATCGCCCCGACGTGGTCGATGCGTCCCGAGGCCCAGCTCACGGTGCCGTCGCCGCGCGGCGTGCCGACCATCTTGAGCTGCCCGCCCTGCTCGCGGATGCCGCACGGCGTATTCGGCGCGGCGCCGAAGACATAGGCGCTCTTCGATTCGTACTCGGCCGGCAGCGCGGGGCGTGCCTCGCCGTCCTGATGCCACAGCCAGGCCGCGGCATCGAGCGCATCCTGCGAAGGCAGCGCGCAGCGGCCATCGCCGAACCAGAGGTCGCGCAGCTTGGGCTTGAACGCGGCCCAGGTCGCGGCCTGGAACAGCGGCTGCGATTGGCCGCCATCGGGCTCGCCCTCGAAATCGTCGACGAAGCCGGGCTTGGGCAGCAGCGCAAGCGGTCCGCGAAAGTCGGCGACGAGGTCGAGCACCTGCTGCATATCGTGCTCGAGGTCGAGCCGGACCAGGCTGCGCAGCGTGTCGCCCTTGCCGATCAGGTTCTCGACCATCGAATAGGCGCCCTGGTGCGGCGTGCCGAGCATCACCAGACGGGCGCCGTCGCGCCCCATCAGCGCGTCCATCACCGCGCGGCGCTTGCAAATGCAGGCGCGAACGACAAGCCCGCCCATGCTGTGCGCGAGCAGGCGCACCGGTTGCGTCGTGCCCGCGAGCAGGCGGTCGAGAAACTCGCCCAGGCGTTCGGCGAGCACGTCCAGCGGCTGGCGCCAGTCGTAGGCAAAGGGCTCGACGCGGTGGCTCTGCGCGAGGTGCAGGCAGAGCTGGCCGTAGAACATGTCGAACAGCTTCTCGGCCTCGACGTCGGGCCGGCCCCAGGCGATCTTGTCGAGGCCGCCGAGCACGATGTCGGCCGGGTCGAACCAGATCCGGTCGCCCGCGCCGACCTCGAGGTGCGAGCCCATCACGCCCGGCAGCACGACGACGACCGGCAGCTTCGCATCGTCTCCGCCACGCGCCGCCGCAACGCCGCGCAGCCGCGTCGCCTCGGTCTGGACGTCGATCTCCTCGAAGCGCCCGGGCAGGGCGCGAAATGCGGCAACCGACGCCGGGTCGGCGGCGATCAGCCAGTCGCGCAGCGCGCCGCGGGTGTCGGCATTCGTGAAATAGCGGAAGTGCGAGACCTCGGCGCCGCGCTCGAACAGCACCTTCGAGCCGGCCTGCGGCGCGACGCCGCCGAGCATCGATGCGGTATCGACGACCAGGTCATTGAGCGCGTTGTCGAAGAAGATGAAGTCCGACAGCAGCACGCCCAGGCGCTGAAGCAGATTGCCGCCTTCGATATCGCCCGCGATGACCGCCATCTGCACACCCGGCGCCGGCTGCGCGGCGCGCAGCAGGCCGGCCATCGGCGAGTCGGGCAGCATCGCCTCGATGCCGGGGACGAGGTGCGGATTGGTGCGGTTCTTCGCGATCTCGAGCACCACGCGCTTGAACGCCGAGTACAGCGGGTTGCCGAAGAAGTACGGCACCTGGCCGATCAGCGTCAGCACGCTGGAGAGGAACAGATCGAAATTCGCGCTGGCAAGCTTCGTCCCCTGCGCCGGGCTCGCGACGCGCACATAGCGCTGGATGACGAACTGCTTGGCCCGCAGTTCGGCGGCGAGATCGCGCAACTGCGCGCGCTGCTCGGCGTGCGCGCCGGCGAGTTCGCCCTGCACGCGCGCCGCCTCGGCGGCATCGGCGTCGCCGGTGCCGGGCAGGCCGGATTCGTAGGCGTCGATCAGCGGCTCGAAATTGGAGAGGCACAGCAGGTCGCCGACCAGGCCGCCGCGCGAATGCGAGACAAGATTGAGCCGCGCGCCCGCGGGCAGTGCGCGCGCGAGCTGCAGCGCATTCTCGATCGGGCTTTCGCTCAGCGTGCGGTGCTCGAAGGCGAACACGCCGGCCGGAAAGCGCCGCTCGATCACGGCCCAGATATCGCGCGCGCCGGATTGCAGGTCGCCGAAGCTGCCCAGCGTGCTCGACCCGGTGCCGTGGATGAAGACGAGCAGCGGCTGTTGCTTTGCCGCCGCCGCGGCCAGCGCCGCCGCATCCGGCACCGTCAGGTCGCTCGCCTGCTGCGCCGCGCCGCTCCACTGGTACAGGCCCGGCGCGCGGTCCAGGCGCGACTCGATCGCCCACATCAGCGCCTTCGTTCCGGCCCAGCTGACGCCGACCTCGGCCGCATTGCCGGCCTGCTTGCGAGCGACATCGAGGATCGCGTCGCCCCCCGTGTCGAGGACGAGCGCGGACACCCTGGAGACGAGGCCGCCGATCGCCTGCCCGGCATCGTCGAGCAGGCCGCGCGAAGCCGAATCTTCGGCCCGCAACTGTTCGAAGAGGATCGCGCCGTCGGCGCCGATCAGCTCGGGGCGGCTGGCCGCGAGCGACGCCTGCAGCCGCGCGGCGCTGGTGACGAAGGTGCTGCCGTCGGCGAGATCGAGGACGAGCACCTCGTCGGCCGCCGCGTCGTGGCGCTGCTCGCCGTCGCCGCCCGCGGCGCTGCGCGCGGCGGGCCCGACGTCGAAACTCGCCCGCGGCTGCAGATAGCCCGCCGGCAGGAACGGGTCGTCCGCCTCGCCCGCGCCGCGGTGCGCGCTGCGCAGCAGCACCGGCAGCGTGGGCGCGGCCTTGCGGCCGGCGAGCCTGAGGGGGATGGTCGCGGCCACCTGCGGCCTCGCGGCGTCAGACGGTGAACGGCGTTTGCGTCAGGAAGCGCCCGGCCGCGCCGAGCGTGAACAGGTTCGGCGACTGCGTCGGCGGCAGCCGGGCGCGGATGCGCGCATGAAAGCTCGCATAGTTGCCGCTGAAGGTGCCGTTGTTCCAGACCTTGAGCAACTGCTCGGTGAACGCGCCGTTGTGGTCGCCGTCCATCGACGTCTGATTGTCCTGGCAGCCCGAGATCAGGATCACGCGCGCCTTGAAGCGCTTGACGATCGCCGACAGCCTGCCGCTCACCGCGACTTGCGCGAGTGCGGTATCGGGGTCGACCAGCCTCTCGCCGCCGGCCGCCTTCGCGACGTCGCGCTGCAGCTTGTCGTAGAACGACTGATGCTCGCGATAGGTGCGCATCGCGATCGCCTCGGGCATCAGCTTGGGCCGTTGATTCGTCGGGAAGTCGGTCATCTGCGGCACTTCGCGCGTCACCGTGCCGCTGTGGCAGCTGTCGGAGAGCACGAGCACGCGCACGCCGCTGGCGAAGCGGCCGAGCTCGGCGTAGAGCTCGTCGTCGATCAACTGGCCGTCGTAGAGGCACCAGGTTTCGTCCTTCTTGTCGATCTCGTCACCGGTCACGTCGGGCACCTGCCCGCCGTGGCCGGAATAGCTGAGGAAGAAGAGGTCGCCCGACTTCAGCGCGCCAGCGGCGGCGCGCATCGCGGCCAGCGCATTCGCGCGTGTCGCCTTCTTCGTCAAGAGCACGGTCGACTTCATGCCTTTCATCGCCGCGATCGCGGCCATGTCGTTGGCGTCGAACTCGCACGCCGCGAGCGGCCCGGTCCAGCCGCCGTAGGCCGCGCCCGAGACGGCGTTGAGCCCGAGATGAAGCGATATCGCGTTGTGCCTGGGTGCCGCGTTCTTCTTCGCTGCGGGTTTGCTTGCGGCGGCCTTGGGTTGCTTGCTTGCCATCGGATCTCCTTCGCGTGCGCAGCGTGCGCCTTGCGCCTTGGGTATCGAGGTCCGGATGATCGGAGAAGTCAGGCGCTCGCGCCATCCCCATGTTGGCATTGCGCATCGCGCCGCACGCGGCGCGGCGGCCGACCGGCGCTACACGGTGCCGACGCCCCGGGCGAGGAAGACCGCGGCGAGCGGGATCAACAAGAAGAGGTGGGCGGCGATCATCACCCAGCGCCGCGCGGTGTCGATCTGCGCCGGAGCGGGCAGCGCGCCGGTCGCAGCAAGCTCGCGCCGCCAGCTCGCGAGCGCGCGCGAGGTCGGCAGCGTCAGCAGTGCGATGACGATGAAGAACACGATCTTCGTCCACAGCAGCGGCTGTTCGGCATACCAGGCAAAGCCCTTCATGCCCCAGGCCATGCGCGCCAGGCCGGTCGCGAAGACCGCGACCCACGAGCCCCAGTAGATCTGGTCGACGCGCTGCAGGCGGCGCACGACATCGGCGTTGAACCAGAGCGGGCGGCACAGTGCGGCCAGGCTCGTCATGAAGACGACGAGGGTCAGGATGGCGGCGATGTGGAGGTAGGCGAGCAGCGATTCGAGGATCATGCGCCGAGTGTAGAAGACCGCTCCGGCGCGGGCCGCAGCCCGGCTGTCAGCGCGTCGCGGGGCGTGCCCAATACGCCGCGTCGCCGTAGGTGTGCTTGAGGAAATCGATCCACAGCCGCACGCGCAGCGGCAGGTGCTTGCGCTGGGCAAATACGGCGTGGATGCCGTTCGGCGGCGCGCGAAAGTCGTCGAGCACGCTGACGAGGGCGCCGCTGGCGATCGCGTCTTCCACCTCCCACAGGCTGCGCCAGGCGATGCCCAGATCGGCGAGGCACCAGTCGTGCAGCACCTGGCCGTCGGAGCAGTCGAGCCGGCCGCCCGGGCGCAGGTGGGTGAGTTCGCCGTCGACGACGAAGGCCCAGCCGCGCGTCTGGCTCGCGTCCGACGACAGCAGCAGGCATTCGTGGCGCGCGAGATCGGCCGGGTGGCGCGGCGTGCCGGCGCGCGCCAGGTAGGCGGGCGTCGCGACGCACAGCCGGCGGTTGTCCGCGAGGCGCACGCTGACGAGCGACGAGTCGGCGAGGTCGCCGACGCGCACCGCGCAATCGACGCCTTCGTTGACGATATCGACGACGCGGTCGCTCAGGTTCAGCGAGACCGACACCTCGGGATGCTGGGCCAGAAAGAGCGGCACGAGCGGCGCGACGTGGCGCCGCCCGAAGCCGGCGGGCGAGGTGATGCGCAGGTGGCCGCTTGCCTTCACGCCGCCGGCGCTGACGCTCGCCTCGGCGTCGGCGAGGTCGGCGAGCAGCCGCTGGCAGGTCTCGAGGAAGGCGCTGCCCTCGTGTGTCAGGCTGATGCGCCGCGTCGTGCGCAGTAGGAGCTTGACGCCCAGGCGTTGCTCGAGGGCGTCGAGGCGCCGCCCGATGACGGCCGGCGCGACACCCTCGGCGCGCGCCGCCGCGGCGAGACTGCCCCTGGCGACGGCGGCGACGAAGGATTCGATCTGTGCAAGCCGGTCCATGGACGCGAGATTAACCCTCGATCGGGTGCGTAGCGCTGTCGCCCGGAAGGTGAAAGCGGTCGTGGCGACGAAACACAGCAGGCATTTGTCCTTCCAGGGAGAACGAAGCGGTCAACTGCCGGAGCGAGGTTATGCTGTTTTGCGCACGAATCAATGACTTCTGTGGCGCTTAATCGTCAGCGCGGTTTGCAATAGAGTCGGCACATGGGTACGCAAGCCTCGGTTCGCGCCGTCGTGTTCGACGCCTACGGCACGCTGTTCGACGTCTACAGCGTCGCGCTGCTCGCCGAGCAGCTTTTTCCCGGCCAGGGCAACGCGCTTTCCGTGCTGTGGCGCGACAAGCAGATCGAATACACGCGCCTCACATCGATGAGCGGGCGCTACCGGCCGTTCTGGGAGCTGACGCTCTCCGCGCTGCGCCATGCGGCGCAGCGCCTCGCACTGCCGCTGAGCGATGCGGCCGAGGCGCAGTTGATGAACCAGTACCGGCATCTGAGTTCCTTCCCCGAGAACCGTGCCGTGCTCGCCGAACTCGCGCGCCGCGGCGTGCCGGCGGCGATCCTCTCCAACGGCGACCCGGACATGCTCGGCGTCGCCGTCAAGAGCGCGGGCTTCCAGGATTTCTTCGCCCACCTGCTCAGCGTCGACGCGGTGCGCAGATACAAGCCCGACCCCGCCGTCTATGCCCTCGGGCCCAAGGCCTTCGATCTTCCCGCGCGCCAGATCCTCTTCGTCTCCAGCAACTGCTGGGATGCGATCGGCGCGACCTGGTACGGCTATACGACGCTGTGGGTGAATCGCCAGGGCCTGCCGCTCGAACAACTCGATACCGAACCGACGCACACCGGCGCGAGCCTGCGCGACGTGCTCGGCTTCTTTCCTTCCTGAAACCTCCCACCACCCGAGAGACAAGACGCCATGACCGAACGAATCTCCACCCACGGCCTGCAAGTCGCCAGCGTGCTGCACCAGTTCATCGAGCGCGACGTGCTGCCCGGCACCGGCATCGCGAGCAGCGACTTCTGGCAACGCTTCGGCGCGATCGTGCGCGACCTCGCGCCGAAGAATGCGGCGCTGCTGGCCGAACGCGACCGCCTGCAGACCGAAATCGACGCCTGGCACCGCGCCAATCCCGGCCCGATCAGGAAGCCGGCGGCGTACCGCAAATTCCTGCAGAAGATCGGCTACCTCGTGCCGGTGCCGAAGAATGTGAAGGCGACGGCGAAGAATGTCGACGACGAACTGGCGAAGCAGGCCGGCCCGCAGCTCGTCGTGCCGATCACGAATGCGCGCTATGCGCTGAATGCCGCGAATTCGCGCTGGGGCTCGCTCTACGACGCGCTGTACGGCACCGACGCGCTGCCCGAGACCGGCGGCGCCGAGCGCGGGCGCGGCTACAACCCGGTGCGCGGCGCGAAGGTGATCGCCTACGCGCGCCACGTGCTCGACCGCACCGCGCCGCTCGCGCGCGGCTCGCACGTCGACTCGACGGCGTACCGCGTCGAAGGCGGCGCGCTCGTCGTCGCGTTGAACGACGGTTCGACGACGGCGCTCGCGAAGCCGGCGCAGTTCGTCGGCTACCAGGGCGACGCGGCGGCGCCGTCTTCGGTGCTGCTGCAGCACCACGGGCTGCACCTCGATCTGCAGATCGACCGCACGACGGCGATCGGCGCAACCGACGCCGCGGGCGTCCACGACCTCGTGATCGAGGCGGCGCTCTCGACCATCCTCGACCTCGAGGATTCGGTCGCCGTCGTCGACGCCGAGGACAAGGTGCTGGCCTACGGCAACTGGCTCGGGATTCTGAACGGCACGCTGACCGAGGAGGTCGCGAAGGACGGCAAGACCTTCACGCGCCGCCTGAACCCGGACCGCGTCTACACCGCGCCCGGCGGCAGCGGCACGGTCACGCTGCACGGCCGCTCGCTGCTCTTCGTGCGCAATGTCGGCCACCTGATGGGCAACCCGGCGATCCTGTGGGGCGACGACGGCCGCGAGATCCCCGAAGGCATCCTGGATGCCGTCGTCTCGACCACGATTGCGGCGCGCGACCTTGAGCCGGGTGGCGCGGCGGGCGGCATCCGCAACAGCCGCGCCGGAAGCATCTATATCGTCAAGCCGAAGATGCACGGGCCGGACGAGGTCGCGTTCGCCGCCGAGCTGTTCGGCCGCGTCGAACAGTTGCTCGGCCTTGCGCCAAGCACGGTCAAGCTCGGCATCATGGACGAGGAGCGTCGCACGAGCGTGAACCTGAAGGCGTGCATCGCCGCCGCGGCGAGCCGTGTCGCCTTCATCAATACCGGCTTTCTCGACCGCACCGGCGACGAGATGCATACCGCGATGCGCGCCGGGCCGATGCTGCGCAAGGGCGACATGAAGACGACGCCCTGGATCCAGGCCTACGAGCGCAACAACGTGCTCGTCGGCCTCGAATGCGGGCTGCGCGGCAAGGCGCAGATCGGCAAGGGCATGTGGGCGATGCCCGACCTGATGGGCGCGATGCTGGCGCAGAAGATCGTCCACCCGCTGGCGGGCGCGAATACGGCCTGGGTGCCGAGCCCGACGGCGGCGACGCTGCACGCGCTGCACTACCACCAGGTCGACGTCTTCGCGGTGCAAAAGCGCCTCGAGAAGACCGACTACGACGCCGAGCGCGACGCGCTGCTCGCCGGGTTGCTGACGGTGCCGGTCGCGAAGAGCGCGAAGTGGAGCGAAGCCGAGCGCCGCGAGGAGATCGAGAACAACGCGCAGGGCATCCTCGGCTACGTCGTGCGCTGGGTCGAGCAGGGCGTCGGCTGCTCGAAGGTGCCCGACATCCACAACGTCGGCCTGATGGAAGACCGCGCGACGCTGCGCATCAGCAGCCAGCACATCGCCAACTGGATGCTGCACGGCGTCGTGACGAAGGCACAGGTGCGCGCGACGATGAAGCGCATGGCCAAGGTCGTCGACAAGCAGAATGCGGGCGACCCGGCGTATCGAAGCATGGCCGGGCGGTTCGACGAATCGGCCGCCTTCCAGGCCGCGAGCGACCTCGTCTTCAAGGGCCTCGTGCAACCCAGCGGCTATACCGAGCCGCTGCTGCACGCCTGGCGCGCGAAGGTGAAGGCGCAAGGCTGAGCGGCCGGCGTCGCCGCCCCGGAGACTCAGCCTTCGATCTGAATCTCCCACAGCGGGCGGCGCGGCGCGGCCGGCAGTGCGCGCGCGGGAACGCCGATCCGCAGCAGCAGCTGCGCAGGGCCGGCGCAACCCGCCAGCTCCTGCAGCCTCGGCCGCAGGGCCGCCACCTGCACCGGCTGATTCAGGTGCGACGCCTGCACGCCTTGCCGCACGCCCAGCAGGAGCAGCCGCTGCAGCGCCTGGCCGGCGGCGAGCCAGTCGCGTGCGCTGTCGCCTTCGGTCGACAGCACCGCCAGCACCGGCGATTCGTCGGCCAGTTGCCGGTCGCTGGCGGCGACGCCGCCGCCCATGTCGAAGGTGCGCACCACCGCCTGCGCCAGCGGCACCGCAAGCGCCGGCAGCGTCAGGCCGTCGCCGCGACGCCGCGGGTGCATCCACGCCGCCAGTTCGCGCCGCCAGCTCGGGTTCGCCCAGAGCACGGCATCGCCTTCGGCGACGAGCGCGGCCGCGCCCAGGCGCTGTTCGCTGCGCTCGAGAAGGGTCAGGGTCGCGCCTTCGCTCGCCGCCGCCTGGACCAGCGATTGCAGAATCCGCGCATCGACCGCCGTCGCCGCGAAGCGTTCGCGGCAGGTGCGGCGCTCGGCGATCGCCGACGCGAGTTCGGCGTCCGCCAGCGGCGCCGAAGCCCGCGCAAGGTGCACGCGGGCCAGCAAATCGTCGTGCGATGCGTCGGCCAGCACCTCGACCTCGGCCTGCAGGCCGGCCGCCGCGGCGGCGATCCGGAAATTCAACAACGCGCAGCCGCAACTGATCGTCAGCTCGCGATCCTGCGGATCGTTCACCGGCAAGGCGCGGATGCGGTCGGCGAGCAGTTCGATGCTCCAGCCGCGCAGCCGAAAAAGCCACGGCTGCGTATTGTGGCTGGACGGGGCGAGCGAAGCGGCGCGCACCAGCGCCTGCAGGTCGGGGGCAGCGGAGCGGTTTGTCGTCATCTGATCCTCCATGTCGATCTGCGCTTCGTCCGAGCCAGTCGCCTCGGCCCGCTCGATGCTCATTCGGCAGCGCATCATGCCCTCGGCGGGCGCGGATCGATTGCGTGCAGTCAATCGCCGCCGAGGTAGGCAAAGACGCGATTTCCACCTCGCCGATGGAGCGCTTGCGCCTTCCGGCCCGGCGCGCCGCGTGCTTCGTCGGACAATTCGGCCCTCGGTCCCATACCGCCAGCCGACGCCGTGCCCCATTCCAGCCTGCCGCGCGCGCGCGAATCGAGCGTCGTCCTGCGCGAGCGGCACGGCCCGGGCTATCGCTGGCGGGTGCTGGTGACGGTGATGATCGGCAACGTCGCGTCGATCATGTCGTCGACGATCGTCAATGTCGCGCTGCCCGATATGAGCCGCGTCTTCGCGCTCGGGCAGGATCGCGCGCAGTGGCTGGCGGCCGGCTTCATGGCGGCGATGACGATCTCGATGCTCGCGACGCCCTGGCTGCTCGAGCGCCTGGGCTACCGCAGCGCCTACATGGCGGTGATCACGCTGCTGATGGCGGGCGGCATCGGCGGGGGCTTCGGCTGGAGCTTCGAATGGGTGCTCGCGATGCGCGTCGCCGAGGGCCTTGCCGCCGGGCTGCTGCAGCCGATTCCGACCATCATCATCATGAACGCCTTCGCCAGCCACGAGCAGGTGCGGGCGATGAGCCTGTTCAGCATGGGCGTCGTGCTTGCCCCGGCGGTCGGGCCCGGCATCGGCGGCGTGCTGGTCGACCTCTTCGGCTGGCGCTCGATCTTCTTCTTCGTCGTGCCGTTCTGCCTTGCCGCGCTGTGGATGGCGCGGCGCTACCTGCCGCAAAGCGCACCCGGCGGGGCCGAGATGCGCAGCGACCGGCGTTTCGACTTCGCCGGGCTCGCACTGCTGTCGGTCGCGATCCTGGCGCTCTTGAACGGCATGGTCGATCTGCAGCGCGGCGGCCACGGCCAGGCCGCCGCGCTGATGGGCCTGGCGTTGCTCGCGCTCGCCGGCTTCGTCTACCGGCAGCGCCGCGCGGCGCATCCGCTGATGCAGCTCGGCATGTTCGGCCACGCGCAGTTCGCATTCGGCAGCTGCGTCGCCTTCATGTACGGCGCGGCGCTGTTCGGCTCGACCTACCTGCTGCCGGTCTTCATGCAGATCGCGCTCGGCCTGCCCGCTTCGCAGGCCGGCGGCGCGCTGCTGCCGGCCGGCATCATGCTGTGGCTCACGATCGCGCTTGCCGGCCGGCTCGGCAACCGCTTCGCACTGCACCAGGTGGTCGCCTTCGGCCTCGCGCTGCTCGCGCTGTCTTTCGTGCTGATGCTCGCGGTCGGCGCGGATACGGCGGTCTGGGTCATCGCGCTGTGGATCGCGGTCGGCCGCATCGGCCTCGGATTCGTGCTGCCGTCGCTCAACCTCGGCGCGATGCGCGGGCTGCCGGCGGCGCTCATCCCGCAGGCGTCGAGCGGCGTCAATTTCATGCGTCAGTTCGGCGGCGCGGTCGGCGTCAGCCTGGCCGGCATCTTCGTCGAGTGGCGGCTGCTCGCGCATGGCGCGAGCCTGCCGTCGGCGGCGGGCGCCGCCATCGCGCGCGCGCCGTCGTCGGTGGCCGCATTTCACGAAACCTTCCTCCTGCTCGCGGCGCTGACGCTGGTCGCGATCGTCGCCGCGTGGCGCATGCGCGCGCCCGCCGCGCCGTAGGCGGCAGGCCGAGCGCAACGGGTATTCTTCGGTCCGCGCCAAATGGACGCCGCCTGTCGATGAACCCTGCACCCACCACTGCCGAAATCGCGCTGCCTGGCGCCTGCGAGGTGCTCGTGATCGGCGCCGGCCCGGCCGGCAGCGCCTGCGCACGCACGCTTGCGCGCGCCGGGGTCGATGTCGTGCTCGCCGATCAGCATGCGTTTCCGCGCGACAAGATCTGCGGCGACGGCCTGATCCCGGATGCCTTCGCCGCGCTGCGCACGCTCGGCGTGCTCGACGAGGTGATGGCCGTCGCCCAGCCGGCAAGCCACGTCGGCTGCATCGGTCCGCGCGGCGGCCGGCTCGACGTGCCGGGAACGATGGCGGTGCTGCCGCGCCGCCAGCTCGACGACATCCTGTGCAAGGCCGCGCTGCGCGCCGGCGCGCGCATGCTGCCGCCGGCGCGCTTCGAGGCGCCCATCGAGGAGGGCGGCGCCGTCGCCGGCGCGCGCCTGAGAATCGGCGATGCGACGCACGCGATCCGCGCCCGCTGGACCGTGCTCGCGACCGGTGCCGTGCCGCAGGCGCTGATCGCGGCCGACATGTGCGAGCGGCGCACGCCGAGCGGCATCGCGCTGCGCGGCTACGTGAAGAACGATTCGATGGCCGGCCGGCTGAAGACGCTGGATATCGTCTGGCACCGGCGCCTGCGGCCCGGCTACGGCTGGATCTTCCCGTGCCGGGGCGGCGTCTTCAATATCGGCGTCGGCATCGCGCACAGCCACAATACGCTCGAGGGCGGCCGGCTGAAGATGAAGGATGCGAATCTGCGCGAGGTGTTCGCCGCGTTCACCGAGGTCCATGCCCCGGCGCGCGAACTGATGGCCGGCGGCAGCCTCGTCGGCGAGTTGAAGGGTGCGCCGCTGCGCTGCGCGCTCGAGGGCGCGCGCTATTCGCGGCCCGGCCTGATCGTCACCGGCGAGGCGGCGGGATCGACCTATTCGTTCACCGGCGAGGGTATCGGCAAGGCGATGCAGACCGCGATCCACGCCGCGCAGGCGGTGCTCGCCGGGCGTGCGGACGGCCGCGACGACGCCGCCGTACGCGCCGACTACGAAGCGCGGCTCGCCGCGCTCAAGCCACGATTCGACATGTACGAACGCGCGAACCGCATCAATGTCCATCCCTGGCTCGCCGACCTCGTGATCTGGCGCGCGAACAAGAGCGCGCGCCTGCTGCGGCGGGTCGCCGGCCTGCTCGACGAGACGAGCAACCCGGGCAACATCGTCAGCCTGAGGGGCATGCGCAAGCTGTTCTTCGAATAGCCGGCGGTTCCGGAGTCAGGCGATGTGTCAACTGCTCGGCATGAACTGCAATACGCCGACCGATATCGTCTTCAGCTTCACCGGCTTCGCGACGCGCTCGCAGGAGCACAAGGACGGCTTCGGCGTCGCCTTCTTCGAAGGCCGCGGCGTGCGCTGCTTCGTCGATCCCGGCAGCGCGCGCGACTCGCCGGTGGCGGCGATGATCAAGGCCTACCCGATCAAGAGCGAGAACGTCATCGCCCACATCCGCAAGGCAACGCAGGGCCGCACCGCGCTCGAGAACTGCCACCCCTTCGTGCGCGAGCTGTGGGGCCGCTACTGGGTCTTCGCGCACAACGGCGATCTGAAAGGCTTCGCGCCGCGCCTGCACGGCGCCTTCCGGCCGGTCGGCGAGACGGACAGCGAAGTTGCATTTTGCTGGCTGATGCAGGAGCTGGCCAAGGCGCACGCGAGCGTGCCCGGCGTCGAGGAGCTGACGGCGACGCTCGCCGAGCTGGCGCCGCAGGTGGCCGCGCACGGTACGTTCAATTTCATGCTCAGCAACGGCGTCGCGCTGTGGGCGCACTGCTCGACGCACCTGCACTGGCTCGAACGGCGCCACCCGTTCACGACCGCGCAGCTGCAGGACGAGGATCTGAGCGTCGACTTCGCGCTGCATACGACGCCGAGCGACCGCGTCGCGATCGTCGTCACCGAGCCGCTGACCGCGGGCGAGGCGTGGCAGGCATTCGCGCCCGGCGAGCTGAAGGTCTTCGTGCACGGCGCCGACCGATTGTCGGGCGCCGGCGCCGGCGCCAGGCTCTGACAAACTTCCGATCGCAGCGGATCGCAGAAACTTCCACGCTCACCGCAACAGGATCGACGACGCCCATGCCGACACCCGTCAAACCCCGCTTCGATACCTTCTACCGTCACGAGGCGCTGACCGACCTGCTGTTCGAATTCGCCGCCGCGCACCCGTCGCTGGTCAGCGTCGAGTCGATCGGCAAGAGCTACGAGGGGCGCGACATCTGGGTCGCGACGGTGACCAATCTCGCGACCGGCGCGCCCGCCGACAAGCCGGCGTTCTGGGCCGACGGCAATATCCACGCCGCCGAGGTGACGGCGAGCAGCGCGGTGCTGTACTACCTGCACCACCTGGTCGATGCCTACGGCGCGGACGGCGACGAGGGGCGCCGCATCACGCAGCTGCTCGATACGCGCACGATCTATCTGTGCCCGCGCCTGAATCCGGACGGCGCCGAGCTCGCGCTCGCCGACCGGCCGCGCCACATCCGCTCGTCGACGCGGCGCTACCCGTACGACGAGGAGCAGATCGACGGCCTGACGGTGGAAGACGTCGACGGCGACGGCCACATCCTCTTCATGCGCATCGCCGACCCGAACGGCACCTACAAGCGCCATCCGCAGGAGCCGCGCCTGATGGTGCCGCGCGAGCCGGGCGAGTTCGGCGGCGACTATTTCCGCCTCATGCCCGAGGGCACGCTCGAGGCCTACGACGGCCTTTCGATCACCGTCAACCGCGACCCCGAGGGGCTCGATCTGAACCGCAACTTCCCGCCCCAGTGGCGCCAGGAGCACGAACAGGTCGGCGCCGGCCCCTACCCGACGAGCGAGCCCGAGGTGCGCTCGGTGGTCGACTTCATCGTCCGGCATCCGAATATCGGTGCCGCGATCAGCTACCACACGCACAGCGGCGTCATCCTGCGGCCGATGGGAACGCAAAGCGACGACGACATGATCCCCGAGGACCTGTGGGCCTACAAGCGCTTCAGCGCGATCGGCGAGAAGGCGAGCGGCTATCCGGCGGTCAGCATCTTCCACGACTTTCGCTATCACCCGAAGGAAGTCATCAGCGGCACGCAGGATTGGGTCTACGAGCACCTCGGGGCGCTGTTCTGGGTGGTCGAGATCTGGTCGCCGAACGCCGAGGCCGGCATCAGCGGCTACAAGTGGACCGACTGGTATCGCGAGCATCCGATCGAGGACGACCTGAAGCTCCTGAAGTGGAGCGACGAACAGTGCGGCGGCCTCGCGCACCACGACTGGAAGCCGTTTCACCATCCGCAGCTGGGCGCCGTCGAGATCGGCGGCTGGGACCGCTTCAACTACTGGCGCAACCCGCCGCCGCATCTGCGCGAGCGCGAGGCGGCGCGCTTTCCGGCGTGGATGACGCAGATCGCGCTCGCCCTGCCCAAACTCGAACTGCTGCGCACCGAGGTGCGCGCCCTCGGCGACGATACCTGGCGCGTGCGCCTCGCCGTCTGCAACAGCGGCTGGCTGCCGGCCTACGTGACGCGCCGGGCGCTTGCCAACAAGACGGTGCGCGGCGTGATCTTCGAGATCCACCTGCCCGACGATGCGGCCGCCGGCGTCGCGCTGCTTTCCGGCAAGCGGCGCATCGAGGGCCCGCAGCTCGAGGGCCACGCGCCCAAGACATCGCTGCAGGCCTTCGTCCCGAGCCGCGAGATCACCGCCGACCGCGCGGTCGGCGAGTGGGTCGTGCGCGCACCGAAAGGGACGCGCCTGGCGCTGACCGCGCGCGCGGACCGCGCCGGCACGGTGCGCACCGAGGTCGTGCTCGACTGAACGCGGGTGCCGCGACGCGCGGGCGTCAGTGGCGCGGCTTGGCGGGCGATTTCGGCGGCCGCGCGCGGGGTGCATTCGGCGAGGCGTCCTCGACGGCCTGCTTCGCGAAATGGCGCATGTAGCTTCCCATCTCGGGCGCGATCGATTGCAGCGCGCGCCGGTGCTTGACCGCGAGCCGGTTGACCGCGCTTCGGCCGCGCGGCGTCAGCGCGACGACGACGCTGCGCCGGTCGCTTTCGGACTGCCTGCGCAGCGCGAGCCCGAGCTGCTCGATGCGGTCGACGAGGCCGACCGCGCTGTTGTGCTTGATCATCAGCTGCTGCGCGAGCAGCTTCACCGTCAGCGGCACATCGTCCTGCTGCGTCGCGATCGCGAGCAGCGCCTGGTACTGCACCGAGGTCAGCCCGAGTTGCGCCGACGCCTGCGTGCTGAACGAATCGAACTGGCGCAGCAGCATGCGAAACGATGCCAGCCGGGCGAGTTCGTCGGGCGCAATGCGAGGCGGCGCCGCCGCCAGCCGGGGTGATCTGCCCATGCGCGAACGCACCTCAGCGCCGCGAGGGCGATGCCCGACCGGCGAACACGGCCTTCGTACCGCCGCCACCTGACGCGCACCTGACGCGACGGCGCATTCTTCGCTCCGAGGGATACAAAGCAACACTTCTCGGTAGTTTCATGGAGATGGATGCGAAAGCGAGCATTGACGCTATATCGCGCAACGATGTAGATTAAACCATGATGTCGTGCCGCGATACATTTTTTGTCTATCGTGTCGGCCAGCGCAGTCGGTAGTTGCCCTCTTGCACGCGCGAGCCGGCTTCTTTGCAATGGCGCGTCATCGGTGTCCCGTGCGCAGCGGGGCGAATCTTTCGAGTCGTTCTTTCAAGGAGAGTCGTGATGAGCAAGTTCGAAGCTGACAACCTCGGCGATGCGGCGCGCCGCCAGGTCCTGTTGACCGGAGCCGGCGTGGCCGGCGGCATGCTGCTGCCTGGCGTGAGCTTGGCCGCCGACCAGCCGCCGATCGGCACCTGGCCGGCCGGCTCGCAGGGGCCGACCGTCACCGTTGCCGCGATGGTGCCGCTGACCGGCACCTACGCCGTGCAGGGCGCCGACGAGTTGAAGGGCTGGGAACTCGCCGTCGAGCACATCAACACGAACCACCCGCTGATGAAGGCGATCGCGCCGAAGATCGACAACGGCATCCTCGGCAAGAAGGTCAAGCTCGTGTCGGCCGACTCCGCTGCCAAGCCGAACCAGGCGCTGCAGGCGGCGCAGACCTTCATCAACCAGGACAAGGTCGTGCTGATGACGGGCTCGACCTCGTCGGCGGTCGCGGTCGCGATGAACAAGTTCGCGCAGCGCGAGCACATCCTGTACATGCCCGGCATCTCGGGCTCGAACGACACGACCGGCAAGGACTGCGTGCGCTACAGCTTCCGCCAGGGCTTCTACGGCGAGATGGCGGCCAACGCCATCGGCCCGGTGATGGTCAAGCAGTTCGGCAAGAACCGCAAGGCGGCGTTCATGACGCCCGACTACACCTACGGCCACACGACGACCAAGTCGGTGATGGACTACCTGACGAAGGAAGGCGGCTGGACGGTCGTGACCAACCAGGTCTCGCCGCTCGGGACGCAGGACTTCAGCCAGTACCTGACCAACATCGCCAACTCGGGCGCCGAGTTCCTGATAAACGTGAACTGGGGGCGCGACGCGGTGTTGTCGAGCCAGCAGGCCAAGCAGTTCGGCCTGCTGCCCAAGATGACGCTGGTGCTGCCCTACCAGATCCCGTTCATCGCGCCCGAGGCCGGCACCGACATCACGGCCGGCGTGCTCGCGGCAACCGACTTCTGGTGGACGTTGGAAGACAAGTATCCGCTCGCCAAGCAGTTCGTCGAGGCGTTCCAGAAGAAGTACGGCTACCGCCCGGAGTGGGGCGCCGAGAACGCCTACGTCAGCTTCGCGCACTGGGCGCGCATGGTCAGCGAGGCGGGCACCTTCTACCCGCCGGACGTGATCAAGCAGTGGGAAAAGGGCGAGACGATCCCGTCGCTGCTCGGCCCGGTCCACTACCGGCCGCAGGATCATCAGGAGGTTCACCCCGTCATCGTGGTGCGCGGCAAGGCGAAGAAGGACATGAAGAACCCGGAGGACTTCTGGGAGGTGATCGAGATCGTTCCCGGCGACAAGGTGATCCAGCCGCCGGGCGAGTTCGGCTGCAAGCTGGGCGACTACACCTGAGGCGGCAAGCGATCGCGGGTCGGGCGCCGAGACGGCGGCCGGCCCTTCCGATCCACCACGGCGGGCGGCGCGAGCCGGCCTTCGATCGACCGATGACGAGGACGGGATAACGTGTTCAGCTGGGGCAACCTGATTTCGCAGTGCTTCAACGGGCTGGTGCTGGGCGCGTTGCTGGCACTGATCTCGTCGGGCCTGACGATCATCTACGGCACGCTCGGCGTGCTCAACCTCGCGCACGGCGCGATGTTCATGCTCGGCGGCTATGCGGGCTGGGTCGCCTACGAGTACAGCGGCTCGTTCATCGTCGCCGTCGCCGCCGGTGCGCTGTTCGTGATGCTGGTCGGCGTGATCACCGAGCGGCTGATCATCCAGCACTTCTACGTCCGTCCGGCCGAGGACCAACTGCTCGTCACCTTCGGTCTCGGTATCGTCTTCGTCGAGACGGTGCGCTATTTCTTCGGCAGCCTGTCCAAGACGGTGCCGCCGCCGGCGCCGCTCGCGGGCATCACGAACCTCGGCTTCATGGTCTACCCGACGTATCGGCTCGGGCTGCTCGGGATCGTCACGGTCGCGCTGCTCGCCCTGTACTTCGTGCTCTACCGCACCCGCATCGGCATGATCGTGCGCGCCGGCATCGAGGATGCGGTGATGGTCGACTCGCTCGGCATCAACGTGCAGCGTGTCTTCATGCTGGTATTCGGCATCGGCGCGATGGCCGCCGGCTTCGCCGGCATCGTCAACGCGCCGGTGGTCGCGGTGGCGCCCGATGTCGGCGACGCGATCCTGGTGCAGACCTTCGTCGTCGTCGTCATCGGCGGCGTCGGCTCCTTCGCCGGCGCGGTGCTGGGCGGGCTGATCGCCGGCCAGATCATCAGCCTGACCTCGATGATCGACCCCGCCTACTCCTACGTCATGTTGTTCGTCGCGATGACGCTCGTGCTCGTGCTGCGCCCCTACGGGCTGCTCGGCACGGCCAGCCGCGACTAAGCCGATTCTGCGATGCCGTCAAGACAACGCCCGTTCGTCGTCGAGATCATTGCGCTGCTCGCGCTGATCGCCGCCCCCTTCATCCTGCCGCACCTGGGCTTCAACCCGACGACGATCAACCGCATCCTGATCTGGGGTCTGGTCGGCATCGGCTTCGATCTGCTGTTCGGCTTCACCGGGCTGCTGTCGTTCGGGCAGGCGGCCTTCTTCGGCACCGGCGGCATGTTCGCCGCCTACCTGCTGACGCAGACCTCGTTCACCAATACGATCGGCGCGGCGATCGCCGGCACGGTGGTCGCCGGCATCATCGGCTACCTGATCGGCCTGCTCGCGCTGCGCCGCACCGGCATCTATTTCGCGATGATCACGGTGGCGATCGCCGAGGTCTTCTTCTTCGTCGAGTTCAACCCGTTGTCGCAGTTCACCGGCGGCGAGAACGGCCTGCCCGGCGTGCCGCCGCCGAACCTGAGCCTGGGCTTCTTCGAGTTCACGTTCAGCAGCAACTGGCAGATGTACGGCTTCTTCGCGTTCTGGTATTTCGTCGGTCTCGTGATCGCGCTGCGCATCGTGCGCTCGCCGGTCGGCCTGCTGCTGCGCGCGATCCGCGACAACCCGCTGCGCGCCCAGGCGCTCGGCCACGATATCCACGGCTACAAGATGACGGTGTTCGTCGTCGCGGCGATGTATTCGGGCTTCGGCGGCAGCCTGCTCGGCATGCTGCAGGGCTTCATGCCGCCCGATGCCTTCATGTTCCACACCTCGGGCGAGATCGTCATGCAGACCGCGATCGGCGGCGCCGGCTGGCTGTTCGGCCCGCTGCTGGGCGCGACGGTGTGGCTGTACCTGAGCGACCTGTTCCAGACGACGCTCAACCTCGGCGCGACCTGGAAGCTCGTCCTCGGCATCGTCTTCGTGCTGCTCGTCGTATTCCTGCGCCACGGGCTCGTCGGCGCGATCGTCGATCTCTACCATCTGGCCCGGCCGCGCAAGCCGGCAGCGCCCGTGGGCGCCGCATCCGCGCCGTCCGCGCAAGCGGTTCGCAGGGCTGCCACGGACAATCCGGCGCGGCGCAAGGCGACGGCCAGCCAGAGCGGGGCGATCCTTCAGGCGACCGGGCTGACCAAGCGCTACGGCGGCCTGGTCGCCAACAGCGATATCGATTTCAGCGTCGACCACGGCGAGTTGCGCGGCATCATCGGCCCGAACGGCGCCGGCAAGAGCACCTTCTTCAAGATGCTGACCTGCGAGGTGACGCCGACTTCGGGCAAGATCGTCTTCGACGGCCGCGACATCACGCATCTGGGTGTCGCCGAGGCCTGCCAGCTCGGGCTCACCAAGAGCTATCAGATCAACCAGCTGTTCGACCGGCTGACGGTGCGGCAGAACCTGGCCATCGCCGCGCTCGGCGAGCTGCGCGGCCGCTTCAAGCTCGACCTGTTCAAGTCGGTGCCCAAGGTTCCCGGGCTCGATTCGCAGATCGAAGGCACCGCGGCGCTGGTGCATCTGACCGACCGGCTCGAGACCCCCGTCTCGGAATTGGCCTACGGCGAAAAACGCCGGCTCGAGATCGGCCTTGCGCTGGCCACGTCGCCCAGCCTGCTTTTGCTGGACGAGCCGCTTGCCGGCATGAGCCCGCAGGAGCGCGTCGAGACGGTCGCGCTCCTGAAGTCGATCGCCGCCGGCCGCACGATGATCGTCATCGACCACGACATGGACGCGATGTTCGAGCTCGTCGAGCGCATCACCGTGCTGCAGGAAGGCCGCGTGCTCGTCGAGGGCACGCCCGACGAGATCCGCAACAACGCCGAAGTCCAGGAGGCCTACCTCGGCGGCATCCACGAAGAGGCGGGGGCGGCATGAGTCTGCTCGAAGTCAACGGGCTCAACAGCTACTACGGCGACAGCCACATCCTGTTCGACGTGTCGATGCGCGTCGAGAAGAACGAGGTCGTCGCGCTGCTCGGCCGCAACGGCGCCGGCAAATCGACGACCTTCAAGAGCCTGATGGGCGTCGTCAAGCCCAGGACCGGCAGCGTGAAGCTCGACGGCGAGGAGCTTGCCGGCAAGAAGTCGTTTCAAATCGCCAAGGCCGGGATGCAGCTCGTGCACGAAGACCGGCGCATCTTCGGCAGCCTGAACGTCGAGGAGAACATCGTCCTCGCCGCGATGAGCGCCGACGAGAAGTGGCCGCTGGACCGGATCTACGAACTCTTTCCGCGCCTGAAGGAGCGCCGCGGCAGCCGCGGCACCGACCTCTCCGGCGGCGAGCAGCAGATGCTCGCGATCGCGCGCGCGCTGGTTCGCAATCCGAAGCTCGTCCTGCTCGACGAGCCCTTCGAGGGGCTCGCACCGGTCATCGTGCAGGGTCTGGTGCACGCCTGCCGCGATCTCGCGCGTGCCGGGCAGACGATCGTGCTGGTCGAGCAGAATATCGCCGCGACGCTCGCGCTCGCGACCCGGGTCTACTTCCTCGCCAACGGCCACATCGCGTACGAAGGGTCGGCCGCGGAACTCAAGAAGGATCCGCAACTGCTGCAGAAGTACATGGGCGTCTGATCTGCCGAGGACACCCGGCATGACCGCCTACGTCATCGGCCACATCAGCGTCAAGGACCCCGAGCGCTGGGCCGAGTACCGAGGCAAGGTGCCCGCGACGCTCGCCGGCTGGGGCGGCGAACTCGTGCTGCGCGGCGTGCGCCGTGCGGTGTGGGACGGCGCGCACCGCCACACCGATACCGTCGTGCTGCGCTTCGCGACGCTGGATGCCGCGACCGGCTGGCATGAGTCGCCCGCCTACCAGGCGCTCGTACCGCTGCGCCATCAAGCCGCCGAGGTGGAGCTGATCCTCTTCGAGGACTGAGAGGCTGAGCGCGCCGGCGGACCGCTGCCGGACGGCACTCGGCGACGGTCGAGAACGGGCCGCCAACCCGCGCCGCCCGCCGTGCCGCGGGTCTGCGCCAAAGCGGCCGAAATGGGGTCGGAACTGCCGACTTTTCCGAGGCACGCTGCGAATGCAGCGCTTCAGACTTGCAGGCCCCACCATCCACTCCGACGGAGTCGAACATGAGCCTGTCAGTCAATACCGGCGCCATGCAGCCCATCACCGCGCAGCCGGCGCGCGCACCCACCGCCGAAGGCCAGGCCTTTCGCTCGCTCGCCAAGTCGCTGCGCGCCGGTGACGTCGAAGCCGCGAAAACGGCCTACGTCGACGTCATCAGGAATGCACCCGAAGGGGCGACGCTCGAGCGCGGCAGCCCGTTCGTGCAGCTCGGCAAGGCGCTGCACCAGGGCGATGTCGATGGCGCCAAGGTCGCATTCGCCGATATGCTGAAGACGGCCAGGGGCCAGCTGCCGCCGGTCGCATCGCCGATCGTGCCGCCGGACATCCTCGTGGCGGGCGCGTCGACGACCGGCGGCATCGCCGGCGGCACGCTCAACGCGGTCGCCTGACCCGGCGAAGCCCCGCGCCGCCGCGCGAATTCACGCGGCGTACCAGATCACCTTGCGCTGCTGCGCGACCCAGCCCGCATAGGCTGGCGCGAAGACCTCCTCGATGCGGTTGCGCCTGACCTTCATGGTCGGCGTCACGAAGCCGTTCTCGACCGTCCACGGCGTCGCGACGGCGACCAGGAAGGCGAGCTGTTCGTGCGGGTCGAGCGCCGCGTTGACCGTCGCCAGGTGCGCCTCGAACGAGGCTTGCAGCGCGCTGCGCCCGTCGGCAACGAGCGCCTTCTTCGCCGCATCGGGCGAGAGCATCAGGATGCCCAGCGGCTGGCCGAGGTTCGCGCCGGCCACGACGCAGGCCTCGACCGCGACATGGTTGACGAGCCGGTCTTCGATCGGCGCCGGCGCGACATATTTGCCCTTGTCGGTCTTGAACAGATCCTTCACGCGGCCGGTGATGCGCAGCGCGCCGCCCGGGTCGAACGCGCCCTTGTCGCCCGTCTTCAGCCAGCCGTCGGCGGTGAAGGTCTCGCGCGTCAGCTCGGGCTGCTTGTAGTAGCCGAGCATCGTTCCGGCGCTGCGCACCTGGATCTCGCCGCTTTGTGCATCGACGCGCGCCTCGACGCCGTCGTACGGGAAGCCGACCGTGCCGGGCCGCGGATCGCCCCGCAGCGTCGCATGCGAGACGCCGCAGTTCTCGGTCATGCCGTAGACCTCGACGAGATCGAGCCCGAGGCGCGCATACCACTTCAGCAGCTCCGGCGGCATCGGCGAGGCGCCGCCGGCGGCATAGCGGCAGGCATCGAGGCCCAGCGCCTTGAGCACCTTCTTGCGCACCAGGCCGCCGATGATCGGCAGCCCGAGCATGCGCTCGAGCTTGTGCGGCGCCATCTTCGCGTGCACGCCCTGCTGGAACTTGACCCACAGCCGCGGCACCGAGAAGAAGACCGTCGGCCGCGCGCGCCGCAGATCGTCGGCGAAGGTCTCCAGCGATTCGGCGAAGTAGATCCTCGGATTCGCGGCCAGCCAGCTGTGCTCGACGATCATGCGCTCGGCGACGTGCGCGAGCGGCAGATACGAGAACAGCCGGTCGTCGCCCCCGATATCGATGCGCTTCAGTGCATGCGTGATCGACCAGGCGAAGGTGCCGAAGCTGTGCATCACGCCCTTGGGCTGGCCGGTCGTCCCCGAGGTATACATCAGCGTGCACAGTTCGTCGGCGGCGCGTACCGGGTTGCCGGCGAGCGGCGCGCCGCGCGCCACGATATCGTCCCAGCCCGGGTAGCCGGTCTTCGGCGACAGCGGATAGCCGATGCAAGGCAGGCCCTCGGGCATGCCCGGCTGCATCGCCTCCCAGTCGTCGAGCTTGCCGACGAAGCAGGCGCGCGATTCGCTGTGCGTCAGGATCAGGCGCACCGTCTCCGCGGCGAGGGTCGGATACAGCGGCACCGAGACGTAGCCCGCCATCCAGATCGCCAGATCGCTCATCAGCCACCAGGCGCAGTTCTTCGACAGGATCGCGATCCGCGCACCGGGCTCGAAGCCGAGTCCCTGCAGATGCGCCGCCATGCGGCGCGTCTCGCCGGCGAGCTGCGACCAGATAAATTCGCGCACCGCACCGCCGCCCATCGGCTGGACGAAGGCGACCTGGTCGGGCGTTTCGCGCTCCCACTTGTAGAAGCGTTGCAGGGCGAGGGAATCGGCGGAGACTGGCGTGCCCATGATCGTTGCCCCCCTGCGGTTTCGCGTCGCGAGCGCAGACCCGCGCCCGTGGGCCCACAGACTAGCCGCCGCCGGCGCCGGCGACCATCGGGGTTTCCTGACCCCGCCGGCCGGCGGGTACCGAGCGGATCAGCCGCGCGCTGCCGCCGCGGCGAGCTGCTCGGCCACCTTGCGCGTCCCGCGCAGCACGAGCGTCTCGTCGAGCTGGGCCTGCGGCGCGACCGCGTTGGCAACCGCTTCCAGCGTCTCGGGCGCCGTCATCAGCGCGTGCGCCATCGCCGACAGCGCGCAGATCGAGCGCCGCTGCACGTGCGGCGGCAGTTCGCGCTTGGCCTGCACCTCGACGTGGTGGCGCACGCTCGCGACCGCCGCCGCGGCCAGGCCCCAGCTCTCGCAGAGCGCCGCGCCGAGCGCGTCGTTGCTGACGCCGAAGGCTTCGTGTTCGAGCAGCAGCAGCGTGACCTCGTCGTCCGCGGCCTGCAGCATAGCCCGGTAGCGCTCGCTTGCGTGGCGAAACAGCACCGCCTTGCCGCATTCCTCGAACAGGCCGGCCGAATGCGCGGCCCACGGGTCGACGCCGAGCGCGACCCCCATGCGCCCCATCAGCACGCCGCGGCGCGCGGCGCGGTCCCACAGCGGCGCCAGTTCGGCCGAGTGCGGGAAGATGGCGCGCAGCCCCATCTCGAAGGTGACGGCGGCGACCTCGCGAGTGCCGAGATAGGTGATCGCCTGCTGCACGCTCTGGACCCGGCCCGACAGGCCGTAGAGCGACGAATTGACGGCCTTGAGGACGGCCGCCGCGAGCGCCATGTCGGTCTCGATCAGGGCGGCGAGCGCCTTGAAATCGACCTCTTCTTCGGCCAGCAGCAGCGAGAGCTTGACCAGCGCCTCGGGCTGCGACGGGATATCGATGTCGAGCAGGCGCAGTGCGGAATCGACGGGCATGGCGGACTTTCCGGACGGCTTTGCCAAGAGGGACGAAGGATTGCAATCCATGCTATCGGCAGCGTACGCGGCTTCCTTAGCGCAACCGGGCGGCCGCGCCGCCCCGAAGTCACGGCCCGACGCCGGCCGGGCGCGGCGAACCCCCTGCCGGGGTCTCGGCTGCAGGCCGCCTCGCTGCGCAGCCGGTTGCGCGCGCCGCTACAGTCGAGCCCTCGCAACGAGGAAGGAGATCGCTGATGCAACGCAGAACCCTGATGCTCGGCGCCTGCGCCGCCGTTGCCGCGCCGACGATCGGCTGGACGCAGTCGCAGCCGAAGGTCACGATCGCCGTCGGCGGCAAGAACCTGCTGTACTACCTGCCGCTGACGATCGCCGAGACGCAGGGTTTCTTCAAGGACGAGGGGCTGGACTTCACCATCGTCGACTTCGCCGGCGGCTCGCGCGCGCTGCAGGCGGTCGTCGGCGGCAGCGCCGACGTCGTCTCGGGCGCCTACGAGCACACGATCAACATGCAGGCCAAGGGCCAGTTCATGCGCGAGTTCGCGCTGCAGGGCCGGGTGCCGCAGATCGTGCTCGGCGTGAACCCGAAGACGATGCCCAACTTCAAGACCGTCGCCGACCTGAAGGGCAAGAAGGTCGGCGTCACCGCGCCGGGCTCGAGCACGAACGTGATGCTCAACTTCGTCCTCGCCCGCGCCGGCCTGAAGCCGACCGACGTCTCGGTGATCGGCGTCGGCGCCGGCAACGGCGCGGTCGCCGCGATGCGCTCCGGCCAGATCGACGCCATCAGCAACCTCGACCCGGTGATCACGCTGCTCAAGCGATCGGGCGACCTGAGAATCGTCTCCGACACGCGCAACGTCGCCGAGTCCGACAAGGTCTTCGGCGGCCCGATGCCGGCCGGCTGCATGTACGCGCCGCAGGCCTACATCGACAAGCACCCGCAGACGATCCAGGCGATCGCCAACGCGATCGTGCGCGCCAACAAGTGGATCCAACAGGCGGGCGCGTCCGACATCGTGAAGGCCGTGCCCGAGAGCTACCTGCTCGGCGACCGCGCCGTCTACATCGACGCCTTTCTTGCCAGCAAGGGCGCCCTCTCGCCCGACGGCCTGCTGCCCGAAGCCGGCCCGGCGACGGCGCTGCATGCGCTGCAAAGCATCGACCCGGCGCTGAAGGACGCGAAGATCGACCTCGCGGCGACCTATACGAACGACTTCGTGAAGAAGGCGAACGCGAAGGGCGCCAAGGGCTGACGCACCCGGCGGGCGACGGGTTGACCGCCGGGCTCGGCCGCAGCTAAGTCTGCCCGCGTAGCTTCTTGGTCGTGCAAATCCCTGCACTCGATCGGAGAAGCATCATGTCCCTCTACACCAAGCCCTTCCTGCTCGTCCTCGCCGTCGCTGCGACCGGCGCCGCCGCGTTCGCCGCCGATGTCGGGATGGGTAGCGATGCGCTGCCGATAGCCAAGGCCAGGATCGCCCTCGCCCAGGCCGTCGCGATCGCCGAGCGGCATGTCGATGGCAAGGCGTCGCGCGCCGAATTCGAGGAGTCCAAGTTCGGCTGGGTCTACGACGTGGAAGTCGTCAGTGGCGCCAGGGTCTTCGATGTCCGGGTCGATGCCGACAAGGGCACGGTCATCGCGTCGGCCGAGGACAAGATCGACCACGATGACGATCGCGACGAGCGCGACTGATCCGCACGCGGCGGGCGGCGCCGGCTGCGATCCGGCACGCCCGCTCGGCCCACCGAGGCCCTCACACACGCCAAACCAGGAACCCTTCCGCGAGCAAGACCATGAACACATCCACCGAACAAGCCCTGGCCAAGGTTCCCGAGGTCACACTCGGGTTCTGGCTCATCAAGATCGCCGCCACCACGCTCGGCGAAACCGGCGGCGATGCCGTCTCGATGTCGATGAACCTCGGCTATCTGGTCGCCACCGGCATCTTCGCGGCAATCTTCCTCGCCGTCGTCACGGCGCAGATCAGGTCCGAGCGCTTTCACCCCTTGCTGTACTGGGCCACCATCATCGCGACGACGACGGTCGGCACGACGCTGGCCGATTTCGCGGACCGCTCGCTCGGCATCGGCTACGCGGGCGGTTCGGCCCTGCTGCTGGCCTTGCTGCTCGGCTCGCTCTTCGTCTGGCATCGCACGCTCGGCTCGGTCTCGGTGAGCAGCGTCGCCTCGCCGCAGGCCCAGGCGTTCTACTGGCTGACGATCATGTTCTCGCAGACGCTCGGCACCGCGCTCGGTGACTGGACGGCCGACACCGCAGGCCTCGGCTACCGCGGCGCGGCCGTCGTCTTCGGCGCCTTGCTCGTTCTGATCGCGGCCGCCTACTACCGGACCCGCGTGTCGCGCACGCTGCTGTTCTGGGCTGCGTTCATCCTGACGCGCCCGCTCGGCGCCGTGGTCGGCGACTTTCTGGACAAGCCGCTGGCTGCGGGCGGCCTCGCGCTGAGCCGCTACTCGGCCTCCGCCGTGCTGCTGCTCTTCATCCTCACCGCGATGCTGCTGTTCAGGCAACAGGCGGCGAAGGCGGCGCACTGAAGCCCAACGCCAAGGCCGGCGCGCCGATCCGGGCCGGCGCGCGCAGCGAGAATCGGCAGACGCCGCGCCGCCATCGGGGTGTAAGCGGACTCGGGAGCGACCGATGCGGGTATTGTTGGCCGAAGACGACACCATGATCGGCCAAGCGATCCGCGCCGCATTGAGGGATGCGTCGTACGCGGTCGATTGGGTCAGGGACGGACGGGCCGCTCTCGCGGCACTCGACTGCCAGCACTACGACTTCGTGCTGCTCGACCTGGGGCTGCCCGGCAAGGACGGGCTGGATGTGCTGGCGAGCATCCGTGCCGGCAACAACCCGATTCCGCTGCTCATACTCACCGCGCGCGACGGGTTGGATGACCGCCTGCGCGGCCTGGACGGCGGCGCCGACGACTACCTGCCCAAGCCCTTTCAGATGGCCGAGTTGCTGGCCCGCATGCGCGCCGTTGCGCGCCGCAAGGGCGGCACCGGGGCGCCCGTGCTCGGCAACGGCGTGGTGTCGCTCGATCCGGCCACGAAGGAAGCGAGCGCCGCCGGCGGGCCGCCGATCCAGCTTTCCAACCGCGAGTTCGCGCTGCTGCAGGCCTTGCTCGTGCGGCCCGGCGCCATTCTCTCGCGCGCCGAGCTAGAGGATCGCATCTACGGCTGGGGCGAAGAGGTCGAGAGCAACGCCGTCGAATTCCTGATCCATGCACTGCGCCGCAAGCTCGGCAGCGCAGTCATCAAGAACGTCAGGGGGCTCGGGTGGATGGTCTCGAAGGGCGTCTGAGCGAATCCGTTCAGTTCCGGCTTTCGTTCACGCTGTCGCTGGCCATCCTGGTCACGGCTCTCGTGGCGGGCGCATTCTCGTTCGTGACGGCCTTCGACGAGGCGCACGAGCGGCAGGACGACGTGTTGCGCCAGGTCGCGCAGCTCATCGACAGGCAGCGCGCGTCGGCGCGCACCGATGTCCGGCCAAGAGATGGCGACGAGGACTCGCGCGTGATCGTCCAGCGCCTGGGCCAGGCCGATCCCTCAGGGGCCGGCGTCGACGCGGGCGGAACCCTTGCGTTGCCGGCGGCGCTGGCCGATGGATGGCATACGCTCGAGGTCGGCGGCGAGGGTTTTCGCGTGCTGGTCAAGACGACTGCCGGCGGCGAGCGCATTGCCGTCGCTCAGGAGTCGGCACTGCGCGACGAAATCGCGCGCGACGGCGCGCTGCGTACCGTGCTGCCGTTTCTCGTCTTCGTGCCGGTGCTGCTGCTGATCGTCGCCCGGCTGGTGCGCAAGATGTTCAGGCCGATCGCCGCGCTGGCCGCCGAGATCGACCAGCGCGCCGGGCACGAGCTGCACCCGGTCGAAGAGTGCGAGCTGCCGCGCGAGGTGCGCCCGTTTGCCGTCGCGATCAACCGCCTGCTCGTCCGCGTCGACCAGTCCATGGAGACCCAGCGCCGCTTCGTGGCGGACGCGGCGCACGAGCTGCGCTCGCCGCTGACCGCGCTGTCGCTGCAGGCCGAGAGGCTGGCCGAGGCGGACATGTCCGACCCGGCCCGCGAACGGCTGGCCGTGCTGCGCCAGGGCATCGCGCGCGGCCGCAAGCTGCTGGATCAGCTGCTGAGCCTGGCCAGGGCGCAGTCGCCCGCCGAGCAGCCGAAGTCGCCAGTGTCCGTGCAGGGAATCTACAGGCGGGTGCTGGAAGATCTGCTGCCGCTGGCCGAGGCCGGGCAGATCGACATCGGCGTCGAAGGCGCGCAGGACGCGCAGGTGTGGGCGAGCGAAATGGACCTGATCGCGATCGTGAAGAACCTGGTCGACAACGCCATCCGCTACACGCCGCCGGGCGGGCGCATCGACCTTGCGGTGCGCGTGTCGCAAGGCCGGGCCGAGCTGCGCATCGAGGACAACGGGCCCGGCATCCGGCCGGCCGAACGGGCCCGGGTGTTCGATCCCTTCTACCGAACGCTCGGCAGCGGGCAGGCCGGCTCGGGCCTCGGGCTGTCCATCGTGCGGGCGATCGCCGACCGCATCGGCGCCGAAATCCGCCTCGACTTCACCGACAAGGCGCACGAGACCGGCCTGAGCGTCGCCGTTATCGTTGCGGCCGGGTAACGATTTCGAGAGCGCGGAGGACTGACATGACTGCTTCGTTCGGCTGGTTCCAATGGGCCTTGCTGTCGGCCGTCTTCGCCGCGCTGACGGCGATCTTCGCCAAGATCGGCATCCAGGGCGTCGATTCCGATCTGGCGACCTTGATCCGGACCGCGATCATCATCGTCGTCCTGTCGGCGTTCGTCGCCTACACCGGCAAGTGGTCCAACCCTTTCGAGCTGCCGGCCAAGACATGGGTTTTCCTCGGGCTGTCCGGTCTGGCGACCGGGGCGTCGTGGGTCTGCTACTTCCGCGCGCTGCAGATCGGCGATGCTTCCAGGGTCGCGCCGGTGGACAAGCTGAGCCTGGTCCTTGTCGCGGTGTTCGCGTTCACGTTTCTGGGCGAACGCCCGTCGCTTCGGGAGTGGTCGGGCATCGCGATGGTTGCCGCGGGCGTCGTGCTGCTCGCGTTCAAGCGCTGACCGATGGCGCGTTGCGCCGTCCGAGGATCGGCGGGTCGAAGGCGTAGCTCGAATCGAACTTCAGATCGCGCCGGAACGCCTCGACCGGGATGCCCTGGCAGGCGAGCGTCACGCTGCCGGTCACCTTGCCGAGCCGCAGCGCGCGCAGCGCGCCGCCGAAGAGTTCGAGTTCGGCCGACTCGATCGCGAGTGCGAGCTTGAGTTCGAACTCGACATCGCACCAGTCGACGCCTTCGACGCTCAGGACGAGGCGCGGCCGCAGCCTGGCGTCGATATCGTGCTTCAGCAGCGCCACGTTCGCGGCGGCGGGCGGCGGTCCCACGCTCTTGTCGACGGCATCGCGCACCTTCGCGATCTGCGACCAGGCCTTCGCCATCAGCGCGAATGGATCGGCGTCGAACGCCTTCGCAAGATCGTCGTTCAGCTTCTCGGGCGTCCAGTCGGCGATCGCGCGGCCGAGGAGGCTGGCGTCGACGCCGCCGCGCAACGCGGCGAGGCGCCGCACTTCGGCGGCGCCGTCGGCGTTGGCGCGCACTTCGAGCAGGTCGTGCAGCCGCGAACCGGCCTTGACGTCAACGTCTTGCATCTTCGCCTCCAGTCGAAGCCTCGGCCTCGCGCAACAGCACCTGGCCGGCGTCGGGAACGACGCGCCACGCGATCCCGGAGGCCGCACTGCGCGGCCTGCGCGCCGGCGTGGCCGCGGGCCAGCGCAGGTGCACCGCCGGCGACGCATCGGCGACGACACGCCACTCGAAGGCCGGTGCGCGCGGCGGCGGGACGATCGGCGGCACGATCGGCAGGACGACACGCGGTGCGACGGACGATGGGGCCGGCGGGGTCGGGGGGACCGGTGGCCGACGCCAGACGAGCCAGAGCCCGATGCCGACGAGCGGCGCGACGATGACGGCCGCCACCGCGCCGAACGGCACGTTGCCCAGCCACGGCGCCGCGGCCGGCAGCGGCGCTCGCGCCTCGGCGAAGATCATGCTGCCGACTTCGGCGCGCGAGCGCGCAGCGGGCCGCTGCGTCGCGACCTTGGGTGTGCCGAAGACGGCGACGCGCCAACTGTCCTCGTCGTTGCACTGCAGGCCGAAGGTGTCGGGCGCCACCTTCGCGCGCGCCTCGTCGCAGGTCGCGCGGGCGAGATCGGGCACCGTTGCGAAGCGCCTGGTCGACAACTGCACGACGCTTGCGACCGCGACCCGCGCATGCGCCGCCGGAAGCTGAGACTGCACGATGCGATCGCCGGCATGGTCCTTTGCGTCCGGTGCGTCGCGCAAGCGCGATTGCTGCAAGCGCGTTTGCGCTGCGCCAAGCGGCTGGCCGACGACGTCGGGCACCTCGACCATTTCGCGCGTATCGAGCCGGACGGTGCTGCCCGCATCGGCCAGCGTGCCCGGCGCCGGGGTCTGCGCCGAGACGATGCGCTCGCCCCGGCGCGCGTCGGGCTGCGGGACGAGTCGGGCCGCCTCGACGGCGGCGATCGCCTCCTGCAGCGCAAGCTCGCGCACGTCCGGCACCGCGACCTGCTGCACCGCCCAGGCGGCGACGCGGATCGTGGCGGGCTCGGCGAGCACGGCGCCGCCCGCCTCGGGTGTCTGCTCGAAGATGCGGCCGATCGCCACGTCGGAAGATGTTGCGGGGCGCGGTTCGCACTCGAACCGAATGTGGCCGTATTCGGCGGCGCGCTCGCGGGCGGCGGCGCAGTCGAGGCCCTGCAGGTCAGGCACGCTCAGGCCCAGGCCGATCGCCACCGCCGACCCCGGCGCGACCGGCGTGCCGGCAGCCGGGTCCTGGCTCAGCACGCGCCGCCCCTTGGCCGCCGCCGGGCCGCCGGTGCGCGCCCGAAGTTTGCTGCTCGCGAGCAGGCTCGTGGCGCGCGCCTCGGGCAGGGCAATCAGTGCCGGAACGATGACCTGCGGCGCCGGCTGCACGTTCAGCACGAGCGGCACAGCGAGCGGCAGCGCCGCGCCCGGTTTCACCGACTGAAAGTTGATGCGGCCGGCGACGACGCCATCGACGGCGCGACCCGGCGTGCAGCTCGCAAACCGCGCATCGAGCGCGGCGAGCGCCTCGGCCGCTTCGTCGCACGTCCTGCCGCGCAGGTCGGGCAGCACACGCGCCTGCGGCGGCGCCGGCTCGACCCGGACGCGCAGGCCGTCGACCCGCGCGAGCGGCGTCCCCGGCGCGACGGACTGGGCGCCTATCGTCCCTGCCGGGTAGCCCGAACCCGCCGGCCCGGGCACACATTCGGCGAGCCTGATGCGCAGCCTGCGCAATGCGGACTGCGCCTGTTCGCAGGTCATTCCGCGCACGTCGGGCAACGTGGCGACCGGTTCCGGCGGCACGACGGGCTCGAGCCGGACGCGCAAGCCATCGACCTTCGAGGCCGGCGTTCCCGGCGCATGGGACTGCTCGTTGATCGTCCCCGCGGCGTAGCGCGAGCCTGCCGAGCCGGGGGCACATTCGGCGAGCGCGATGCGCAGCTTGCGCAACTCGGCCTGCGCCTGCTCGCAGGTCTTGCCACGCAGGTCCGGCAATACGCGCGCAGCATCGGCGATCGCCGCGGCCAGCGCCGCCGCCGCGGCGATGGCCGCCGCGGTACCGATGCCGGTGCCGGTGCGAGAGTCCGTGCCGGAGCCGGAATCGGACCCGGTGCGGGCGGCCGGTTCGAGCGTGACGCGCAGCCCGGCCAGCCGCGAGGCCGGCGTTGCCGGATCGAGCGATTGCCAGTTGATCGTCGCCGCCGGATAGCGTCCGCTCGCCTTCCCGACCGGGCACGACTCGAGACCTGCGCCCAGCTTGTGCAGCTCGGCGCGCGCCGCGTCGCAGGTCTTGCCGCGCAGATCGCCGAGCACCGGCGAACGCACGGCGGACGCGTCGAAGTCGGTCTTCGGCGTGCGCTCCTGCGCCCAGGCGCACGCCGCCGCGGCGATCAGCAGCAAGCCGATGCAGCCGAAGAACAACCGCCTCATCCGCGAACCTCCTTGTCGGCCGTGCAGCGGAAAGGTTCGAAGGTAGCCTCGGCTGCGCCTTGCCGCCATCCCCAGTTTTGCGGGGGGCCGGCGCCGCGCCCGGCTGCAATAGACTCTGCGCAACGCGTCGCACGATGGCAGCGCGTCGTGCGTCATCCTGCCGCCTGCACGATCGGACCCCGAAGTGACCGCCGCCCTCTCGCTCGACAGCGTTGCCTGCACCTTCGTCAGCCGCACCTCTGTTGGCAAGGGACAGCCCGGCCAGCGCTACACCGCCGTGCGCGACGTGACGCTCGCGGTCGGCGCGGGCGAGTTCGTCAGCGTCGTCGGCCCGACCGGCTGCGGCAAAAGCACGCTGCTGAACATGGCAGCCGGCCTGCTCGCGCCGAGCGCCGGCAGCGTGAGCGTGTTCGGCGCGCCGCTTGCCGGCATCAACCGGCGCGCCGGCTACATGTTCCAGGGCGAGAGCCTGATGCCGTGGCGCACGGCGATGCAGAACGTGCGCGCCGGGTTCGAATTCCGCGGCGTGCCGGCGGCCGAGGCGACGGCGCAGGCCGAGGAATGGTTGAAGCGCGTCGGCCTCGGCGGCTTCGGCGACCGCTACCCGCACCAGCTCTCGGGCGGCATGAGGAAGCGCACCAGCCTCGCGCAGACACTCGCGCTCGACCCCGACATCATCCTGATGGACGAGCCGTTCTCCGCGCTCGACATCCAGACCCGCCAGTTGATGGAAAACGAGGTGCTCGACCTCTGGGCGTCGAAGAAGAAGGCGGTGCTCTTCATCACCCACGACCTCGACGAAGCGATCGCGATGAGCGACCGCGTCGTCGTGCTTTCCGCCGGCCCCGGCTCACACCCGATCGGCGAGTTCACGATCGACCTCGCGCGTCCGCGCGACGTCGCCGAGATCAAGACCGATCCACGCTTCGTCGAACTGCACGCCGCGATCTGGGCCGTGCTGCGCGAGGAAGTGCTCGCCGGCTACAGGCAGCAGCTCGCCGCATGAGACGCGAAAGAGGGGCCCCGCGCAGCGGGGATCGAAGCGAGCGAATGCGGCGACGCGCCGACGACCGGGCGCGGTGAACTCCGCGATTCAACGGAGGCGCCGCATGACGGGCGGACCTCACTCGTAGTGCGTCCACATGCGCAAGACCCGAACCGTGCGCTCCTTGGCGAACACTTCGTAGACGAGCCGGTTGTGGATGTTGATGCGGCGCGAATAGGCCCCCGCAAGGTCGCCGACCAGCTTTTCGAAGGTGGGGGGGTTCTGGAAAGGGTCGCGCTGCAAGATGTCCAGCAACTCCATGGCCTTCGTCTTCAGGCCTGCCGCGGCCAGCTTCTTCGCGTCTTTCTGTGCCTGCTTCGAATAGACAAGCGCCCACTTCACCAGTCGAGTTCCTTGGCGCTCTTGGCGAGCGGCTCGGCCATCGCCTTGCGGATCGAGTCGCGCATACCAGGTATCGAGATCAGGTGCAGCGTTTCCTGAATGGCCTGCCAGTCGTCGGCCGACACGAGCACAGCGGACGTGCGCTTGCCGGCAATGAGGATCGGCTCGTGCGAGTCGGCGGCCTGATCGATCAGCCGATACAGATTCGCGCGCGCTTCGCTGGCGGTGAGGACGGACATGGTGTTCTCCGGATGCTGAAGCAGTAGCGTACGTAAAAGCGTACCTTTCGTCAAGCTGCAGGCGACCGAAGGCGCGCGCCACGACATCGAAGACGCATGTCGAGCCATCCCTGCTCCGGCACCCGGCTCGCGTAGCATCGCCAACAGCACTCAACAGACGCTGGCGCGGCGCGCTCGACCAGCGCTACTTCGGCGCGGCGAGTCCGGACACACCGTGCTGAGCGGACGGCGCGTAGCCTTCGACTGAAACGAAGCTCTGCATGAACACACCGACGATCCGCCCCGCGACCGCCGCCGACCACGCGGCCTGGCTGCCCCTTTGGCGCGGCTACCAGGCGTTCTACAAGGTCGAGCAGCCGGAGCATGAGACGCGCATCACGTGGCAGCGCTTGCTCGATCCGGCAGAACCGATGCATCTCGCGCTTGCCGAACGCGGCGGCGCGGTCGTCGGCATGGTGCACTTCATCGAGCACCGCACGTGCTGGACCGAGGCGAACGCAATCTATCTGCAGGATCTGTTCACCGCGCCCGAGGCGCGCGGGCAGGGCATCGGCCGCGCGCTGATCGCGCATGTGTGCGAACGCGCGCGTGCGCTCGGCTGCGCCAAGGTGCACTGGCTGACGCACGAGACGAATGCGCAGGCGAGGGCCTTGTACGACAAGGTCGCCGAGCGGCCGGGTTACGTCGATTACCGCATCGCGATCCCGCCCGCGCCGCGATGAGCCGCAAGCCGCAGTCATCGTCGTCGCCCGGCGGCTGGAAGCTGCGCGCCTGGCAACTCGGCGTGCTCGCCGCGTTCTTCGGGCTGTGGTATGCGCTGACGAAGCCGGGGCTGCTGCCGCTCTTCGTGTTCGACAACGACACCCAGGCCGCATTCTTCTTCGGCGAGCCGCTGACGATCTTCGCGCGGATCTGGAACTGGTTCGTCGTCGCGGCCGACATCTACCGCCACCTCGCGGTGACGCTGGTCGAGACGGCGCTCGCGTTCGCGATCGGCACCGCGATGGGCCTGGCGTGCGGGCTGTGGCTCGCGCTCTCGCCGTTCGCGGCGGCGATCTTCGACCCCTACATCAAGGCGCTCAATTCGATGCCGCGCGTGATCCTGGCGCCGATCTTCGCGGTCTGGTTCGGCCTCGGCATCGCGAGCAAGGTCGCGCTCGGCGTCACGCTCGTCTTCTTCATCGTCTTCTTCAACGTCTACCAGGGCGTGAAGGAGGTGAGCCCGGTGGTGCTGGCCAACGCGCGCATGCTCGGCGCGAACGGCCGCCAGTTGCTGCGCCACGTCTATCTGCCGAGCGCGATGAGCTGGGTCTTCTCGTCGCTGCACACGAGCGTCGGCCTCGCGTTCGTCGGCGCGGTGGTCGGCGAATACCTCGGCTCGGCGCAGGGCGTCGGCTACCTGATCCTGCAGGCCGAGGGCGCGTTCGACATCAACACCGTGATGGCCGGCATCCTCGTGCTGACCGCCTTCGCGCTCGCGCTCGACGCGCTCGTCACCGTCGTCGAGCGGCGCCTGATGAAGTGGCAGCCGAAGGCGGGCGAAAGCGAGAAGCTGTAGGGCCCGCGCCGGCTCAGAACGAGCCGAACATCGTGCCGAGCACGATGACCACGACCAGCGCGACGAGGGCGCTCACGATGCCGACCATCACGATGTCGAAGTAGCTCTGCTTGTGTGTCGCGCCGCAGACGGCGAGCAGTGTGACGACGGCGCCGTTGTGCGGCAGGCTGTCGAGCGAGCCGGCGCCGATCGCGGCGACGCGGTGCATCAGCGCCGGATCGATGCCGTACTGCGCGGCAAGCGCCATGTAGGTCTCGCCGAGCGCACCGAGCGCGATCGTCAGGCCGCCCGAGGCCGACCCGGTGAGCGCCGACAGCACGTTGGTCGACAGCGCAAGGCCGACGAGCGGGCCGCCCTCGATGCCGAGCACCCAGTCGCTCACCACCTGGAACGCCGGCAGCGCGGCGACGACGGCGCCGAAGCCGACGAGGCTCGCGACGCTGAGCACCGGCAGCGCCGACGCGTTGAGCCCGGCGTCGACCGTCTCGCGCAGCGTCTTCAAGCGGCCGCGGTTGACGATGTAGAGAACGACGATCGCGGCGATCAGCGCGACGATCACCGACCACACGCCGCCGACGGCGACGAGCGAGGTCTCGCCCCACTGCACCTCGGCGAGGAAGCTCGTGTCCATGCGCGGCAGGATGACGAACGACATGACGAGGTTGACGACCATGACGACGACGAGCGGCAGCATCGCCACCATGATGCTCGGCGGCTGCAGGCTGCGCTTGCCGTGCTCGATCTCGGCCGGGTCGAACGCGCCGGCGGTCGTCGCGCGCTCGCGCACGACGGCGTCGGCGGCGGCGTCCTCGGCGGTCGCGATCGGCCCGCCGAAGCCTTCGCCGGCGCGCTGCGCGGCGCGTTCCGCGCGGCCGAGCCACCACAGGCCGAAGGCGAGCATCACCGCCGAGGCGATGATGCCGAGGCCGGGCGCGGCAAACGGCGTCGTGCCGAAGAACGGCATCGGGATCGCGTTCTGGATCGCCGGCGTACCGGGCATCGCGGTCATCGTGAAGGTCGTCGTGCCGAGCGCGACGGCCGCCGGCAACAGCCTGTTCGGGATGTTCGCGGCGCGAAAGAGGGCCTGCCCCATCGGCGCGATGACGAACATCGCGACAAAGAGGCTCACGCCGCCGTACGTGACGAGCGCGCCGGCCAGCACCACCGACAGCACGGCGCGCGTCGGCCCGAGCTTGTCGGTCATGAACTGCGCGATCGCGCTCACCGAGCCGCTGTCGTCCATCAGCTTGCCAAAGAGCGCGCCGAGCAGGAAAAGCGGGAAGAACTGGGCGATGAAACCCGCCGCCGAGCCCATGAAAGTCTGCGTCCAGTGCGCGAGCAGCGGCTCGCCGGCGAACGCCGCCGCGACGAGCGCCGCGAGCGGCGCAAGCCCCAGCACGCTCCAGCCGCGGTACGCCAGCCAGACGAGCAGGCCGAGACCGACGAAAATGCCGAGCAGGCCCATGATCAGATCGTCTCGAGGTAGGCGTCCAGATCGAGCGTCGAGCGCTTGCCGAGGTCGTCGCCGTGCTCTTCGAGGAAGCGCTGCGCGACGCGCCGGCCTTCATCGCGCAGCGCAAGCAGGAACGGCCACTCGGTGATCAGCTTGGACGACGAGTCGAGTTCGGTGACGCGCTCGGTGGCGATGCGGTGGATGCGCATCTTCGCCCACTTGCGGCCTTCCTCGCTGCCGGCATCGGCCGCCTTGCGCAGCAGCGCGATCATGCGCAACTCCTTCAGCAGCGGCGAGTTGAACGACACCTCGTTCAGGCGGTTCAGGATGTCGCGCGCCGTCCTGGGCACGCCGGGGCGCTCGATCGGATTGATCTTGACGATGATGGTGTCGCTGCTGCTGCATTCGCGCACCAGCGGCGTGATCGTCGGGTTGCCGATGAAGCCGCCGTCCCAGTAATGCTCGCCATCGATCTCGACCGCCTGGAACATCGTCGGCAGGCAGCCCGAGGCGAGCAGCACGTCGGGCGTGATCTCGGCGTTGCGAAAGACGCGCCCGGCGCCGGTCGTGACGTTGGTCGCGGTGATGAAGAGCTTGATCGGCGAATCGGCGAGGCAGTCGAAGTCGACCGTCTCGGCGAGGATGCCGCGCAGCGGGTGCGTGCCCAGCGGGTTGAGTTCGTAGGGCGAGAAGATGCGCGACATCATCTCGGTCGCGAGGTACATCGGCGAGTTTTCCAGCGTCCACTTGCCGGTCAGCATCTCGAGCGGACCGCGCTGGATCGGGCTGAAGCGCGCGGCGTCCGACATGCTCTTCCAGAATGTGGCGAGCGCCGCCTTCGCGCCTTCGGGGCCGCCGTGGACATAGCCGCTCGCCATCACCGCGGCATTCATCGCGCCGGCCGATGTGCCCGAGATGCCGTCGAACTGGAGCCAGGGTTCGTCGAGCAGACGGTCGAGCACGCCCCAGGTGAAGGCACCATGCGCGCCGCCGCCCTGCAGCCCGAGGTCGATCGGCACCGGCTTGCGGCGCGAGACGAGTGGTTTGGAGTCGGGCGTTTTGTGCATTGCAGCATTCTAACTTCGATCTCGATGTTTTCGGGGCCGCGTCCGCCGCTGCGGGAGCGGGGCGCAAGGGGCCAATGCCGCTGGCGCGAACGTTGTGCCGGTGCGCTCGGTCGCGCGGGCCGCGTCAGCGGCACCTGTGGGCGCAAGCCGCGCGGTTCGGCCGGGATCGTCAGTTCAGGCTTTGATGCTTCAGCAACTGCACGCATTGCGAATGCTTGGCGTAGCTTCGCTTGGCGCATTGCGTCTGCATGCACTGGTACAGCGCGTAGCCATTCTTGCCGGCGCACGCCGCGCGCGGCGCGGGCTGCGGGCGCGCGGCGGCGACGACCGGCGGCTTGGCGGTGGCGACCCGCGTGACGGGCGTGGCGGGCTCGGCGGCCGCGGCCGGTTCCGGCGCGCGCGCTTCGGGGGCGGCGCTGTCCAGGGCGGCCGTCGCGACCGCCGGCGCTGGCATCGAGCTCGGCGGTTGCGCTGGCGGCAACGGCAGCGCCGACAATGGCGCTGGCGCCGCCGATATCGGAGCGGCCGCCGGCATGTCGCTCGCGACGCGGTCGGCAGACGGACGATCGTCGCGCACGAACAGCAGCACGACCGCCAGCACGGCGACGACCGCCGCCGCCAGCCAGGCGGCGGGATTGCGCCGCCAGACCGAGCGCAACTCGCGTTGCCAGGCCGGCGGTGCGGATGGCGGCGCCGGGCGCTGCCCGGTCGCGGGGGGCGGCACCGATGCGGGCGTGGAAGCGGCGGCGGGCGCGGTCTGCTGTGCCTCGGCCTCCGCGCCGGCCATCGCCGAGACGCGCGCCAGGGTCTGGTCGAGGTCGGCCAGCATGTGGGCGATCGCCGCATCGGCCGCGGCCGGGGCGCGAGCGGACGCCGGCTCGGCATCCGGGGCCGCAGCAGCTTCGGCGACAGCTGGCGCTGGCGCGGCCGGCGTGCCCGGCGCCGGAGCGGCCGGCGCTGCGAATTCGAGCGCGCTGTCGGCCGGCGCGACCGGTTCGGGCGGTTCGGGCGGCGCGAGCGTGGCGCCGTCATCGCGCTGCGGCATGGCCTCGGCGTCGTTCGACGGCGCCGCGTCGATGCGCGGCGCCGGCCACGCCGACAGGGTTGAAGCGAAGAGCGCTTCGTCGATCATGTGGCGCAGCTCGGCGACGCTTTGCGGCCGGTCCTGCGGCGCCTCGGCAAGGCAGGCATCGACCGCGCGCAGCCAGGCCGCGTCGGCCGCGACCGCATGCGGCGCGCGCCGCCACGCTTGGCTCGGCAGGCGTGCCGGCTGCGCGGCGGCAAGCCCGGTCGCGGGCGGCGGCAGTTCACCGTCGATGCAAAAGCGCAGCGTCGTCGCCAGCGCGTAGAGGTCGGTCCACGGGCCCGGAGCCTGCCCGGGCGATGGGTTGCGCAGTTCGGGTGCGGCAAAGCTCGGCTCGATCGCGGCCATCATGTCCTGCGTGCGGCCGCTGATCAGCTTGGCGCGCACGGCATCGAAGCCGAGCAGCAGCAGATGGCCGTCGTCGCGCAGCAGGATGCGGCCCGGCGCGAGCGCGCCATGGACGCAGCCTTCGGCGTGCAGCGCGGCAAGCGCGCCGAGCAGATCCTCGAGCCAGCGCTGCAGCGTCGCCGCATCCGGCGCCTCGCCGAGCGCACGCCGATGGGCGAGCAGCGTCGGCCCGGTGCACAGCCGCATCGCTCGATAGACCGTGCCGTTGCGCTGCACGATGCGGTCGATGCGCAGCAGCGACGAATGCTCGCAGCGCGCCAGCGTCTGCGCCTCGCCGACGAAGGCCTGACGCCCGGCCTCGAAGGCGTGGCCCTGGACGCGGGTGCGCAGCACGACGCGCCCGTCGGTGCTGCGCAGCGCCATCGCCTCGGGCATGTACTCCTCGAGCGCGATCTGCATCCCGAGCGCGTGATCGAAGGCGCGATAGACGATCCCGATGCCGCCCTCGGCGAGCGTCTGCTCGATCTCGTAGTCGTCGATCCGGGTGCCGGGGGGAAGGGCCCGGTCCGGCGCCGCGGCGGCCGCCGACCAGCTCGCCGGCTTCGTCATCTCGCGATCGGCATGTGGCATGGCGGGTGCATTATTTCCCCATAAGCTTGACGCTGCACATGAAGTGTTGGTGACGGGCCACGCATCGGCCGCGACGCGCACGGCCGGCGAGCAGCGCTACGGCAATCGCAGCCTCCGCGCGCGCAGTCGCTCGTAGGCCGGGCGGCAGGCCTCGGCAACCGCCGAAGCGGCAGCGTCGAGACGCGGGTGACGCTCTCGCCACGGCTCGAACCCGGTCGAGCGCCAGACCGCGGCATACCAGTGCGGCGCCCAGATGCCGTCGCTCGCGCGCGCGCCGGCCGGCCAGTGCAGCATGCCTTCGCAAAAGGCGATGCCCAGACTCGCGCACAGCGCCTGCAAATAGGCCCGCGGATCGCGCAGAAAGTCGTCGGCATCGATCACGATCGGCGCTGCCGCGGTGCGGCGCGCCACGGCGTCGTAGAGCGCGGCCTGCTGCAGCAGGCCGATATCCTCGGGCGCGACGACGGCGCGCGACTTCAGATACGACTCGACGACCTGCGCCGGATCGCGGATCAGGAAGACGTTCGTGAGCTGATGCACCCAGCCGAGGTCCATGCCCGCCAGCAGATGGTGCGTCATGTGCTTCTGGTAACAGATCGGCTTGCCATCGGGCACCGGTCCGGTGAGGCGTTGCGCGACGCGCCGCGCATCGGTATCGCCGACGGCGATGATCTCGTCGCGCGCCGGGTGGTCGAGGCCGGTTGCCGCGAGGTAGGCGGCGTAGAGCGGCTCGTCGACGACGGCGCAGTCGGGCCGGTTCTCCCAGGCGCGCATCAGCGCGGTGCTGATATTGCGCGGGCCGCTCCACATCGCGATGCGCAGCGGCGGCACGACTTCCGCTTGCTGTGGCATGGTCCGGCCCGTCATGCCGGTGTCGCGCCGCGCGCCGCGGCGTCGCGCGCGACGAGCCCGCGATACAGGCCCTGCAGCCGCGCGACCATGGTCCCGGGCAGCGCGCCGCCGGCGTCGCCGATCGTGCGGCCGTCGATCGCGCGCACCGGCGCGAGCCCGGCGAAGGTGCCGGTGACGAAGGCTTCGTCGGCGCTGTAGACCTCGGTCAGGCTGAAATTCTTCTCGCGCGCCGGGATGCCCGCCTCGGCGCAGATCCGCAGCACGTTGCTGCGCGTGATGCCGCCGAGGCAATAGTCGCCGCTCGAGGTCCACACCTCGCCGCGGCGGACGATGAAGAAGTGCGTCGAGTTGCACGTGGCGACGAAGCCGTGCGGGTCGAGCATCAGCGCCTCGTCCGCGCCCGCCGCCGTCGCCTGGATGCAGGCGGTGATGCAGTTCAGCTTGCTGTGGCTGTTGAGCTTCGGGTCCTGCACGTCGGGAAAGCCGCGTCGCACGTGCACCGTGAAGAGCGTGAGGCCGGCGGCAAGCGTCTCGGGCTTGGCGTTCTTCCACTCGGCGATGATGACGACGGTGGCCGGGCCGATGCTCGCGCGCGGATCCTGGTACGGCGTGCGCTTCACGCCGCGCGTCACCATCAGCCGGATATGCACGCCGTCACCGCGCATATCGTTGGCGGCAAGCGTCGCGTACAGCGCGTCGGACAGCGCGGCGCGGCTCATCCCGATATCGAGCGCGATCGCCTTCGCGCCTTCGTACAAGCGGTCGAGATGCGCGTCGAGGAAGACCGGATGGCCCTGGAAGACGCGTAGCCCCTCCCACACGCCGTCGCCGAGCACGAAGCCGCTGTCGAACACCGAGACGACAGCCTCGTCGCGAGCCTTCAATTTGCCGTTGACCCAGATCCGGATCGCGGCATTGCGCGCGTCGTCGTGGAAGTCGTGGATGCTTTGCGACATGCGGATGGCGATCGCGCTCAATCGGGAAGCTGCATGCTGACGTGGATCACGCCGTCGCCGCGGCGGTGCGTCATCGCAAAACCGCTGCGCTCGAAGACGATCAGCATCGGGCGGTTCTCGGGGAGGACCTCGGCGACGAAGTGCCGGATGCCGCGCGCGCGGGCGATGCGCGCCAGGTGCGCGAGCAGCTTGCCGCCGAGCCCCTGGCCCTGGAAGTCCTCCTCGATCGTGAACGAGACTTCGGCGCCGGCTGCCGGGTTGCCCGGTTCGAGCATCGCGAACGATGCGCCGCCGATGATCTGCTCGCTGCCATCCGGCCGCGGCAGACAGACGACGAGGCGTACGAGCTTGTCGAAGTCGATCTCGGTCCACTCGCGCAGCGTCTGCTCGCCGGGCTCGCCGTGCGCGGTAAAGAGCCGCAGGTAGATCGTCTGCGCATCGAGGCCGTGAAAGGCGTCGAGCATCGCCTGCTTGTCGCTCGGGCGAATCGCGCGAAACGTGACTGCGCGGCCGTCGCGCAGCGTCTCGGCGGCGCTGTAGGTGCTCGCGTCCATCGCCGACGTCACTTCGCGGTTGGCATCGCGAACTCCGCCCCCTTGGCGGTGCTCTCGGGCCAGCGCTGCATGACCGACTTCTGCTTGGTGTAGAAGCGCACGCCCTCCTCGCCGTAGGCGTGCATGTCGCCGAACAGCGAGCGCTTCCAGCCGCCGAAGCCGTGCCACGCCATCGGCACCGGGATCGGCACGTTGATGCCGACCATGCCGACCTGGATGCGCCGCGCGAACTCGCGCGCGACGTGGCCGTCGCGCGTGTAGCAGGCGACACCGTTGCCGTACTCGTGGTCGTTGACGAGCTGCACCGCGCTCGCGAAGTCGGGCACGCGCACGCACGAGAGCACCGGGCCGAAGATCTCTTCCTTGTAGACGCGCATCGAAGGCGTCACATGGTCGAGCAGCGTGCCGCCGGTGAAGAAGCCCTGCTCGTGGCCCGCGACCTTGTGGCCGCGGCCGTCGACGACGAGCTTCGCGCCCTCCTCGACGCCGAGCGCGATGTAACCCTCGATGCGCTGCAGCGCCTCGCGCGTCACGACCGGCCCCATCTCGGCGTCGAGCGCCATGCCGTTCTTGATCTTGAGCGCCTTCGCGCGCTCGGCGACGAGCGGGATCACCTTGTCGGCGACGTCGCCCACGAATACAGCGACGCTGATCGCCATGCAGCGTTCACCCGCCGAGCCGTAGGCGGCGCCGATGAGCGCGTCGACCGTCTGCTCGATGTCGGCGTCGGGCATCACGACCATGTGGTTCTTCGCCCCGCCGAGCGCCTGCACGCGCTTGCCGTGGCGCGCGCCGGTCTCGTAGATGTAGTTGGCGATCGGCGTCGAGCCGACGAAAGAGACCGCCTTCACGTCGGCATGCGCGAGCAGCGCGTCGACGACCGCCTTGTCGCCCTGCACGACGTTGAAGACGCCATCGGGCAGACCGGCCTGCTTCAAGAGATCGGCCATGAAGAGCGACGGCGACGGATCGCGCTCGCTAGGCTTGAGGATGAAGGCGTTGCCGCAGGCGAGCGCGACCGGGAACATCCACATCGGCACCATGCACGGGAAGTTGAACGGCGTGATGCCGGCGACGACTCCGAGCGGCTGGCGCAGCGTCCAGTTGTCGATGCCGGTCGAGACCTGGTCGGTGAAATCGCCCTTCAGAAGCTGCGGAATGCCGCAGGCGAACTCGACGATGTCGATGCCGCGCGTGACCTCGCCTTGCGCGTCGGTGAACACCTTGCCGTGCTCGGCGGTGATCATCGCCGCGAGCAGGTCGCGGTGCTCGTTCAGCAGCGCGAGAAAGGCGTTCAGGATGCGCGCGCGGCGGATCGGCGGCGTATCGGCCCAGGCCGGGTGTGCCGCCTTCGCGGCGGCGACGGCGGCATCGACATCGGCCGCGCTGCCGAGCACCAGCTCGCGCGCGACGGCGCCGGTGGCGGGGTTGTGGATCGGCTGGCGGCGTGCGCCGGGAGGGCTCACGACGTGTCCGGCGATGTAGTGGCCGACCTCGGCGGTGGCGGTGAAAGCTTCGGGTGCGCCCATGGCGGTCTCCTGACGATCGAAGATCAAAGCATAGGCCAAAGCCGCGCCATGCTGTGGCGCCGACCCGGCCGCGCTTGCTTCGTGCCCGCCCACGGTCCCCGGTACTGCGCCATGTCGAGGGGCGGGTGCGGCAGGGGCGGGGACGGCTGCGCAATCCTCGAACACCGGTCCGGCGCCTTGCCGCCTTTGCGGTAACTCGCGGGTAACTGAGCGCTCGCTATACCTCGCGCCGTCGCCGATGGTCGGCGCAACGGCTGGCCCGGCCTCCGGAGGGCGCTGAGGAGAAACGACGATGATGACGATCGCTTCGATGGTGCGACGCCGCTGGCGCGTGCTGCTGCTGGCCCTGGCCGCCGCCCCGCTGCTGGCCGCATGCGGCGGCGGGGGCGGTGATTCGGGAGATGCCGAACCCGACCCCTCCCTGCCTGCGGCCCCCGCATTCACGCAGCACCCGGCATCGACCAGCGTGGATGACGGCGGCACCGCGACCTTCACCGCCAGCGCCAGCGGCACGGGCGCCGTCAGCTACCAGTGGCAGCGCAACGGCAGCGCCATCGCGGGGGCGACCACCGGTACGCTGACGTTGCCGGCGAGCTATGCGGACAATGGCGCGCTGATCAGCGTCGTGGCCGGCAACGCCGGCGGCCAGACGACCAGCAAGACCGCCACGCTGACCGTGCGGCCGCTGGCGCCGACGATCACCGCGCAGCCGCAGGCGGCGTCGGTCGCGGCTGGCGCGACGGCGCAGTTCACGGTTGCGGTCAGCGGCGGAACCGCGCCGGTGACTTACCAGTGGCAGCGCGACGGCGCGGACATCGACGGCGCGACCGCCGCGAGCTACACGACGCCGGTGCTGAGCGCGGACGACGACGGCGCGCGCTACCGGGTCGTCGTCGGCAACCCGGCCGGGAAGCTGAACAGCGAGGCGGCGCTGCTGACGGTGCAAGCCGCGCCAAAGGGCTACGGGCAGATCACGCTCAGCGGCCCGGGCGCCGCATCGGTCCGCGCGGGCGACACCTTTGCGCCCACCGACAGCCTCGGCAGCATCGCCAGCGGGCCAACCTGCAGCGGCGGCACCTGCTCGTCGGGCCTGAAGCTCTTCTGGCACGTCCCCGGCGAACAGCTTTCGGTGCAACTGCTGTCGCTGAACGCCCCGCCGCCCGGTGCGGCGCCGGGCAGCCAGGTCGACATGATCGCGATCGGCCTCGGCGGAGGCTTCGGCTACTACGGCATCAACTTCACCTGCTCCGCCGGCCAGGCCGGCTGCACGCTCGACGCGCTCGGCCTCACCCTGGACACCGCGGCACGCACGCTGCGCTTCGCGAACACGACGCTGCCCATCTTCACCGGCGGGCCGCTCGTGACGATCAACGGAACGCTCAGGTACTGAGCCGGGCCGGACGGCGGCCGGGCCAACCCGGCGCCGCGCCGCGCCAGGGCCGGGCACACCGCTCTTGCGGCTGCCGGTCCGGGCCTGGCGCGACGTCCAGCCCGCCGGCGGTGCCGGGCTGCGACGCAACGACGCGAGTGACGATCCGCTGGGGCCCATCCCGATGCCGCGACGCGAGGCAGGCGTCGAGCAAGCCCCGGCGCGCCGTCGCCTGTGATGCAATCGGGCTCCGCGCAAGAGGGAGGGCCGCGCAGCATGTCGTCATCGTGGTGGTTGTCGCTGCTCGGCGCGCCGCGCCTGCACGACGAGGCTGCGAACCGCGCGTTGCCGCTCAATCGCAAGGACGCCGCCTGGCTGGCCGTCGTCGCGCGCCAGGGCAGCACGCCCAGCCGCCAGGTGGCACTGCTGGTATGGCCCGAGGCCGGCGAGCGCGGCGCGCTCAACAGCCTGCGTCAGCGCGTGCACCGGCTGCGCAGGGCCACCGGCGCGCGGCTGGTGGAGATGGGCGAGCGCATCGGCCTGGCCGCCGATCTGCACGCGCCGCGCGCAGACATCGCCGCGCTGGTTGCCGCCGATGCGGACGCCGACCCGGGGGTCTTGCTCGCCGGTTGCGAGTACGACGCCGAGTCCGAGTTCGCCGCCTGGCTGACCCACGAGCGACAAGCCGATCTCGATGCGCTGCGCGAGGCGCTGGCCGTGCGCGCGGCAGCGACCGAACAGGCCGGCGCACTGGCGCTCGCGCTGCGCTGCGCCAGGCGCCTGACGGTGCTGGACCCGCTGAGCGAGCATGCGCACCGCCGCCTGATGCGGCTGCATTACCTGCGCGACGACCGCGCCGCCGCGGTGGCCGCGTTCGAGCACTGCGAACGTGTCCTGAAGGACGAGCTTGGCCTGCGTCCCGAGGCCGAGACGCTGGCGCTGCTGACCACCATCGAGCAGGGCCGCGGCGGCGCGCTGGCCGCACTGCCGCCCTTGCCGGCCGGCTTGTCGAGACCGCCGCGCCTGGTGGGGCGCGACGCCGCGCTGGCTGAACTGGCCACTGCCGAGCGCACGGCGCAGGCCTGCGTGCTGATCGGCGAGGCTGGGATGGGCAAGTCGCGCCTGCTGCACGAAGCGCTGGAAGGGCGCGGCGACGTGCTGCTCGTGCAGGCGCGCCCGGGCGACGCCGCCGCACCCTACGCGCTGCTCGGGCGGCTGTTGCGCGCGTTGCGCGCGCGGCCGGGCGAAGCCGCGCGCGCCCGGGATTGCGGCGCCGCACTGACGCTGCTGGAGGCCGCGCCCGACGCACCGGCTGCCGCACCGACCACTGCGCGCGCGTTGCAGGATGCGCTGGAACAGTTGCTGGCCGACGCCCAGGTTGCGGGCCTCGCGCTGCTCGCCGCCGACGACCTGCATTTCGCTGACCCGGCCAGCCTGGACATGCTGCTCGCCCTGATGCAGTCCGATGCGCTGCCGGCGCTGCGCTGGGTGCTGACGCAACGGCCGCTCGCGTCCGTGCCCGAACCCGGCGTGCTGCGGATGCTGGCCGAAGCACCGCAGTTGCGCTATCTGCACCTGCAGCCGCTGGACGCCGCGCAACTGCACGAACTGGTCGCCAGCCTGGCGCTGCCGCGCTTCGACGCCGCCGAGCTGACGCCGGCGCTGCTGCGTCATACCGGGGGCAACCCCTTGTTCGTCGTCGAGACGCTGCGCGCGGCCTGGCTGGGCGGCGGTGACGGCCCCGATCTGCCTCGCCCGCAAGGGTTGGCGCACCTGATCGACGCGCGGCTGGCGCGCCTGTCGCGGCCGGCGCTGGCGCTGGCGCGCGTGGCGGCCGTTGCGGTGCCGGACTTCTCGCTCGAGCTGGCCGAGAGTGTGCTCGGCGCGCCCGCGCTCGCTCTGGCCGATGCCTGGCAGGAACTCGAGGCGGCGCAGGTGCTGCAAGGCGAGGCCTTTGCCCACGATCTGGTGCACGACGCGATGCGCCGCGCCACACCCGCGGTGATCGCCGCACGCACGCACCGCCAGGTGGCCGCCTTCCTGGCCGGACGCGGCGCCGAGCCGGCGCGCGTGGCCGCACACTGGGAAGCCGGCGCCGCTTGGCCCGAGGCCGGCGCCGCCTACCGCGCAGCGGCGGCGCGCGCCCGGCTGGCCGGCCGCTTTCGCGAGGTGGCCCAACTGCTCGAGGCCGGCGCCGCCGCCTTCGACCATGCCGGCCAGGCCGGCGCAGGCTTCGAGATGCGCTGCGAGGCGGTGGGCGTGCTGCTGCATGCGCAGGGGGCGGCCGAGGCGCTGGCGCTGAGCCAGCGCCTGGTCGACAGTTGCGACCCCATCGCCGAACCCGCCGGCGCGGCGCGCGCGCTGGCCGCGCATGGCGAGGCCTGCCTCTGGGGTGGCCGCTTCGCCGACGCCGAAGCTGCTGCGCGGCGCGCACTGGCCCTGGCGACGCCGGGCGACGAGGCCACGCGGCTGGCGGCTTGTGCCGCCGCGGCGCAGGCCTGCGGCCTGCAGGGGCGGCCCGACGACGGCCTGGCGCTGCTGCTGCCCTGGTCCGAACGCATCGCGACGTGGCCGTCGGCCAACGAACGAAACGGGCTGGTCAGCGCGCTGGGCAACCTGCTGATCCAGGACGACCGGCCGGCAAGCGCCTTGCCTTGGGGCGAGCGCCGCCTGCACTGGGCCGAGGAGACCGGGAACCTGAGCCATCGCATCGATGCGCACATGAATCTGGGCGCGCTGCTGCTGCGGCGCGGCGAACTGGAGGCGGCGCTGACCCAGACGCGGGCCGCGTCGGCGCTGAGTCGGGCGCCGGCCGAGAACGCCGGCACACTGGCCTGGAACGAATCGGCGCTGGCCTTCATGCTTTGCGGCCTGGGGCACTACGATGAAGCGCTGACCATCCTCGAGCGCGAGCTGGCGGCCAGCGCCGACCAACCCGGGCCACTGCGCGAGCTGCAGCGATCCTGGCTGCTGCCCTTGTGGCTGCGCCTGGGCCAGCCGGCGCGCGCGATGGCGCTGCTGGCGGGCGAAGGCGCCGGTGCGGCGCCGCAGCGGCCGGGCCGTGCCGCCCTGGCGCGCGCCCTCGTGGCCCGCGCGCTGGGCCGCGACGACCGGCCCTGGCTGGACGAGGCGCTGAGCGCGCTCACCGCGCCGGTGGCGCGCTTCGACTGGATCGATGCGAGGCTGCGAAAGGCTCGCCATCACGAAACGCCGCAGCAGGCGCTGGCGACTGCCGACGAGATGCAGCCGCTCGTCGAAGAGCGCGCCTATCACGCCATGCTGGCCGACATCGAGGCCGTGCGCACGCAGGCGCTGGCGGCGCTCGGCCGCGAGGGCGAAGCCGGGGCCGCAGCCGAGCGCCTGGAAGCGCTCGCGTTGCGCTGGCGCTATCCGCTGCAATATCTGCCCGAGCAGCTTGTGGCCGCCGCCGCGGGCTACCGTGTCGCCGGCCGCGACGAGGATGCCCGGCGCTGCGGCGCGGCAGCGCTGCACTGGCTGCACAGCGTGGCGCTGCCGCATGTGCCGCCGCCCTTCGTCGACAGCTTCCTGCACCGCAACCCGGTCAACGCGCGGCTGTGCGACGCGCGGAAGATGGGGCCGTAGAGCCGGCGCCGTTCCCGACCGGGCAGAACTGCGCCGCCGGCGCGGGCCATGCGCGGGTCTCGCGCGTCGATCGCGTCAGGGCGCCTTCGCGCTCGGCCGCGCCGCGACCCGGTCGCGCCAGGCCTGCAGATGTGGCAGACCCTCGTCACCCGGCTTGAACTTGAGCAGGCCGCGCGCGAATTCGAGGATGCAAAACGCCGTGATGTCGGCGATCGTGAAGCGCGCGCCGGCGATGAAATCCTGCTGCGCGAGCACGCCGTCCAGCCAGCGTGCAACGTCGCGCGCCTTCTCGGCCTGCGAGCGGCCGAAATCCGGGAACTGGGGCTGTTCGAGCGTTGCGAGGCCCGGATGCGTGTGGCGGATCGCATTCGCCAGGTAGATGCCGAGGTAGTGCTCGATGCGCCGGTCGGCCATCTCGATGAAGGCGCGCTCCTCGAAGTCTGTGCCCATCAGGTTCGGCTCGGGCTGCAGGCCCTCGATGTAGGTGCAGATCGCGCGTGTCTCGCCGAGCGTGCGGCCGTCGTCGAGTTCGAGCACCGGCACGCGCGCCATCGGGCTCTTGGCGCGAAACGCCTCGCTGCGGTGCTCGCCGGCGTTCAGGTCGACCGCGACCTGCTCGATGCCGGCGATGCCCTTCTCGGCAAGGAACATCAAGACGCGGCGCGGGTTCGGTGCGCGGTGGGCGACGTAGAGCTTCATCGGGATGCCTTCCTCGGGTTCACTTGTGCCAGGCGCGCGACTGCCCGGTCTCGACGATCTTGCTTGCCTCCTGCGCGAAGGCCCTCGCCTTCTCACCGTCGACGGCATCGGCCATGCTCACCTTCGAGGGCGGTTTGACGATGCCGGCCTGCACCGCGGGGCGCGCACGGATCGCATCCAGCCAGCGCTGCAGGTGGGGGAGGCCGTCGACCTCGACCCCCGACCAGCGGTGGGTGCGCACCCAGGCCCAGTTGGCGATATCGGCGATCGAGTAGTCGTCGGCGAGGTATTCGTTGGCCGCGAGCCGCGTGTCGAGCACTTCGAACAGGCGCCGGCATTCGCCCTGGTAGCGGTCGATCGCGGGCTGGATCTTCTCGGGGAAGTAGCGAAAGAACACGTTCGCCTGCCCCATCATCGGGCCGATGCCGCCCATCTGGAACATCAGCCACTGCAGCACGCGCGATCGGCCCTTGGCGTCGGCGGGCATCAGGCGGCCGGTCTTCTCGGCGAGGTAGACGAGGATCGCGCCCGACTCGAAGACCGCGAAATCGTCCGCATCGCGGTCGACGATCGCCGGAATGCGGCCGTTCGGGCTGATCGCGAGGAAGGCGGGCGTCTTCTGCTCGCCCTCGGAGAGTTGCAGCGTATGCACCGTATACGGCAGCGCAAGCTCTTCGAGCGCGATCGAGATCTTGTATCCGTTCGGGGTGGCGGCGGTGTAGAGGTCGATCATGCGGGGACTCGGGTCGGGTTGGCGGGCTCGCGGTGGAACGGAACGCGTCTTAGCGGGCGGCCGGATCGTGGCAGACCGCCTCGACATTGTTGCCGTCCGGGTCGAGCACGAAGGCGCCATAGTAGTCCGGGTGGTAGTGTGCGCGCAGCCCCGGCGGGCCGTTGTCGGCGCCGCCGGCGGCGATCGCCGCGGCGTGGAAGGCGTCGACCGCGGCGCGGCTCGCGGCGCGCCAGCAAAGATGGGTCGGACCCGAGACCGGCTCGGTGTGATCGACGAACCACGTGTCGATCTTCGAGCCGCCGTCGGGCGCGTCGAACGCGAAGCCGAGGACGCCTGCGCCGTCGTGCACCGTGTCGTAGGCGATGCGGTAGCCAAGCGGCGCGAGCGCGGCGCGATAGAAGGCGCGCGTCGCGGCGAGGTCGCGAACGCGCAGCGTGATGTGGTCGATCATCGAAGCACTCCCGGTGAGTGGATGCAGGACCGCAGTATGCGGGCCAACGGGCACGGTCGGCGCGACAATGCAGGCGTGGACCCGCGATCGAAGCCCGCCGCCCGGCCGCTGAGCGAAGCCGATATCGAGCGCCTGCAGGCGCTGCTCGATGCGGTGCCCGCGCCGCTCGATCCGCTGGATGCGAGCATGCTCGACGGCTTTCTGTGCGGCGTGTTGCTGCAGCCGCAGCCGCCGGCGCCGGATCGCTGGCTGCGCTACGCGACCGACAGCGACGGCCGCGCCTTGCCGGCGGCGTTCGATGCAAGGCCGCTGCACGCGCTGGTGCTGCGCCGCCATGCGGAGCTTGCGGCGGCGATCGACGCCCGGCAGTGGTTCGATCCGTGGGTCTTCGAGCTCGACGAACCCGACGCGCCGCCTGGCGAAGCGGAGGGAGACTTCGACGAAGCGGACGCGAACCCCGCCTCGCAGGCCGTCTATCCCTGGGTTGCCGGCTTCGCGCTCGCGATGCTGCATTTCCCGGCCCTGATGGCGCTCGATGCGCGGGCGATCACCGCGCCGCTCGCACTGCTGTATCGCCACCTCCAGGCCGACGATCTGGAGGACGCCGACGAACTGCTCGCCGAGATCGAGACGCTCGAGCCGCCGCAGGATCTGTCGCAGGCGGTCGAAGAGCTGGTGCGCGCGACGCTGCTGCTGGCCGACGTCTCGCGTCCGCGACCGGCCGCGGCGCGGACGGCGCGAACGGCGCGCGGCGCGCCGCGCCCGCGATCAACGCGCCGCTGAAGCGCCGGACGCCAGGCCGAAGCGGCGCGCCGCATGCAGCGCGAGCCCGTTTGCGACGCTCGCGAAGCGGTCGCCGTGCACCGTTCGCGCGGCCGGAAATTGCGCCGCGATGCGCTGCGCCAGCAGCCGCAGCCCGGTCGAGCCGCCGGTGAAATAAAGCGCGTCGAGCTGCGCGGGCGCGAGCCCGGCCCGCGCCACGGTGGCGCGCGCCGCCTCGGCGATGCGTGCCATGTCGTCCTCGATCGCCTGCAGCGCCCGCGTTTCGTCGAGGTCCGCGTGCAGCCCGGGCTCGACGAGATCGAGCGCGATGCGTGCGGCGCCGCCGTCGGCGACCGCGATCTTCGCGCTCTCCGCGCGCGCCACGAGGTCGTGCCCGAGCCGCTCGTCGAGCACGGTCATCAGCCGCCGGTGGTGGCGAGGATCGGCGTAGAAGCCGCGCATCGTGCGCAACTCGGCGACGCGCTGCGGCTGGTAGACGGTATTGATCAGGTGCCAGGTCGCGAGGTCGAAGTAGACGCCGCTCGGCACTTCGCGCGGCGCCGCGCCGTCAATCGCCGGGCCGAATGCGCGGTAGCCGAGTTCGCCCAGCATGTGGCCGAGTTCGATGCGGCGATCGAAATCGGTGCCCGCGACGTGCACGCCGTGGTTGGCGAGGATGTCGGCCTTGCGGTCGAGCGCGGCCGCGCGCCGCGGCCCGACGCGCACCACCGAGAAGTCCGACGTGCCGCCGCCGATATCCGCGACGAGCACGATCTGTTCGCGCTGCACGCCGCGCTCGAAATCGAATGCGGCGGCGATCGGCTCGTACTGGAAATCGATGCTCCGGAAGCCGACCGCGCGCGCCGCCGCCTCGAGCGCCGCCTGCGCCTGTGCGTCGCGCGCCGGGTCGTCGTCGACGAAAAATACCGGGCGGCCGAGCACCGCGTGCGTGATCGCCGCGCCGGCCTGCGCTTCCGCCATCTGCTTGAGGTGGCGCAGATAGTCGGCCACCACGTCGCGGTATCTGACGCTGCGCCCGGCGCCAACGTCGGTCGTCTGGTCGAGCAGGCTCGAACCGAGGATGCTCTTCATCGACCGCATCAGCCGGCCGTCGATGCCGTCGACATAGGCGGCGATCGCCGCGCGGCCGAAAAGCCGCGGCGGGTGCGACGGCGCGGCGTGCGAGTCGGGCCGGCCCGCGCTGTCAGCGTCGGCGTCGGCGAGATAGAAGACCGCGGTCGGCATCGTGAACGCGCCCGGCTCGAGCTCGACCAGCCGCATCCCGGCCGTGCGGTCGAGGACGGCGAGTGCGGAGTTCGACGTTCCGAAGTCGATCGCGCACGCGGCTTCGACGGTGGATGGCATGCGGTGCGTGGTGTCGGCTGGCGCAGGCATGGCGATTCGGGAAAGAATGCGCTCGCGACTCGGGTTTACCCCGATGCCTAAGATGGATTGATCGTCAGAACGACAAACCCGGAGGATCGAGAAATGACCTCTCGCCGCGATTTCATCCGCATTGTCCCGCTTGCCGGCGCGGCACTGCTTGCCAGCCGCACGAGCTTCGGCGCCGACGCGCCCAAGCTCGACCCGAAGGACCCGCAGGCTGCTGCCCTCGGCTACGTGGCCGACGCGACGAAGGCCGACAAGGCGAAGTTCGCGAACTATGCCGCCGGCCACGATTGCGCGAACTGCCACCAGTTTCAGGGCAAGGCGGGCGACGCCTTCGGCCCGTGCCTGATCTTCGGCGGCAAGCAGGTCTCGTCCCACGGCTGGTGCAGCGCCTGGGTGAAGAAGGCCTGATCGCGCCGGGCGTGCGCGCCGTCTTGGCGCCCTCGAAGGGGTGCGATCAAAACTGATGTGCCCGATCAAGCCGCGTATCGGTAGTCGGTCGCC